>Ga0315289_10000452_pt1 | contig 63262 bp, 62 predicted proteins | sample YL17G11_40_MG_FD_203452 | JGI IMG/M metagenome (GOLD analysis project Ga0315289, IMG submission 203452) | Sediment microbial communities from Yellowstone Lake, YNP, Wyoming, USA - YL17G11_40 | ecosystem: Environmental > Aquatic > Freshwater > Lake > Sediment | place: USA: Wyoming | collected... | reverse complement strand
CGCCTGTTCCAACTATCCAGACTGCAAGCGAGCTTACCCCAAGCCGAAGGGAGCGAAGGTTGAGCCCACGGGACAGCTGTGCGAGGTCTGCAAGACGCCGACCGTGAAGGTGATCCGCCGGGGCACCCCTCCGATCAACCAATGCTTGAACATGGATTGCGAGAGCAACAAGCAATCCGCTGCGATGGGCGTTTGCCCCCAATGCGGCTCGAACCTAAGACTGCTATACTCTCGGGCGGGCAAACGGTTCCTTGGATGCTCGGCCTATCCCAAATGCACTCGCACCTACCCCTTGCCTCAGTTCGGCCAGATCAAGTTCGCTGGGGAGAAATGCGAAGCCTGCGGCGCGCCGATGATGATGACCTCCCACCGTGGGCGACCTTGGCGCTTCTGCGTCAACATGGAGTGCCCCAAGAGGGAGAAGAAGGCGCCCAAGGCCAAGCAAGAAGAGAAGAAGCCTGAAGCAGCCGCCAAGAAGAAGACCAAGGTCGCCAAGACCAAGAAGAAGATCAAAGGAACTGAGAAGAAGCAGACCAGGTCAGAGAAGAAAGGCGCGAAAGTCTGAGGGCGTGCGGATCAACGATCGTGATCGTGCTCGTCCTCGCATTGGTGCGGCGGGTCCTTGAATTCCAGGTCCTCGATCTCTAGTCTAGCACCGTGTCCCTCGAAGACCCTGTGTGCGGTGGCGTTGACGATGCCCTCCACCTTCTCCTTGTCCAAACCATAGATAAGCACATTGATGACCAGGTCCAGACGATATGAGCCGTCCGCCAGATCTCCGCGGCACGCCGCTTCGGCGTCATGCGAAACAACGCTGCAGGCGATGTATTTCCCGCTCTCCACCTCGGCGATGCACTTGATGTGCCCGATGAGCCTGGTGCCAGCCTCCACGCAACCTTTCGCTATCTGGGAAATGGTCGTGGAGACCATCCCCTTCAGATCGTCCGCTTTCTGCGCCCGATCGAAGCTCGCATGGATCTTGCCTGCGTAGGCGGTGAAATCATCGGATATCATCTAGCCCACCATCGCTTCCACGACCTGGTCTAGATTCATTCCAGTAGTGGCGGAGGCCGCTATCACCTTGGTGCTCAGCCCTTGGTCTCGGAAACTCTGCTCTATGCTCTTGATATCTTCGTCCCCGACTCCATCGACCTTGTTTATGATGATGACGTTGGCCGCCTTCAGTTGATTCTGCAGAGGACGAGCAAGGGCCTTCATGATCACCGGGTAGCGAACGGCGTCCACGATGATGACGATGCGGGTGGTCCCTATCGGGCCCCTGTAGAGCTTCAATGTATCGTGAATGGCCTCTGGGTCGGCCACCCCGGTTGGCTCAATGACCACCAGGTCAGGGTGGAAAGCAATGGCGACGTCCTGGAGGGTGGCTAGAAGGTCGGAGCCTAGGGTGCAGCAAATGCAACCGCTGGGCATCTCCCTGACCTCCAGGCCGTATTTCTCCATGACCTTTCCATCGATGCCGATCTGGCCGAAGTCGTTGACGATGACCACCACTTTCTTGTGCTTCCGCTTGATGATCTCATCGATGGTGGAAAGGATCATGGTCGTCTTTCCCGAGCCCAGGAATCCGGAGACAAGGAGGATGTCCATTTGCGCACCTTTGTATCGCGTCTGCAAACGGATTATAGCTACCCTATTTAAATATAGGTCCGCGAATGAACAGAAAAGACAAACGTTCTCGGACCAATGGCATCCACCCACTGGCGCTGGCAGATGAGCTTCAAAGATGCTCAGAGCCACCTTCACAGGAGCCTTCACCCATGAACTCAATGGTGAGCTCATCCATCTCGCGGGCGACGCGACGGTTGCGGCAGGTACGACACTCCACCATTTTGCCCAGCCCCTTCTTGGTCGAGACCATGGCGGAATCGAAATCCGCGATCACACCACAAGAACAGAGAACCTTCCTTCTCGGCGTTTCCCCAAACATCGCTCCCACCCAGGCGTAACCATTGAGGCTTGTTTGACCCGAAATCGAGGTGACAAGACCATCATGAGAGGTCTGACTGATGGCACTGCTAGTGAGCCTAGGCTCATTGCAGAAAGCTGAAGCATACGCTAGTTGTCTGTTAGCTTCCATACCTCTCCCCCAAACCGGAAAAATGCAAAGCCAGTTTCCAATCAACGACCGCCGCTCAGGGTCGGTTCAATGTGGATTCGCTTACGCAATTCTCCGAGCAAAAAACAATAACAGGCACTGCGCACTTAAACATTTCGCTGTCGATTTCATGGCATCCAGACTGTCTGACAGATAGCGTCCGACGAGGGTCGGACTCGCACCGCAGAATCATGCATTGAGGGGCATGGACGGACCGGTCCGTTCTTCAAGCTCATCGTGGGGTTCGAGAACGAGCAGCCTCATCCAGCAGGGCGCGATCAAATGGTTGAGCAAATGTGGGGATGATTTATTATTCCCAGAGTTCCAATCTCGGGGCATGAAGACGTTCACCAAGGATGAGCTTGCCAAGTACAATGGTCAGAACGGTATGCCCATCTACATCGCACACAAAGGAAAGGTGTACGACCTGACCAACAGCTCCTTGTGGGAGAGCGGAGAGCACCAGGGCATGCACACTGCTGGCTATGATCTAAGCAAGGACATAGCGGATGCGCCGCACGAAGAGGACGTTCTGAACCGCTTTCCTGTGATCGGCGAAGTGATCTGATATTGCTAGGACGTTCCATCTAGCGCAAACTCTATTTAATCGGTCGGCCTAGATTATTATGAGATGTCTGCTTCCGCGGACCTCTTGTTCCTCGGGCCGAGAAGGGCCGTGCTCTATCGCAAACTGGAGCGGGTCATGACCGTTGTGGACGAGGGAGGACTGCCGATGGTCATCAAGGAGGTCTACCTCTTTGGTAGCTTCCTTCGAGACAAGCAACGACCAACGGACATCGACGTACTGCTGATCTACGATTCCGACGCGACCCTTAACCTGTATGAATCGATTGGCAGGAAAGGAGACAAGCATTGGCGTCTCTGGGAGATGAGCCGCGCACCAGGGAAGTTGAGGCGGTGCCTGAAAGCCAACGCGGAGAAGAGCGTGGATCTGAGCATCTGCCCTTCGTTGGAGGAGTATCAACGAGACCTGGCCTATCCTATGGACATATGGCTAAGGATCTGGACCCGACAGGACAGGGACTGGAGGATCAAGCTCATGGACCATTTCGACCATGCGGTGCGAGCTCCACTTCCACAGGAATCCCCCGCTTGATGCTCTGGCTGACGATGCAGAAATCCTCGAAGAGGTCCTTGCATCGCACAAGCATGCCCTCATCCTCTAGCTCGGGGTGAAGGACCACCTTCATGGCGGTGATCCGCAGGCGTCCGCGCTGGTCCCTCTCCAGCTTGGTGAGCACTTCCGCCCTCATTCCCTTGACCTCGGCCCTTGCCTTCCTCAGACAGTACGTAAGCGACGCTGCCATGCAGTTGCCCACCGCCGCTGCCAGCAGAAGTCCGGCGTTCGGATGCTCGCCCTTCCCCACCGGTTCGGGCTCATCCATGAGCAGCCTAGGCATTGCCTCGTCAGGGAAGGAGACCTGGAACTGGTAGCCATCAAGCAATACGATGCTGGTCCGGAACTCCTGCTCTTCGATCCCGGCCATTCCTTCACCTCACATCTCCGCTCGGGCGAGCTGTTCCAACACGCTCTCCCTGATCTCGATGGCACTGCGCTCTGGATAGAGACGCTTGCCCTTGCGGATCAGCTGCACCTCAGCCAGCTCCATCTTACCACCGCAACGGCATTTCGGCGGTCGTTTGAGTGAGAGCGAGACCTCGAAGGACAGGCACCTCGGGCAGCGGAACGGATACTTGCGTCCGCCATACTTGCCCCGCTTTGCCACCGGCTTGCCTCCCTTCTCCACTATGTCCAGGGCGAAATCGATGGTCGGGGCGTTGGAGATGCTCGTGCCCACCCCGAAACCATCTGCTCCCGCTGCTACGAGTTCCGGGATCGTCTTATCGTCCAGACCCCCGGATACGAAGATCTTGACGTGGTCAAAGCCACGGATGGACAGCTCCCATTTCACTTCGCGGATCAGTTCAGGCATCGAACCCTTCCTGGAAGCTGGGGTGTCCAATCTCACCCCTTCCAGTTCTTTGATGCTCTCGCAGGCCATGATCGCCTCCGCCTTCTCGTCGGAATAGGTGTCCACGAGGGCAACCCTCGGCACCGATCGGTCCACTGCCTCATCGAATGCCTTGAACGCCTCCTTCTGGTCCCCGAACATGATAACGAGCGAGTGGGGCATGGTGCCCGACGGCTTCTTGCCTATCGTCTCCGCCCCTTTGAGCGAGGAGACGGCATCGCATCCACCGATGAACGAGGAGCGATCGAGCATGGGAGATATGGAGGGATGCATGCGCCTGATGCCGAAGGCGATCACCTGCTTGTCCCCCGCGGCCTTGCGTACCCTCGCCGACATGGTCGCGACCCCCGAAGAATGGCAGAGGAAGCCCAGGGCAGGCGTTTCGTAGACGCAGTAGTCGGAGTAGGCACCACTGATGGTCATGACCGGGATGCGTACGCCGCTCTCTCCCCGCGGCCGAAAGACCGTTCCCTCTGGCAATCCCCACAGATCTAGGTTCTTCCCTTCGAACAGCCGCACTGTCTCCTCCACTCCGCAGAACACGCCCCAGGGCCAACCCCTTGGCAGTCCGCTGACGGTGAACTCCGCCAGCGCCTGCTCTTTGGTCTTTCCTCTGGCCCGGAGGACCTCCATGGTGTGGGTGAAATAGACGTCGGTGGTCCTGCCCTTCCATATGTCATCGTCCGTGGCGGAGAAGAACTGTTTCAAATGATCGTCCCCTTAATCATCGTTGTTCCTGCGTATCGAGGGCGGGATTCAAATGCCTTGTCATGAGTTGAGGAAATAGCTGGCCCCCACTACTCCGACTTTCTCCGGTAGATGGCCGCTCCTGGGAACTTGGCCTTCTCCCCCAGCTCCTCCTCCAATCGCAACAGACGGTTGTACTTGGACGTCCTTTCCGCTCGCGCTGGAGCACCGGTCTTGATCTGCCCGCAACCTAGCGCTACCGCGATATCGGCGATGGAAGTGTCCTCCGTCTCACCGGAGCGGTGGCTGACCACCACTCCGTAGTTCGCCTTGAAGGAGAGCTCGGCGGCCTCCATCGCCTCCGTCACCGTCCCGATCTGGTTCACCTTGATCAGAGTGGCGTTGCCCGCCTTCATCTGGATGGCCCTCTTGATCCTATCCACATTGGTGACGAAGATATCGTCCCCCACCAGCTGGATCCTCTTGCCCATCCTCAGGGTCATGAGCGCCATGAGGTCGAACGCATCCTCGTGCACTGGGTCCTCGATGCTGACGAGCGGGTAGTCGCGCTTGAGCGCAGAGTAGAGGTCCAGCAGCTCCTGCGGACCGATGCGCCTGTTGTCCAGGCAGTAGACGCCCTGATTGCAGAACTCGCTGGCGGCGCAATCCAGGGCTAGAAAGACGTCTTTGCCCGGTTCGTAACCCGCTTTCTGGATGGCCTTCATTATCATGTCCATGGCCTGTCGCGTGTTGTCGAAAGGAGGCGCGAAGCCACCCTCATCGCCAACGTTGATGGCCGAGGGACCATAGGCCTCCTTCAGAATGGCGCGCAGGCTTTGGTAGACCTCGGCGCCCATGCGCAGCGCCTCGGAGAACTTCGAGGCGCCAGCTGGCACCACCATGAACTCTTGGATGCGCAGGCCCGTTCCAGCGTGTTTTCCACCGTTGATGATGTTCATCATCGGGACCGGTAAGATCCTGCTCCCCTGGCTTAGATGCTCGTGCAGTTCCACCCCTTTGGCCTTCGCCCCAGCGTGCGCAACGGCGAGGGAGACGGCCGTGGTGGCGTTGCCTCCGAGCTTCGACTTGTTCGAGGTGCCGTCCAGTTTGATGAGCGCAATATCGATCTCTTTCTGCTCGGTGCAATCCATGCCCTTGAGCTTGGGGGAGATGACCCGGTTGACGTTCTCCACCGCCCGCAGCACGCCCTTTCCACCGAAGCGCTCTCCGCCGTCACGAAGCTCGAGCACTTCATGAGAGCCGGTCGAGGCACCGGACGGGGCGATGGCTCGGGCGACGAATGACGAGGTGATGACCTCCGCCTCGACGGTCGGGCTGCCGCGGCTGTCCAATACCTCTCGCGCTTTGATCCGAACTATCTTCGAGTCTGCCATGAGCTCAGCCTCTCAACCAGAATACCACGGCCGGAAAAAGGATTACCTACCTAATATGTTTCGCCGTTGATGGAGGCATGGCCTCGATGACCTCCATGTTGCGCTCCAGGAGCGCCATCTCTCTCACGTCCAGGGTGCGCGGGTCGACGGAGATTATCAGTCTGGACTTGTACTCCATCGTCGCCTCGGTCACGTGATGCACCATGCGCAGCACCTTCTCAAAGTCGTTGTTGACGATGAGGAACTCGATGCCGTCGATCATGACCACGCTGTCGCCGCTCTTCTCGATGAAACGGATGATGGTGTCGCTGAGGATGCCGATGTTGGTCGGATTCACATAGACCTTACCCAGTTGGTTGCTCAACCAGATGATCGGTGTCTTCTCCAACCCCCAGCTCTTGCGTATGGTCTGAGGGTGTTCGCGGGTGATGCAAAGCCCCTGGATGTTGTGCGTCACCTGGTCCGCGAACATCTCGAACGATTTCTCCGGCTTGAGCTCCTTGACCACGTAGCCGAAGCCTTTTCTCAGCTCGTATTTGATGGCCGTCTTCTTGGCCTTCTCCATGCCCGCGGGCGTGTCCGACTTGGCCTTGAAGAGCTTGCTGAATAACCCCTCCTTCTTCTCCACCGGGGCGGGCTCGAGGGTGAGGCCTTCGGTGGCCTCCAAGATCTCCTTCATCTTCTGTTCCAGTTCTGAGTTCTTGAATGGCTTTCGAATATATCCCGCCACCACGTCCTGCAATCCAAAGATGTCAGTGCCGATGTCGGTGTAGGCGGTGAGCATCATGACCTTGATCTTGTTGGTCAGGCCCTCTTGCTTCAGAGTGCGAAGGACGCTCCAGCCGTCCATGTCAGGCATGTTGATATCCAGAAGGATGAGGTCGGGGCTCTCGCTCTTGGCCTTCTCGATGGCCTCGCGGCCCCCAGAAGCGGTGATGGCCCTATAGCCGTGCGAAGACACGAGCACGGAGACGATGTCGAGCACATCTGGGTTATCATCGACTATCAGCACTGTCTTGATGGCTAGGCCTCCGCTCGCTAATCGGGATTGCCCGTAAATCTGATAACGATGCTAAAAAGCTATCCCCAACAATCGCAGAAGCCTAACGACCGTGACTGGAGGAAATCGTTGGTAGGATAAGCACGTAGGCTGACCTGGTCGCCAAAGCCTTGGCCTACGTCTTTCTGCTCTCTTTCGCCTTGGCGCGAAGATTGGTGTAGCCGCACTTGCGGCAGCGGGTGGCTTTGGGGGCGTTCCTCGCGTAGCAGTTCATGCAGATCATCTTGTTGAGGAGCCTCGCATCGGCCTCTTTGAACCTTGCCATCGTATCCCTCTCGGCTTGGAAATAAGGAGGGAATATAAAAACGTTGGCTAGCAACACGACCCCACCCCAGAAACCATCGGCTCGTTCAATGCCTCCGACCACATCGATTTCGCGCCGACCTAGGATCGTCTGCTGGCTGTTGAACCCACCAGCACCAGGTGGGCAAGGAGCGTCTCCAACTGGATTCGCTCGTTGCTTCCCTCCACGATGCGGAACTCGATCTCCCCTGCCCGGTCGATGAGCTTGACCTTCTCCAGGTCTGGCAGGTTGAGCTCGAAGATGGACTTGTGGATCTGCTTGATGATATCCTCGCCCGACAGGCCGTAGGAGATCATGAGTTCATCCAGCTGGTTTCGCGCTTCCATGAAGGCACCAGAGAGAGCGGTCTCCAGCAGCTTCTTGACCTCTTCGGGCTTGGCCATGCCGGTCGTCTGGTAGATCACGTCCACTGTGATCCTGCCACCTAGAGCGGCGGCCACCTGGAGAGAGTTTACCAGTCGGCGCATGTCGCCCCCGGCTACGTGAACCAGGGCATCGGCCGCATCGTCCGCCATGTCTAGCTTCTCGTTCTTGGCGATGAGCAGGAGATGCTTCTTCATGTCCTCCTCCTTCAGCGGCCGGAAACGAAACACCGCGCATCTGGATTGTATAGGTTCGATGATCTTCGAGGAGTAGTTGCAGGAGAGGATGAAGCGGCAGGTCTTGCTGTAGCGCTCCATGGTTCTTCGAAGGGCGGCTTGCGCATCATGGGTCAGGGCGTCCGCCTCATCTAGAAAGATGATCTTGAAATCCGCACCTCCGATGGGCGAGGTCCGGGCGAACTCCTTGATCTTGCCGCGGACCACGTCGATCCCTCTTTCGTCGGAAGCGTTCAGTTCCACGAAGTTGGAGCGCCAGTTCTCACCGAAGAGCTCTCTGGTCATTGCGAGGGCACAAGTTGTTTTGCCGGTCCCAGCCGGTCCGGCCAGCATCAGATGCGGCAGGTTCTTGGCCCGGGCGTACGACTGCAGGCGCTCCACGATCTCCTTTTGGCCGACAACCTCCTTGAGCGCCTTCGGCCGATACTTCTCGATCCAAATCTCCCGCATCTCCTTCATCGCCGCTTAAGCTCCCTTGGCCTAAAAAATACTATCGCAGTGGTGCCCGAACGTGGCCCGATGAAACGTTTTTCTGCTACGCAGCCTCTGTGGATTCCTGTGCCAACCTGCCTCAAGTGCGACCGGGAACCGATCACCCTCATCCGCTACAACGGAGCGCATCTGTGCGAGGAGCACTTCCTGGAGTTCGTGGAGAGAAGGGTACGAAAGGAAGTGCGGAAGCAGGTCGACCTAGATGGCACGAGCAGGCTGGGTGTGGCGCTCTCAGGCGGCAAAGACAGCTCGGTAGCCCTGGCGATATTGGTGGATGTGCTGAGCAACAGGAAGGATCTGCAGATCCTCGCCATCACCGTGGACGAGGGCATCGCCTGCTACCGGCCCAAGACCATGGAGAAGGCACGGGAGCTCTGCCGACTGCTTGGGATCGAGCACCATATCATCCGGCTGCAGGACGAGGTGGGCAAGACCATGGACCAGATAGCCCAGCGGACGAAGGCGAGGACCGCATGCACCTACTGCGGCGTGCTGCGCCGGAAATGCATGAACAAGTTGGCCCGTGATCTGAGCGCGGACGCTCTGGCGACCGGTCTCAACCTCGATGACACCGCCCAATCCATACTCATGAACTTCACCCGGGGGGATGTGGAGAAGCTGGCCCGGCTCGGCCCCCACGGAAGGTTGCAGCCGGGGCTCATCCCGCGCATCCAGCCGCTGAGATCGATACCAGAGAAGGAATCATACCTCTACGCCATCCTCAGGGAGCTGCCGTTCTCCGCGGACGAGTGCCCGTACGCGGATGCCGCTTTGCGGAACGAGTACCGCAGGATCATCGACGAACTGGAATCCAAGCACCCTGGCACGAGGCATTCGATCCTCAACAGCTACGATGCCATCCGTCCGCTTCTCCAACAGAATTATCAGCCAGCGTCACTGCGCCAGTGCCAGTGCGGCGAACCGACCTCCGGCGAACGCTGCATGAGCTGCGAGCTGCTGGAAGAAGTGAGAAGGATGGAGTGAAAGGGTTTAGATTAGCTCGTGATACTTGTACGCAGGAGTTCCGGCGTGGTAGCAGAACTGCACCTTGTCGAAGTGCTTCTTCAGCTCTTTCACGTCCTCTTTCACCGCAGCGGGTGCTTCTTTCTTCAACGCCACGCGATGGATGAGCCTCGCCACTTCCTTCATCTCGCTCTCCCTCATGCCCAGACGGGTCATCTCCTGCGTGCCGATGCGGATGCCCGAGGGTCGGATGGGGCTCTCATCACCGGGCAGCATGTTCTTGTTGGTGATGATGTTGGCCGCCTCCAGGTCCTTCGCCACTTGGTCCCCACCGCCGTGCTTGGAGACGTTGACGGCTATGGTGTGTGAGCGGGTGAACCCCATGTTGGCGCACAGCACTTCCATACCCAGCTCGTGCATCGCCTGACCGAGGGCTTGGGAGTTCTTGATTATCTGCGTTGCATAGGCTCGGCCGAACTCCTCCATCTCCGCCATCGTAACGGCCAAAGCGGCCATGGCATGCAGGTGATGGGACGAGGTGACGCCCGGGAACACCGCCCGGCGCAGGCGCTTCTCCAGATCCTCCGTCAGATTGTTGCCCAATAGGAGGCCGTGGTTCGGACCGGGGAAGGTCTTGTGCGTGGAAGAAGAGAGCACGTGAACGCCTTCGTGCAGCGGGTCCTGGAACTGTCCACCCGCGATCAGGCCCAGCACGTGCGCGGCATCGTACCAGACGGTGCAGCCTATCTCCTGGAATGTATCCTGGAGTTCCCTAAGCGGCACTGGGAAGAGGAAGAGGGAAAGGCCGAACTGCACCAGTTTGGGCTTCATTTCCAGAAGAAGCTTGCGAGTCCCATCCACATCCACCGTCATCCTTTCCATGTCCCAAGGATAGTTGACGGCCTTGACGCCCCGCAGACCGACCGCACCGAACTGCGCCGTGGATATGTGGGCACCGTTGGCGAGGGCCGAGGTGGTGATGATATCTCCTGGCTCGCACAACGCGAAAAGCACCGCCATGTTCGCTACAGTCCCGGAGGTGGGGCGGGTGTCTACAAATGGAACCTTGAACAGGCGGCTCGCGAGCTCCATGCACTTGTTCTCCACCTTGTCCACGTAGATGTTGCCCTGGTAGTACCTCTTGCCGGGCATTCCTTCGGCGTAGCGGTCATGGAAATCTGAGATCATCATCTCCTTGGCGAGCGGTGACATGAGGTTCTCGGAGGCGATCGTGGGTATCGATTCCTCGAACCACCTGCTGTGAGCCTTGACTTGCTCCCGGATCCACTGGGCATCCTCTTTCATGGGTTCACGAGAACTTGATAAAAGAGGTCTCTAAAATAGTTTGGTACACGCTGTTTCCCTTCGGGCTAGTCAGGCCTAGGCAGGCGGATGGGTGCGCTTCTTCAGCTCGCTGATGGAATTGACCGGGTTCGGGTCCACGCCCCTAAGCATGGCCAGGTAGAAGGAAACGAAATCCCCCAGTGCTATCCCCATTAGCGATGTCTCCAGAGGGCTGCGGCCGCTCAGCTCCACCACGATAGATTCCAGCTTCGCCTCCCTTATGAGTTGGATAGAGATCTCCATCCGCTCGCTCACCTTCTTGTTCGGTACGTTGGCTCGCAGGAAGACCGGCACCATCTCCTTGCACCTTTCACCTTCCACCCATCCCACTATCTGGTTGTGGTTCATCTCCGGGTATTCGCCGCTAAAAGCCAACATCTTGGCGTTCTCGTTGATCTGCGTCATCCAGCGCAAGGCCACGGAACGAATGGTCCTGGGAGCATAGATCACCGGCACCTTTCCTTTGAGCTTCATCGCCAGCTTCTTGGCCGTGTTGAGGTCCGTTGGCACGCCCGGGGAGAGGTTCTGCATGAGATCGGTCATGGCCGGCACGCTTCGAGCGAGGTCCTTGCGGACTGGAGCCACACCCGCCTCGTCGAGGACGACCCCCGTCGCGCCCAACAGATAGCCAACGGCGGCCCGAGGTTGCTTTCCGCCTGGCACCTTCATATGCGGCACACCGTGCTTCTCGCAAAGTCCCAGGAGCTTTCCCCCAGAGGTTATGCCATAGACCGAAGAACCACGTTTCAACACATCATCGAACAGCTCCAAGACCTCCCAGGTGTTGCCTGAGTAACTGACCATGATGACCAGGGTGTCCTCGTCCACCCACCTCGGGAACTCCAGACCACGAACCACGCCCATCGGGACCTCCGAGACCCCAGCGCAGTAGTCCAGGAGCATATCAGCGCCGATGGCCGATCCTCCCATCCCAATGACACAGACCTTCTCCGCTCTTCCTTCGAACCCCGCTTCCCGCTGCAGCATCTCCTCTATCTGGATGGGCAAGCCCAGTATCTGTTCCAATGCTCCTGACTTGTCGTAAGTGGCGATCCTGTCCTTCTCATCTAGGGGACCGGACATAGCCTGCTCATCTGCATCGAGACATATAACCTAGCGTAGGGCGACTGGCATCCTTGCATAGAGATGGAAGAACTGTTCTACCATCGGAATGGTAGTTACAAAAGAAATAATATCGCCACTCCGGATTCAGCGCGGACGCTCCATGTCCGACGTTCTCGATCAAGCCCTGCATTGTCTGAAAGAAGGGAGATTCGCCCTCGTCTACGATTTTGACGACCGGGAGCGAGAGACGGACATGGTGATCGCATCGCAGTTCGTGTCGCCCACTGCCATCAGAACCATGCGCCAGGACGCGGGCGGGCTCATCTGCACAACCGCCAGCTATGAAGTGGCGCAGAAACTGCAACTCCCATTCCTAGTGGATGTCCTCGCGAACTCGTATCCGAGCTATCCGGTGCTTTCGAGACTGGCTCCCAACGACATTCCCTACGACACGAAGTCAGCGTTCTCGATCACGATCAATCACCGACGGACGTTCACCGGCATCACTGACAACGACCGCGCCTTGACGACGTCGGAGTTCGCCAAGTTGGCTAAGGCCGCGCTGCAGGAATCCTCGAACCAGGCCAGAGAGGACTTCGGCCGCAATTTCCGTTCTCCCGGGCACGTTCATCTGTTGAATGCGAGCCAGCAATTGCTCGTCAAGAGAAAAGGGCACACCGAACTATCTACAGCGCTACTGGCGCTTTCCGGACTGGTGCCTTCGGCCACCATCTGCGAGATGATGGGAGAGGACGGCAACGCCTTGAGCAAGGAGAAGGCTAAAGACTATGCCCGGAGATACGACCTCTGTTTCTTGGAGGGTCAGGGTATCATCGATGCCTGGAATGGGTCAGGTCGAGGAAAATGACCAGGGTAATGGCCACCGGAGTTTTTGACATCCTGCATACCGGTCATCTGCACTATTTGTCCGAAGCGAAGCGGTTGGGCGACGAGCTGATAGTGGTCGTCGCCACCGACGCCACCGTGCGAAAGAGGAAGCACGAACCGATCACGCCCGAAAGAATGCGGGTGGAGCTGGTCGGCGCTCTGAAACCGGTGGACAAGGCCGTGCTCGGAAAAGAGGGTGATATGTTCGATATCGTCGCCGAGCTTCACCCGGACGTGATCGCCTTAGGATATGACCAGCAGTTCGACGAAGAGCAACTGGAGAAAGACCTACTCGCCAGAGGATTGAAAGTTCGGCTGGCTCGCATGGCGAAATATGAGGATGACCTCAACGGCACCCGCAAGATCATCCAGAAGGTCATCGACTGGCATACAGTCAGCAGACAGCTGGAGAGGGAGGAGGGGCATTGAGGCGCATCGGCATCGCGGACACCACCTTCGCCCGGTTCGACATGGGAGGGGCGGCCATCCAGGAGCTCAAGTCCATGGGCACGGGCTTCGAGATTGTACGCTGCACCGTACCAGGCGTCAAGGACCTGCCGGTGGCATGCAAGAAGCTCATCGAGGAGAAGGGCTGCGAGATCGTCATCGCCCTGGGAATGCCTGGACCGAAGGCTATCGATAAGCAATGCGCTCACGAAGCCTCCACCGGTCTGATCCAATGCCAGCTCATGACGAACCGCCACATCATAGAGGTGTTCGTGCACGCGGATGAGGGTCAGGATGCGAAGACGCTCGCATGGCTCGCGGAAAGGAGAGCCAGAGAGCATGCCCGCAACGCGTACCATTTGCTGTTCAAGCCCGAGGAGCTTGTCCGGAATGCCGGCAAGGGGCTGAGACAAGGCTACGAAGACGAAGGACCTTTGAGGGAGTGAGGAGAGATGAAGCGATACAACATCGGCATAGTGGTGTCGGAGTTCAACTTCGACATCACATCAATGATGCTTGAGAGAGCGAAAGCGCATGCGCAGTTCCTGGACGTCAACATCGCCAAGGTGCTGACCGTGCCCGGGGTCTTCGACATCCCCTTGGGAGTGAAGAAGTTGATCCAGGACAAAGGCATCGATGGCGTCGTGACGTTGGGCGCGGTCATCGAGGGCGAGACCGATCACGATCAGATCGTGATGCAGAACGCGGCCAGGAAGATCACCGATCTGGCGGTGGAGTACGGAAAGCCTGTGGCCCTGGGCATCAGCGGACCGGGCGAGACCAGGCTGCAGGCGCAGGACCGCATTGAGAAGGGCCGCGATGCATTAGAGAGCTGCGTCAAGATGCTTCGCCGGTTGGACTGAGCTCACTTCATATTGATGTGGCGGTAGTGCTTCCGCCGGCCCTCGGTCCAGCCCTCTATCCCCAATTCGCGGATGAGGCGCAGGTTCTCGTCGATCGGATGGTGCTGCCGGAGCGGCTCCAGCTTCGGACATACCTCAGCAGAAGAACGCTCCCAGTAACCCTCAAACCCCCTTTCCCGCGCACAATCACGCACGCGGCAATCGGTCTTTCCCCTCCCTCCCGACACGGAAGTGGGCAACGCGTGGCCATGATCGCATCAAGGGTATCCTCGAAGTCTTGATACTTTTCGAGCCGAGGGTCCCTTCTGGATCGAATTCTACAATAGGCATGGAAATCCACATCCGCCAGTTGCTTTCTTGCCTCTATCAGCGCGGAATAGAGCCCGTCCCGCGAAGGAATGCAGTCCCCACAGTGCAGCCCGCAATAGGCGGTGCGCCTCTCCTCGTCGCCTAGGCCTACTCGTTTCATTTTCCAAGACCGTTCAAGGTTCATGCATTCTTGCGCATGAAAGCGTCCAGGCGGTCGAAAGCCTCGCTCAGGACCGCCACCGGCGGCAGGAACACCGACCGGAAGTGCCCGGCACCATAGGTCGGATCGAAGCCGGAGCCATGGACGAAGAGCACGTGCGTCTCATGCAGCACGTCTAGCACGAACTCCTTGTCCGTCTTCCACTTCTTCAATTCTACCTTAGGGAAGATATAGAACGCTCCTTTGGGCTTGGTGCTGCTGATGCCCTCTATCTCATTCAGGCGCTTGTGCGCGAACGCTCCCCTTTCTCGGAGCTTGCAGCGCGTGACCTCCATGTAATCCTGTGGCCCCTTCAAAGCCTCGATGACCGCCAACTGGCAAGGATGATTGGCACAAAGGCGCAGACGCAACTGTTTGACGAAACCTTCCTTGATCTCGTCCAACTCCCCCTTGGGGTCGCGGAAGCAACTGTAGCCCAGCCTCCAACCCGGCAGAAGGTCGACCTTGGAGAAGCCGTTGAACAGCACCATCGGTATGTCCGGCGCGACCACGGAGGGGGAGCAGTGCTCGCCCTCGAACGTCATCAGGTCGTAGATCTCGTCCGACATGATGAACATCTCATGCTCTCCGACCAGGTCGGTGATCCCCTTGAGCACTTTCCTCGAGTAGAGCGCCCCGGTGGGATTGTTAGGGTTGATGATGACCATGGCCTTGGTCTTGGCGGTTATCTTCTTCCTGATGTCGTCCAGGTCGGGCTGCCAACCATTGGCTTCGTCCGTTTTGTAGGCGATCGGCACGCCTCCGAAGTACTTGATGTACTCGGTGTAGGAAGGATAAGATGGACCAGGGACCAATACCTCATCGCCTGGATTGACCGAGGCGGCCACGATGTTCAGGATGCTCTCGCTCACCCCGTTGGTGATGAAGATGTCATCCACGTCCGCGTCCACATTGTTCTTCTTCCGCTCCTTCTCCAGAAGAGCCTGGCGGAGCTCGAGGACGCCTTCCTCCTGAGTGTAGCCGTTGTCGCATTCCTCGACCGCTCGGCAGAGTGCTGCCCGGACATGCGGCGGGGTCTCAAAATCCCACTTGTTCGGGTCCCCGATATTGAGCTTGATGATCTTCACGCCTTTTTTCTCTAGCTCTCTCGCTGGAATGGTGATCTCGCGGATGGCGTAGTCGATGTTCAGCGCGCGTTGCGTGGCCCGCATGACACTCAGTCTCAAGGCGTTAAGCGCATTCATATATTTGTAGGGTTCGAACCGCCAGGTTGCTCCCGGCCTCCGAAGCTCGCCCGAGGCATCTTTTAATACCTGAGCGCCGACTCGCGGTCTCATGAGCCTAGTGAGACTGGGCAAGCTGCATCTGCACTGGTGCCAGCACTGTCATTTGCCCGTATTGGAGGATGGACGATGTGGCATCTGCGACTCCCAGACCGAGGAGGTTCGGATGACCCCTCCCGGCGATGTCAGACCGGCCTTCGCTCACGATCTTGATTCCTTGCGGAAACTGGTGGACAGGCAGTTCGGCCCTGGCACGGGTGACGCTTTGATCCCTCAGGGAGAGGTCGCGCTGCTGAACAAGATCCCTGCCCTGGACCGCATGGACGAGCTCATTCTGGACGGCGAGGTAGTGGGAACTCTGCGTTACGATATCGGAAAGGGCTTCGTCTTTCTGGCCCGAACCACCGCGGCCAAGCGCATCCAGGACAAGCTATCGAAGGGGTTCGTGACCGCGGACCGGGAGGCGATCGAGTTCCTCTTGAAGGGGCTCAATCTCATGGCGCCAGGGGTGAGCAAGGCGCATCCCGACGTCCGAGCAGGGGACGAGGTCGTCGTCGTCGACCCATCGGGTAGGGCGGTATGCACGGGCACGGCCCGTATGAACGCGGACCAGATGAACGAAAGGCAGAAGGGTATGGCGGTCAAGTGCCGCTGGTATGCGGAGCCCGGCAGCGCCCCGCGGCCGCTGCCCGCTCGCAGCCTGGACGATGTGATCCGCGCGAACGAGAGAGTGCTGAAACGCCGGGTGGAGGAAGCGGTGACTTTCATCAGGCGGACCGTGGAGAAGAACCACCTGCCGGCCATGGTCTCATTCTCCGGGGGCAAGGATTCCTTGGCCACCCTCCTGCTCACCCTTGATGCTGGCCTAAGGTTGCCAGTATTCTTCATCGACACCGGATTGGAGTTCCCGGAAACGGAAGAGCACGTCCGCACCATCGCGGAGAAACATGGTTTGCAGTTGATCGTTGAACAAGCTCCAGAGGGCGCCTTCTACGGCAATCTGGACTACTTCGGTCCGCCAGGCAGGGACTTCCGTTGGTGCTGCAAGACCAACAAGCTTGGACCCACGGTGAGGGCGATAATGAAGCACTATCCGAAGGGGGTGCTCTCATTCATAGGCCAGCGTAGATATGAATCAGAGCAACGCTCTGAGAAGCCAAGGGTCTGGAAGAACCCCTGGACGCCGGGGCAGATTGGCGCATCCCCCATCCAAGATTGGACGGCGCTGCACGTTTGGCTCTACATATTCTCCAAAGGCGAGGAATACAACCCCTGGTACGACCGAGGACTTGACCGCATCGGCTGCTACTTATGCCCCGCCTCGGACCTGGCGGAGCTGGAGGTGGTCGAGAGCGGATTCCCTGGATACGCGCGCTGGCGGGACGAATTGCAGCGCTACGAGAAGGAAGGCGGTCTGCCGCAAGCCTGGTCGCGTTACGCCCTCTGGCGCTGGCGCCGGCTGCCAGACTCCATCAGGAAGGAGCTGGAGGGACTGGGCGTTTCCGTTACGGACCTGCGCCCCAGATCCGCGGACAAGAGCGAAGGGAAAAGCATCCGGCTCAAGATGCAGGAGGGTTTCTCCCCCTGTATAATGGGATTCAGCGTGGAGGGAGCCTTCAGCCGAGGGCTCGATCTGGAAAGAGTGGCGGAGGTCCTGAACCAACTGGGCGAAGTGGAGTTCGACCGAGAAGAAGGTTGGTGCCTGGCGCTCAACGTCCGCATCTTCGCCGAGGGTGCCCTGGTGGCGAAAGGAAAGGACCAGGCTCAAATTGAAGAAAGTATTGAAAAGGTGCGCCGGGCAGTGGTCAAGGCCGAGGAGTGCGTCGGTTGCGGAGTCTGTATCGCCAGATGCGATGAGGGTGCACTCACGCTAGAGCAGGGAAGGCTCAGAGTGTCTAAGGAACGATGCACCCACTGTGGCAGATGCATTGAGCCATGTCCCGCCTTGAGTTTCGGCGATTCCGCGTTTGAGATGTGACCGCGACGGCCCTACCGTCGCGGCCACGGGACGCGTCCTCGTGTGCCCCCTCTGCCCGGCTCCTGATTCTGGCTCAACGCACGAAGTCGATGCCGTCGTCGTCCGAAGCTCTCCTTCCTCCGGAAGGAGCGGGGCCCGCCCCCACCCTCGGTCGAGGCTGATCGAATTCTCCTCCCAGCTTTCCAGTGCCTGAGTCCCTGCCGAGCATGTACTTGGACTGCGCTCCGGTGAGGATGAGCAGGATCTTTATCGTACCCTCGACCTCGGGGTCGATCGAGCATCCCCAGATTATCCTCGCCCGGTCCGCGACGCTGTTGGTGACGATCTCCGCCGCCTTCTGCGCCTCGCCAACGGTCATGTCCGGACCACCAACGACCCGGATGAGCGCTCCTGCGGCCTGCTTCAGGTTGATCTCTCCCAGCAGGGGGCTGTGCAAGGCTTCGTTGACCGCGGTCTTCACGCGATCGTCATCATCCGAGTTCGCCTCGCCGATGCCCACGAACGCCACTCCGCCCTCGTTCATGACGGTCATGATGTCCGCATAGTCAAGGTTGACCAGGCCAGGTTTGGTGATGATCTCGGTCAGCCCTTTGATCGTCTGCATGAGCACTTCGTCCGCCACCTTGAAAGCGGCGTCCACAGGCAGTTTGGGAACCAGCTCCAGAAGCTTGTCGTTCGGGATGACGATGGTTGTGTCAGTGATCCGTCTGAGCTTGTCCAGGCCTGACATGGCGTTCTCCATTCGCACCGCGCCCTCAGCCTTGAACGGAAGGGTGACGACGCCGATGGTGAGCGCGCGAATCTGCTCCTTGGCGATCCTGGCCACATAGTGCGCTGAGCCAGTGCCGGTTCCGCCTCCCATTCCCGCGGTGATGAAGACGATGTTGGCGCCGTTCAAGAACTCACGGATCTCCATGTCGTTCTCCCGGGCCGCCTGCTCCCCCACCTCAGGGATCGCTCCCGCTCCGAGGCCGCGTGTGGCGGTCTTGCCGATGAGTATCTTCTTGGGGGCTCGGATGGTCAGCAGGTGCTTAGCATCGGTGTTCAAGGCACAAAGTTGCGCTCCGCTTACTCCGGCGTCAACGCATCGATTGATGGTGTTCGAACCGCCGCCCCCGCAGCCGACGATCTTGATGCAGACGTCGAGCTGCGCCGCGATTCGCTTCAGCTCCTCGTCGACGACCGAGTTGCCCGCTGGGGCCTGCGGCTGCGCTTGTGCTTTTTCCTGAGTCTCTTTAAGGCTCGCTAGAGCATTCTTTACCAATGAACTTGGCATGAGTGCATCCCTCTGGTACTGAAACGCCAATCCTGGATATAAATATTGCGCGGACCCAGTATTATTCCGAAGGTCATCTGGCTTGAGACTTGGTTTTCCTGTCCTTCGCCTCACCTAATGACCTTGAGAACGACCTCGGGCCAAGCGACGATGTGGATGCTCGGCTCAGACTCATAGGCTCGGAAGTACCGCTGGTAGATGTCCTCGGCGGTTTGAGGCATGAGCCCGGAAGCGAGGCGCAAGCTCACCAGCGCCAGAGTGTAGGCGGTCAGAAGTGCCGAAGGGTCCTTGGCGGCTATGCGTTGCCTAGCTCCTTCCATGAACTCGGCGAGATCGCTCTTGAGAAAGACGTTGATCTGCCCCAGGGCCTCTCGTTTCCTACCCGCGAGGACGAGGGAGGTCACGGATTCGACTATCTCTTGGATGCGCGTCAGCACCCATACATCGGAACCCTGCAGTTGTGAAGGGTCCATGTTGGGTCTGGCCTCCACGCTATCCTTGATGGTCTTTCCCACCCGGTCCAAAGTGATGCGGATCGACGTCTCCAGCTTCCTCTCCGTGATTATCTCCGAGGTCTCGTCCACCTCCTTGGACTTGCTGGCGGTGATGGCCTTCTTGAGAGGTTCGTCGATCTTCTCATCGTACACCCCCATACGGGTGAGGTCTGGAGCCAAGCGTAGCATCTCGGTCAAGTATCCCTTTAGCATGTTGGCTGCTCTATATCGGTGCTTGATGAAATCCAGGGAAGAGGCGATGTCTTGCAGAGCCTCAAGTGTCTCTCCGTCCAGAAATGATTCCTTGGACATCTCGGCCAAGGCCTCGATGTCGCTCACTGGCATATCCCTGTTGCGCGCCATGGCAATGAGGAGAGAGGTGCTTTCGTAGAAGGAAGCATAAGTGATGGCGTGGACCCCTCTCTTCTCCTTCAAGAGGTCCACCGCCGCAAGGCGCACCTCCCGATTGGGATGGGTGAGACTATCCAGAATGGCCTTCATCCCCGATCGGTCCTGGACTATCTGGTCCAGCAGCTTGCGGGCCGCACTGGAGACGCGCTTGCTCCCATGATGGTAGTTCTTCAACAGAATGGTGACCATGCCCAAGGGGTCATCCGCGGCGAGATGGAGGATCCGCTTCTCCATCCTTCCCCTTTCCATTGGTATGTAGAGAGCTCGTACCAACGATGCCTCTATGCGTGCAGCTTGTCTCCTCCGCGCGAAGGCGGCACCAATGGAGCCCTTTTCTTCCATCCCGTCCCCGCTTCTGTATGAACCGACCCGAATTAAAACCCTTTCTTCCCCGACCTGGCAAATGAATGTTCAGCACTCCGATACTAGGGGTCATTCGCCGTGGTTCTGGGCCGAGCGGGGACGGACAATCGGGTCCAAAGTTTTTTATCAGGAGGCAATTATTATCAAACTGGCAAATCCGAAGGATGGGGGCTAGCACATGGGAGAGATCTCGCAGGTTAGGGTGGTTCTGGAAGAGATAAAGCACTTGGAGCACGTGCAAGAGGTCTCCCTGGTCTCCCGTGGAGGCATGTACGTTCTGGGGGACGGACCCAAAGGCGTGCATCTGGAGACCTACGCGGCCATGTCTGGAATAATGGTGGGGGCCGCAGAAACGACCGCGGCTGAACTGAAGGACGACCTCAAGCACGTCATCATCAAGCTCACCGACCGGGACCTCATATTGATGGGCGCCAGCAATCGGTACATTCTCTGCATAACCACGGATGGAAAGGACGAAGGTAACAAGATATCGAAGTCAGCGGCTCAGATCATCTCAAAGGCGGACCTCAATTTCTAGATTGCTAGTCTACAGACGACGAAAGCCGCGTCTGGCCCACATCCCGATGGATCTTGTCCCATAGGCCAGGGTCTGGCCGGCTCCCCGACCACGACCTCCGACCTTGACCTTCTTCGAGAGGATCGCTCTTACGAGGGAGTCCGCGTCTCCGCAATCGTCCGCGAACACCAGATAAGCGCTGCCGACCAGACCGGGCCGGTGAGCGTCGGACCCGGCCGTCGTCGGTAAGCCCAGCTCTTCCGCCAATCTAGATGCGCGACGATTCCCGTGGGCCGTATTCCGACCGTTGAAAGCCTCCACTGCATCGAATCGGGTCTGCCTCATCGCCCTCTCCCCCAACCCAGACCATAAGCGGTAAGGATGGGCGGCCACGGCGATCCCTCCCTGCATTCGGACGAGGTCGACGGTCTCCCCCGCGGAAAGGTCCCTGGGCACCTCCTCCGAGATGTTGTAGGCGAGGATGTGACCCTCTGCTGAGGTGATCTCCATGCCTGGAACGACGATGATGTCTTTGGGGGCGGAGGCCATGGCGTCTCTCGCTCCCCGAAGGGAGTTGTGGTCCACCACCGCCACCGCTCCCAGGCACTGCTCACGGCAAACCGCGAATATCTCCTCCAGCGTCTGCCGGCTGTCGCCAGAGTGATGAGAGTGGACGTGCAGGTCGGCCTTCATCTGACCTGAGCCCCGTTTTCTATCTCTCCTCCATCCACGGTGATCGCCACCCCTTTCTCGGTGAAGAGGAGGAGAGCTACACTGGCCTCGGGTGTAGGAAGGAAAACTGCCACCTTGGCCGATGCTCCCACTCCCGTCGGGATGCGGACGTCCACTTTCTTGCCAAGGTCGACCTTTCCTCCCTCCAATGCCCCCACCCTTATTGTCAGCTTCTGGAAGTCCGAGAAGGTCATCTCCTTTTCACTCTGCGGCAATCCGCTGCTCACTGGGTCTCCGGGAGCGGCCTCTCCAGCTGGAATTAGCACCTTGACTTTTCCCCCGGCCTCCGCCGCCAAGAGCATTCCCATGGATTCCACGCCTCTGAGCTTGGCGGGCTGCAAATTGGTGACGACCACGATGCTCTTGCCCTTGAGCTCCTCGCCTGGATAGTGGGCACGCAGACCGGCCACGAGCTGGATCCTCTTGCCCACATCAACATCCAGCACCAGGAGCTTCTCCGCGTCAGGATGGGGTTTGACATCCAGTACCTTGCCCACCTTGAGGTTCAATGTCTCGAAGGCTCTGAACTCATTGCCCTTGGTCTCGATGACCATCTTGCTGAAGAGCGGTTTGGGCTCAGGAAGTGCGGCCCCCGCCTCTAGCGGCATGTCGACCCAGGACCAACCCCGAGAATACATACCCTCCTTCATCCCCAGTTGCGACCACAGCCTCTCCGAGGAACGAGGCAGGTAGGGATGGCTCATTATCGCCAGCGCCTTTACTATCTCCAGATTGAGATGCAGTGCCGCCCCGCACTTCGCCTTGTCGCTCTTGATCATGGCCCAGGGCGCCATGCGATCGAAGAATTGATTGCCGAACTGCGCCAGGTCCATGACCGCCTTCAAACCCAACTTGAATTGGCAGGAGTCGAGCGAACGCTCCACCTCGGCCACGCAACTTCCGATCGCCTCGGCCACCTGGCGCTTCTCCTCCTCCAGACCCCGCAGCTCCGGCACCTTTCCGAAGTTCTTGTGAGTGAAGCTCAGCACCCGGTGGTAGTAGTTGCCCAGAGTGGCAACCAGCTCGTTGTTGACCTTGGCCTCGAAGTCGTCCAGGGAGAAGTCGGTGTCCCGGTTCTCAGGCATGTTCGAGGCCAGGTAGTAGCGTATTAGGTCCGGATCGAACCTTTCGACGAGGGAAGGAACGTCCACCCCCACCCCTCTGCTCTTGGAGAATGCCTCGCCCTTGAAAGTGAGGAACTCGTTCGCCGGGACATCATAGGGAAGATTGAGCCCGCCGTAGCCCAAGAGCATGGCAGGCCATATGATCGTATGGAAAGGGATGTTGTCCTTGCCCAGGAAGTAGTAGCTCCTCGTTTCCGAGTCCGTCCAGAAATCTCTCCAGCGGTCTGGCTGGCCATTTAGCATGGCCCATTCCTTCGAGGCGGCGAGATAGCCGATGACCGCTTCGAACCAGACGTAGATGACCTTGCCTTCCCAGCCCTCTAGAGGCACGGGGACTCCCCAGGACATGTCCCTGGTGATGGCCCGGTCCTTGAGACCGCTCTCGAGCCAGTTCCCGGTGAAAAGCCTTACGCTCGGCCTCCAGTGGTCCCTATCCTGCACGAAACGAAGCAGTGGCTCTTGGAACGCGCTCAGCTTGAAGAAGAAGTGTTCCGTCTCCCGCAGCTCAGGAAAGGAGCCACAGCGAGTGCACCTCACGCCCTCCAGCTCACCGACCTCAAAGGTCGCCCCGCACTTGTCGCACTGGTCGCCCCTGGCCCGTTCATTGCCGCAGCGCTTGCAGGTGCCTTCCACATAGCGGTCAGGCAGGAACTTGTTGCACTTGAGGCAGTAGTACTGCATCGTTCCTTTCTTGTAGAGAAAGCCGTGCTCGAGAAGGGTGAGGAAGAAGTCATGCACCACCTGGAAGTGGTTCGGGTTGTGCGTCTTCGTGAAAAGGTCGAACTGGATCAGCAGGTCCTGGATGGCCTTGGAGTTGATGCGATGGTAGCGCTCCGCTATCTCCTCTGCGCTGACGCCTTCTTTCTCTGCCTTCACGGTCACCGGGGTGCCGTGTTGATCGGAACCGGAGACCATGAGCACCTCATCCCCTCTGAGGCGGTGGTAGCGGGCGAAGATGTCAGGGGCGAGCAATGAACCTGCGACATGACCCAAATGGATTGGCCCGTTCGAGTAGGGCCACGCCACGCAAATCAGAATCCTTGCCATTACTATCGGCATCGAATAGAGAAGGGGGGATTTAAGCGTTGACGGCTGGAGCGGCGGAATCGCTGGTTCGAATCCGGCTGAGCCCGCTCATCCCCGACCCTTGATGTCTTATCCAGAAGGGATCGTTCTCGGACGCACTTGGTTTGTGGATCCCTTGACGACCATGAACGCTCGTTCTGCAAGCTCGTGATCTTCACATTTTCGCTCTGGCTCTGTTGGATGCTCCATCCTACTCCCCTCCGTTATCTTTAAACCCCGTTAATCAGATATGAGGTACGAAGTTGGGCCGCGGAACGCCCTATTAGGAGGAAAGAATTTGGTAGAAGTGGAAATGACCTTCGGTGTCCCCGACGAGATCGTCGCCGAGCTGAAGAAGAAGTATGCAGATGAGAAGGAGAACAACCTTCGTGTGACCAAGGCGAAGCCGTTGAACCCGCCCTACTATGCATGGGGGGACCCCCGCGCGAAGTTCGACGTCGTGAAGTTCGGCGGCAAGGAGTACTGGGTCTATAAGGTCACCAAAGGCAAAAACATGAACTGGGTTTACAGCCATTGAGCTAGCGAACCCACTTCTTCATCTTTTTCCTTTTTTCCAACTTACAATCACCTTTTTATCGGTCCTGCTTGTTGCTTGGTCTATCATGCGAATCGCCGTCCTGCTGAAGGACCATTGCCAGCCGAAGCGGTGCAACACCGAATGCCTCAAGTACTGCCCCAAGGTCCGCACGGGAGTTCAAACCGTGGTCATCGGGGATAAAGGCAAGCCAGAGATAGTGGAGGAGCTGTGCGTCGGCTGCGGGATCTGCGTGCACAAGTGCCCCTTCGGGGCCATCAAGATCATCGGTCTGCCGGACGAGCTGGAAGGCGAGATCGTGCATCAGTACGGCTTGAACGGCTTTCGTCTGTTCCGGTTGCCCGTGCCCAAGTCCGGTCTGGTGACCGGCGTCCTCGGTCCGAACGGGATAGGTAAATCCACTTCGTTCCGGTTGCTCTCTGGCCAAGAGGTGCCGAACCTTGGTAATTACGAGAAGCCGCCGACCAAAGAGCAGGTGCTCGACCATTTTGCGGGCACCGAGCTCAAGGAGTTCTTGCAGCGAGTGTACGATGGCAAAGTGGCCACGGCCCTCAAGCCCCAGTACGTTGACAAGCTACCAGGCGTGCACAAGGGAATGGTGCACGAACTGCTGGACAAGGTGGCGGAGAGGATGACGGTGGGGGAGGTGGCGGAGATGCTGGAGCTGACTGAGGTGGTGAACAGGCCTCTGAGCGAGCTTTCTGGGGGGGAGCTGCAGCGAGTGGCCATCGCGGCGACCGTGCTCAAGGACGCGGACGTGTATTTCTTCGACGAGCCCTCCTCCTTTTTGGACATCTACCAAAGGATCAAAGTGGCGAGGATCATCCAATCCCTCAGCCATGACAAGCACGTCATAGTCATCGAACATGACCTGGCCATTCTCGATTTCCTGGCCGACAACGCCTATCTGGTCTATGGTAGCGAGGGAGCGTTCGGAGTGTATGCCCAGCCGAGGCAGGTGAGAGTGGCGATCAACACCTACCTTGATGGCTACATGAGGGAGGAGAACATCCGTTTCCGGGATTATCCCATCGTCTTCGAGGATCGGCCGCCGCGAGGTCAATGGCAGACGGTCTCATTGCTCGACTACCCGGAGATAGAGTGCGAATATCCTGGCTTCAAGCTGAAGGTGGAAGGGGGGACGATCCGGGTAGGTGAATCGGTGGGAGTGGTCGGACCGAACGCCATAGGGAAGACCACCTTCGTGAAGGTGCTGGCCGGAGCACTGCAGCCTTCCTCCGGAGTGATCGAGAAGAAGGTGGCTGTGAGCTACAAGCCGCAATACATCAACCCGGAGTTCGAAGGCACGGTCAGTGACCTTTTCTACAATATGGTCAAGGACTTCTTCCACTCCAGTTTCTTCGAATCGGAGATCGCCAATCCCCTGACGATGAAGAACCTGTACGAGAAGCAGGTCGTCAACCTTTCCGGAGGGGAGCTGCAGCGGGTGGCGATTGCTCTCTGCCTGTCTCGGGAAGCGGATGTCTATCTGCTGGATGAGCCTTCCGCCTATCTTGACTCAAACCAGCGCATGGAGGCCGCCAAGACCATCCGTCGGGTGATGGAGAAACGGGGACGCAGCGCCCTGGTGGTGGACCACGACATCTACTTCCTGGACATGGTCTCGGACGCGATGATGGTGTTCTCCGGGAAGCCGGGTTCGGAGGGTCTTGGCAGAGGGCCGTTCGAGATGCGCCGAGGCATGAATATGTTCTTGAGCGCTGTGGACGTCACTTTCCGTCGGGACAACGACACCAACCGACCGCGAATAAACAAGCCCGGTTCTCGCCTGGACAAGGAGCAGAAGGAGAAGGGCGAATACTACTACTCTGGCTGATCGCTCTTGAGCTCAGGAGGGCAGAACTCTGGCTTGCGCTTCCTTCTGCGTCGGTGGATGAAGAAGTAGACGACCGCTACCAATACCGCCAGCACCACCACCACCTCGAAACCTCGGAACGCCCCTTCGATGCTTTGCCAGTTGGCTCCCAGCACGTAGCCGAGATAGGTGAGGAAGAGGCACCAAGGCAGCGAGCCGATCGTGCTCAGGACGACGAACCGCCAAAAGGGCATCTTCGCTATGCCAGCTGGCAGGGATATGAAGGTACGAACCACAGGCAGCAGTCTGCTACCGAACACGGCCACATCGCCGTACTTCCGGAACCAACGCTCACTGTTCTCGATCGACCTCTCACTGAGCAGCATGTACTTGCCATAGCGGCAGATGAAGGTCCGCCCTCCGTGCTCTCCCACCTTGTAGGCGACCACCGACCCGAGGGTGCATCCGAGCGTTCCCATGAGCGTGACCAGGATGAGGTCCAGCTTGCCCTCGTACGCCAGCCAACCGGCGAAGGGCATCACGATCTCGCTTGGCACCGGTAGGCACGCGCTCTCCAATCCCATCAACATCACTATGCCCGGATAACCGAGGCCTTCGATGATGTCCTTGAGCACTTGCACGCCCCAGGCGATGATGTCCATTGTGGCGGTGTAATGTGATTCCCACTTAAGCAATTTCGGCGTTCGCTCTTCTGGCCTTCAGGTAGGCAAGGGATTAGGGCGAATGCTTTTTAATGTGGTAGCCTTTTCCTCACCCAGATGCCAAGCCGGGCCGATCTGCACGTGCATACCAAATATTCTGGACTTGCCCGCCTCGGTTTCTTGAGATTCCCGGAGTCGGTGAACGAGCCTAGGGACGTGGTCAAGCAGGCGAACAGCGCTGGCCTGCAGGTGGTCTGCATCACCGATCACAACACCATCCACGGCGGTCTCAAGGCAAGCGAGACGGCCAAGGACTTCCCCGGGACGGAGGTGGTGGTTGGTGAAGAGGTCAGTACCTCTGATGGCGAGATCATCGGCCTGTTCCTGAACGAGGACGTGCCCAGGGGTTTGTCCGCGGCAGAGACCATCGAGCGCATCCGGAGCCAAGGAGGACTAGCGATCGCTCCGCACCCCTTCAGCATGCACGTGCCCGCCCTGGGTTTGAAGGTTGACCAATTGGACCTGGATGCGTTGGAGATCCTCAATGCAGGCCATGTGGACGGCTATGCCAACAAGAAGGCGGCCGACCATTGTCGCTCCGGCAGATGGGCGAAGGTGGCAGGCAGCGATTCGCACGCCCTCAACACCATCGGCTGCGCCCACACCATCTTCGAAGGCAGCAGGGCGGAGGACCTGAGGCGCGAGATCCTGGCCAAGCGCACTGACGTGGGCGGAGAACCGATGCCGATGTACAAGGTTGTGGCATGGAGCATGGGAGTGACCCTTGCCTCCGACCGTCTGATCCTCCGCTCATTCTTTGGCGGTCTAGATGATAGTGATAGCTTCAACCCCACCCTGAACAAGGTCAAGGAGATAGGTACTGGTAAGAAGCTGCTGGCCCTGATAGGTTCGCTCATTTACTTCACGCCTCCCGTACCATTCCTAGTGGGAATGATCGGGCAGAGGCGCGTGCGCATAATGAACAGCGTGCCGGTCCACGAGGAGAATGGCTCGCGCGGCCTCCTCTGAGCGATCCTACCCCGAACGCTCGTGGTGGTGCTCTGGGTCCATGAGATTGGCGAAGGCATTGACCACCGCTTCGCTGAGCGCCGGATGTATGACCTGACTGCGAGCGATCGGGGTGTACGTCTGGTCAGCACAGTTCATAAGATAGACGATGGGTTGCAACAGTATCGAGGCTTGCGGCCCGACGATGCTCGCTCCCAGGATGCGCAATGTCTCCGCATCCACCAGGACCTTGACGAAGCTGTCCTCGTCCCCCATGGCGTAGCCTTTGGCGCAATCGTGGAACTTGCTGAAGCCGACGAAATACTTGCGGCCACGCTGTCTGGCGTCCGCTTCGATCATGCCTACGGAAGCGACCTCGGGATAGGTGAAGACCGCATGAGGCACCGCGTGCTCGTCCAGCTTCACCTTCACCTTGCCGAAGGCGTTGAACCAGGCCACGTCCGACTCGTAATTGGCGGTATGGCGGAACATGTGACGTCCGATGACGTCCCCGAAAGCCCAGATACCTGGCACCGAGGTCTCCAGGTACTCGTTCACCACCACGTAGTTCTTGGCGTCGGTCTTGATGCCCGCTGCGGATACGTTCAGCAGGTCGGCGTTGCTCTGCACTCCGGTGGTGAGCAGGATCTCCTCGGCTTGTACCTGTTCGATCTTGCCTGATGCTCGGTCAAGGAATCGGACGGTCTTTCCTTCCTCCACACGTCGAACCTCCAACACATCCTGGTTGGTGCGGATCTGAACGTGCTCTCCCATCTTCATTGCCACCAAATCGCTGACCTCTGGTTCCTCCCTAGGCAGGAGCGCCGGGTTGTGACCGACTATGGTGACCGCCGTTCCCAGAGCGGAGAAGAAGTGCCCGAACTCGCACGCCTTGTAGCCCCCGCCCAGGATGACCAGGCTCTTGGGTAGCCTGTCAATATCGAAGACGGTCTCCGACGTCAGGTAACCGGTCTCCGACAGACCGGGTGTGTCCGGCACTGAGGTGCGAACGCCGCAGGCGATCATGATCTTGGGGGCGCGGATCTGCTCTGCCCCCGCCTGAAGGACCTTCGTGCCGACGAACTGCGCCCGCAAGTGGTAGAGATCCAATCCGGTGTCTTGAGCCACCCCCGCCTCCATCTGCTTTCGGTCTTGGAGCACCAGGCTCCACATGCGCTCCCGGATCAACTTGAAGTCCACGCTCTCCACCCGGGCCATGACTCCGATGAGCTTGCCGTCCGCGATCTCCCTTATCAACGTGGCGGGCTCGATCAGAATCTTGCTGGGAATGCAGCCCCGGTTGAGGCAGGTCCCGCCCAAAGGCCCATCCTCGACCACGGCGACCTTGAGGTTGTGGCTCCGGGCCTTCGCGGCTACGTTCATGCCCGCGCCTGAGCCGATGACGATGACGTCGTAATCCTTCATCTGATAACGCTCCGGGCGACTATTGGAGATTGGTGGTCTTAATGATTCTTCGCCTCGCCGAGGTCAGAAGAACTCCACGCTGTTGCTCCCCGCCGCCTTGGCCAGGTTCTTTGACAACAGGCCGGCCTCCATCCAGGCAGCGCAAAGGACCGCTGCGGGCACCAGGCAGGTGGCGCTCATCCTGGAATGCTTCACGCTCTCCCACACTTTGCTGTTGGCTTTGTCCGTGAGGTCCACTATAGAGAGCGTCCTAATCATTTCGACGAACTCCTTGACGTTGTCGCATTTTGTCTCCGCCTTGACCTCGAAGTTGCCGTCCGGAAGCATAACCACCTCGATCAGATTGACCTTGCCGCACACCCTCATGTTGACCTTGACCTGAGATGACATTCTCTCTCCGAATTGTTGTGACGCAAGAAAATCCTTTGTCCACATTAGCCTGCTCCATCAGCCTCTGCAGGCGCTCTTCGTTCTTCTCCGGTTCTAGATTCTGCGCCCTGACCCATTGTCGCAGTTTCCCCAGCGCCCGGCCGCTCTCCAATATCTCAACCGCACGATCATAGCCCTCCTCAATGTTCGAAGCCTTGCCCATGATGTAGAGAATTGGCGCAGCGTTCAAGCAGATGATGTCTTTGCGGGAGTTGACCTCCTCGTTGCCGAGGATGCGCAAGAAGTGCAACGCCTCCTCTGTCTTGTCGAATGAGCAGAGGAGCTCGCGCTCGCGGGCGTGTTTGATCCTGAATTGCTCTGGATGCAGAACGTAGGCCGTGATCTCGCCGTCTGGATGGAGCTCGGCGACTGAGGTCTCGCCGATGCTCGATATCTCGTCCATTCCCTTGGAGCCGTCTCGGTTCAGACCGTGCACGACGATGGCGGCCTTGTAGCCGATCTCTCTCATCGTCTTCGCCACTGGTAGCACCAGTTCCTTCGAGTACACTCCCCGGACGCCGTAGGTGGGGGAAGCTGGATTGGCCAAGGAACCGGCCATGTTGAGGATGGTGCCGAATCTTATCTGGGAAAGGATGCGGAACAGAGCAATGGGGTGCACCTTGGCGCTCATTCCGTTGAAGATCCCTATTCCTGCGCTCTCGATGCTTTTCTTCACTAACGAGACGTCACATTCCACGTCCACGCCCAACGCCTCCAAGATGTCCACCACTCCGCACTTCGAGGTGATAGCCCGCGCCCCATGCTTAGCCAATATGACGCCGTCGGCCGCCCCGATCAAGGAAGCGGCGGTGCTGATATTGAACGTCTTCATGGTGTCCATGCCTGTGCCGCAGTTGTCCACAAGCGGACCAGCAACATCGGGCGTCACCTTCACCGTATCGAATTCGTAGATGGCCTCCCAGGCCGCTGCCAGCTCCTCGGGGGTTGGACCCTTCGAGGTAATGGCCGCCAAGAACGCACCTTGCTGCAGATCGGGCTGCTCGTTCAGCAACACCTGACGGAACATCTCCTTGGTCTGATCTCTGGTCAGATCATTCCCTTTTATCAGCGAATCGACCTTCAGTCCGAACGATTTCAGTTTGTCTTCCATTTCCATTCCTCCTTCATTGCAGTATGGTGGCCTTCATTCCTTCCCGCCGCTCTGCGTGAAGCAGCGCAGCCTCGATGTCATCCAATGATGTTCGGAACGTGATGAGCCAGCGCGGATCCACCTTGCCTTCCGCGAGTAGGGAAATTGCCTTGCGATTGCCCTGGCTAGTGCATCCGTAGGAGCCGACCAAGCTCAGCTCGCGGTAATGCAGAGCGTTGAGGTCGATTGGCGTGGTCGATGAATCCTTCGGCATGCCTGAGAACAATGAGACGCGCCCTCTGACCGCCACAAGAGAAAGGAGGTCCTCGTCCAATTGGATAGCGGGGGTCGCCAATAGAACGACGTCCGCTGAGTTCTCCAAGAGGAGCCCCTTCACCGCGTCCACCTCTCTTGGCCCTTCGGAGCAACACACCTCTCCCACTCCATGACGGACCAGCAGTTCGCTTCTGGCCTTCGTCTTCTCGACGATCGTCACGCTCTTCGCCCCATTCGCCCTTGCCAGGAGCGCATGGAGCACTCCGAGCGGACCTCCACCGAAGATCAGTACCCGGTCTCGTTTGCCGACTCCAAGCGCATCCTGCGCATTCACGCAGCATGCCAATGGCTCGGCCAACGAAGCGACCTCGAATGAAAGCGAATCAGGAATCTGGACCACACCCCCTTGCCTCACGCAGCCTCTTGGAACAGCAACATATTCCGCGAAGCCCCCGTCGGTGTTGAAGCCGAGGATCCTCTCTTCGGGGCACTGATTGTCGTAACCCTTCAGACACTGCTCGCACTCGCCGCATGCCGACCCGGGCCAGACCTGCGCCCTCTGACCGATATCGAGATTCGCGCTGCTCGTTCGCGATTCCACAATCTCCCCACTGAGCTCATGCCCGAGTATCCGTGGATAGCGGAGGTCGCGATGCCCGGTGCGGAGCATCTTCACATCGCTCGCGCAGACCGAACAGGCCTTCACCCGGATTAGCATCCCGCCCTCGGGACAGCTTGGCTCCTCGACGTCCTTGATGACGATGTTTCCCGGTCCAAGCAACACCGCCGCTTTCAAATGCGAACCTCGTGAGTTGGATTATACATCCAACTATAAGTAGCTGAGGGGCAGCCAGCAATCAGAAATGAGCCTGATAGGAATCAGTGAGTCGAAATGGGTCTATCAGCTAACATCCCACAGTCCACGCAGATTCCTTTAACCATTCATCGACCTCCTTCGGACTTGAAAACTTGAGAGCGCTCCTTCTCCCCGCGTGGCCCCCAGGGCTGGTCACCATTGCTTTGGTTCTCATTCCGTCCCCCGCGAGTATTAACCGGACTGGGTTCTTGTCCTTTGTTCCATACAATATCACTCCTGGTTATATGGTCAGAAGGAGAAGAGAGAGGGATCGGTTTTCCCTGCCAGAACGATTTCCTTTTGATTAAAATAGAAGAATATTTGTCTGGATAGTAGGAGAAGCGGGCGAGCGGGGATTCGAACCCCGGACCTGCAGCTTAGGAGGCTGCTGCCATATCCAGTCTAGGCCACTCGCCCTGGGAATGAAATGATTTGGAAAAGATGAGACCAGGGATAGAAAAAGAGATCACTGGACCGGAAGCTCTTCCGGCTCGCGCTCCTCCTTACTCTCTTCCACCTTCTTCTCCTCGCCCTTCTTGATCTCCTCGTCCTTCTTCACGTACTCCTCGATGAAGCGGATGGTCTTCGCGCCAAGGGCTTCGCGCAGGTCGGCCACGATCTTGTACTTGGCCAAGATCCATTTCTGATCGTACTTGCAGACGTCCGGCACGACGATGTTGAAGCTCTCCCCTTCAATGGTCGGGACGAAGCCGTTCCCGGTGCCGTAGTCCATTTCCAGGAGCGCGAGCACCTTCTCCGCGTCCTCGATCAGCTTGCAGGTGACCTTGAACTTATACTTCAGGCTCTTGCCAGCGAAACGGCGGTTGAAGTCCACCCGGACGATTCGGGGGGTGATGCCGGTGATGATCCCCACCCGGTTCTTGATATTGACATCCATGCCGACCTTCGGTTCGATCTCCTGGCGAAGGAATTCGCGCACCGGGATCTGTTCCACGAGCTTGGGATCTCGGGGGCCGGCGGCCTTCTCCGGGGCGATGACGACCTCGCGTTCCTCGTCCACGTAGGAGTTCATGATATCCTCGTCCAGTCCTTCGAACAGCCGGCCGGAGCCGACCAGCACCGGGATCGGACCGTAGGTGACGTTCTCGTTGAACAGCCCGCTCTCCTTCGCCACCTCGGCGATGGAGGTGTCGAACATCTCGTTGCTGTCAGCGATCCAAGCGCTGTATTCCAGGCGGACTATGTCTCCCTTGTTGATTTTGATGGTCTTCTCGATCTTGTCATCGGACATAAGCTTCACCAGTAGGGGCTATTAGGCAGGATTCGTCATTTGTTAATCGCTCTTATATCTTTTGGTGCTTGGCCGCCTTCTTTCAGATGGCAGTGATGATGAACCCGATCTCATCGACGCGCGCGGGGATGAGCACGGTCGGACCTGTTTTGTCCCCGACCCTCTCGAAGAACATGTTGCCGAGCATGTCGCTGTCAATCTTGTCGGAGTACGGGGCCGCGTATTCCTTCATAAGTAGAATGGGCTCGCGCTCTAGACCCGAGGAGCCAGAGCAGTTGCAGAGATTCTCCAGCAACTTCATCGCTTTGCTGTCCATCTCGAATCATCTTCCTTTGCGAATATGGCACGAATGCGAAGCCACCGGTAATATATCTTGCCAATGTCAATGACTGGCATGCTTGCCTGACTCTCCTGTATTGGAGGACCCAAAGGACCTAGGCAAGAAAAATGGTCAGCTACCCACGATCATAATCGTGGGCTTGTAACTATGCTCGACCTTATCCAAGGTATCATGGCACGCTACATTCGGTCGGCTGACTCCTGCCTGCAAAGCAGGGTGGCATCTGCCACGGCGGCCTACTCCATCGGGAGCGTTCAAATGCCTTTCGTGCAGACCGTTGCCGGTCTCATGCCCGATAGAGCGATGTGTTCGAAGTTTTAGCCCAGAGCTTCAGCGGTCTTACTCTCCCAGGCGGAGAGTGCCTTACCTCTTGCGAGGTGTCTGGAAACTTCCTGGTACTATGCATGGTCGTCTGATGTTTAAGATTGTGGCCATTCATCGTACAACTAAAGTCCGTGGGTCTTCTATCAACCCATCTTATAAATCCCTGGTGTCGCTTAGGAGGCGACAAGGCCACCATAGCTCAGTCTGGCAGAGCGGCTGACTTGTAATCAGCAGGTCGGGAGTTCAACTCTCCCTGGTGGCTCCATCACCTTCAATCGATTCTGGGGGACGACACACGAGCAATGAGGAGGTAGAAGCGAACAGGAGGCATTGGGACGAAGTGGTCGCCATTCATTTCGCCTCAAGATTCTACGACGTGGAAGGCTTCAGGAAAGGGCGGTCGTCACTTCTTCCAGTCGAGGTCGAGGAAATGGGCGACGTAACGGGAAAAGCCCTCCTTCACCTGCAATGTCACTTCGGACTTGACACCCTCTCTTGGGCAAGGAACGGGGCCATCGTCACTGGCGTCGACTTCTCTCACCAGGCCATCGAGACCGCGAAGCGCCTGGCGATCGAGACCGGTGTTGAGGCGCGCTTCGTCGAATCCGATTTGCTCGCGCTCGAGAACGCCTTGGAAGGCGAGTTCGACATCGTCTTCAGCTCATATGGAGTCCTATGTTGGCTTCCCGATCTCCAGAGCTGGGCAAAGACCATCGCTCATTTCCTCAAGCCAGGAGGCTTCTTCTACCTAGCCGAAGACCACCCATCGGCTCAAATCATCGACGCCAGATCCTCTGACCGTATCCAGATCGCCTATCCGTACTTCACTGGCGGCAAGCCGACCCTCTTCCGGGATCTTGGCACATACACTGACCGGAATGCCAAACTTGACAATTCGACCACGTATGAGTGGACACATACCATGGGAGATGTCCTGAACTCATTGATAGAAGCAGGCCTAAGGGTTGAGTTCGTACATGAGTTTCCGTTCAGCTTCTTCAAGAGACATGAAGATATGGAGCAGAAGGAAGATGGAACCTGGCATTTCAAGGACCACAACGTCTCGTTCCCTATGGTCTTCACCCTGCGCGCTCGCAAACCTTGAGAACCAGAGAGATTCAGTTCATCCAAACCGTGTCTTCTGGATGAAAACCGAGCTTGATGACCAGAATCCTGAACTCAGCCTCGATGAGGGGGTTCCCATGCACGTCGCCCGGCTCGCAGACCAGCACGTCCTCGGGCTCCATGACCACCGCCTTCCCGTTGATCTTGAACAGCGCCCGGTCCAGAGCGAAGAATATCTCCGTGGTGTGCTCATGGTAGTGCTGCGAGACCTTCTCACCTGCATGGAACCTGACCTCCTGAATGAAAGAACCAGGGATGCCGAGCTGCTTCTCCTCTAGAAGCACGCGCTTGTCGTAGCCTTTGCCCTCGACCCACTCCCTCTTCGCGGAACGGTAGAGCTTCATCCCGCTCCGCTCACGACCTTCCCTTGGAAACGTCTCGTATCGCGCCCTCCAGGATGTCCACGCCCGTGTCGATCTGCTCCATGCTCGTGGTCAGCGGTGGTATGTAGCGGATGGCGGACCGGCCGCAGCCGAGAAGGATCAGGCCCCGCTTGAACGCCAGGTCCTCGATCTCATCTCGCTCTTTGACAGCGTACTCCTTGGACTTGCGGTCCTTGACGAACTCCGTGGCCTGCATCAGGCCGAAGCCCCGCACGTCGCCGATGATCTCGTATCTGTCCTTCAGCTCCTCAAGGCGCTTGCGCAGGTGCTTTCCCTTCTTCTCCGCCTGCTTGACGAGCCCCTCCTCCTCGATGACATCAAGAGTGGCCAGAGAGGCCGCGCATGCCAGACCGTTGCCGCCGAAGGTGTTGGAATGTGCCCCTTTCTTACCCCAGTCCAGTTCCCTGCGGAAGATGGTGGCCGCGATGGGCAGGCCCGAGCCTAGGGCCTTGGCGGAGCACAGCACATCCGGAACGACCCCGTGATGCTCGATGGCCCACATCTTGCCCGTCCGGCCGATCCCGGCCTGCACCTCATCATCCACGAGGAGTATGCCGTTCCTCTTGCACATGAGGGCCATGTGCTGCACGAACTCCTTCGGCGGAACGATGTATCCTCCTTCACCCTGGATCGGCTCCATGAACAGCGCGGCGACCTCCTCGGGCGGGAGCATGGTATCGAAGTAGATCTCTTCCAGGATCTTTCCGCACCAGATGTCACAGCGAGGATATTCGAGATGGTAGGGGCAACGGTAGCAATTGGCGAAGGGGATATGGGTCACGCCAGGCACCTTGGGGAAGTAACGCTCCTGCTGCACTTTCTTGCTGGCGGTGAGCGATAGCGCCCCGAATGTGCGTCCGTGGAACGCCCCGAAGAAGGAGATGTACTGTTTTCGCTGCGTGGACCAGCGAGCGACCTTCATAGCCGCCTCGATGCTCTCGGCCCCGGAGTTGCTGAAGAATACTTTCTTCCTCTCGCTTCCCAAAGAGATCGAACAAAGCCTCTTGGCCAGTCTCGATTGGACGTCGTAGTAGTAGTCGGTGCCGGCGAAATGGCTGAAATTGGCCAGCTGATCGCAGACCGCCTTGGTGACCCGCGGATGCGAGTGACCGACGTTCAGCACCGCCACGCCGCTCGCGAAATCCAAGTAGCTGTTGCCGTCCACGTCCCAGACCACTGAGCCTTGAGCTCTCTCCACCGCCAAAGGAGAGGCTTTGGTAGAGGTAGCGAGGTACTCCGTGTCCACGCTGATGATCCCTTTCGCCCTCGGGCCCGGGGGCTCTACCTTGATGTCTGGAACCTTGGTCATGGTCATTCCTCAACGCTGACAATCTCATGCCATTGCGGCTATATGATGCTTGTCGAATATTCGAAAAACGCATGGCTCTGCGCGGAATGCCAGAGGAACCGATGTCCGCTGAGTGTCAAGAATGCCCTTCGAAAATCGTAACTAGCTGCGAATTGCGCAGAGCCTACTCTTCCGTGTTCTCCACTTCTTCCGCGGACTCGATTATCTTGGTTAGAAGGGAATAGCCATAGATCATGTCCGCCTCGTTGACGATGAAGATGGTGTCGGTGTAGCAGCTGACCGTCTCCACCACATTGACGTTGTTCTCGGCCAGGTTCGAGGCCAGGAAGGCGAAGACCCCGCTCGTCTCCACGATCCGTTCTGGCGATTTGACCGTGATCTCGACCAGGTCCTGCCTGACCTTGAGGACGCTCTCCCGGCCGACCGCGTTCACCACTTCGCTCTTCAGCTTCTCGTCGGCGATGATCGTGATGGCCTGTGCCCCCTGGATCACCTGCATGATGGCCTTCTCGTTGATGAGCTTCTGGAAGACCGTCCCGAGACGCTGCAGCACGGTCCAGTCGTTCTTGGCGGTGACGATGCAGATCTTGGTCTTCACCTCCAGGCGGCTGCCGGCCAAGATGCGAAGGATGTCGCGCTCGTGGTCCCGCTTGGCCAGTTTGACGGCGTAGCGGCGGCAGGCGATCATGACCGCCTCCTCGTTCTTGATGCCCCGGTCCTTCATGATCTGGCGAGCGAGGGAGGAGTAGTTGATGAGGTCCTTGGAGATGCAGTCCTTGATGGATGGATGAGCGTCGATGTAGGCGCGCGTTCGCTCGGCTACACTTTCCTTCTGGGCCTGCTCCTTCATAAGGAGAGAACGAAAAGAGTGACGGTATTAAAGCTTTTACATCCCCCCTTCACGGCCTGGTCAGGAAGGATTCCAGGGTCATGTTGAAGGCCTTGATCGATTGATCGCTGATGATCAATGGAGGCACGAGCCTGACGGCATTTCCATGCACCACATTGACCAGCTGCTTGCGCCCGAAGGCGTATCTTTGCAGGTCCTTTGCCCGTTCGCCCTCCATCTCGATGCCGATCATCAGGCCCTTTCCACGCACCTCTTTGACCATTGCCTTGTCCTTGGCGATCGAGCGCAGCCTGGCCATCCATTCCTCGCCTTTGAGGGCGGAGCGCTCCACCAGCTTCTCCTGCTTGAGGGTGCGGATGACCGCCGTGGCCACCGCGCATCCGAGGGGGTTCCCTCCGAAGGTGGTGCCGTGCGAGCCAGGCGTGAACGTCTTGGATATCTCGAGCGAGGATACGACTGCACCGATAGGATATCCCCCTCCCAATGCCTTGGCCATGGTGACCACGTCGGGCACGATGCCGTAGTGTTCGAAACCGAACCAGCGGCCAGTGCGACCGAGACCGGTCTGCACCTCGTCCATGATCATTAATGCCTCGGTATCGGTGCAAAGGTCGCGCGCGGTGCACATGAATTCCCGGCTGGCCAGGACTATGCCTCCCTCACCTTGCACAGGCTCCAGTATCAGGCCGGCGGTCTCCTTCGTCACCCCTGACTTGAGCTGCTCGATGCTTCCATAGTCCACGAATTGGAAAGCCTTCGAAAGAAGCGGCTCGAAGCCCGCCTGGTACTTGACTTGTCCCGTGGCAGAGAGAGCGCCGGCGGTACGACCGTGGAATGAGTTCTTGGTGGCGATGAACTTCGTCCGTCCCGTCCTCTTGAAGGCGAGTTTGAGCGCCGCCTCGTTCGCCTCGGCGCCGCTGTTGACGAAGAGCGACACGCTCAGCGGCCAAGGCACTATGGATGCTATGGCCTCCCCCAACTCCGCCTGCTCTTTGACGTAATAGAGGTTGGAGACGTGCACCAGCTTGCGCACTTGGCTAGTGACCGCCTCGACGATGGCGGGATGATTGTGACCCAGGACGTTCACGGCGATCCCGGCCACGAAATCTATGTAGCGGCAGTTGCCTGAATCGAACAGGTACTCGCCTTCTCCACGTTCAAAACAGATCTCCTCTCTGGCATAGTTCTGGAACAGGTAGGACGCGTACAGCTGCTTCACATCTTCCAGCATCATCTTCTTCACTCCTGACCGAGCACTACTCTAGTACCGTGATAATCCCCGGATAGCAACTGATGCACTATCGAACCTTTCTCCTTGCCGTCGATCATGTGCGCCACCTTCACCCCTCCTTCAACAGCCAATTGACAGGCTTCCAATTTTGGAATCATGCCTTCGCTCGCGATCCCTTGGCGTTCCAATTCCGCGATGTTCGATGTCCTCAGGATCGGGATCACCGTCTCTGCCTTCCCGAACTCGCGCATGAGCCCTGGCACGTCCGTGATGAGGACGAGCTCCTCCGCTTTGACGGCCATGGCGATGTGCGCGGCGGCCGTGTCTGCATTGACGTTCATGAGCTGCCCGTCCCCCTGCACGCATATTGGATATATGACCGGCACGAAACCGCTTTCGCACAGCTGTATGATGCGCGACGGTTCGACCCTGGTGACCTCTCCCACGAGCCCCAGGTCCACTTCCACATCCTTGCCGTCCTCGTCCTTGACCCGAGCAGGCGCCATCTTCCGACACTGGACCGAATCGCCCTCCGCGCCCATCATCCCGGTGGCCTGCAGACCAGTGCGCTTCAAGGCGCATACGATGGAGACGTTGATGGCCGAGAGCACGTCCATCGCCACTTCGAGCGTCATCTCATCGGTCACCCGCAGACCGGCCACCTTCTTCACCGGCAGCCCCCGCCGCTTCATCTCCTCGGAGATCTCCGGTCCTCCTCCATGGACGACGATCGGTCTCAGACCTTCTCCCTTCAGGATAGCGACCTCCGCGGCGAAAGCGTCCATGCGCTCCACCCCCGCGATCGAACTGCCGCCGATCTTGATGACGACCTTCTTTCCCGCAAGCGTCCCGGCGCGCGGATGAAGTTCTCTTTCCCCTTTCATCCCGAGGCCTCAGGTCGTATAGGAGGCGTTGATATGCACATATTCGTAGCTCAGGTCGCAGCCCCAAGCCTCTCCTTTTCCATTGCCAACACCCAGCTCTAGCAGGACCATGATACGCTTCTCACGGAGGATCGCTCTGGCCACGTTCTCGTCCGGCGACCCGGGGACGATGACCGGCGAACCCTGCTCGAAGAGAACGACGGTCCGGCCGTTCTTCAGGGTCAGCTTCACTTTGGAGATGTCGAAATCGCTGCCCGAGTTGCCCAATGCCGCAAGAATGCGCCCGAAGTTCGGGTCCGCCCCGAATACGGCCGCTTTGACCAGGTTCGAAGCGACCACGGACCGGGCCGCCGCCCGGGCCTCGTTGTCATCCTTTGCGCCCGTGACCACCACCTCGATGAGCTTGGTCGCTCCCTCGCCGTCGACCACCACCGCCTTGGAGAGCGATTGGGCGATATGCAACACCCCCTCCCAAAGGGCGGGGTCATCGTCCGCCGGAGCTCCGCCAGCCGCGCTATTGGCCATGAAGGCGGAGATGTCGTTGGTGCTTTGGTCCCCATCCACATTGATGACGTTGAAACTGGAATCAATGATCCTCTGCCACTGTATGCTCACATCCCCCTGGACGCAGGCGTCGGTGGTGATGAAGCTGAGGGTCGTGGCATGCATAGTGCGCATGGCGGGCGATATCATGCCGCTGCCCTTGGCTATGCCCGCGATGGTGGCTACGGTGCCATCGCCCAGGGTAACATGGCAGGCGAAGCTCTTCACCCTGGTGTCGGTGGTCATGATGGCTTTGGCCGCCTCCATGTCCGCCTCGGTGCCCCGGTCCAACTGCTTGACCGCCTGGGCGATGCCCGATGTCACCTTGTCCATCGGCAGGAAGCGTCCGATCACTCCTGTTGAAGCAACACCCACCTCTATTGGTTCGAGGCCAAGAGGCAGAGCGACCGACGTCCGCATGGCCTCCGCATCCTCGATTCCCTTAGGCCCGGTGAGAGCGTTGGCATTCCCGGAGTTGATAACGAAAGCCCGGAGGGTGCGCGGGCTATCCCTGATCATGACCTCGATGGGCGCGGCCCTTGCCTTGTTCTGCGTGTAGGCCATGGCCGCCACTGCCGGCATCTCGGTGTAGATCACCGCCAGGTCCAGCTTGTCCTTCTTGATACCACATCTAACCCCTGCCGCCTTGAAACCCTTGGGCGAGGTGATGCCCCCCTCAATGATCTGCACGCTCATCTCTCACACCCCTAGTCCCGGAAAGTCCAGACCCATCTTCTCCGACAGACCGAACATCACGTTTGCGTTCTGCACCGCCTGGCCACTCCCTCCTTTCACCAGGTTGTCCAGAGTGCTCATGACAACCACGCTGTCCTTTCCTGCCAGCTCGAGGCCGATCTCGCAGAAGTTGGAACCGATCACATTTGGAATGGAAGGAACGGATACCAGATGCACGAAGTGTTTCCCGTGATAGAACTCGTCATAGGCGGCGTTGAGCTCCTCCTTTTTCATCTTCCGCTTGAGGCGAACGTAGGAGGTGCAAAGCATTCCCCGAACGATGGGCATGAGATGAGGGGTGAACACCACGTCCACTGAGGTACCAGAGAGCCGCTCCAGCACCATCTTGATCTCCGGTGTATGGCGGTGGCATCCCACTTTGTAGGGGATCAAAGTCGCACCGCAGGTAGGATGGTGGGTCATCTTCGTTGGTTCCTGACCCGCTCCGGAGGTACCGCTCTTGGCATCCACAATGGCTCTTCCTTCGACGAGACCGAGCGCGAACAGAGGGGCCAGGCTAAGCAAGGAACAGGTGGGATAGCATCCTGGGTTGGCGACCAGTTGCGCTCCTTTGACGCTCTCGCCGAAAAGCTCGGGGATGCCGTAGACGGCCTCATCCAGATTGCTGGGGTCCTTGTGCTTCAGTCCATACCATCTCTCGTACAGCGAGGGGTCCGGGAGGCGATAGTCGCCGCTTAGGTCGATGATCCTCGCTCCCTTCCTGAGCATGTCGGGCACGATACCCATGGAAGCCCCGTGGGGAGCAGCCACGAACACCAGGTCGTACTTGGAGCTGGCGGACAGGCTCTCTTCGAAGCGCAGGTCCACGAACCCTTCGAGGTTCGCATGGATCTGTGACACCTTGGTCCCCACCAGCTGCCTGGAAGTAATCGCCTCAAGCATGATTTTAGGATGACGGCATAGAAGGCGTGCTAGTTCTCCCCCAGTATAACCGGAACCGCCCACGATGGCTGCCTTGATCATTGGTCTTTCCTCTTCGATCCTTCTCCATCTGCACGTAGCTTGCCAGGTGAAGATGGGGTCGGAAATATGAAGTCTGCCGATTAAGAGGTTCTATTAAAATCGTGATGACCGATTCTAGACATTTGGGCGCGGCCCTGTTTTCGCAGCGACGGCTGACATCTGGCTCAAGGCGTGTCTCGTGTGAGACTTCAGCGCCGGATGTCTGTCGGAAGGTCGGCAACAAGCCTTAATAAACATGCCCAAGTAGCACCGAAGATTTCAATGGAATCCAGCAAGTCAGAGCGCAAGAAGGTGGTGCTCGCTTACTCGGGCGGATTGGACACCTCGGTGGCCATCCGCTGGCTTCAGGATAAGTACAAGGTAGATGTCATAGCAGTCTCGGTCGATGTCGGCCAGCCGGGCAACATGCAGGAGAACATCGACCGGGCGAAGAAAATCGGGGCGGTTGAGGCCTACGCCATCGATGCTCAGGAGGAGTTCGTGGAGGAGTACTGCTTCCCCGCCCTCAAAGCCAACGCTATGTACGAGGGTTCGTATCCCGTATGCACCTCCATCGCTCGCCCGTTGATCGCCAAGTTGCTTGTGGAAGTGGCCAGGAAGGAGGGGGCGTCCTACATTGCCCACGGTTGCACCGCCAAAGGGAACGACCAAGTTCGCTTCGACGTTTCCATCGGCGCTCTGGCGCCGCATATCGAGATCATAGCCCCCATGCGGGAATGGGTCATGACCCGGGAGGAGGAGATAGAGTACGCCCGGGTGCACAGGATACCTATCAAGGTAAAGAAAGAGAGCCCCTACTCCACTGATGAGAACCTCTGGGGACGGAGCGTGGAATGCGGCGTTCTGGAGGATTCCTATCACGAGCCGCCGGAGGATGCGTTCGAGTGGACCTGCTCCCCGAACGATGCCTCAGAGGAGCCAGATTACATCGAGATCGGTTTCGAGAAGGGCATCCCGGTCAGCTTGGACGGAGTCAGGATGAAGCCGGTGGAATTGGTGAGGACCTTGAACGCCCGGGCGGGGAAGCAAGGGGTGGGCCGCATCGACCACATAGAGGACCGGCTGGTCGGCATAAAGTCCAGAGAGGTATACGAGTGCCCTGCCTCATTCACCCTCATAACGGCGCACCGGGACCTGGAGAAGCTCGTGCTTCCGAAGGACGTGCTGGCGTTCAAGCAGGGAGTGGAGCAGAGGTACTCACAGCTTGCTTATGATGGGCTCTGGTTCAGCACGCTCAAGGTTTCGCTCGATGCCTTCGTGGAGAAGACGCAGGAGTATGTGACTGGAACGGTCAGGATCAAGTTCTTCAAGGGAAGCGCAGTGGTCGTGGGACGCACTTCGCCGTACTCCATGTACGATATCGGACTGGCGACGTATGCCAAAGGGGATCAGTTCGATCATAGCTGCGCCAAGGGCTTCATTTATGTCTGGGGACTGCCATTGAAGACCGTCGCCGCAGCGCACAAGGAGAAGGTGGATGTAGGTGAGCAAACAGGTCCTGTGGTCGGGGAGATTCAGACGAATAGCGAGTGATCAGACGCTCGCGTACACCTCTTCCATCTCCGTCGATAGCCGCCTGGCCTGGTATGACGCCGTGGGCTCGGTGGCCCACGCGCTGATGCTGGGGCGGCAGGGCATCCTGCCCCAGGTCGATGTCGACAAGATAGTGAAGGGATTGCGTTCCATCCTGAAGCAGATCGAGCAGGGACAGATGACATTCTCAGAGAAGCTGGAGGACGTCCACACCAACATCGAGTTCCTGCTCACCGAGAGCATCGGAGAGGCAGGGGCGAGACTGCATACCGCCCGCTCCCGCAATGACCAAGTGGCGACGGACCTCCGCATGTATCTGAGGGATGCGACCCTGGAGGCAGTGGAGCTGGTCGGGGCTCTGCAGCTCACGCTCATCAAGAGAGCAAAGGAGAACCTGGAGACCGTGATGCCCGGCTTCACGCACATGCAGCACGCTCAGCCAGTGAGTTTGGCGCACCACCTGATGGCGCATGAGGCCCGGTTGCAACGCGATGCCTCGCGCTTCCTCGACTCCTACCAGAGGCTCAACCTCTGCCCCCTGGGAGCAGCGGCTCTAGCCGGCACAACCTACCCCATCGACCGACACCACACAGCCGAAGTCTTGGGGTTCGCGGCCCCGACAAGCAACTCCATGGACTCGGTGAGCGATCGCGATTTCGCGGCGGAGCTGTTGTTCTGCTGTGCCAGCACCATGACCCATCTCTCTTCCATGAGCGAGGAATTGATGATCTGGTCCTCGCCTGAGTTCGGGTTCGCCGAGGTGAGCGACGCCTACGCTACTGGGAGCTCAATAATGCCACAGAAGAAGAACCCGGACGTGGCCGAGCTGATTCGTGGACGTTCCGCCCGGGTCATCGGGGACCTAGGTTCGATGCTCGTCCTGCTCAAGGGATTGCCATTGACCTATAACCGCGATCTGCAGGAGGACAAGGCGCTGACGTTCTCAACCTTGGACGTGCTGCTGCCCAGTCTGGAGATCGCCGAGGGCATGTTCTCGACGGTCGAGTTCGACCGGGAGAGGATGCTCGCGGCCTGCGAACGGGGCCATCTGAACGCCACCGAACTCGCGGACTATCTCGTGACCAAGGGCATCCCCTTCCGTACGGCGCACGAAATCACTGGCAGAGTGGTACGGAAGGCCATCGACCAAGGGAAGAGACTGGAGGAGATGAGCCTGGCAGAGATGCGAAAGTATAGCGACCGCATCGAGGAAGACATCTATCAGGTGCTTCCGCTGAGGAGCTGCATGGACCGCCGGTGCTCCTATGGAGGGACTTCGCCCGTGGCCGTGCGCAGGCAGATCGAACGGGCGGAGGATGAGGTAATGGCCACTCGCACCAAAGCAAGAAAGGAGAAGCGGAGACTGCTGCGCGCATACTCCCGACTGCTCACGAAGGAATAAGCCGCGACTCCAGGAAGCTCACTAGGTCGTCCACTTCCAGCTTGTTCTCATCGTCCCTCTGGCAATCGCGGAGGTTCGCCTCGCACCACGGACAGGCGGTCAGCAGAAGCTGCGCCCTTGTCTCCTGTGCCTGAGCGATGCGCTTCGCGCCGATGGAGGTCGCCAGCCGCGGGAAGGCGGTCTTCACGCCCCCTCCCGAACCGCAGCACACGGACCGAGCGCGGTTCTCGCCCATCTCCACCAGTTCCACCCCGGGCATCGACCTCAGTATATTCCGGGGAGCTTCGAACACCTTGCCATGACGGCCCAGGTCACAGGGGTCATGGTAGGTGACTTTGACAGGTGCACCACCAAAGCGCAGCCTGCCTTCCTCCAGTAGAAGGGCGAGCGTCTGGGTGACATGCTCGACCTCCATCTTGAATCCATCGACTTCGTCTCGATAATGGGAAAGGGCATTGAAGCAACCAGGGCAGGCGGTGATCACCTTGCTGGCGCCAGAGGCCAATATCTTCCTGACGTTCTCGTCCCGCACCCGCTCGTAGGCCTCTCGCTGCCCGGTCTTCAGAAGCACTGAACCGCAGCACGGCTCCTCGCCGGCAAGATAGGAAACATCCAAACCGCCGCGGCGAAGCAGGGCGATGGTGCTTCGAGACACCTCTGGGCTGAGAAGCGAATGCGAGCAACCGGCGAAATAGAGCACCGGGCCTTTGTCTTTCAGCTCCAATCCCCGGGCCCACTTCGCCCTCATCGCCCTGGGCTGCATCCAGGGGTTGTGATAGTTGCGCACGCTCTTGGCCAGCACGTCGTGCTCCGGCTCCAACGGACCCCTGCCCATCACTGCCGAGGCTCTCGTCTCACGCATGAGCTTAGGGATATCGATGCCCACCGGGCACATCTCAGTGCAGAGCCCGCAGCTCGTGCACAGCGCCAGACCGCCTTGGACCGAGGACTCCATGGAGTCGGTGCTGGCGGTGAAGCACACGCCCCTCCCCCCCAGGTGGGCGGGCCCTCCGAACTCCTTCCCCACGATGTCGTACACCGGGCAACGGAGCAGACAGCTGCCGCAGTTGATGCAATCCAGTACTTCCTCGTCCGGCACTGAGGAACGTCCGTTGTCCACCAAGACCACGACCACCTCCTCCGGCCCGTGCATGCCGTAGAAGGTCTTCTTCTCGATGTCGGCGGTCATGCTTGGTCCACTGATGACGTTGATATACTGGCTAACCAGTTTGCCGGTGGCGTAATAGGTCTGCAGCTTTGCCAGGTTGATGGCCTCATCCAGGTCGGGCACGACCTTGTCCGTGGCGGTGACGATGATATGCTTGAGCGGACGGCGGGCGCATTCCGCCGCATTTCCCTCATTGTGGATTATGAGCACCGCCCCTTCCTCGGCGGTCAGGTAGTTGGCACCGGTGATGCCTATCTTCGCCTTGTCGATGTATGACCGGACCTCATCCCGGATGATGTGGGTCAGTTTCTCCGGGTCGGGATCGATATCCTCTCCGAAGTGCTTGCCCAGGATCTCCGCCACCTGGTAACGGGTGAGGTCCACGGCCGGACCAGTAGGATGTGCTGGCTTCCTTCCGGCGATCTGAATGATGCGGTCCCCGACATCTGTCTCGATGACCTTCTTGCCGTGCTTCTCTAGGAACTTGGTGAGCTCTATCTCCTTGGTGACATTGGACTTCGACTTGACGACCAGAACCTCATCCCCAAGCTCGCGCAGCACCACCTCCTGGGCCTCCGCCCTGGAGAAGGGACCGAGCACGCGTAGGCGGTTCGCTCGCATGCGTTCCATCGCCTGCGCCAAGAGCTTCCCGTCCGCAAGAGAGAGGCGACGGACATCCTTCGCCCTCTTCCTCCGCCCCTCCAGGTCCGATATCTTCGAGACGTTCTCCTTTTGACGGTCGATCGTGGTCCTGAAGGCCGCCCGCATCCCATCCAGGGAATTGGGGTCGTCCACGCACCTATCGATGCGCTTCCTCCATGCTATGTCTTCGGAGCGCATGCCATTCCCCGGAGCATCACTCTTCGACGGAGGACAGGGCGTTCCACTCCACCTCGTGGTCCACTCCGCCCTTACTGAGGATCTTGCTGATCTTCTCTGTTATCCTCACCACTTCGCTGCTGCTGGCCATGCCCCGTACGTAGAATTCCTTGCGCGTCAATGGGAAGACCAATCTCATCCGGCCCTTGCGGTTGTAGCCCTCGGGCTTGCTGTTCCGCTGCAGCTCCGTTTGGTTGAGGTGGATGAACATCTCCAACACCTCCTTGTCCTCAGGCATCTGGTCCGTCTCCTCTAGGAAGGTGGTGAGGACCTCGGGGAACACCTTGGCTATATCGCGGTAGTCCTTTCTGCCTTTCAGCACGAAATGCCCGCTAATGGCCTTCATTAGCATTTTGATGAGACGGAGGATACTTAACTTTTCCGTGGCGAACCCCCCCTCTTGGCGCGATTGACTTTAAATCGCTGGAGTCGATAGAGGTTCATGGTCGTGGCTCTCGCCATAGCAGGCTCCGATTCCATCGGTGGGGCGGGCATCCAGGCGGACATCAAGGCCATGGCCGCGGTGGGAGTGCATGCCGCCACGGTCATCACCTGCATAACCTCCCAGAACACCCAACGGGTCTCGGACATCCTACCCATTCGCTTAGAGCATGTGCGATCGCAGCTGGAGATGGTGCTGGCCGATGCCAAGGTCAAAGCGGTCAAGACCGGCATGCTCTACAATAGGGGCATTGCGCACCTGGTGGCCTCCAGGCTCAAAGGGGAAGGATTGCCATTGGTCTTGGACCCGGTGCTGGTGGCGGGAGTGGGGGATTCGCTGCACCAGGAGAACCTGGTGGAGACGCTGAAGAGGGAGTTGCTGCCCCTGGCCAGCTGCGTCACCCCCAACCGCCACGAGGCGGAGGTGCTCTCGGGTCTGAAGATCGTCGACCAGGAGGAGGCGAGGAAGGCGTGCGAACGCATCTCCCGCCATGGCCCGAAAGCAGTGCTGCTCAAGGGCGGGCACTTCGAGGGGGAAGCAGCCGTCGACATTCTGTACTCCGAGCACGAGTTCACCGAACTTCGCTATCCACGCATTCCGATCAAGGTCCACGGGAGCGGGTGCGACCTATCATCTTTCATCACGGCCTACCTTGCGAAGGGGATCGAGCTGAAGGAAGCGGTGGTGCAGGCCAAGGGGCGCATCGCCGAGGCCATCGAATCGCATTACCCAGTCGGCAAGGGGCTGGAGATCGCGGACCCCCTGGCCAGTCTGAGAAGGGAGGAACAGCGATACTCGGTGATGTTGTCGCTCAAGGAGGCGACCGATGAGCTGGAGCGCATCCTTTCCCGGGAATGGGTGCCAGAGGTGGGCATCAATTTCGTCTACGCTCTGCCGCAAGCGCGCTACTTTGAGGATGTCTGCGCGCTTGAAGGGAGGATCGTCGGTTCAGGAAAGAAGGTCGCTCGTTCGGGCTGCTTCGCCTTCGGAGCGTCGAGACACGTCTCCAGGATCGTGCTCACGGCCATGCGTTTCGATCCAAAAGCTCGCTCGGCCCTCAACCTACGCTATTCTCAGACCCACGTGGATCAGATGAAGGAATCCAGACTGAAGGTTGCCAGTTTCGATCGGGAGGATGAGCCTGAGGGAGAGAAGACCATGGAATGGGGCACTCGGACCGTCATCGAGCGGACCGGGAAGGTGCCTGACGTGATCTTCGACCGGGGTGGAGTGGGGAAAGAAGCCATGATCAGATTGTTGGGACATGACCCCCAGGACGTGCTCCGCAAGCTGAAGAGAGCGATCCGCTGATTGGTGGTGCGATTGAAGATCGCGATGTTCACGGACACATATCTGCCCTCCCGCGATGGGGTGGTGACCTCAGTCCTCACCACCAGCGCCGAGCTCAAGAGCCTTGGGCACGAGGTCTTCATCTTCGCGCCCGATCCCAGTCCGGGCCAGTGCAAGGAGGAAGGGGTCCGCTACTTCCGGTCCATGAGCTTCAGCCGCTACTCCGGATATCGCATTCCGTTGTTCCCGACCAACAAATGCGAGCTCCTGCGTGAACTGGACGTCGATGTCATTCATTCCCAGGGTCTGCTGTTCATGGCCCTGCGCTCCATGTTCGCAGGACGCACACTCAAGCTGCCTGTGGTGACTTCATTCCACACCATGGTGACTGACGCGGCCCAGTACTACAACTTCACGCCTTTCCCCGACGGGATGGTGAGCCGGTTGATGTGGATCTACCTGCGCAACCTGCTGCAGCGCTCAGAGGCGGTCATCGCGCCTACCATGGCCATAGAGCAGGAGCTGAGGCGATATGCGCCGCACATGCGACGGATAGAGGTGATCCCCACGGGCGTGGATTCGGAACGATTCCATCCAAGGAACGATGGTTCAGTCATCCGGGCGAAATATGGCCTTGAAGGGAAGAGGGTCATCCTCAACCTGGGACGCATCGCCTGGGAGAAGAACATGGACCTGGTCCTGAAAGGCTTCTCCGAGCTGAGCCAAGATGACCGGGACGCAGTGCTGATGGTCGTAGGGGAGGGACCGGCCAAGGACCACTATGTGCGGATGAGTCGGGAAATGGGCCTTGCAGAAAGGGTGATCTTCACCGGTTTCGTTCCGGATGATGAGCTACCCTCCTACTACGCAGCCTGCGATGTCTTCACCATCGCCTCGAAGTTCGAGACCCAGGGGCTGGTGGCTCTGGAAGCCATGGCCAGCGGCAAACCGGTGGCGGGGATCGACTACCGGGCGGTGGCGGAGATCGTCCACGACAAGGAGGACGGCTACCTTTTCTCGGAAGAACCCGGCGAATGGGCCAGGGCAATCAAGCTTGCCCTGGCGGCCGACGATCGCCTAAGGCGGAACGCCAGGATGAAGGCGGAGCAGTTCTCCATCCACGGAGCGACCAGGAAGCTCGTGGAAGTGTACGAGCAGGCGATCCGCTCCAAGCGCCAGCGGGTCGGGCTGGACTGATCTAGCCTAGAGCCTCGTAGGAGCGCACCCATTCCTTGGTTATCACATCCCAATCGAAGTGACTCAGCGCCCTTTCCCTGGATGCCTCCTCCAGTCTGCCTCTCAGCTGTTGGTCCTTGAGGACGAGAAGCAACTTCTCTGCCAATCTGTGTGGGTCCCTCGGCGGAACGATGAAACCGCAGTCCTCGGACACTATCTCCGGGTTTCCTCCCACTGAAGTGGCCACGATGGCCTTTCCGGAGCCTAGCGCCTCGTAGAGCACCACCGCGCTCGGTTCGTAGAGAGAGGCCAGAGCGAACACGTTGGCCAGACAGTAGTACTTAGGGATCTCCTCCTCCGGTATGCCCGTGACGAAATGCACCTCGTCCCGCATCCCTAGCTCCGCGGCTTCCCGCATGAGCATGCTCTTCAAGGGGCCTTTGCCGATGACGACCAATTGAGCGTCCTTGACCTCCTTCCGGACCATGGACATGGCCTTCAGTAGCACCGGGAAGCCCTTCTGCTCGATCAACCGGCCATTGGAGAGCACGACCGGCCCCGGTCCTATCCTCAATTTCTCGCGGACCTCGCTAGTGTCGAGTCCTGGCCGGAAACGCTTGGTGTCGACGCCGTTGTAGACCACCGTGCACTTGTGTCGGTGCTCGGGAGGAATGGTGCTCTCCATGGCCGCCTTGCTCACGCAATTGATGCGGTCACAACTCTTGAACACCATCCGACCCATGACCTGGTCGAAGACCCCACCCCAGTAGTCCACGCTCTTGGAGATGTTCCTGGGCCGAGCGTTGTGTATCGTGAGCATCAGATGCGACCTCAACGACCGTTTGACGGTGAAGTAGGTCCTGGGCGAATACCAGAAGCGATTGTGCACGTGGCATATCTCCGCCCCTCTGCACTCCCGTTTCAGGTCCGCATTCAGGCGTGGAATTAACGTGTAAGGCGGTGGCAGGAAGCCTGGCAGATGCTCCAAGTAGAGGGAGGGAGAGCGGATGACCTCGACGCCTTGGACCGTCTCCCTCTTCACCCCTCTTGCTTGGGGGATCATGGACGTGAGCACCTGCACTTGATATCCGTGGTTGCTCACCAGTCGGCTGCCCACTTCCAGTACCACCTTCTCCGTGCCTCCGAAATAGGGGAAGAACAGAGGATCGAGCATGCATACCTTCAGACTGACCACCGGGATGGCCCGGTCATCGTTTTGTCCGGATATATTATTGAGCTAGTTCCTAGGCCTCTTTCCCAGCATCCGGGACGAAAACAATAATACCCAGCAGGAGTTCAGTTAGCTCGAATGTTCGACATCGGGGGGTGGATCTACGATCTTCTTTCGCCTCTGGGCATCGAGGGTCTGCTCATCTGCATCTTCCTGCTGTTCTTCATCGACTCCATTGTCTTTCCAACCCTGCCGGAGCTGTTCACGGTCATCGTCTTCATGGTCCATCCTCAAGCCTGGTTCGCCGGCGCGATACTGGTAGTCATCTTGCTGGCGGAATTCCTGGGCTTCAGCACGCTCTATTTCATCATGACCAAGATTGAGGTGCCACGCTGGATCCAGAACGTGATCACCCGCTACACCTGCTTCCTCATCGTCAAGGATGAGAAGGTGGTGCTGGTGAATCGCATTGCGCCGGTGGTGCCTTTCATCGGGGCTTTCGCGGCCGTGCTCAAGTGGAGCTACAAGAAATGTGTCTTGTACACCTTCGCCGGGGGCTTCCTCAAGTACGGCGCCATCCTGGCAATGAGCAACCTATTCTTCGTCTACCTCTCCAGCGGCATGGCGCAGACTGTGACCTTGGCCCTGATCATCATAATCATAGCCATCTCATTCGCGGTCAGTTATTGGCGCAGGAAGCACCCGCCGATAAAGTGCGATCTGAAATGACCGACAGGTGGCTGACCAGAATTCCTTCCAGTGCAAAGCCAAGGAGAGGTGAAAGGGGTTTGGATCACGAAACGAATGCCACCATGGTCACCGTGAAGTATATCGTCACGCCCACCAGCTCGCCGTTGTAGTTCATCCGGAAGGTGCCTCCCGCCGAGTCCACCATATCCACGATGAACGTGCTCGCTCCCGGTCCGACGCCTTTGATCTTACCCGCATTGGCAGGGGTCAACAGATGCTGCACCTGGATCACTCCCTGCCCGCCGTTGGCGGTGGAGTCGATGGAGGTGACCTCCGCATACCAGCCAGTGGACGGACTGCTAAGGGGCTCTCCATACATCGCCAGTCTCTGTCCGAGGCGCGGCGAGTTCATCACGCACACCAGGTCCGCATTCGGGTCGGCGCTGAGGACGATGGCCTCCCAATGCCAGGTAGGGTCCACCACGGTTTTGAACGCCACCGGCGCCTCCCCGTACCGAGAGGTGAAGACGCTGTAGTTCATGTACTCGAACACCGAGGTCACCTGGGTCAAGGGCACATACTTCAGCTTGCTCTGGTCCATGGGCCCGTAGCCCTTCTCCGGCGGTACGGCGATGACCTTCGTCTGCCCCACCGTCATACCAACGACCCCTTGATCGAAGCCTTTTATCAAGGTCCCAGCGCCCACGGTGAACTGAAGGGGTTCATATGCGCTGGCCTGACGCAGCTGGAAGGTGAGTGATTTGGGATAGCGAGCATCGTCCGATGCCACGGAGTAGAGGGATGTGTCGAACACCCTACCATCGGAGAGCTTGCCGATGTAGTCCACCTTGATAACATCCCCTACATTCACCCTCCTCACGTTCGCGCCCTGCGAGCTGTTACCTCCCTGGACCAGGAGGATGACGACACTGCTGGCGCTCACCATCAGGACCGCTACGAGGACGATGAGGGTGACGTTGGCCGCCGCCAGGACGTCCCGCCTGAGCTTCTTGGAAATCATGCTGATACTTCCCTGCGAATCCCTTTTCCTCTTATAAACCTTGCCAACTGGGACGAGGGTGTGGAGAGAACCAACCTTCGCCTCTAGCTTAAATATCCGACAACCGTTACTTTCGGACTCGATGAAGACCCTCTACATCCACGCTGACTATATGGAATTCGAGGTCAAGAAGCCAACCCCCGTGGCCGAGGAGATCGACGAGGACCACCGTAAGGGTAGGCTCGAAGAGGTTCTCGTGGCTTTCATCACCGTCGAGAAGCAGGACGAGGGCAAGATCGAGCAGGTGGCCTTGGAGGCCGCTCAGGACCTGGCTGCGACCGCAAGGCAGATCGACGCCCAGCGCGTCATGCTCTACCCCTACGCTCACCTGAGCCCACAGCTCTCCGACCCCAAGACCGCTAAGGATGTGCTACGAGCCTTAGAGAACAAGCTCAAAGGAATGGACGTGGAGGTGATGCGCGCTCCCTTCGGCTGGTACAAGGCCTTCCGCATCAGCTGCAAGGGCCATCCTTTATCCGAGCTCTCACGAGAGATCCTAGGAGAGGAGGTCAAGGCTGAGCCGAGGGGCAAGGAGAGCTTCATCGTCCTCACCCCTGATGGTATGGAGCACGACCCGGAGGGGTTCGAGGGTGGCAGCGAGTGCTTCCGCACCATGATGCAGAAGGAAGCTCTGAAAAAGGAGCAGCCTCTGCCTGGCGAGGTGAAGTACCTGCGCCTGTGCAAGAAGTTCGGCATCCAGTGGGAATCAATGAGCGATGTGGGACACATGTGCTTCACTCCCAAGGGCGCGCTCATCATGGACCTGGTCTCCGATTATTCAAGCAAGGTGGTGAACGAGCTCGGTCTGCCTCTGTACACTGTAAAGGGAACGAACATGTTCTCTCTTGATGAGCCGCCGGTGAAGGAGCATGCGGCCCTCTTCGGCGACCGCCTGTACATGATACCGGGCGAGAAGCGCGATTTCGTAATGCGTTACGCGGCCTGCCACCAGCAGTTCGCCATGATGCGCAACTGGAACATCTCCTATAAGCAGCTGCCCTATGGCGCTTTCGAAGTGGCGGATGCTTATAGACTGGAGCAGTCCGGTGAGACCATGCTCTGCTTCCGCACTCGGCGCATGAACATGCCCGACCTGCACGTCATCTGCAAGGACATCCCCGAATCCGAGAAATGGTTCGAGAACCTGGACGGGAGGATCTATGAGGAGGCGGAGAAGCTGGGCCGGGACTACGAGATGCTGGTGAACTTCTCCTCCAAAGATGCCTATCGACAGCACAAGGACATGCTCATGAACATAGTGCGTAAGCACAACAAGCCGGCTTTGCTGCACTTCTACCCCGAAGGCATCAACTACTACTGGACGGTGAACATCGAATACCACATCCTGGACGATCTGAAGCGAGCGCGGGAGATCGGCACGGTGCAGATCGACATCGGGAACGCGAAGAGATTCGGAATAACCTATATGGATGAGAAGGGGCAAAAGGTGTACCCGATCATATTGCACACGGCGGTCATCGGCACCCTGGAGCGCTACATCTACACCATCCTCGATACGGCCGTGCAGATGGAAACCAAGGGGAAGACCGGGGTGCTGCCGACCTGGGTGGCGCCAGAACAGGTCCGCCTGCTCAGCGTGGGCGAGCAACATGTGCCCAAGGCCAGGGAACTCGCCGACGTGATCCAGAAGGCCAAGGTCCGGGTGGGCGTGGACGACCGCGGCGAGACCGTGGGCAAGAAGGTCAGGGAGGCCAAGCAGGACTGGGTCTCCTACGTCGTGGTCATCGGGGAAAAAGAGATGACCTCCGCCACCCTGAGCGTGTACGACCGAGCGCAGAACAGGAACGTGAACATGACCCTGGAGCAGTTGGTCGAGCGGGTGCAAACGGAAGTGGGGGACATGCCCAACCGACCGATGTACCTGCCACGCGAGCTATCGCTCCGGGTCGACTTCTCGTAGTAAGGAAAGCGAAGGGGAACGGTTTCTTGGGGCTGGACGCCCCGTTCACATCTTTCTGATCTCGGCCGCCACGGCGTCCCCGACCTCGTGCGTCCTTGCCTTGCCGCCCAGGTCTTGGGTGTAGATACCTTTGGCGAACGTGCGACGGACGGCTTCCTCCACCTTGTCGCCAAGCTCGGGTTTGCCCAAGTTGTCCAGCATCATCTTGGCCGCCAGGATGGTGGCCACCGGATCGATCACGTCCTGCCCCTTGTACTTAGGAGCGGAGCCATGTACCGGCTCGAACATGCTCAGGCCCATGGGATTGATGTTGCCGCCCGGGGCCAATCCAAGTCCGCCGGTGACCTCGGCCAGCAGGTCGGTGAGGATGTCGCCGAACATGTTGGGCGTGGCCACGATCCGGAACTTGTCCGGGTTCTTGACCAAGGCCATGGACATGGCGTCCACGAACATGTACTGCACCTCCATGCCCGCCTGCTTGCATTTCTCGTTCCAGACCTCCCTCCACATGGAGTAGATGTTGCTGAGCACGTTGGCCTTGTCCACCACGGTGATCTTCTTCTCCCCCGCCATCTTGGCCTGCTCGATGACGTAGGCAGCGAAGCGCTCCACATTCTTCTTGGACATGATACCGATCTCGAAGGCGTAGTCGTCGGTGTTGCTGGCCGTGGCCTCGAGGTCGATGCTGAGGTCGTAGAGCTCTCGCTCGATGTCCAGGGTCATGGAGCCCGCCCCTTCCTTGAACCTGCCCCCCGCTCCGATGTAGAAGTCCTCGGTGTTCTCCCGGAACACATCGATCTTGAAGTCCACGTCCCTCTTTAGGCGACCGAACGGCTTCCAGAGTTGCGCAGGACGATGATTCACGTACTGGTCGAGGGTGAAGCGCAGCTTGAGAAGGATGCCCTTCTCCAGGATTCCAGGCTGAATGCGGTCGTCGCCTATCGCTCCCAGAAAGATGACGTCGAACTTGCGCAGAGCTTCGACATCCTCATCCGTCAACAGCTTGCCGGTGCGCAGATACCGCTCCGAGTTGATCTCCATCTCCTGGAAGTCGAACTGCACCTGGTGCGTCTCCTCTAGCGCCTTGAGCACCTTCAGTCCCTCGTTCACCACTTCCGGTCCGATGCCGTCACCTGGCAGCACCGCTACTTTGAACATCTCTTCGCCTCCTTGATCTTGGCCATCAGGCCGCCCTTGTCGATGAGCTCCTTCACGAAGGGCGGGAAAGGCGGGAAGCTCCATTCCTTTCCCGTCCTGAGGTTTTTGATCGTGCCCTTCGCCAGGTCGATGGACAGCTCGTCGCCCTCGTGCACATCGACCTTGCATTCCACCAGCAGAAGCCCCACGTTGATGGAGTTGCGGTAGAATATTCTTGCGTAGCTCTCAGCCACCACGCAGGATATGCCCGCCTGCAGCAGCGCTCGGGGCGCATGCTCCCGGCTGGAACCGCAACCGAAATTGCGCCCCGCCATGATGATGTCGCCCTTCTTGATCTTGCCTGCGATCTCAGGCCGCGCTTTCTCGAAGATGAAGGTGCCTAGCCGGTCGTTGTTGTTACTGGTGAGCCTCTCAGCGGGAATAATCTGGTCCGTGTCCACGTGGTCCCCGAACTTCCACACCTTACCTCGCATGATCTCCGCCATGATCCTCACGCCCCTTCTGGCGCCACGATCCGACCGGCGATGGCACTCGCCGCCACCACCGCCGGGCTTGCCAGATACACTTCCGAATCCTTGTGCCCCATGCGCCCGATGAAGTTGCGGTTGGTGGTGCTGACGCACCTCTCCCCTTTGGCTAGGACGCCCATGTGCCCGCCCAGGCAGGCGGCGCAGGTCGGACCGGAAACGAACGCCCCGGCTTTCACGAACTCCACCAGTAGCCCTTCCTCGTCCGCCTGGCGGTAGATGCTCGAGCTCGCCGGGACGACGATCATGCGAACGCCCTCGGCCACCTTCTTTCCCCTGATGATCTCCACGGCGATCCTCAGATCTTCGATCCGTCCGTTGGTGCAAGAGCCGAGGAAGGCCTGGTCGATGATCACGTCCACCTCGCTCACCGGCTTCCCGTTCTCCGGCAGGTGGGGCATGGCCACCATCGGTTGGAGCTCCGTCAGGTCGTAGTCCATATCTCTCACGTAATGCGCTTCAGCATCAGGCGCTACCGCCTGATACTTGCCTTTCGCATGCTGCCGAACGAAGTGCATGGTCTCCGAATCGGCCGGAAAGATGCCCGCCTTTGCCCCGGCCTCGATGGCCATGTTGGAAACGGTGAAACGATCCGCCACCGGGAAATGCGCCAAACCCTTTCCCCCGAATTCCAGGGTCTTGTAGTTCGCTCCGTCCACCCCGATGTCCGTGATGAGCTTGATAATCAGGTCCTTGCCCATGACGTACTTGCCCAGCCTCCCCGAGAGCGAGACCTTGATGGACTCAGGCACCTTGAACCATAACCTGCCTTCGGCAAAGACCGCCGCCGCCTCGGTGCTCCCTACCCCCGTGGCGAAGGCGTTCAACGCGCCATAGGTGCAGGTGTGGGAATCCGCGCCGACGATGAGACGTCCTGGCGCCACGAACCCCTCGTCGATCATGACCTGGTGGCAAACGCCCCCTCGCCCGACCTCGTAATAGTTCTTGATCTTCCAGCGCCGGGCGAAACGGCGCATCTCCGCCGCCTGCTCGGCCGAGGCGATGTCCTTGTTCGGGACGAAGTGATCCGGGACCAGGACGATCCTCTCCCGTTTCGGTTCGCAGTGCAGCTCCTCGAACTCACGGAAGGCGAGCGGACCGGTGACGTCGTTCACCATGACGAAGTCGACCTCCGCATCCACTATATCGCCAGCATAGGCGTCGCTGTTCGACTTCTTCGATAGGATGTTTTCGGAAATGGTCTTGCCTTTGGCCTTGGCCATGGGTCTTCACCCTTTTCCATGAGCTTTCTTTCGCGCGTAGAGCCGGTCGATGGCCTCGATGGTCGCTTCCACACTGGTATTCACGATGTCAGTGCCCACGCTCTTTCCCACCGACATGATCTTGCCATCCCCATCCAGCTTCACCTTGACGCTCACTTCGCACAGCGCGTCGCTTCCGCCAGTGATGGCCGCCAGACGATACTCCTCCAGGACGACTTTGTCCTTAAGGACGGAGCGGATGGCGTTGAGGGCGGCGTCCACCGGACCGATGCCGGTCTGCGAACCCCGATGCACCTCGTTGTCCATCTCCAGCGCCACCACGGCGGTGGGAGTGATGTTCACGCCGGTGAAGACGGCGAATTCCTTAAGCTTTATCTTGCGCGGTGTGTCCTCTTGGCCAGCGAAGTGGTATGCCAGGGCGACCAGTTCCGCATCGTCCACGTGCTTGCCGCTCTCCGCCAGCCTCTTGATCTCGTCCACCACCCTGGTCAGCTGCTCCTCGCCCACCTCCACTCCGTACTCGGACAGCTTTTCTTTGACCGAATGGGCACCGGTGTGCTTGCCCATTACAATGGAGCGCTGCATCCCCACCAGCTCTGGGGACATAGCCTCGTATGTGCTCGGGTCCTTGAGCACGCCGTGAACGTGAATTCCAGATTCATGCGCGAAGGCGTTGTTGCCCACGATGGCCTTGTTGTCCGGTATGGGGACGCCGGTCACCCGGGACACGGTCTTCGAGATGAAGCCGATCTTGCGCGTGTCGATGTTCGTTCGTGCGCCATAGAAGGCCATCAGACCGAGCACCACCTCCTCCAGGGAGGCGTTGCCCGCCCTCTCGCCCAGGCCGTTCACGCACACATGCACCTGTTGCGCGCCGTTCTGCACGGCCACGAGGGAGTTCGCCACCGCTAGGCCGAAATCATCGTGGCAATGGATGCTCAGTGGCACCTTGGTGATGGGCATGACCTCGCGGATGAGGTATTCCATCGCTTGCGGGGACATCGTCCCTACGGTATCCGGGAGATTGATCTTGTCCACCTTCGCCCCCTGGACCGCCTGATGCATCTCCTTCAGGAAGTCGATCTGGGTCCGGGTCGCGTCCTCGCAGGAGAACTCCACCGTCAGGCCATGGCTCTTGGCGTATTCGATCGACTCGACCGCCTTCGACTTGACCTGGTCCGGGGTCATCTTCAGCTTGTTCTTCATGTGTATCTCGCTGGTGGCGATGAACGTGTGCACGTAGTCCAGTCCGCAGTCTATCGCCGCATCGATGTCCTCCTGCCGGCATCGTGCTAGCCCGCAGATGCGAGGCTTCAGTCCCGCGGCGGCGATGCGTTTCACCGCCTGCCTTTCTCCCGTTGATATGATGGGGAAGCCTGCCTCGATCACGTCCACGCCCAGATCGCTCAGCAGCTCTGCGATGCGCAGCTTGTCCTCGCAGGACAGCGCCACGCCCGGAGTCTGCTCTCCGTCCCTGAGCGTGGTGTCGAATATCGTCACCTGTTCCGGGACATCAGCATGGCTGATCATGGCGTTGAAGTGACTGGTGTATATCCCTTTTCTCTCCGGGAAACCCTTGTCAGGCTTGTTAGACATTCAATTCACCTTCAGACCGACACCGGCCCGATAGAACCAGGCGCCGAACCGAGGGGCTCTACAACAATGAGATTGGAAGCAAGCGCAAAAGCAGGTCCTGGTTACGGATGTTTGCACTCATTGCTAGGCCTCAATCGGCTGCTTCACGAATTAACGAATCCTTATATAAAATCATTGTCAGGATGTGCCGGGGCGCGTCGTAGCACGGGTCCAGTTCACACTCCTGGCTCTTCGCCCCATATGAGTTTGTGCAGTTGTGGCAATACCCTGGCATTTATCTTTCTGGCAAGCACGAACTGAGCGATCGGCTCCAGGTCCATTCCGCCCACAGGGGTGAAGATGACGTTGCAGTTGACCGTGTTGGTCTTGAGGATATTCTCCGCGTAACTGAGGTCGTCCATGTCCGCCACGATGAACTTGAGCTGGTCGGCGGGCGAGAGCAGCTCGATATTGCTGAATAGCATGCGCTCCTCCATGCTCGAGGACGGACACTTGATGTCCATGGAGATGAGCATGTTCTCCGCGCACGGGACGTCGTCCAGAGGCAGGGATCCATTCGTTTCCAATGTGACCTGGTAGAGCCTCTCCACCAAGAGATTGAGCAGCCTGATGGTGTCCTTCTGCAAAAGGGGCTCGCCGCCGGTCACGCAGATGAAAGGCGTGTCCAGCTCCTTTATTCGAAGCATGATCTGCTCCACGGACATGTCCTCGCCCCCTTCCCTCGCATACTTGGTGTCGCACCAGTCGCAGTCGAGGTTGCAGCCAACCGTGCGCACGAACGTCGTCGGGGTGCCTATGAGCACCCCCTCCCCCTGCAAAGAACGGAAGATCTCCTTGACTTTCATCTTGATCCCTCGTACTCGATCTCATCCGCATGACCAGCTTCTTTGAACCCTTTCAATCGAAGGAGGCAGGAGTCACATTGGCCGCAGGCCTTCGCTCCTCCTCTGTAACATGACCAGGTAAGGTCGAGAGGCGCCTCGAGCTCCTTTCCCAAGCGAACGATGTCCGCCTTGCTCTTGCGCAGCAGCGGAGCGATCACCCGCACGGGATTTCCTTCCACACCGCGCCTGGTGCCGACCTCAAGCACCTTCTCGAACGCCTGAATGAACTCCGGCCGGCAGTCGGGATAGCCACTGTAGTCCACCGCGTTAGCGCCGATGTAGATGCGGTCGGCCTCGACGCTCTCGCACAGACCGGCGGCCACGCTCAGAAAGATGATGTTCCGGGCCGGGACGTAGGTTGGGGGGATGTCACCGCCTATGTCCCGGACGTCTCTTCCCAGGGGCACTTCCACCTCCGTCGACGTCAGCGCGTTGGTGCGATAGGCAGATAGGTCCATGTCCACCACCACGTGCTGCTTCAGGCGATAGTGGGCGACTACCTGCTTCGCTGCCTCCAGTTCGCGGAAATGCCTCTGGCCATAACGGTAACTTACGGGCACGACCTCCTCTCCTAGCGCCAATGCATAGGCCAAGGTGACCGTCGAGTCCAATCCCCCCGACAGAAGAACGACCGCCTTTGCCAAGGAATCACCTCAGCTTGCTAGAAGCGAAGGCGCTCTGGCCCAGCCCCTCATAGACCCCGATCTCCACTTCCTTCACGTTCGGGGGGAAGGTCATGCGCTGCAACAGCATCTCCAGAATGACCCGCGCCATCTCCTCCGTGCTCGATTCCTCCGCATCGATGATCACCACGTCCTCCGCCGGGAAGATGTAGCGCTTGCCTTGGGTGGTGGCCTCCACCTCTTCGCCCAACTTGAGCTTCAGATGGGGACAGTTGCCTGGGAGGATGACGCGATGATCGAACTCTTCGGCGATGGCCCGCAAGGTCTGCTTGACGGTTAGGAAATCCACCACCATGCCCCTCTCACCCTTCTCGCCGTGGAGCACCAGCCTGATGCTGTAGGAATGTCCGTGCAACCGGCCGCACTTGCTATGCCCCGGGATCATGTGGGATGCAGAGAACTTGATCCCCGCCTCCCGGCCGTCGATCTCCAATCTCATCGACCGATGCACAACCTCGACCTTATTATACCTTTTTGCTGCCCACCAGTGCGGAGGCGAGGGCTATGGAATCGATGTAGCTGGTCTTCGCTCGCGAGGTGTCCACGAACACCTTGTCGATGTTCAGCACCACCGCCCCCAGCGCTCGGCCTTCGCCCAAGAAGTGCAAGGTGCGGAAGATGAGGTTGCCAGAGATCCCGTCCGGAGCGATGATCATGTTGCAGTCCTTGGCCGCGTCCTCTATCAATATCTCGGCGTGCCTGGCAGATATTCCAACGGCATTGGCCTTGGACGCCACCTCCTCCCCCTCGGCCAGGCTCCGGTCCACCGCTGCGCTTCGTCCGTGGTCACCTTTGCGGCCTCCGGAGAGGACCCCGACCTTGGGTTCCACGCCCATCTGCCTCATCAACTTCGCCCCCAATGTCACGAGCTCCAGCTTCTGCTCAACGCTGTTGCCCTCGTCCACTCCTACTGGGGCAAAGAAGAACACCTTCCCCACGCGGGGCTGCAGGATCGCCATGCGTAGGACGTGGTCCACTGAGAACTCGCGTTTGATCGCCCTCATGACCGCGTTGGAGTCGAGACTTCCACGTACCGCTGCGTCCAGTTCACCGCTCTTCAACGCCTTGATCAGCTCGTCCGGATCGCGGTATACCTTCACTTTGCCGTAGTCGGCAACGTTGGCTATCGAGGCGCTGGCCTCCACCTTCTCCACATCCTCGACGGCGCCTATGCCGATACGCCGATCATGACTCCTTGCCTTCGTCAGGATGGCCTCGGGACTGAGCATCAGAAAAATGAACGCGCTTGCGATTCTTATAGACATTTCGCCAGAAAACCCACGATTCATAATCGTGGGATGAATGATGAAGTGCTTAAGTACGAAGGAGTCAACATTGGATGCAATGGAATATCAACACGCATTGACCAAGGTATTTCTCATCAACTATCACATTGTTTTCTGCCCCAAACGACGCAGAAAGATATTGACTAGCCGCATCAAGAAACGTCTGGAGAACATCATCTTCGAGGTCGCATCGGAAAGGCATTGGAAGGTCATGACATTAGAGGTCATGCCCGACCACGTGTATCTGTTCATCTCGGTCGAACCGAACACGTCTCCCAATTCAGTAGTAAAGGCGTTCAAAGGACGAAGCTCCAGGTATATGAGGAAGGAGTTCCCCGAACTCCTCAGAATGCCGAGCCTTTGGACCCGTTCCTATTTCATTTCCACCGCCGGGAACGTATCGGCAGACACCATCCAGAAGTACATCGAGAACCAGACCAAGAGGTGACAAAGACGCTCCTGACTTTCAAGCTCAAGCACAATCGAGACCTCGGTGAAGAACTTGCGAAGGCCAGGAAGGTAGCGGAGTTCGCCCTGACGACTAAGAGTTGGTCATCGGCCCAGGTCAAGCACATCGGTTTGAAATCAGCCATAGCCTGCCAGATTTTGAAGAAGTATTCTCGGAACAAAGCGGTCAAGAAGGTCCGTCGCGTCGTGTTGACCATCCCCGGTCAGAGCGTCAAAGTGCAGGGCAAGGAACTATGCATCCCCTGCCTGAAGCTCCATCTGGATACGAGCCACCTACCCAAGTTCGAGAAGGTCAATCAGGTCGAATGCGACCGGGAGTTCGCGTCTGTGACCGTGACCGTGCCCGAGATACCGATGTACGACTTGAAGGGGTACATCGGCATCGACCGGAACACGACCGGGCACGTCGCGGTCGTGGCCGACCCGAACACGGGGAAGGTCTGGAAGCTCGGAAGCTCGTGCCAGCACATCCATCAGAAGTACAAGGACGCTCGGAGGAAGTTGCAGAAGCAAGGCCGATACAAAGAGGTCAAGAAAATCAAGCAACGAGAAAGCCATATAGTCCGCGACCAGAACCACAAGATCGCCAAGAAGGTGGTCGAGATAGCCGTCCAGAACGCTTGCGGCATAAAAATGGAGCAATTGGACGGGATCAGGAACAACCGCAAGCAGGCCCGGTCGTTCAGGTACTCCCTGCAC
>Ga0315289_10000451_pt1 | contig 63284 bp, 38 predicted proteins | sample YL17G11_40_MG_FD_203452 | JGI IMG/M metagenome (GOLD analysis project Ga0315289, IMG submission 203452) | Sediment microbial communities from Yellowstone Lake, YNP, Wyoming, USA - YL17G11_40 | ecosystem: Environmental > Aquatic > Freshwater > Lake > Sediment | place: USA: Wyoming | collected... | reverse complement strand
AATCAGGAGATTGGCGTTCCTGAGTGGCATAGCCGGGGGTATCTGCCGCACTTTGACGGGCGGGAGGTGACCCAGCATGTGACGTTTCACCTGGCGGACAGCCTGCCCAAAGAGGTGCGGGAGCGGGTGGAAGAGGAGAGACGCACTCTCCCGGTGGACCAACGCGACGCCGAGCGCCGCAAACGGGTGGAGGCTTGGATCGATTCCGGGCAGGGCTCGTGTGTATTGCGCGCGCCCGCCGTGGCCGCCCTGGTCCAGGGCGCGTTCCTGCATTTTGACGGCCTGCGCTATCGACTGCTGGCCTGGGTCGTGATGCCGAACCATGTCCATGTCCTGTTCCAGCCGCTCCACGACTGGACGGTCGCCAGGATTGTGGCCTCCTGGAAGAAATTCACGGCCCGCGGAATCTGTGATTTCCGCAAGGCCGGAGCTCCGGAGAACGCCGATCTCAGGAACGCCAATCTCCCGATTGGCAATCATTCCACCCCGGTATGGCACCGCGAATACTGGGACCGCTTCATCCGCAATGGCCGCCACTTTCAACAGGCGGTCGAGTACATTCATCAGAACCCCGTGAAGGCGGGATTGGTCGGGAGGCCGGAGGATTGGCGCTGGAGCAGTGCAGCCCTTGATCGCGGGAACCCCGGGAACGCCGCTCTCCCGAGCGGCTCTTTTTAGGACAGCCAATCGGGAGATTGGCGGTCCCGGGAACGCCGCTCTCCGGAGCGGCTCTTTTTGAGACAGCCAATCGGGAGATTGGCGGTCCCGGGGACGCCGCTCTCCGGAGCGGCTCTTTTTGAGACAGCCAATCAGGAGATTGGCGGTCCCGGGGATCAATCCGGACAGGGAGTCGATCTGCGTTCCACCCGAACGGTGCCTTCCTCGATCTCCACGATCGAATATGTCAGTCGTCCCATGAACCGCTCTTGTCCCGGCTGATGGACGGTGGTTCTCCCGATCTTCGCCGTATCGATGCCTGTGACCCGAGGACTCTCATGGATATGCCCGTGCAGAGTCAAAAGGGGTTGGTATCTTTCGATCCAGGCTCTGACGGCGGCAGAACCCACATCCGTATCGGGACTGATATTCCCCAAGCCGGTTCCCTGCGGCGGAGCATGACAGACCACTACGGCCCGCTCCCAGCCCGCCGCTCGTGCGGCGATGGCGTCCAGAAGCTCTTCCAGGGTCGGGCGCGCTTGGAAGAACGCCTCCATGTCCTCGACCAATTCCAGTCTGTCCCCTCGCGAAACCAGCGGATCGGGATGCTGTGGCGGACGATGATAGTCTCTCGTATCCAGGACGCTCCAATCCTTCAACCGAAAAGGCGGATCGGGGATATAGTTGCAGCCGCAGATCGCCAACCGGTCGGCCAAGGGCAGCCACCCCTCGGTCAGATCATGGAGCCGGGAAGAGGTCCTCACGAGGTTCAGCCAATCGGGCAGGACGGCCCGGCAGTCATCATTTCCCAACATGCCGTAATCGGAAATCCCCGCCGCGACCAACCTTTCCAGGTAAGGGCCCAAGTTTCCCGCAATGAATCGCCGCTGGACGGAGATAAGATCCCGCCCGTGGGGAAACATATCGCCCCCATTGACAACCGTGGTGATTTCCTCCTCCTGAGCGATCGCGGCAATCCGCTCATAACCACCGCTCCAGCCGTGGAGGTCCGTCACATACAGCAGTCGAAACATCCCCTGTCCTTGCCTTACAACGACATGCTTGTTTGGGCAACACGAGGGATTGTAGGCCGCGACCTGCGGTTTGTCCAGGTGGATGCCCGGCGTGGCGGGAGTACCACAAACACCTTCCCCGACGTGACGGCTGCGGCGCGAGCCGGCCGGGTGTGCTCCGCACACCGTCCTTTCAGGTAAAGCGCGATTGTGAAATGTGTAGGTGTGGCACTCCGATTCCGAGGTTTACTCATTTCGCTGGCGAATTGAGTACGCTGTCTTCTGAGTTTCCTTCGCTGAACAAGGGCTGGGGTATCGAGGCGGAACGATAGCGAGTAGGTCGAGAGAGCTTTTCAAGTGCCCCTTCATGGACTAGACGCTGCAACCATTCCCTCGCTTGGCTCTTGGAGATCTGTAGTTCCTCAGCAACGGCAGCTTCCGTCTTGGGTGTATCCATCCGTGCAAGCAATTCCCTAACCTTCGCGAACAATTCCTCCGCTGGCGGTGAACTGGGCGGCACACTCATCATGGGCAAAGGCGATTCTGACATCGAGTGTTTCGACGGATCACCACATGTCTGCTTTCCCATCTGATCGCGGGCGTCAAACAACAGACGATCCTGTACGGAAGCTCGAGAGTCCACTGATGGGGCAGCGGTGAGTACAGCCCAAAGCGATTCTGGAGTCGCTGGATCCGGCCAGGGTAGCGCCCCTCTTTCCCGCAATGATTTCAAGCCCTTCTCCGTTTCACCATTTGAGCGGACGTAGACTGGAACAAACCTCAGCTTATCCAACTGCTCGACCGCCCCTGCCCACGTACCCCCCTTTTCGTAATCCGAACTGACGACCAGAGCCGCATCCGCGAGTGCATAGATCAGTTTGTTACGTTGCATAGCATGTCCCACGTTGAACCCAGCCGCGGGGTCATAAGGCGAAACGAGTACCAATCGCCCATCCATCAGGACTTCACGATGTTCTCGGGACAACACCGCGCGTTCGAGGCCATCTGCCAAGACCCCGACCACTCTGCCGCCGGCCTCCAATGCGCCTCGCATTGCGGCTTGGTCGATGCCGCGAGCACCACCAGAAACCAGGGTACGTCGAGCGGTTGCGACAAGCCGACCAATACCTTCCGTGTAGCTAACAAGCAAGTCTTCCACCTGCCTCGAACCAACAACTGCGAGCCCGCCCGTGTCCAGAACGGCTGTATCTCCACAGCCATAGAGGACCGGCGGGGCATCCTCTCCAAGCCATACCTTCAACCGCCTGGGATAGCTCGCATCGGCTCGGCTGACTACCCAGATCGCGCGTGCCTGCCAGTGCTCAATCACTTGACTGAGGAGGAATCCGCGTCCCAACAAGAGAGTGAGCCGGTCACGATCAAGGAACTGCTCGCATTCGTGAAGCAACTCACCTGCATCAGGGGAAAGCAGGTCGGCCGGTTGGCGTTGCTTCTCGCGTAGGACACGTGCCAGTCGCTTGTATTCGCCGAGGCTCAGTGGCTCTGACGAAGACCGGTCACGTCCAGCAATCAACGGCGCTGTTAGCAGCAGAATTGCTTTGGTGTTCTCTGAAAGCGTTGTGTTCATTCGTTATTTCCTGCAAGCGCAAGTGCCAGGGGCCATACTTCGCCGCTTCCGTTTGATCGTAACAACCAAGCCGCAACAGTCAAGGTCCAACGAGAATCCACCATGTCATCCACCAAGAGCACCGGACCACTAGGCAAGCGAGAAACATTGGTTACGAGCGACCCGTCGATGTTGCGCGCCTGCTGCGTGCTATTAGCCATGGTCTTTTGCTCGGGTCGGTTATCTGTCTTCCTCAGCACAGTGTGACATGGTAGACCGAGTTTCCCAGCCAGCCGCTGTGCAAAGTCGGGGACCAACTGCGGGTGTCGAAGGGATGGGATGCTCGTCACCCAGGCGGGTGCGGGTTGCGGATTCCATTCGCGAATGAGACTTATGCAAGCTTCCACCAGTTCATCGGAGAAGCGTCGGTCGCGGTATTTGCCGCTTTGTACCAAGCTTCCCCACCCGGCGTCCCCCCAAATGCATAGCGCTTTACCGGCTTGCGCCTGGAATTCAGGCCGAATGTTCCCTTTGAGTTGATAGATAGGCATTCCCCCGTCTGGCCATCTCTTCCGTGGCTCAATCGGCAAGCTAGTTCGGCGAAGAAAGGCCACGGCCTCGCGCACGATATTCGCGTCGGCCATCGTTGGAAGTAAGGGCAGTGAGGGCGGGTGGATCAGCCCTGGGTCGCTGTCCAACGCCCGAATCAAAAACTCCATGTGTCCCGTCGTCAAGTTCACGTAATCCTGCATTTGCCGCTGCTCTTCGCGACGCAAATTCGTCAATCGCTCTGCTCGACGCCAGAATTCTTCGCTTAAATTGGCTGCTGTCAACTGCCACTTCGAGCCCTGTTTGACGATCGGTGCCGGAGACTCCAGCGACAACAATGCAATCGTTTTCTCGATCCGCCCTTTACTCAAGTTGAGGCGAGCCATCAGCTCGGGAACCGAGAGCCCCTGCGGCGCGTTGTTCAGAGCATCAAGAACCTGCCGTACTTCATCGCGCGTCGGAAACGCAGTTCTAATGAAGTAGTCCGTGATGTCTGTTTCTTCCCTGCCGCTAAGCAATACTCCATAGGCAGCCTCGATAGCTCTGCCCGCTCGCCCGACTTGCTGGTAGTACGCTACGACCGAACCCGGTGTTTGGTAGTGAACGACGAAGGCGAGATCTGGTTTATCGAAACCCATTCCCAGCGCCGTTGTGGCCACGAGCGCCTTCACGCGGTTCTCCAGCAACGCTTGCTCCAATTCGGGTCTCCTTTCACCGGTCTCGCCTGTGTACGACTCCACACCTAAACCACGAGACTTGAGCCAGTCGGCTACCAAGGCGGCATCGCGCACCGTCAGCGTGTAGATAATGCCATGACCAGGCAGCACGGGCACTTGTGCGGCAAGCCAAGCGAGACGCTCTGATTGATCCAATAATCGGATCGTCTGGAGTCTGAGCGATGGTCGGTTTAGGTCACCCCTCGAAACGGCTAGATTGGGCCCGAGCACAGCCCTCAGGTCCTCCATGACACGATTGTTCGCTGTTGCCGTAGTAGCGAGCAATCGAAGGTTAGGCGGCAGGGTGCGCGCGACACGTTCGATTAGGCGATAGTGTGGTCGGAAGTCATGCCCCCAATCTGAGATGCAGTGGGCCTCGTCGATCACTAACAACGCGATGTGCGCAGCTATGTTCGCGAGCACCTGCGTACGAAAGCGTTCATTGGCAAGACGTTCGGGGGAAATCAGGAGGATGTCCACTTCGTTCCGGTGAATCGCGGCCTCGACGCTTGCCCATTCGTCTTGGTTGTCGGAAGTGATCCTCGCCGCACGCACACCCATCCGCTCGGCTGCTTCGATTTGATTGCGCATCAGCGCCAACAAAGGTGAGATAAGCAACGCCGGCCCGGTACCCCCTTCTCGCAACAGCCTTGTGGCAATAAAATAGACGAAACTCTTGCCCCAACCGGTCTTCTGCACCACGAGTAACCGGCCTCTTCCCTCCACGACGTGGTGGATGGCTTCCTCCTGCCCCTCGCGGAATACGGCGTTCGGGAGGCGGGTTCCGAGGCGAAGAAGTTGCATTGCACGTTGCGCATCATACGCCATAGCGCACCTTCAAAGCAGATCAAGGAAAACAAAACCTGTCCGGCATATTCTCTCTCGGCCTCCAAAGCCGTCACGCTCAATGCTGCGATAGAGATTGTAGGCGAAAGCCGGAGGCAAGTCAAAAGGGAAAAAGCGGTAGCCGGTGGAGAAAGAACCATGCTGGAGGCCCAGATCAGAGGACGGAGGGCGGAGGACAGACGACGGCAATGGTCTTGCGAACCCCGCGTCCCCGCGTCTCTGCGCGAGATGTCTTTCGCACTACTACTTGCTCGAATCTAGCTTTCCTGCGCACATTCTCCCGTTAGGATGGCGAAGGATCTCGAAGTGCAGACGATTATGCCTCTCGCAAGGACGCAAAGGTCGCCAAGCATTGACGTACCTGTTGTCCTCGACCCTCGGCCATCCGTCCTCCCTCGAGGCAGTTGCCGTCCTCTGTCCTCTGTCATCCGTCCTCCACTCTTTGCCTTCTTCGTGGCTTCGTGTGAGTACATCTTTGGGTTGCGTCCGAAGGGGGTCCGTTTGTAGGGGCGAATAATCATTCGCCGCTACGGCGTTTACGCAGTCCTTACCCGCCTGAAGGCGGTACTCCCAACGGGGGGACAGGATGGTGGGCACAGCCCACCCTACGACTACTTCGCGTAGTCGTGGATCAATGTCGTGTTGGTCAATCGGCTTTACCCATTCGAGGTCCGCTGAGGGATTCCCGCAGGTCGGTCACCGCCGGATCGTTGGGAGCGATCCCGTAGAGACTCAGGATCAAGCCGAAGGCGGCGATGAAGTAGTCCTCCTGCTGGCGAAAATCGCAGAAGACTTGATCCTGCAGACAGGGAGGCAGGGATTCGCTGAGGTCCGCTTCACACAGGATCGGCACCACGGTTCGCTTCTGCTTTTCGGTGCCGCGCATGCGGACACTGATCTGGTCGCACTCCGCGGCCACCACGGTACCCTTCTCCGTCCCCCGATTCTCGTATTTCTGGCGGTAGAGCCTTGTTCCTACCGGGATGATTCGGTCGCACTTCTCGAGGCGATCAACGAACCGGCCGACACTGCTGCCCGGCGGATTGTGCCACCGGTCCAGCAGCACACTAATCCCCGCCTTCTGCAGGTCTTGGGCCAGCGACTTCTCCACCCAGCGCTCGTGGTCCTGGACACCCCAGGCGTAGCTGATAAAGCACTCGGGTACTTCCATCTTCTGTTCCGTCACGTAGATTTGCACACGGTAGATGGCCTGCTCGAACCGTGTCCGTTGTTCCGCGGCACGGCATTGGACCTCGACTTGGGCCTGGACTTTCCGCGTTAACTGGATCGGTTCCGCCACCTTCGGCAAGGTCAGCTTTTCGCCGCATTCGTTGCAGCAGGCGAACGTCTTGCCCTCTTTCCCCCGCTGCCGGATCACAGATCGATCCAGCCAATGGCCGCAGTTCGGATTCGTACAGCGCACCGGCTCGTTGCGGATCACCGTCAGGTTCCGCCGGGTGAGGAAGCTCTCAAACAGGCTTTGGAACAGCGTCCGCACCGGCGGGCCGACTTTGGGACCGAAATAGAGTACAAAGTCCAGTTCGCCGTCGCGCTCGACCTCCTGCCGAAAGCCGCACACCAGACCATCGCCTACTTCGTAGCGCGCGTTGTTCTGCCATTGGTTCGTGCGGGTGAACGTGTGCGTGTAACCCAGCAGCACCACCAGCGAGGCGAAGACGTTCTCCGTCGGGCCGGTCACGGTGTAAGCCACCCCGTCCTCGGTCGTCTTCTCCTCTTCTGTCGGCTTCTTGAGATTAATCAGTTCCGGGAGGACCAGATAGGACTCCATCCGCAGTGGGTCCGTCTCGCGGTAGCAGACATTGTGCTTCAGAAAGAGCAAGGCGGCTGCGTCCAAGAGGATGGCACGTTCGTCGTCCGCCAATCTGGCCAACTCCGGAAACGCATACCCGCCGCTCAGCAAGCGCTTTTCTTCCAGCGCACCAAGCCCCTTCTCGTTCCCCCGCGCCTCCCGTACAAACGACGAGGCCAGGTTGTTGAGCAGCTCCGGTTTGAGGAGGACACGCTCTTCCCCCTTGGACGTGCGCAGCTTTTTCACGTAGCCATAGTTCTCCAAGTGGCCCACAGCGGTCCGCATTTCGGCGTCGGTAAAACTCCAGGCCGCATCCGTGGCCTGCAGACGGACGCGCAGCTCTTCCGCGGTGACGATACGCGGGGCTTGCGCCCGTGTCCCTTTTAGACCCAGTACGTAGTCTTTGATCCGCTTGAACGTCGTGGTCGTAACCGTGGCGGGCTTGTCATCCCACGGGATCATGGCCTTCATCCGCTCGATGAGTTCCGACACCCCCGTACCGGTGAAGGCGCTCGTGTGAATCGGACCCCCAACGTCATTCTTCCGGCAGAACGCCTTCAGTTCCTCCGGCGTCATCGCACAGCTTCCACGATCCGACTGCGCGCCCACGAGGATGATCGGGCAGCGGTTGGGTCCGGCCCGGAGTTGACTGAGCCAAAAGCCAACCCCGTGGAGCGGGTCCTTGATGTCCGAGGCATCGAACAACACCAACGCCAGATCGGCGTCATCCACAAAGAGCGCGTGAACCAGACGATAATCCGGCTGGCCCGCGAAGTCCCAGAGAATCGCTTCGCAGTCCGTGCCATCGCCACGCCGGTGGGCCAGCGCGGGAAACACCCAGAACTGCTGGCCGTGCGTCGAAGCCTGGTCCTTGAACCGGCCATGAATCATGCGATAGCCCAGCGCGGACTTTCCCACGCTGTGATCGCCCACCAACACGATCTTCGCCGTCGTGTGGTGTACCGCTTCCGTCGGTTTACCCAGCAGAAGGTCCAGATCCAATTCCCAGAGATGGATCAGGCGACCTCGCTGGTCTTCGGGCGTATTGGGCTCGGAGCCTGCCGTGGCCAGCAGCGGGAGGGCAGGATGAAAAGCCATGTCCGGCAGCCACACAGGATCGGTTTGCTCTGGGACAACGGCAACCGTCTCCCAGGTGCCGCAATCCCAAATGCGCACGGTTCCATCGCCGCTCTTGGAGGCCAGCAGGCGTCCGTCCCCGGAGAAAGCCACGACCTCGACGCTATCGAGGTGTCCCTCAAGAGAGTGGAGCAACTTGCCGCTGGCCACTTCCCATACGTTGACCGTATTCCGCGCGCCACCGCTGGCCAGAATGCGGCCTGCAGGATCAAAGACAATGCTCCAAATCCCCCGAGAGTCTCCTTCCATGGTACGCAGCACGTTGTTCGTGGCCGCCTCTCGCAACATGATCTTCCCGTCTCGCCCCCCACTGGCTAGCATCTGACCTGACGGATCAAAGGTGATGCTCGTCACGGCGTCGCGGTGTTCTCGCAGCGTTTCCAGCAGTCGTCCGCTGGTCGGGTCCCACAGTTTGACCACCTGTTCATCCCCCCCGCTGGCGAGGATGCGACCCTTCGGGTCAAAGGCCACGCTCCAAATCGCGCCCCAGCCTCCCTCCAGGGTGTGCAGCAACTTGTTGGTGGCGACCTCTCTCAGTATGATCTTTCCGTCTCGTCCGCCACTGGCCAAGATACGGCCCGTCGGATGAAAGGTGACGGCCCAGACATCCTGCCGATGACCTTTCCAGGTGCGCAGCAACCGGCCCTTGGCCGGATCCCACAGTTTTATGGTCTTGTCCCCACTGCCGCTGGCTAGCACCCGTCCTGAGGGATCGAAAGACACGCTAAAGACATAGCTCTCGTGCCCTTCCAGGGTGCGCAGCAGCTTCACGCCGGCGGGCAGCTTGGGTGTCGTTTCTCTGCTTCCTTGGTCGGGTTTACCCTCGGACCGCCTCCGTTTAGCCATGTGTCTGCTCCCTTCCCAATGGTCCTGGTGGATGCAACACTGTCTGTTGTCCCCCAGGATTGCCTCAAATGCCCTGCCCAGACCATCTCTCGGCCTCCAAAGCCGTCACGCTCAATGCTGTCACCAAGATGATAGGCGAAAGCCGGAGGCAAGTCAAAAGCAAAGGCGAGAATCGGTAGCCGGTAGTCTGTAGTCGGTAGCCGGTGAAGGAAGAACCATGCCGGAGGCCGAAAGCGGAAAACTCATATCCGCAGATTGCGCAGATTTCGCAGATTTAGAGAGGGCAAGATCTGTGTAAATCGGTGGATTGCCGCGCGAAGCCTGCCCTGAGGGTAGTCGAACGGGCTTGCAATGACATTTCTGTGGATGGATATCAGTTGTCGGCAGTCTGTAGCCGGTAATCGGCAAGACGGGGATCAGTGGCCAGCAGGAGGGATGGTGGGGGGGAGCAAGCGACCGAGCAGTGCGATCAGTTCGGGGATGCGCACGGTAGCTACGCGCCAGAGCTTTTCCTGACGGACCTCGCCGTACTCGTGGGCCAGGAAGTGCCGCTGGGAGATAATCCCGCGCCAGGGAATTTCGGGATGTTTCTGCTGGAACTCGTCGGAGACGTTCCTGGCGGCCTCGCCGATGATCTCCAGCTTCCGTTCCACCGCCGACTGGAGCACCTCGTCGCGCGAATACTCGTGAAGAGTCTTGCCCGCAACGAACTGCTGAATCTTCTTGGCCGCGTCGAGCATGTCCCAGAGCAAGGAAACGTCGTCCTGCTCACGCCGCATAGATCACCTCACGCGTGTCCAGGATGGTGCGGCGCCGGAACGGATTCCGCAGACCTTCTTTCTCGACGAGGTCTACGTCCCGCCCGAAAAGGGCCATCAACTCATCGCGCATATCCACGAGATCGAACAGGTCCCAGGGGGCGTCCGGCTCGAAGCTGACCAGCACGTCCACGTCGCTGTCCGGGCGAAAGTCATCGCGCAGGACCGAGCCGAACAGGGACAGTTCCTTGATCTTCCACTTGCGGCAGAAGACCTCGATCTCATTCCTCGGAATGTCGATATTACGGCTGACCATCAAATCGATTATGGATTATTGACGATTGGTTGTAAAGCCCAAAACGCCGGCCACCGCCGGCAAATGACAGGGGGCAAGCAGGGCAGTTTCCCCCAGTCGGTAGCCGGTGGAGGAAGAACCATGCTGGAGGCCCAAAGCGGAAAACTCATATCCGCAGATTCCCCAGCCCAGCCTTTCGCCGGAGCCAAAATCAACTCACACAAAGCCACAAAGCCCGGGAGGCATTTCTGTATGCTTCTTCGTGTCTTTGTGCGAGTATATGTTTGGGTTGCGGTCGAAGGAGGTCCGTTTGGAGTGCCGCGTTTACGTGGTTTTTGACCCGCCTGAAGGCGGTACTCCCAACGACGCATTTTGGCGATAGACCCGCATTTTTGCGATGCCAAATCCCTGGTGAATCAGTAGGAAACGACAACGTTTGTGCAACAGTTCAAAAGGTAAAACGCCTCCGGAGCACAATTTTTTTATTCCTTGCCGCGTAAGGGTTTATGCGATTTTGGGGTCTGATTTCACGCAGAATTCCGGCATGATTCGTGCAACACGGCCCTAATATAGAGGCGCTGCTCAATAGGGCGTCCTCGACAAGGGCGCACGAATGGGCCACAGGAAAGAGGTGCCACGGCAGTGCAGCCGGTGCTACTTCGGCCGGACATTGGGCGGCACGCTGCAATGCGTGCGAAAGCCGCTGGAGCTCGACCGCGAGACCGGCGAGGCCCGCTGGTCGTGCGTCTGCCCGACCGGCCTGTGCGGCGCGTTCCGCTTTGCGGCGGGGCGGCCGGCGCGGATCGATCGCACCCTGCGGGGGAGCGTGCCCATCTATGCGGACGAGTTCGGCGACTACTGCCGCATCCCGCTGACACGCGGCCACTACGCCAAGGTCGATCCGGAGGATTACGCCTGGCTGTCCCAGTTCCGCTGGCACTACGTCAAGACGAGCCGGACGTACTACGCCGTGAGGACCAACTACGAGGACGGCCGCTCCGGCAAGATCTGGATGCACCGCGAGATCATGGGCACGCCCGAGGGACTCGTCTGCGACCACATCAACCACAACGGACTCGACAACCGCACGCGGAACCTCCGCAATTGCACGGCGGCCCAGAACAACCTCAACCGCCGGCGCTACCGCAACGGCAAGTCACGCTATCGCGGCGTCTACTGGAGCAAGGAGATGCAGATGTGGGGCGCCGGCATCGGCATTCACGGCCGGCCGAAACACCTGGGCTACTTTCTCCACGAGATCGAGGCGGCCCGGGCCTACGATGCCGCCGCCCGCAAGTATCACGGCGAATTCGCCAATCTCAATTTCCCGGAGGAAGGGCCGAGGGGACCACCGGCGTGAGCACGTCCCGTCCATCGAGGCGGACCGGTCTACGCGAGCGCAAGTCTGGCATGCTGCGCCAGTCCCAACAGCAGCGGCGGACAATTCTCTTGCCGCACGATGGATCATACGCGGGAGTCGGGTGGGTCTGCCACGGGGTCCGCCGCCTCTGGGCTTCTCTCAGCTTCGACGATGCTCGGGGTGACCAGGATGAGAATGGTCTGCGGTCGGTCCGACGCCTTGCGCCTGGCTTTAGGCCCGAGAGTCAGACTGGTCCCGCCGCTCGGCACGACGGGATTGTCCAGGGACAGCACCACGTCCTCGGTCTTGGGCACTTGGTAGCGGTAACGCCCCTGGTACTTCTTCTCGTCGAAGCCGAGCAGAGTCGTCAGGCGTAACATGCTGTCGAGCCTGACTCCACCTGGGCCGACCAGGTGGGCCGTGGTCTCGAACTTCCAGCCGGTATCGAGAGTGGCCCGACGTGGCTTCGGCACGCCGGCAGGTTCGTTCGGCTCCTCGTAGCCTGCGGTGTACGGAATCTTGCTGCCGATCCATACGAAAGCCGGCTCATTCTCACGCACCACCACTTGCGGTGCCGCCAGCACAGCACAGTCGGGGTATTTCTGTATGGCTTTCATCAGGAGACCGGCCTGCTTGTCGGCAAGTACGAGTGACTTGCCTTCGGACAGCCTCCGGCCGATCTCGTGCAGCCCCTCGGTTTCCTGGGGAGAGGTCACGCCCCGGATCGCGCCGCGGCCCCGCAGGTCCTTCAGGAGACGTTCCCCGGCCGACACAAACCGGGCGCCGACCAGGACCGATGATCTCCCCGGTTCCTGGTTCGCTGTCGGCGCCGGGAATTCCGACCGGTCGGGACCCTCTCTTCCTGGGCCGGATTCGCTGGTGGGTGGGGGGACACGGACGGCCGTTTGGGCGGATTCCGGGGCTGGCGGGGTCCGCGCGCCGGTGTCCGGCACCAAATGGGCCGTGATGAAGGCCACCAACTCGCGGCCGGACTTGTCGTTGCTGCGGTTCTGGAACAACTCCCCGAGCGATGGGATATCGGCCAGTACCGGGGCCCGTTTCCCACCGCTCTTGCTGCGGTTCTCGATCAGGCCGCTGACCACGACGGTACCGCCGTCTTTGATGGTGAGGGCATTTTTCAGGGTACGCCGGGTCACCACCGGCAGGTCGCTGCCGGCGTGAGCCTTCGGGATACTGTCGGTGACCTCTACCGCCATTTCGAGCATGATGTCATTGTTGTCGCCGACACGAGGAGTAATCGTCATGACCGTGCCGGACTCGATCTTCCGGGCTTCCTCACGCATGTAGAAGGGGTCGCTGGTACTCGGGACGGTCATCATGAACCACTCTTCCTGAATCACCTTCATCTGAGCCTGGCGGCCGTGCTGCGCAATCACCTTTGGGTTGGCGATGATATCTGCCCGGTGGTTCTCCTGGAGCAGGCTCAACGCCATCATCAAAGAGTCGGTGGCGGCGCGGTCCGGCGCAGTACCTATGGGGGGAACGATTGTCTTCGGCGAGGTGCCGGGCGAAGAAGTCATAGACGGGACGGGCGGCCGCTTCCATTCGAGTCCCAGGTTCGGAAGCTCGTTCGGTTCGAGCACGACCACGCGGGCGTCCAGGAACACCTGTCTCTTGAAGCGATCAATCTCCTTGATGTCCTCCACGATGCGGTCGATCAATCCGGGGGCCGCCGTGATGATCAGGGTGTTGCCCTGGTCGTTGGGGTCCTGCGTGCCGGAGGGTTCAACCTGAACGTACGGGGCAAAGACCGGGCTCAAGAGGGCTTTCGCCCGCAGCGCCGGGGCGTAGCTGAGCCGGAGGCGCCGCGTCTCGACGTCACCTGAGAAGAGCGGACTGTTCGTACTACGAACGGCCACCAGGTAGTAATACGGCGCCTTCTTGAAGACGTAGGGCTTGCCCGCCAGCACGAGCTGGAGAGCTTCATCCAGGGAAAGGTCTTCGAAGCTGACGGTGACGGTCCCTGACACGTTGGGATCGACTATGATGGGGACAGCGGTGCGCTGGGATAGCTCCGCGAGAACGCTCCGGAGGTCCGTATCGGCGAACGTGGCGGTGACGGTCGCGTCCTGGCTGCTCCGGCCCGTGGAGGCTCGCGAACGCTCCGCAAGACCTTGGTTGAACTGCTCCTGGAGTTCCGTGCGTTTCTCATCGAGCGTCTCGCGCAGGGCCTCCAGAAGCTTGTTCTTTTGAACGACCTCAGGATGGGTCGAAGTGAGCTTCTGGCGCAGGGCAATCAATTCCTGCTCGGCCTTGACGATTCTCTTGGCCGCCTCACGGACGATGGGGTCCGAGTTCACGTACTCCTGCCGGAGCACCATTTGTTGCTCAGGTGAGATCATGCCGGCCGGCGGCGGCGTTGGGGGAGCCGCTTCGTTGACGTCCGGGATCAGGTGGACGGTCACAAAGGTGGCCGTCTCGCGGGCAGGTTTGTCGTTGGAACCGGCGCGGTTCTCGGTCATTCCGGCCACGGCCACCGTGCCGCCATCGCGAATCGTGACGGCATTCTTGGCCGTCCGGCGTGTCACGAGCGGCAGATTGCTGCCTTTGTGGGGCAGACTCGTGCTGGCCTCGATGGCCATCTCGAGCGTGATCGTGCCGTTGTCGCCCAGGCGGGGCGTGATTGCCACGACCGTCCCGGTCTCGGTCTTGTGCGTTTCCGTGTGCGACTGGGGAGACTCCTTCGTTGCCGGAGCGGTCACAGTGTACCATTCTTCCGTGAGAGCCTTGATCTGGGATCGACGACCATCCTGCGCCAGAATCTGCTGACCCGACACATGGGCCTGACCGTTCTCCTGGAGCAGGTCCAGCGCCATCAGCAACGAGTTCGTGAACGTCTGGTCCGGCGTATAACCGATCCGCACGCCATACGGCCAGTTGCTGCTGCGGCTTGGGCTCGTGGCGCTATCGGCAGAGGGTGGTGGAAACGCACCCGTCTTGACCATCGGCCAGCTCCACTCGACACCCAGGTTCAAGAGTCCAGCGCGCTCCATCGCGACGGTCCGGACATCCAGCAGGACCTGCTGCGGATGCGTTGCGGTGGATTCCCGGCTACCGGCCGGACCGGCGTATCCTGACGCCGGCTGGAAGATGACCGGCTTGACCATGACGTACAGGGATTGTCTGCCCTGGTCCGCTTCCATCTGACTCGCGGCCTGCTCCATGGCCGCCCAGACGAGGTACCGGTCATGCGGCGCGATCATGGAGGTTTCGGCACTTGTGCGCGACACCTTCGGCTGATTGCCGTCCTCGACTCCCGGTACCGGCTCGGTCAGTTCCACCATCATGTCCAGGGCCACCCGGTTGTCGCCCACCAGATGCGGCGTGACATCCACGGCCGTTCCGTACGCGATCCTCTCCAGCTTGGAAGACCCTGGGGGCATCCAGAAGTGTTCATCGATTGTGATCCGAACCTGGGCCTGCTTGTTGTCCTGGGCGACCACCTGCGGCTCGGCCTGCATCTTTAAGTAGCCGCGGGATTGGAGCAGATCGAGCAGGGCTTGGGCGGCGGGTTCGGACAGCGACTGGGGGACGATGTATCGTCTGAGAACCTCGCCGAGTGTCATATCGAGTTGGCGGCCGGGTCGGCCGAGCTCGCGTGTGAGCGGGGATTCCACGCCCAAAGCATTCGCCAGCAGGAGCAATGTTTCGCGGTCCGGCCGCAGGTCCGACCACACCTTGGCAATCTTGAAGGACAGGACGACACGCCCGGCCTGATCGCTCGACACAGGACTCGGGCTGTCGCTATTCGGACGCAAAGGGGCGGACTCGACGGCCTTGCTTTCCCGGGCTGCCGCCGTATCTGACGCAGCACCTTCATCTGCGGCTGCTTCTGCGAGACGGTCACGGGGCTCCTGGGGCGGTGCCGCATCGGCCTGTGGCTTGGGTGTCTCTGCAACCCTTGCCGCGCCCGATGCTCCTTCTGTCATTTCCCCGGCTTCGACGTTGGCAATGTCCTTGCCCGAGGGAGGAACGGGCGCCGCATCCGGTGTGCCGAGGACCAGGGCGGCGGGAAGAATCAGACCGGCGACCAGCAGCAGGGTGACCAGACCGGGCAGCCAGGCGAAACGCCGGTCCTCGACGGCCGGGCGGCCGAGCAGACGCGCGATGCGGGCCATGAGACTGCCGCCCGTGGCCGCGACCGCCAGATCGGTCCCGCCGTGGCGGATTTCCTCCATGCAGGCCAGGGCCTTGGCGTATTGGAGCGAGCTGCCGCAGACGTACACGGCCAGATCGTCGCAACAGTTCTCCCGCTCGATCCGGACGCGGCGCGAAACCCACCAGATGGCCGGATGGTAGAAGCCGAGGATTTCCACCACCGTTTGCAGCATGTTGACTAAGTAGTCGTACCGGCGAATGTGCGCCAGCTCATGGGCGAGGATCGCCTCCAACTGTTCCGGTCTCAGACCCGTCAAGGCACTGGCGGGCAGCAGGACCACCGGCCGCAGCCAGCCGACCACGGTCGGGACTTCCACCAGGGCCGATTCGAGCAAGCCCACCGCGCGATGCAGGCCGAGCCGGTCACTGAGCTCTTCGAGCCTTCGTTGCAGCGGGTCACCGATTTCGCGGACCACGCGTCGCTTCAGGCGTTGCAGTTGGGTCCAGCCGCCCAGGTGCCACGCGGACAGGCCGAACACGCCGATCAGCCAGCCCACGACCACGTAGGGCAGGGCGGGCTCCAACGTCGATACGATCCGCTCCCGCAGCGGAACCGGTGTCATTGGTTCCGGCGCCTGGGCTAGGGGTGGCACGCTCCAACTTGCTTTGAGCGTGTCTTCCGCGTTGAGCGCGTGGCCCGAGTCCGGCACGCTCAAGCTGCGCTTGGGTGTGGCACCTTCGGTTACCGCCGATAATGCCACGGCGACAGACGCTGGGCCCGCCTCCGCGACGGGCCCCGGCGTCTGGAGATAGTGCATGGTGGCGAGTGGCAGGACGACCATCAGGGCCAGCGCCGAACAGGCGGCCGCATAGCGGATATTCGCCCCGGCGCTGCGCAGCAGTCGCAGAAAGACAGCCAGCAGGATGGCCACCGCCGTCGCCTGCCACAGAACGTGTACGAGCATCCAGCCCAAACGCTCCATCGTCCCTGGCGCGAACAGGTTTTCCAGGAGTGGCATGGTCATGCTTCCTCCATTTCCTCGATCATCTTGCGGATGCGCTTCAACTCATTCGGCGCGACCTTCCGGGCGGACAGGGCCCGCAGCACGAGCTTCTCCGCCGACCCGGCGAACACACGATCGAGCAGGTCCTGCACGAGCTGTTTCTGCGTCCGCTCCTCGGACAGGGCGGGCCGGTAGATGTGCCGGCGGCCGTCGTCCTCCTCCCGCACGAGCGAGCCCTTTTCGACCATGATCTGCATCAGCTTCAGCGTGGTCGTGTAGCCGGTCTCGTCCTGCGGGTACAGGGCCTCGTGGACCTCCCGGACGGTGCTGGGGCCTCTCTCCCACAGCACACTGAGAATCGCCAGTTCCCGGTCCGTCGGGCCCGGTGTCCTTTTTCGAGCCATGGAGGATCTCCTGGTGTCCTTTCGGTTCGTTCGGACGTCTATATCGGCAAACTACGAATGAATTCGTAATAAATCAACGAAAAAATTCGTAGATCGGGCCAAAAATTTTGCGCATCCGCGTGAGGCAGAAAATGCCTGCTAACAAGAGAAGGTATTGCACCTTTACCGTGTAGGGGAGTTGCGATGCGCGTTTCGGTTGCGTCCAGCGTGAGGCGTGGCCGGCGCCGCTCGACGCAACCGTTTGACCAAACGAGCCGCGCCACCGCTTGACGATCCCGCGAGTGCCTTGGCTACCAGCCCCACGTATACCCGGCGCTGCCGACCGTGCTGCGGCCGGATGGCGCCAGCATCGCGCTGACGACTCCCTGCATCTGCATCAGGCTGCCACGAAGATCGCCGACCTGGTCGCGCAGCCGCTCCACCTCGCTCTTAAGGCCGATCTGAGCGTCGAATCTCTCCCGTTCGACGCGGCCTACGGTCTGGCCCATTCGTTGGAGGTCCGTACGCAGCCGGTCGATCTCCTGACGCAGCGCCCCCGTTCCGACGGTGGCCCGCTCCGTCGCGGCTTTCATCTGCTCGTTCATACTCTGGATCTCGCGGCGCAGGTTCTCCTGTTGCCGTGCCAGTTCGCCGCGCAACTGCTCCATCCGCTGCTGTTCGGCGTTTCGGGCGGATTCTTCGCTGGCTGCCCGCGCCCGCTGCTCCATGTTCTGCATCCGGTCCTGCAGGGCGCGGAGACCCTGATGGATCTCCTGCCACTGGCCGGCTTCCTTCTGGCGGTCCTGACTCATCTCCTGGACCTGCCGGCGCAGAGCCTCGACGCTTTGCCGAAGCTCTTCCTGGCCCCGGCCCAGCCCGCGCACGGAGGCATCGAGCATAACCTGTTGGCGGTCGGCGGCCTCCTGCCGCTCCCGGTCTCTCTCCCGGCCCAGGGCCCGCAGTTGCTCCTGGGTGGCCTGAGTCTGCCGGCGAACGTCTTCGAGGGCCTTTTCGAGTTCACGGGCCCGCGGGCCTTCCTGGTCCCGCAGTTGCGTCAGTTCCCGGCGGGTCTGCTCCAATTGCGCCTGGAGATTCTTGAGTTGGGCCCCGAGGCTTTGGGCCTGGGCCGTCGCGGCCGCCGATTGCTCGCGCTCCTTTTGTTCCTGCGCGCGGGCCTGCAGCGCCGCCTGATAGTCGGCCCGGAGCCGCTGCCGCTGCAGTTCGCTCAACTGCTCATCGAGACCGCGCAGCCGGGTCTGGCATTGCGTCAGCTCCTCCTGGAGCTTGCGGCGTTCCTGCTCTCGGCCGGCCTGGACCTGTTGAAGCTGCGTCTGCAACTGCTGGACGAGCTTGGCCAACTCCGCCCGCTGCCGGGTCAACAGTTGTCTTTGCTCATCGAGTTGCGGCAGTGCCGGCGCCGGTGCCGGTGCCACCGGGTCGACGGAGTCACCGGGCATCGGGCGGACCGAGACCAGATCGGTCAACTCCTTCTGCAGGCCCTGGATCTGTTCCTGCAAGGCTTGGGTGTCGATCAGCAGGGCCGGGAGCGGCTGTTCCGGAGGTTTCGGTTGCTCTGGGATGACCGGCGCGGACGACACGGAGGTCGCCGTCGCGGTGGAACAAAACGCCAGAATACTCACGAGGAATACCGGCAAGACGTCAAACTGCCGGCCGACTACACCCCGCGGCGGGGTGGTGCGAAGTGCGCGTCGCATGGCCTTCTCCTTTGACTCAGGACTCTCTTGAAGCGGGACCCCAAACGCGATGTTTCGCGTTTGGGAGCCCGACCCGGCCCCCCATTGGCCGGCTACCAAGTATCATACCCCCCATTCCTCGAATTTGTTGTCCGCCTTTTGCCTAAGGCCGGTGCCCAAGAAGCGCCCGTGCGGCCTCTGGCCCAAACGAAGCGGCCTCCGCGACTTGATCCGTCGCGGAGGCCGCGCAATTCAGGGGAACGGGTGGCGTGGACGTGCCTGCCTTCGCTGGCGTTGCCCTTGACCCGGCTACCTGGCGGGTCTCTCTGTCCGGCCCCGTTCCACGGCTTGTTGGAGCAGTTCCCGCATCTGCTGCATCTGCTCATGCAATTCCCTCATCTGGACGCGGAGTTCTTCGACCTCGGCTTCGAGGCGGGGATTGCCGGCGGGCCCCTTGATGACCCGCGCCGGTCCGTCCGGCGCCTTCTTCTCGATCTTCACGTCCTCCTTGATGATACGGCGCTCGCGCTTGGGAGCCACGCCCAAAGCCTGCTTCTTGCCTTCGAGATCACGGGACCGTTGCTCTACGACGCCGATCTTCGCCTTGGTTTCCTCGAGTTCTCTGCGCAGCGCTGTCGCCTTCTCCGGGTCCAGGTCGGGATCCTCTTTGAGGGCTCGCGCGATCTTCTCGGCACGCAGGCGGAGGTCTTGCAGCAGTTGTTCTTCCCGCCCCGCCTTTTCCCGTTGGATCTCCACTTGGGCGCGTTTGACGTCGTCCAGCTTCCTGCGCTTGAGATCATCTGCTTGCGCGAGCTTGAGCTCATCAATTTCTTTCTCGACGAGGACCTTCTTGTCGCGAATCTGTTCCAGTTGGGACTTCAGCTCCCGTGCTTCCTGATCCTGGCCGTCCCGGAGCCCCTTGATCTCGCGTTCCAGCTTCTGCGCCCGTTGCTCCAACTCCTCGTGTCCCTGCCTCAAGGCATCGAATCTCGCTTCGCGGTCCGGCTCCACCGCATCTTTGGGGCTTATCTTGCGTGGCGCGCGACCCGGTGCTTCCAGGCGGTTCCTTATCTGCTCAATCTGCTCGACCAGCAGCTTGAGCTCGATCTGCTGGGCCAGCCTCTCTTCCTCGGGCAGTTCGTTGCCCTTGGCCAGCATCTCCTTCTTCTCGTCCGCTTGCTTCATGAGTCGTTCGAGCACGCGTTTCATTGCGGCACGTTGCTGGTCCACTTCCGGCGGCTCTCGTACTTCGATCGCGCGTCGCTCCTGGAATACTTTGGCCGGCGGCGGGTCCACCGGTTCGGGTCCGGCAGGGCGGCGTTGCGCGACGGCCACGCCGACGGTCGCGCAGAGGGCTAACGCGCCTACCGCCAGCGCCCAGCACGTCCCGAGTCTGGGGTCGCTGCCATTGTCCTTGATAATGCGGCGAATTCTCATGTGCATGGTCTTTTCCTTTCCAATCACAGTCGGTAAGAACGCCATCTGCCTCTCTGCAGCGAGGCCCAGTAGTATTTCCGCATAATCGGCATCGTTCTGCCCGGTGGCCAGGACCCAGTCATCACACGCCTGCTCGCTCAAGCGCAGCAGCCGGTCCTTGGCCCACCACAAGAGCGGATGCCAGGGAAAGGCGGCGCGCAATACTTCCGTGAACAGCCCGGTGAGATGATCGAGGCGCCGCCAGTGCGATACCTCGTGACAAAAGACCCCGGTCCAGTCGGCCCGGTTTCCCGCCTCGGAAGCGTTCTCCTGTACCAGCAGCACCGGCTCCCGGCCCCAGCACCAGATCACGGGGCTGCGTACGCTCCCGCTGCGGCGAATCCGGATCGACTGGTGGACTCCGAGTTTGCCTTTCGCGGTGTCCACGGCACGACGAATCGGTTCGCTGTCCAAGGGTTCGGCCGCGTGCACCACGCGCCAACCCAGGAGAAAACGCAGGACCAGCCGCAAGAACAGCAGCGCGGTCGCGCTGCTCCAGCAGACAATCACGATCGTGTTCCACGGCACGCGCAGCGCCGCCCTCCGGTCGGGGGAGACTCCCGCGACAGCCTCCGCGACGGATCGCGGCCCGGGCTCGTCGACAGCCTCGGTTCCAGGCAAGTCGTCAGACACGGGCGTGTCGAGGAAAGCGTCGAGCACGGAAGCCTCCGCCATCCTCTGCGTTGCCGGGGGCGTCGGCGCCAGAAGGCCCAGGCCGAGGTGGCCGACGGACAGATACAGGATCGGCATGAGCACCGCCGCCAGCAGCGCCGTCAGAAGGACCTGATGGGCGCGGGCCGGCCTGTGCCGCAGCACGTAACTGGCCGCCAGACCGGCCGCCAGGCAGGCTGTGCTCTGCGCGAGTAAAAGCAGCCAAGGACCCTCGGAAAACAGTTCGTCGATCATGTTCTCCTCTCTTTTCGCTTCTCGTCGATCATCGCGCGCAGCTCGCCCAGCTCTGCGTCGCTCAGGTCGCTCTCGCGGATCAGGTGCTGGAACATCGCGACGGCGTCGCCCTCGAAGACCCGCTTGAGGAACCCGTGTACCGAGCCCGCGCCGGCCTCGTCGCGGCTGGCCCTCGGAGCATAGATATAGCTTTTGCCCTCGTTTCGGTGTTCGAGCCAGCCCGCCTTTTCGAGTTTCTGCATGACGGTGAGCACGGTGGTATAAGCCAGTTTCCTGCGCCGGCTCAACTCCCGGAGGACATCATGGACGCTGGCCTCACCCCGCCCCCAAACAATTTCCATCACCGCCCGCTGCAGTTCCCCCAGACTATCGAGTGACTGTCTGTCCATGCGATGAATCTCCTGTCGACCAACTCTTCCACATCTACGATAGACAGAAGTACTATACTGAATAGTAGATGTCAACAGAAAAAAGTAGGGACCGTGAAAAATTCTCGGTGACGGGGTCACTTACTTTTGTCCGTGCCTCCGGGGGGTTCGGCGGTGTCGGAGAGCGCCATTTCGATCACGCCGAGATCGACGATCTTCTGGGCTGCGTCTTTGCCTTCGGGAATGGTGGCGTCCCGCTCGGCCTCGGCGATGGTCTTGTAGCCCGGATGGAAGCCTCCATTGGGGGATTCCTCCAGGAGGAGGTTCGTCAGCATTAGTTGCAGGCGATACTGGCCGGAGGGGACATCCTTGACCTGGAAGGCCCCGTTCCTTCCCGGCGCCAATGTGAGGCTGTGGAAGCGCTTTGCCCCCGCACTCTCGGTTGGGGATACCAGGGTGAACCGGATCTCGAAATGGCGCCGGTCGGTGAGAATCGTGCGGAGATCTGCATGGCCGGCGAGCTGAATGCGGCCCATAATGGTCCCGCCGTCCGGGGCGACCGAGACGGCCTTGCCATTATGCCATTCGTAGGCGTACGTGGGGTCGTTCGGATCGAAATTGCTCAGAGGTGTACCGTCGGGGATCCCATCCATGACGAACGCCCCGAGTTTGTCGAAATCCGGGTGCACGTCGATCTGGGAGCGTTTGACGACGCCTTTGCCGTGGCTTTCCGTTCCCGTGACGGTTCGGAAGGTGGTGGTCGTGCACTCGACCGTGGCGATGAAATGACCACCAATCTTCTCCAGTTTCACTCCCGAAATCTCCGTGTGGATTGAGGTCAGCGTCCGGTCCCGCGCGCCTTCCGCCATGCCCTGAGAGAGAGGCCTGCCGCCGGACAAATCATCGGGCCCTTTGTCGATGAGTGCTCGCCGGATCCGGAAGTCTTGCTCCGGATCGATCCAGAGCTTGTACACGCCGTGGTCTGTCTTGCCCTCGATCACATAGCAGGCAAATCCCTCCACGTCCTCCCGGTCACGGCGTAGCGTGACGTCGGCCGCATTCTTCAAGAGGCTGGCGACCGGTTTCTGGTCGCCGGGCAGGTATCCGAGAAGGGTGCTGCCCCACATGGTGTTCGCGCCCAGTATCCGCGTGGCCTCCTCCCTGGGTTCCAGTCCCGCGAGGAGCGGATAGGAGCGGTTGCCTATCTGTTGCTGACGATACACGAACTGCTCGCCCGTGAAAACGCGGCGGTTCACCTGCTGGTGTTGGAATTCCCCGTCCCGCAGGCGGTACACGTTCATCAGGCAATCGAGTCTCTTTCCGTCCAGCCGTTGTTCGAAGACGTAGGTCTGGTTGTGCTGGGAGCCGGCGGGGGCATCGAGGTTGTACAAGTCGCTCTCCATGTGCAGCGCGAGCGGCAGTAGCGCGCGATCGTAGTACAGCATGGCATCGAGAATCTTGTTCAATTGGTCCCGTGACGCCGCCGACGATGTCGTGTCGGCGACAGCGCGTGGCGCCGGTCGGGTCTGTGCGAACGCGAGGCTCAGTGAAACGCCGCCGGCCAGCGCGACGACCGCGAGCGTCCAGCGCAGGCCCGGACGCGGATTGCCGCAGCCGTCCTCAAGGATGCGGCGGACGCGCCCGGCCAGACCGCGCCGGCTCGTGACGACGCCCGGGAGGAACGCGGCCTGTCCTTGCGCGGTCAGGCCGAGCAGCGTCCGCGCGTAGCCCGTGGCTCGTTGTCCGCAGGCGATCACCCAGTCGTCGCACGCTTCCTCGCTCAAGGCCGCCAGACGCTGCCGCGTCCACCAGGCCAGCGGTTGCCAGGGCAGCGCACAGACCATCAATTCGGCGAAGAGCCCGCTGACGTGGTCGTGTCGCTTGGCGTGGGCCAACTCGTGGCAGAGGATGCTCGGCCAGTCCAGCTCTTCGTCGCTCCGGGACTCGGGCGGGACCAGCAGTACGGGCCGCCGGCCCCAGCACCAGATGACGGGACTGCGGGCCCGAGCGCTGGCGCGGACTCTCACCTCGGCCTGGATGCCCAGCTTGCTTTTTGCGGCCTCGATCATATGAAGGAGCTGGACGTCATCAACCACCTCCGATCGCGTTGCCAACCGTCGGCCCAGCAGGAATTGGACGGCCAGCCGCAGGAGCAGAACCGAGCTGAGCGCCAGCCAAGCCGGCAGGATCGCCCGCGTCCAGTCGAATCGCGTGTTCGCGGGCGCTGGCGCTGCCTCCAGGTTTCCGGTGGGGCGCGGCAGATCCGACAGCTCGGCCGCTCTAGGCAGGTCTGGAATCACAGAGTCGGTTGGCGCTGCAACCGATTGGCGCTCTGGCGTGGCGACTGCTCGCTCCGCCACGAGCAGTCCCCACTGATTCTGTTTGACGACTTGGCTCAGCGCCGGGATCAGCACCGCCGCGACCAGTGCCAGGAGCAGGACTTGGTGGGCCCGAACCGCATGCCTCCGCAGCAGAAGACTACCCCCCAGTCCGGCCGCCAGGCAAAGCGTGCTCTGCCACGCGAGCGGCCACAGCCACGGGTGCTCGGCAAAGATCTCGCTAATCATGATTTGCCCTCCTGTTTCTCTTTCTCCTCGATCGCCCGCTTCAACTCGGCCAGCTCCACGCTGCTGAGGTTGCTCTCGCGAATGAGATGTTGGAACAGAGCGACCGCATCGCCCGCGAAGACCCGCTGCAGGAACCGCCGGACCGATCCGGCCCCGGCCTCGTCGCGGGTTCGAGTCGCCGCATACACGTAGCTTCGGCCCGCCGCCCGATGTTCCAGCCAGCCGGCCTTTTCCAGCTTCTGCATGGCGGAGAGCACCGTCGTGTACGCGAGCTTCTTCTTTCCGCGGTTCAGACGCTCCCGCACCTCGTGCACCCCGGCCTCGCCCAACTCCCAGACCGTCTCCAGCACCGCCCGTTGCAGATCCCCCAAGTCGTCCCAGGACTTGCGTTCCATGCTCTCTACCTCCACTTTCAAGAAGGTTATTCCTTGTTACTCTTGCATAGAGTACTCCGGACCGTAGTAGATGTCAACAAAAAAAGGGACCGGAAAGATTCTTTGCCACAGAGAGCACGGAGGACACAGAGGAAGGCGAACAGCAGACGAGAAGCCAAGAGGATGGAAGCCGGAAGAGTCGCTGCGGCCCCTTACCGCCTTCCTTTCATTCTTCTCTGTGCTCTCTGTGACCTCTGTGGCTCAAAACCAAACGGGCCAGGCAACCGTGTGGGTGCCCGGCCCGTAATAAGCCTGGAAGGGAGGGGGTTACTCTTCCTCTTCCTCTTTCTTCTTCCCGTAGACGGCGACGATCTGCTGCTGGACGTTCGGGGGGACCGGCTCGTAGTGGCTGAGGGTCATGGAGTAGCTGCCGCGGCCGCCGGTGACGCTCTTGAGCTGGCTGGTGTACTGCGAGACTTCCGCCAGCGGGACCTGGGCCTTGATGATAATGAAGTTGCCCGGCAGCATCTCCTGGCCGACGACTCGGCCGCGTTTGGAGGACAGGTCGCCCGCGATGTCGCCGACGTTCTCGGCGGGGATCGTGATCTCGATGTTCACGATCGGCTCCAGCAGGGCGGGCTTGGCCTTCTTCACCGCGTCGATGAAGGCGCCTTTGCCCGCCGACCGGAAGGCGACTTCCTTCGAGTCCACGGGGTGATATTTGCCGTCGGTGACCGAGACCTTCACGTCCTGCATGGGAAAGCCGGCGATGGGGCCGCTCTGCATCACGTCGTTGATGCCCTTGAGGACCGCGGGCTCGTACTGGCCGGGGATGGTGCCGCCGTAGATATCCCAACTGAATTGCAGCGGCGGCTGGCTGCCGCGCTCGGCGGGCTCGACGTTCAGGTAGACCTCGCCGAACTGGCCGGCGCCGCCGGTCTGCTTCTTGTGCCGGTAGTGCCCCTCGGCCTTGACCGTGATCGTTTCCTTATAAGGAATCTTCGGCTCCTTCGTGTTCACGGACATCTTGAAGCGGTTCTGCATCTTCTCGATCATGACCCGCAGGTGCATATCGCCCAGGCCCTGAGCGACCAGCTCCTTGGTCTGCGTGTCGCGGGTCGTGTGGAAGCAGGGGTCCTCTTCGCGGAGCCGGTCGAGGGCGCCGCCGATCTTCTGCTCATCGCCGCGGGAGGCCGGCTCCAGCGCCAGGGCGAACATCGGCTCGGGCAGGGGGGGCAGGGTGAGCTTACCGGAGACCCGGCCATCGTGCACGAGGTCGCCGATCTTGAGTTCCTCGAGCTTACCCAGGGTGACGATATCGCCGGCAATGCCGACGTCGATTTCCTGGGTCTCGCCGCCCTGAGATTGGAGGATGTGGCCGGGCCGCATGCCCTTCCTCTCCTCGTTGCGCATCAGACTGGTATCGGACTTGAGCGTGCCGCTGAAGACGCGGATGCTCGAGAACTTCATGTTGGATCTCGGGTCGAAGGCCACGCGGAAGACCAGGCCTGCCAGCGGTCCGCTAGGGTCGGCCTTCAGCTCGGTCACCTTTTCGCCATCCACGAGTTTCGTCGGCTCGGCATCGACCGGCGAGGGCGTGTACTTGACGATCAGATCGAGCAACTCCTTGATGCCGATCTCCCGCCGGGCGTCCGTGAAAACGATGGGGATGAGTGTGCCGGCCTTGAGGGCCTTGACGAACACCGCCGTAATCTCTTCCGGCTTGATCTCCTCGCCGCCGAGGTAACGCTCCATCAGGGCATCGTCCGCCTCAATCACGCTCTCGATCAGTTGCGTGTGAGCGTCGGCCACGTCCATCACGGGCGAGCTGCCGGCGCCGTTCTCGATGCAGTCGATCACGGAATTCTTGTCCGTGGCAGGCAGGTTGGCGCAGCGGCAGGACGAGCCGAACGTCTCCTGAATCGTGGCTATCAGCTCTGGGAATTCGACATTCTCGACATCCAGCTTGTTGATGACGATCACCCGCGGCTGATGCGCCTCACCGGTGAGGTGGAAGAACTTGCGGGTATTGGTCTCGATGCCGGAGGCGGCGCCGATGACGAGGATCGCCGTCTCGGCGGCGGGAAGGGCGACGATCGCCGGGCCGATGAAGTCGGGGTATCCGGGCGTATCGATCACGTTGATCCGCTTGCCATTGTGCTGCGCATGCACGATCGAGGCGAGAATGGAGTGCTGATGCTCCTTCTCCTCGTCGTAGTAGTCGCTGACGGTCGTCTTGTCATCGACGCTCCCCAGCCGGTTGATGGCGCCGGTCGTGTGCAGAATGGCCTCGGTGATCGAGGTCTTGCCGCTGCCCCCATGTCCTACGAGAACCACGTTTCGAATATCGCCCGTCGCGGTCACTGTTTTTTAACCTCCAACAACGTTTCCACGGATTCGAAGAGCTTCAAAAACTCCCTATGTTACTACGGTTTCGGCGGTTCGCTCAAGCGTTTTTTTTCCCGAATTATGGGTGCAGGCTCAAACTTGCTTTGAGCGTGTCTTCCTACGCCGAGAGCGCATCCGGGCGGACACGCTCCATCCTTCGGTGAACTCAGGAGGGTCGCTGCGCTTGGGCGCGGCGCCCCTGCGGGAGGGGTAGCCCATGATTCCGCGCGCCACGCCCAGCGCCGCCGACGATGGGCCCAATACCGCAGGGCCGTCGAAAATCCGAGTGGAAAAGCAAAATTTTGACCGAGCCTCGTGCGAAATTTTTCACCGTCGTGTACCAGAATTTGCCGCTTCTACTTTATTGGACAGTGGCGTGCAGAATCCGGGATCTCCGCCCGGGCGAACTACATGCAGGGGCTCGCGGCCGACGAGGTATTGTATGGCGTGTGTCCGATTATGGGGCGTGTCGGGGGCACTTCGGCGCAGCGGCTAAAGGAAACCCCGATTTGGTGCCGATATGCGTCACGATGTTTTTCCAACAAGACGACGTGGTCACTAGGGGCATCTGAGCATGGACAAGAAAGAGCTGATCGAGTGCATCCGCGAGATCAATCGCGGCGCGACGCCGGAATTTCTCGCTTCGTTCTCCGAAGAGCAGTTGCGGGCCTATCTGGACCATCTGATGGAGGTGGACGTGGAGGAGGAGGTGACGGTCGCGGATTGACAGTCCGGCGGCTCGGTTCCGCCCTCATCGGCCGCCGTCGCGGCCGGTGCGGGTCCTCCGGGGGGAAACCAACCGGAGATACCGCACATCAATTCTCTTCTTGGCCGCCCACCACGCTGCGGCTGACGTCGCTCAGGCCTTTCCTCGATTTGCGATCCTTGCCCTTGGTGCCCGAAGAAGGTGCGGGCGCAGGCGAGGCGGGCTGCCCGGGACCGCGTTCCATGCCGGCGGTGGGCTGGCCCGGCTGCGCGGCCCCCTGGTTCTGAGGCGGCGCAGACGCCCCGAACGCCACGGGTTGCGGCGCCTCCTCGGCCGAGGCGACCGCGGAGACCTGCACGATGTTGTTCCGCTTGAATTCCAGCAGCAGGGGCGCCAGATTTGTCGGAACGGCAAAGCCGAGGTCCAGGGTGATGGTCTCGCCCTGGGACTGGCCGGCGTCGACGGTGATGACTTCCGCCAGGGACTTGCGCTCCAGGCGCCCGCCGGCCCCGATGTAGCCGATCGGGTAGGCGGCCTGCCCCTTGCCGGCCAGCGGCGCGCCGGCACTGCCCCGGACGCCGCAGACCAGGCGCCACTGCGACAGGGTGAATTTCGACGCGTCCTTCAAGGCGCCTTTCTTGATATCGGCGCGCACGAGCAGGAGGCGCGTTCCGACCGGCGCCGAGAGGGGCTTGCCCTCCGAGTCCACCAGGCTGTCCGGGACGTTCCAGACCCCCGCCTTGCGGGGCGTGTCGATGGCGAGCGTGCTCGTCATCAGGGGCACCTCCTGGCCCTTGTGACGATTGAGATAAAGCTGATCGATAAATCCGGCATGGAGCAGGGCAAAACTCTTGGGCTCGCCCAGCGGACCGAAGCCGCCCTTGCTGATCGTGCCGAACAGGCCGCTGACGAACCCGTCCGGGCTCAGCAGGGCCTTCTTCGGACTGGCGGCATTGGGGCTGCGCGCGTCGAAGCGCGGGTAGGGGTACTGGCTCGGCAGGGGGGCCAGCGCCGCCGCCACGAGCAGATAGCCGGTGACGAGATAGCCGAGGACGACGCCGGCGGCGGGCCGCCCGATGCGCTCCGGCATCAGGCCCAGATCGATCTTCTCTTTGCTGATCGTCATCTCGACCGCCATCAGGAGCGCAAACACCAGGACCAGCAGCAGGAGAAAGCAGGCCATCGGCGCCCAGGGGGCCATGCCGGGCGAGTACTGGATCAGAAGCTTCGCCGCGGCCTCGAAAAAGCCGAAGGCCGCAAAGCCGGCGATCAGGGCGTTGAAAATCATGGCGACGCCCTGTGCCAGGGTCCCCTTGAGATACAGGCCGGCGGCACAGCCGGCCATGATCGCGAGCATCACTAAGCTAATCATTCCACGTTCTCCATGATCTCCAGCGCAATTCCCATTTTTACTGCGGAGCCGGGGCGTCCTGTTTCTTGCCGGAACTCAGCACGCGGAGCACCTCGTTGATCGCCGTCGTGCCGGCAATCGCTTTGCGCAGCGCCTGCTCCTGCAGATAGAGCATCTTGGCCCGGCGCCGGAACTCCATGCCGATCTCGGGCAACTGCTTGACGGTCCGGATCGCCTTCTTGAGCTCGTCGTCGAGGACGATCACTTCGAACACGGCGGTCCGGCCGACGAAGCCGGTCCCCTGGCACGTGTCGCAGGTGGAGGCCTTGCCGCGCTTGTCGTAGACTTCCTTGCCCGGCCGGTAGAGCACTTTGGCCTTGTCGGCCGGCAGGTTGAACTTCTTCAAGAGCTCTTTGTTCGGGGCGTACCCCTGCTTGCACGTGGTGCACAGCTTGCGGAGTATCCGCTGGTTGCTGATCCCCAGGAGGGTTTCCGTCACCAGCTTGCGGTCTTCCACCATCTTGAGCCATTTGCCCAAGGCCTGCAGCACGCTGTCCGCTTCCAGGACGACGTAGACGAGCTTGCCGTCTTTCGCGGCCGCACTGGCCACCTTGGCGGTCTCGGCATCCTCGCACTCGCCGACCCCGACGACGTTCGGCCCCATGCGCACGATGGCCTGGAGTCTCTTGCCGTAGGTGGTGGTCCCTGTGTCCGTGAGCGTGTAGACCGTCTGCGTCACATTCAGCAGCGACCCGGACGGCTGTTTCTCGATCGTGTTGATGCTGTTGAGGAACGCGTCGTGGTTGCGCACCAGGGCGTACATAGTCGTCGTGGCGCCGCTCTTCCTGGGTCCTGTGACGAGAAACAGGCCCTGCTCGTTCTGCCGCAGGCTCTCCAACTGTTCGACGTGGTCCGGCGCCAGTCCCAGGTCGGCGATCTTCAAGGCGCTTTCCTTCGTGATGCGGTTGAGCCGGACCTGCTCGCCCGCCGTCGAGCCCGCCGTCACGACTTCCCACTCCGTGCTTTCCTTGTTCTGGCGGGAGCGGAACTTCCCCTTTTGGGGCTTGCGCTTCTCTTTCGAGTCCAGGCCGGCGACCTCCTTCAGGAAGTGGAGGAGATAATCCATCTGGTCCCGCGGCATGGCCGGCTGTCGCGTCGGCGTGCCATCAATGCTATAGATGACTTCGTAGGTCTCCCCCTTCGGCGTGAAGCTGACCGAGCTGGCCCGGCGCCAGATGGCATCGGTGATCACGTCGTACGCGGTCCGGTAGCCGAAGAAGGTCGGGGTGCGCGGCTCCGGTCGCGGGACCTCGTTGTTGCGGGCGGTGATGAACATGAATTCCTCCATCGCCGCCAGCTTCTCCGACTTGGCGATCAGACTCTTGAGGTGATCGATCGTCAGGATCCGGTCGAAGTCCAGCACGCGCGTATTGCGATGCCGCACATAGGCCAGGGCGACGCTGCCGAGAGCCACGACATAGGCGAGCAGTCCGCCGATATAGAAGGGAATCAGGCACCACAGCAGAAAGCCCACGGCGCCCGCGCCGAGGATCGCCCCCATCCAGGCGGGGACGTTCGACGCCACCACCTTGGCGTCCTTGTGAGCCCACCCGATGAACCAGGGCCACAGGAGAAACAGGCCGACCAAAACCACCAGCTTGACGATAGAAATATAGCCGCCGTACTCGACAGCCATCAGCAGCGACTGAATCATTCAATGCTCCAAAGAAGAAGGGACCGCGGGAACATTAGAATATGGGAATGTTGGAATATTGGGGAGCATGCTGGCCATTCCCGTGATTCCATCATTCCATTATTCCATTGCCCCAGTCCTGTCACAGAATTCCTTCGGCGGTCGTCCGAATACCCTTGAGAGCCATCTTCAATTCGTCCGTATTGGGTGCGTATTTATAAGCATCCTTTGGGTCGATCCACCCGTCCTGCACCAGCTTGCACAAGTTGTCCGTCAAGTCCTGCATGCCCTCCCGTTGCGCGCCGCGAATCACGTTGGGCAAATCCCCCTCGCGTCCTTCGGAGATCAGCCTGCGTACGGCGGGATTCGCCAGCAGCACCTCCACCGCCGGCATGCGATCGATCTCCTCCCGGATCGACGGCAGCAGGACCTGGCTGATGACCGCGCGGAGGGAGATCGCCAGGGCCTGGCGGACCAGCTCCCGCTCATTCACCGGGAACAGGTCCAACAGCCGATGGACGGCCTGCGAGGCGTTGGCCGAGTGCAACGTTCCGAGCACCAGGTGGCCCGTCTCGGCGGCCCGCATCCCCGCCGTCACCGTCCCGGAATCCCGCATCTCCCCGATGAAGACCACGTCCGGGTCCTGCCGCATCAGGTAGACCAGGGCGTCCTCGAAGCTGGCCACGTCGATTCCGATCTCCCGTTGCGAGACGATCGCCTTGGCGTCGCTGTAGAGGTACTCGATGGGGTCTTCGATGGTCACGATATGGCACGACCGGGTCCGCGCGATATAGTCGATCATCGAGGCGATGGTCGTGGTCTTGCCGCAGCCGGTGGGGCCGACGACCAGCACCAGACCCTGACGGGACTGCGCGATCGTCTCCAGGCTGCCAGGCAGGTGGAGGGCCTCGAACGTCGGCACGTGGGCGCTCACCCGCCGGGCCGCCACGCTGATCAGACCCCGCTGGCGAAAGATGTTGATGCGGAACCGGTTCTCCCGGCCCACCTCATGGGCAAAGTCCAGCGTCCCGTGCTTGACGAAGGATTCCTTCTGGATGGGACTGAGGATCTCGAACACCAGCTCTTCCATCCGCTCCGCGGTCAGGATTTCGCCCGTCGTGTTCTTCAATTCGCCCTGGAGCCGCAGCTTGGGCGGCTGGCCCACCTTCAGATGCAGATCGTTGGCATGGGTCTTGATGGCAGCTTTGAAATACTTATGCAGTTGGGGCTCTTTACCAAGCGTCTGATGTGCGTCCAGCGGTTGTTCGGGACCCATACGCCTGTGAACTCCAATCCGGGCTCCCAGACGCGACGTGTCGCCTTGAGGGGCCCCATTTGTATCTTGCACCCGTCCACCGTCTCCCGTACGAGATACGGGATTCGAGATAGGCACTACACCTAACACTTGCACCGACAAACTGTTATAGTTACATATTATCAGACGGAGCCCTGGTTTGTCAAGGATATCGCAGAGTGTTCCGGTGGCGAAGCCGCCTTTCGGTCTTCAAGGTCTCTGGGGCCCTTTCAAAGTAAAGGGACCTAAAGGACCACAGGGACCTAAGGGCAGTCGCGCCAAATCATAAATCATAAATCGTAAATCATAAATGAGTTAGATGCTGGATGGCTTGTTCTACAATCTGGGCCGGCGGGTGGGGCCGAAGGTGCGCAAGGCCCAGTGGATGTGGGCCTCGTTCACGGGCACGGAGGCCGAGGCGATCCGCCTGGAGCACGCCGTCGGACTGGATCTGGCCGACGAAGCCGGCCGACAACTGGCGCTGGACCTTGATCCCCGGACCCGGCAGGCCCTGGACGAGGTCGGCCGGCGGCTGGCGGCCTGCGTGGCGAACCGGCTGCGCTCCTTCCACTTCGACGCCTTCGCGACGGGCGAGCCGAATGCTTTCGCTCTGCCCGGGGGTTTCATTTTCGTCAGCCGTTCGATCCTCGAATTGTGCCAATGGGACCAAAGCGAGATGGCGTTCATCCTCGCCCACGAGATGGGTCACGTCATCCGGGGCCACGCCATCGAGCGGATCGTCACCAATACGGCGGTGAGCGTCGCCTCCCGTGCGGCGCCGGTCCGCGGCGCCCTCGGCGGCTGGCTCAAGACCGTGGGCATCCAGTATCTCCAGACCGCCTATTCGCGGGACCAGGAGCTGGAGGCGGATCGGCTGGGCGTCCGCCTGCTCCGGGCGGCCGGCTTCGAGCCGCAAGGCGCTGTGCATCTGCTGGCCCGGCTGGCCGAACTGAAACAAGCCGCCGAGCCGTCCAGCCTGGGCGAGTACTTCTCCACCCACCCGACCGCCGAGATCCGCATCCAAAACATCCGCCGGTTCCTGCAACGGCAGGCGCAGTAAAGGAATACCGATCGAAGCGGTTTCGGGCCGGTCTGGCTCAACCTCGCTGGGCCTCAAATCGCAGGCTCCGACGTGTTCACGGGGCTGAGTCCTTCCCTACAATGATCGGGTCGAATTGATAGTCGCGGGCGGCGCTGGAGTTCATGGCGGTCACCTGGAAGCGGCGCGTCGAAGCGATCTGATAGGTTTCTGCGCCGAACGGACACTCCAAATACAGCAGCGGCTTGCCCAAATCGGGATGCGTGACCGCTTTCCTGGATCTGGGCGAGGAGACGCGCACGCCCGGGCAGGCATGATCGACGTCCGGCCGGAGAGTCACGACGAAGGAGAAGGCGATGGTTTCCGGAACGCCTTCCGGCTTCGTGCGATAACTCCGTCCGCAGCCATTCCCCAGGCGCTCGCCGTTCGGCTGGTACACTCCCCGATCGCACAGGATATGGTCCAGTTTGCCGTCCCCATCGGCATCGGCCAGGCTCAGAGGACTTTCCACTCGGCCGTTCGTGGCCACCGGCCAGCCTTTGAGCAAAGTCCCCTCGTGTTTCCATGCGTACAGGCGTAATTCCGACGAGTGGGCGACGATTTCCGGGAAACCGTCCCCGTCGATGTCCCCGACGGCCGGCGTGACCCTCATCTCGGCATTGGTCTCTTGCGGCCAGCCGGGGGCGAGGCGTCCATCATGGTGCCGGATGTCAATGCCATTGCTGCTGTTGCCGAAGATGACTTCGAGGTCGCCGTCCAAGTCGATATCGGCCACATCTCGAAAGCATGAAACAATATACTCCAATACTCTGTTGAACGCAAGATGCCAGGCGAAGGATACCCCGCGCGAGGCAACGGATTAAGGAGATTACTTATTGTGATGTCTGGAACTGGAGTTAGGATTCCTGCCGATAGGGCGGCTTCCAGGACATTCCCCACGTCGCCCCGAACGGTAGGGAACGGCCCCCGACGCGCAAGCATGCGTTGGGGGACCCAGGTGAGGTTCCTGCGAGCTTCGAGGAGCCGGGGAGGAATCATGCCATACCTGAATCGCGACGTGATGGAGCAAGTGTCGGCGGAGGCGTTCCAACAGCAGCAGCCGTATCCGTGGGCCAACCTTCAGAACACCTTGACGCCGGAGGGCTTCGACCAACTCCGGGCGAACCTGCCCCACATCTCGCAGTTCCGGCGTATGGTCGGCGTGAAGCGCGGTCATGGCCAGGGCTATCACGATCGCGCGATCTTGCACTACCAGCCGGATATGACGCTGTCACAGCCCTGGAAGGACTTCGTTGCGGAGCTCGAAGGACAATACTACGAGTCCTTTCTCCGCCGGATGCTGGGTGTTCCCGCCGGCAAACAGCTCATTCGGAGCATGGAGTGGTATTATGCTTGGCAGGGTTGCGGGGTCTCGCCGCACTGCGATGCCCGACGTAAGCTGGCCACGCACATCTTCTATTTTAACACGGAGCAGGACTGGGAGTCGAGCTGGGGAGGCCGTATCCTCATTCTCGATGATGAGCGGCGGCTCAAGGCCCACTCGGGGCCGAGCTTCGAGGATCTGAAGGTCGCCCAGTCGCTGGACCCGCGCGGCAACGCCAGCCTGCTGTTCCAGCGGACCGAGCACTCCTGGCACGGCGTGCGGCCCCTGGAGTCCCCCAATCCGGACGTCTTGCGGAAGCTGTTCATCATCACCACCAACGTTCCCACGTTCCAAGTCTTGTGGCGCCGCCTTCGGGGCAAGGACCCGGACGGCTATCGCATTCGACAGCCGGCACGTCCTTGACGGCGACCTCGCCGGGTGCTATACTAAAGTCGGTTGTTCCCCGCAGGATTCTGTCCCCGGAGACACTCATTCTTGCTCATGTCCCTCGACCGGGAGGACGAAAATAGACAGCGGAGAGAGCAAGCGCAGGGTGCGTACGCCGACCGAATCGGTGGGGCGGAAGGTTGGGGTCGGGTCCCCGCCGGCCCTCGTTTCCCGGTGGGAGCCTTTCCCAAGCGCTTGAGGTGGATCGTCGTGTGGAAAAGACTCATTGTTCTCTTGGTCGGCCTTGCGGTGGCGAATGCCGAGGGAACGATCGACAACTGCGATTCGATTTCCTCGAAACACGTCACGCCCGGCGTAGCGGCCGCGGCGGCCCGCGTGAAGGCGACCAACCCGGTGCCCGCGGACGGCGAGCAGGCCGTGGTCCTGCCCCTGCTCCAATGGACGGCGGGGGTCACGGCGGTCTTCCACAACGTGTACCTGGGCACAGGCCCGCAGCTTGGCGAGGCGGACCTCGTCAGTCCGCGCTCCTGGATGCCTCTGTGCTATCTGATCCAGGGCCTGGCCTCGGACGTCACGTACTACTGGCGTGTGGACGAGGTCGAGGCCGATCTGGCTACGGTCCACACGGGAGACGTATGGTCTTTTCGGACGGCTCCCGCCACCGCGTTCGATCCCATCCCGGCGGACGGGGCCAAGTGGGTGGACCCGAACACCGCCCTGGGCTGGCGGGCCGGCAAGGACGCCATCGCCCACGATGTTTACTTCGGAACAGACAGAGCGGCTGTCGCGAGCGCGGCCGCCGGCACCTTTCAGAAAACGAGCTATCTGAGGACGTGGCAACCACCGGTCCTCACGCCGGCCACGACCTATTATTGGAAGATCGATGAGGTTGCCGCCGACGGCACCAAAAAGGCCGGACAAATATGGTCGTTCACCGTTCTGGAAGCCATCGCCGTCAGCGATCCGAATCTGCTCGGCTGGTGGAAGATGGACGAGGGCGGCGGCGCGACCGCCGTGGACTGGTCCGGCCACGGCCATCACGCCAGGTTTGGATCTCCGGCGCCCGCGTGGGCCACCGGACTCTTTGGCGGCGCTCTGCGGTTCGCGGGCAACGGCGACAGCGCCGTGTGCCCGGACGGCTCGTTCCTCAACGGCTTGGCCGCGCTGACGGTCACGGCGTGGGTCAAGTCGGATGTGACGAACACCGACCGGGGCTTGCTCATCTTCGAAACCCCGGCCGGCGCGGACAACATGGACCTGCGCTACGATGCGGCCGGCGGCACCGGCGGCGGCACGAACGGGATGAAGATGGGCGTCACCGTGTCCGTCAACGGCTTCAACACGATCCTGCAACTGGAAACCTCCAGCGGCAGACAAACCACCGACTGGCAGCACCTGGCGATGGTGTGGAGCAGCGGACAGGCCCTGAAGTTCTACCTCAATGGCAAGCTGGACACTCCGACCGCCAACAGTGCGGCGGCCACGGGCCCGCTGGCGAATTTCTCCGCCGTGATCATCGGCAAGGGCGGCAAAGACACCGGCGACTCTTCCTGGGATGGTCTGATCGATGAAATCCGCATCTACCGCAAGGCGCTGACCCTGGCGGAAATCCAGACCGTCCTGCGCGGCGACCTGCGGCTGGCGTGGAGCCCCAGCCCGGCGAATGACGCGAGCACCGATATCGTCAAGGTCGTCCCTTTGACGTGGCAGGCTGGCGACGCGGCAGCGCAGCATGATGTCTATCTGGGCGCCGATCCGGTCGGCGTCGGCGCCGCGAATGATTCCGATGTAACGGGTCTCTATCGTGGCCGCCAGAGCGATACCGGTTTCACGCCGGCCGTGCCGCTTGACGTGGGCCGGAAGTACTTCTGGCGCATCGACGAGATCGACAGCGACGGCCGCGTCAGCCGGGGCATCGTCTGGAGCTTCACCCTGGCCGATTACCTGATCGTCGATGACTTCGAGAGCTACACGGAGGACGAAGGCGCCCGTATCTACCAGAGCTGGATCGACGGCTGGAGCAACAATACCGGCTCGACCGTCGGCTATGCCCAGGCCCCCTTCGCCGAGCAACAGATCGTCCACAGCGGCCGCCAGTCGCTGCCGCTCGATTTCAACAACACGCAAGCACCATTCTACAGCGAGGCCGAGCGGCAATTGTCTCCCGTGCAGGACTGGACCGCCCACGGCATGACCGACCTGGTCCTCTACGTCCGGGGCTACCCGGTCAGCTTCCTGGAGCCCGCCCCGGGCGCGATCACGATGAGCGCCGCGGGCACCGACATCTGGAACACCGCCGATCAGTGCCGCTATGCTTGGAAGCGTCTCACCGGCAACGGCGCGATCGTGGCGCGGGTCGAGAGCGTTGGCAACACCGACCCGTGGGCCAAGGCCGGCGTGATGATCCGGGAGAGCCTGGCGGCCGGCGCGCGGTTTGCCGCCGTCTACCTCACGCCGGGCCACGGGGTTCGCTTCCAGGCCCGCGCGATGACCGGCCTTGCGGCCACCAGCGACTCTTCTGTGGCCACCCCGGCACAGGCGGCCCTCCCCGCCCCCATCTGGATCAAAATCGAGCGGACGGGCCATGAGTTCAAAGCCTTCTACTCGGCCGAGGGCAAGGTTTGGACCGCGATGTCCTGGAATCCGCAGACGGTCGATATGGCCGGGACTATCTACATCGGCGTGGCCCTGACCAGCCACAATGCCGCGGCGCTCTGCACGGCCCAATTCGCGGACATCGCCGCCACCGGCGGCATCTCGGGACAGTGGCAGACGACCGACATCGGCATCGCCCAGCCGGGCAACAGCCGGGAGGATCTGTACGTCGCGATCCAGGATAGTACCGGCAGGATCGCTGTGGTCACCCATCCCGATCCGGCGGCCGTCAACGCCACCACTTGGGCCGAGTGGAAGGTCCCACTCGGCAGCTTTGCCGGCGTCAACCTGGCCGAAGTCGGGAAGGTGTACCTCGGCATCGGCGATCGCCAGGACCCGGTGGCGGGCGGCAGCGGTCGCCTCTTCCTCGACGACCTCCGCTTGACGAAACCGCAGCCATAGTCGGCCCGGCATTCGCAGCGGTGCAGGATGGAATAATGGAAGAGCGGGCACCCATCATTCCAACATTCCAGTATTCCATTCTTCCAGCCAGACGGCTTTACGCGTAGGCTCTCTCGTAGATGGCAGTGGCGTCGTCAAGCGTCAGTTTCACCGGCGTGATCGCGAAGAGCTTGCCCATCGTGTGAAAGGCGTTTTCTGCCAACCGGCGCAGGTCGGTGCGCTGAATGCCGAAGTTGCTGAGCTTGTGTTGGTCCAGACCGGCGTTCTGGATGAGTTTCTGGAGGCCGGTGAGGAACGCGGTCGCCTGGTCCTTTTCGGACCGGCCCTTCGGCCGTTCGCCCATGGCCCGTGCCAGGTCGGGGAAGCGACTGGGATTTCGCTCGGCCAGATAACCGAAGTAGGCGACGGAGAGCATGGTCAGACCCGCGCCGTGCGGAACTTGCGGGAAGCACGCGCTGAGGGCGTGCTCCATCGAGTGGTGCGAGATACAGCAGGAGAGAGATTCGCAGACGCCGGCCTCCGTACTGGCCCAAGCCAATTTCGTACGCGCCTCCAGGTTGCCGCCGTCTTTGACCGCGACCGGCAGGCATTTCGTGATCAGGCTGACCGCTTCGAGGGCCAGATGGTCGCTGGTCGGCTGATTCACCGTGGCCAGGTACGTCTCGACGGAGTGGAAGAAGGCGTCCATGCCGGTATAGGCCGTCTGGTCGGGAGGCACACTCACCATCAGTTCGGGATCGACGATGGAGAGCTTCGGAAATGTGAAGGCGTTGCCCCAGCCGATTTTCTCGTTGGTATCCGTCTTGGTGATGACCGTCCAAGGGTCGGACTCGGTGCCCGTGCCGGCAGTGGTCGGGATGGCGACGATGGGCAGAGCGCCCTGGGCCGGGGTCTTGCCGCCGCCGCTGCCGCCGTTGATGTAGTCCCAGTACCGGCCCGGATTGACCGCCATCACGGCGATGCTCTTGGCCGAGTCGATCGTGCTGCCGCCGCCCAGACCCAGGACGAAATCGCACTTGCTCTGGCGGGCGACCTGGGCCGCCTCCTCCACATGCTCGACGAGCGGGTTCGGCTGAATCTTGTCGTACACCACGGCTTCGGCCCCGTTCTCCTTGAGGTGGCCGATGGCTCTGTCCAGGTACCCCTGTCTTCTCATGGCGCCGGAAGCCCCGATGACGACCAGGGCCTTCTGGCCCGGCAGGAACGGCGCCGTGCTCAACTCCTTGAGCTTCCCGCACCCGAACAAAATTCGCGTGGGCATATAGTAATTGAAATTCAGATTCATCGTGGCACCCGTCATTACAGCATTCTCCGTAGGGGCGACCCCCTGTGGTCGCCCGAACCATAGGGCAGCCACAGGGGCCTGCCCCTACGGCGGCCATGTTAACGTATTTGGCGTGGGACACAAGATGACACGTAGTGGCAACCCCCCGTGGTTGCCCTCTGTGGCAGAAAACAACAAGGGCTGGCGGCTCCGTTGGCCGCCAGCCCGCATCCTTCATGCCAAGTGGACAATGTGTTCTAAGGTTTCACCGCCCGGTCGTAGATCCGCACATCGTCGATCAAGCCCTTCCAGAAGCTGCCGGGGGCGAGGCTGCTGCCGGCTCCCATGTACAGGCCGTTAATGGAATCCGGCAGTCCAGTCACGGTGCCGCGGGCGACTTCCACATCATCGACATACAGAACCCTGTTTGTGCCGTCCCAAATCAAGCCCACGCGGTGCCAGGTGCCGTCTGTGATGACCGTGGGTGATTGCAGATGCTTGGCGGCGTTGCGTCCCGGCTCATTGAGCTCGGTCTGAAGCATGCCGCTGGCGGGGGCCGCGCGCAGCCAGTTGGCGCCGCTGACCTGAGACAGAAGGACCTGTCCCGGTGCACCGCCCTTAACCCACAGGAAGACGCTGAAGGGCGTCTTGCCAGGATTGATGATATACGGTGCCGAGATGGCGTCGTCCGTGCCGTCGAGCAGCAGTGCACCCTTGACTTTGCCACCAGCCGGCTGCCATGCCGGATTGCCCACCAGCGTGCCCTGATTGGTCCCGATGCTGTCGGCAGCAATGGCACCCGAGGTCTCATCCAGCTTCCAGTATGCACTCAGGGCAGGGTCGAGAATCTCCTGACCCCAGTGCTCCATGAAGACCTTGAGGTCTTCCGCATCGACCTTGCCATCCCCCCAAGGCATCGGCCCGATGTCGCAGAGCGTCTTGTTCGTACCCCAGTTGTCGATCAGCATCACCAGGTCAACGAGGTCTACGATCCCGTCAGCGTTGAAGTCAACGACCGGGAGGATCGGTGCTTGCCAGCTATCCCAGGTGCTACCGCGTAAGGTTATGAAATACAGCATGCGCCCATCGGGTGAGATGCGTGCTCCAAAATCAGTTCCAGAGCTGTTGACGCTCGGCCCGAGATTCACCGGCGCTTGCCAGGGATCAGAAAGGGTCGCACGTCTTGTCATCCACATATCGATAGCACCATATCCGCCGGGGCGGGGCGTCCCCTCCCACCAGTCGGAGAAGAGCAACACCAGTCCATCCGGCGAAAGGGAGAAAGCGGACTCTTGGTATGCGCTGTTCACCACAGGGCCGAGATTCGCCGGATCACCCCAGGGGTCGTTCACTGTGGCGCGTCTCGCCACATAGATATCGGAACCACCATATCCACCGGGGCGGTTGGAGGACATGTAGAGCTCCAGACCGTCCACCGATTGCGAGCCCTCGTTGGCAGAGCTGTTTACCTTGGGCCCCAGATTCACGGCTGGTCCCCAGGGGGCGTTCTTCGTCCCTCGCGTTGTCATGTATGCATCCATTCCACCATACCCGCCGGGCCGCATGGACTGGAAATAGAGCGTAAGTCCATCGGAGGAGATGGCTGACCCGATCTCGGACGCTGAGCTGTTGACCGTAGGCCCGAGATTGACCGGCGGACCCCAAGCCTCGTCTATCGAGTCACGTTTCAGCACCCAGATGTCAGAGTCACCAGACCCGCCGGGCCGGTCTGACTCGATGTACATCTCCAACCCATCATAGGAGAGGCAATCGGGCATGTCGTGCGCAGGGTCGAGGACCGGAATGACTGACTTCAGGTTCACCGGCTCGCCGAACGTGAAGTCTGCATACGCGGCCGGCGAATCCAGACCTGAGACAACCCAAAATCCGGCCAGTGACACTACGAACATCGGAATCTCAAACAGCTTCATCTCAGACCTTCCCTTCTGCCCAAAGGCAACACATAGTACTTGAGTCCCATTTGCCCGTCTTCCAACAGAGAAGACGAGTCGATATCCGAATGGACCGTTGATGACACGCCTGAGGTCGCTCGGCGTGCCCAACCGCAAATCCGAAGACGACCCTTGGCTGAGGATGGCTGAATACTGCCTCATGTCGGCATTGGCCTTTTCCCGGTCATGCAGGTAGTCATAGTACTGGGCGCGGCTGGAATGGGCGTGGGCGTCCTGCGGGTCGGCCTCAATCCTGCGAGTGTAGAAGGCAATCATTTCCCGGAAGTGCTCGTCGAGCGTTTGACTCGGGCCAAGGACTTCGATGGTTGAGAGGTTGGGGTCGAGGTCGGCGACCCAGATCTCATAGTACGGTGGACCCAAGCAGAAAACGAACTTCCTTCCGTCTGGAGCCCATGAGGCAGCCGTGATCTGACCGCCAACAGTCCTTACGGGTTCGCTTCTGTCGAGGCTGTAAACCCAAAGTCCGGTTCTATCGTCGCTATCGTTGCGACCACCCAAACAGAGCTCACGACCCGTGGGGGACCAGGCGGCCCCGCCCCAGCTTGCGAAAGGCGCCGGCCGCTTAGCCTCAAGAGCCTGTGAAGCCAGGTCCTTGACCTTCAGCGATGCGTCTTCCAGATACGCCACGCGCTGATTGTCAGGCGATACCGAGGGGTAGGGATTCCAGCACGCCATGATCCGTTTCGGCTCGGCGTCCCGGCCCTCGATAGAGATCGAACAGAGTGCATAGTCCATACGCGACTGATAGTAGATGCACGTTGAATCCTGACTCCAGGACGGCCAGCCGCCACGGGACAGCCACCTTGGCTCTGTGCCGTCGGCGTTCATGATCCAGACTTCTTCGTCTGGCACCCAACGTGCCTGATCCTTGCGCTCAGCAGTAGCCAACTCCTCCAACCGCAGGGTCTGGCGATCTCGAACAAAGGCGATGTGATGCCCATCGGGTGACCACTTCGGGTCCTTGCCGGGAACGATCAGCAGCTCGGTCTCCCTCGTAGTGAGATCAAAGATCGCCACGCCACTTCTGCCATGCACCCCCTGGCTGAAGGCGAGCTTGCTTCCATCCGGCGACCAGTGTGCGTTGAATCCGTCCGTGGTCACGCGCCGGCCCTTGGCCGATAGATCACGATAGGTCTCCTCGGCTTCCACCATCGACAAGAAGGCCGCACCCGCGGGCTCCCGGTCCGCTGGATGCCAGGACCGCCCCGCCTCCAAGGTACGCGACACGTATTTCATCAACCAATGCTGGAATTCGTTTCGAGACATGGGCGCGGAGCGAACGATCTGGCGGAACAGCGCATCCGCCTTCTCGTAGTCGCCAAGGGCAGTGAGAGCACAGAAAATGTGGTACTGAAAGACAGCGCTATCGGGCGAGAGCTTCAGGCACTCCTGCGCATCCATAATGACGCGTTCGTAGTCGCCCATCCGCATAAGAATCTCGCAGCGTTGGACGGACAACTCGATGTACAGCGGGTTCTCCTTCGCCGTGAGTCTGATAGCGCTACCGTAGTCCGCAATGGCCTCTCCGTACCGGCCCAATTCCCTCCATGCAATCGCACGCAGAGAGTAACCGAGCGGATCACGGGGTCGCAACACCGCCATGACCAGCGAATCGTCCTTCATCTTTTCGTACTTCCTGGACGCGTAGTACGTGAAGGCCCGCAGCCTGCGAGACTCATAGTGGGCGGGGTCAAGCTGCAAAGCCCGGTCCAGCGAGGCAAGCTGTTCCTTGACCGTGACCGGCGTCATAGCCCGCAGGAAATACGCCTCGGCCGTTTCTGGTAGCAAGGCCTCGGCCCTCTGGCGGTGCTCCTCGATCTGTTTGAGCTTCTCGGCATCCGGCGATTCACTCTCCCAGAGGATGCGAGCCAGGAGCGAATGGGCTGCCCCAGCAATCTCCGCGCGGTCGTTCAGTAGACTCTCCAGCACAGTCACGGCCTCTTGGGAGCGACGGTTGTCCACGAGAATGCCAGCGTAGAGAAGCTGCGCTTCGGGGCCGACGTCCTTGCTGTCAAGGATGGGTTGGATCGTCGCCAGGGCGGCCTCGCGGTCGGCTTTGGCATACTGCTCGCGGGCCTGGGACAAGATGCCCCTGTGCCTGAAGCCTTCCGCCTCGACCAGTTGCCGCCGGTCCCGATTCCACAGGGAAAGCACGACCCCCACCGCAGCGGCTACCACGGCCAGCACAAGAGCGGCAAGGACCTGGGAGCGGTGTCGGCGGAGGAACTTGCACAGGCGATAGGCGGAATTGGGACCTCGGGCGAGGATGGGTTCATGTTCCAAATGCCGCCGAACGTCTTCGGCCAAGCCGTTGGCGGTCTCATACCGCCGGGCGCGGTCCTTCTCCAGGGACTTCATGGCGATCCAGTCCAGATCGCCCCGAACGGCCTTTCTGAGCAGATCAGGGGTCGAATTACGATGCTTGGCGATGTCGGTCAAGGTTCCGCCGAGCGTGCTCAGTCGCGTAGAGGGCCTGACCGGCTCCTGTTCCCGGATCACCCGCTGCATCTCGATATAGCCGGCCTTACGCAGGTCGTCTTCGCTGAAAGGCGTGGTCCCGGTGAGAAGCTCATAGAGCAGGACGCCCAACGAATAGATGTCCGAGCGGGTGTCGATGTCCAGATCGCTCAGTTCCGCTTGTTCCGGACTCATGTAGGCCGGGGTGCCGATGATATGAGCATAGCGGGTGAAGAGCGTCTTTTCCGTGAGCCGCTGGTTGGTGGCCTTGGCGATGCCGAAGTCGATCACCTTGGGCACAGGCTTACTATCATGGTGCGTAACCATGACATTGGAGGGCTTGAGATCCCGGTGGATAATGCCCTTCTGGTGGGCGTGCTGTACGGCGTGACAAACCTGTAGGAATAGGGCCAAGCGGTCTTTCGTGCTCAGGCTATTCTTATCGCAGTATTCGGTGATGGAGACGCCGGTCACCAGTTCCATGACGAAGTACGGCCGGCCGGTATCCGTGGCTCCGGCGTCGAGGACCTTGGCGATGCTGGGATGGTCCATCAGGGCCAGGGCCTGCCGTTCCGCCTCGAAACGGGCGATGACCTGGCGGGTATCCATGCCCAATTTGATGATCTTGAGGGCCACCTTGCGCCGGATCGGCTCGGTCTGCTCGGCCATGTAGACCACGGCCATGCCCCCTTCGCCAATCTTCTCCAGGAGCTTGTACCGGCCAATGACTGTGCCGGGCTGTTCCGTCACGGATTCGGCCAAGATTGTCGCCTCGACGAAGGGGGGCGGCGTCTCCAGAAACCGGCCGGCTCGGTCATGCGCCTGGAGCAGCGCTTCCACGCGGGCACGCAAACCGGGGTTGCCGGCGCACGCGGATTCCAGATAGGCCGATCGCTCCGCTTCGCCCATCCTGCTTTGGGCCTCGCTGTAGATGGATTCGATATTGTTCCGTTCGGGAGACATCATGAGATTCCTGGGACGTACGGGCGAATAATCATTCGCCCCTACAGGACAATGCGACATCCAGGCGCCGCGCGCCTCACGGGAAGTGACAATATCCTGCGTATTCTGAAACCGGCCAGAGAGCGGGGTCAGTCGCCGCCGTTAATCTCGTGGAACAGCCAGGCCTGGGCGTAGGACCAATACCGGCTGGCCGTGGCCCGCGAGATGCCCAAGGCCTGGGCGGCCTGCTCCTCCGTCAGCCCGGCGAAATAACGCAGTTGCACCAACTGGGCTTTCACGGGGTCCTCCTGAGCCAGTTTGGCGACGGCCTCATCGAGCGCCAGCAGGTCGTCCACCTGCCGGTCGATAGCGATGTCGGCCTCCGTGATAGGTACGGGCGACGCATGCGTCGCCCCTACGTTTTCGCGACCGTCACTACGTTTGAGCCTCTTCTTGCGCCGGGCGTTCTCCACCAGTATCCGGCGCATGGCTTCCGCCGCCGCGGCGAAGAAATGGCCACGATTCTCCCAGCTTTGAGGCTCATTCCCGACCAGCCGGAGGTACACTTCATGGACCAGGGCGGTTGCTTGGAGGGTCTGGCCCGGCGGCTCATGAGAGAGCCGCTGCGCCGCCAGCAAACGCAGTTCCTCGTAGACCAGCGGTAAGAGCTCGTCCGTAGCCTTCGCATCCCCCCATTCAATCGCGTTCAAGATGCGTGTGACATCGGTCATGTCGACTCCCCACCAGTTCGCAGTTCCCAGATTGCTGACTGGTACGGGCGAATGATTATTCGCCCCTACTGGACTTCCGGCGGGGGCACGATGCGGCCGGCTTGCTGCGCCACTTGGGCCTCTTTCTCGTAGGTGCCGTAGAAGGGGACATTCGCGTCGAGCCAGAGGCACAGCCGCAGGTAATCTTCCTGGGGCAACTGGACGTGCGGCGCGTGCGTGGCGTCCTGCACGACTTTCAGCAATCGGCTCTCGTCGGCGCCGCTGTGGCCCGGCTGGGTCCCGATCTCCCGGATTGACTGGCCGCCCCATTCGTACCAGCGCACGTACGGACGCAGACTCTCATACGACTTCGTGAACGTGCCCCGGGGCTCGCCCGTCAGGACGGGCGACGCGTGCGTCGCCCCTACCAGGCCGCCATCATGGCAGCGCACGCAATGCCGGTCGAGGACCGGCTGGACCAAGAGGGGATAGCTCAGGGGTTGGGTTCCTTGCGGGCCCGGCTCGATCTGCGCGGGCGGCCGGCGCAGGGCCAATAACCCTGGGACCGCCAATCTGGGTCCCCAAACGCATACTTCCGCGTTTGGGAGCCCTATCCCGATTGGCGTGGGAAAGGAGCCGATCAGGAGATCGGCGTTCCCGGGCGGCGTTGGGTCCCCAAACGCGATGGATCGCGTTTGGGAGCCCTTTCCCGGGGAAGACGTTGTGCCGGGTGACTCGTGGCAGCCGAGGCAACCGCGCTGCTCGCCGGGGTGCAGGTAGGTGATGCTCCGCATGGTCTGCACGGCGTGACCGGCCTCGTCCACCGCCTGGAAATAGAGCGGCTTGCCCGCCGGGGCGCGGAAGTAGGCAGAGCCGTCCACCTCCACGGGCACTGTGCCCAGCATCATGCGGGCGCTTTCCGCGTTGGCATAGCCCAGACGCGGCTGGTTGGCCACGTGCGTGGTCGTCTTGGGAAGCACCTGGAAGATGCGCAGTTGCCGGATCGGCCGCTCAGGGGGCAGCGGCAGGAAGCTCTGCCGCACGTCGGTGAGGATGAACTCGCCCTCGTCCTGGGAACGCCAATCTGGGTCCCCAAACGCATACTTCCGCGTTTGGGAGCCCTCTCCCGATTGGCTTGAGAAAAGAGCCGATCGGGAGATCGGCGTTCCCGGGTGGCGTTCCCGGGTCGTGTCCACGAGGGCGGGCGGTCTCGGCCGGGGCGCCAGGGGGATCGGGTACATGGAGGAGAATTCCGTGTCCCGATAGAGAAGCTCCATATTGCCGAAGCGGTCGAAGTAGTACAGACCCGTGTAGTGGTCCTTGTCCACCTTGGGGCCCATGCCGGGCAGAGGCTCGAAGCTGAACGCGATGAGGAAATACTTCTCCGACAAGGGCCAGGGGCTGTGGAACCAGCTCTTCGGCCAGCCGACCCCTTCCGGAAAGCACACTTCCGGCGTCAGGACCTCAAGCGATTCGAAGCGATCTTCACACGTCGCCGCATCGAGCCGGTATTTGTCCGGATCGACGAGCACCAGCGAGCCGCCGACGTTCGCATGATGCGCGCCGGCGATGAACGCAATCTTGTTTGACCCGGGGATCGCGTGCGGCTGGTAACAGGCGTTGATCCGCTGTGTGTAATTGCCGAACAAAATGCTTGGATTCGTCCCGTCCGGATGGCTGACCCACAGCCCGTGGTAGTTGGCGGCGGAGCGGTCCACGTAGTCCCAGCGGGTGTAGGCGATCCGCCCATCATTTAGCACGGCAGGGTGCCATTCGTTCGTCTCATGGAAAGAGAGAATTCGGATATTGCCACCGGAGGGGTCCATGCGGTGCAGCGTGTAGGCGGGCAGCGGCTCCCAGGGGTTGTGGCAGCGGCCGAAGCCGCCGCGACGGGTAGACATGAACGCCAGGCCCCCGTCCGGCAGGGGGCAGGGATCGAAGTCATCGTTGCAGCCCTCGGTGAGTTGCCGCAGGTTCTGGCCGTCGGCATCCACGGCGTAAATATGAAAGCACCGCCGCTGCGGCGAGTAATAGTCCGATTTGACTTCTGCTCGCTCGGCGAAGGCGAAGTAAATCGTCTTGGCGTCGTACGAAAGGGCGAGGGTGGTGTAGTTGCCTTTCGGGAGGCGGTCGCCGATCAGATCGCGGACCGCCAGTGACCGGCCCGGTTGCTCCAAGACATAGACCCCGCCGCCCGCGATGTCCCCATAATCGTAGAAATAGCCGAGATACTCGTGGAGCATCTGGCAGATGAAGCGCCGGCGTTTCATGAACGTGATAGGCTTGCCGGCGAGCATGGGATTCTTCAGGGCGACGCTCCGCGCCACCGAACGAATCTGGCTGTACAGGGCCCGCCGGCCGGCTTCGTCGAGTTGCTCGGCCTGGCGCACTTTAGCTGTGAGAGACGCGATCTGGGCTGTCTCCTCCTGGAGTCCCGGCGGCCGCTCCATACTCGACAAATCTGCGATGAGGGCCTGGGCCCGCCGGTAGGCGTCTGCGACGGCGGCGGGTTCTTGGGGCGCTCTGCCATGCCGGCGTTCCTGAGCGGCCCAGTCCTCCTGAACGAGGGCTGTGAACTGGTCGTCGGGAGACCCGGCTCCCCGGCCCCAAGTCGCTCCTGCCCCGAGGGACAACAAAGCCAGGGAGAGCATGGCGATGCTGCGTTCGCGAAAGCCTGCCGACATTCCTTTCACCCCTTCAAGCAACTACTTGCCCAAGCGTGCTCGACCGTCCATCAGATTACCGGATTGAGGCGCCCCGAGCAATCCTCACCTTGTCCACAAGGGTATTGAAGCGCGTGTCCCGGCGGGGTAGAATCCCACCTAGAGTTCCACATATTCAATAAGGAGACCGCCGATGAAAACACGTCTTGTCGCCGTCTGTGTTCTGTCCCTGATGGCCGTCCTGTTGCTCGTGTCACCCTCCTCCGCAGGAAATGCAGCCGGGGTAAGGGCGAATAATGATTCGCCCCTACGGGCCGGGGCCGCCAAAATCGATATCACGCCGGACAAACCCGTGAACATGTCCGGCTATGCCGGACGCAAGGGCCTGTCCACCGGGGTGCACGACCCGCTGTCGGCCCGGGCCGTAGCGTTCGAGGTGGGCGGCAAACGCCTGGTCTTGATCTCCACGGACATCATTGGCTTCTACGAGGAGGTGGGCGGCGTCATGCGCCAGGCGATTCAGGCCGAATGCAGCCTTCAGCCTTCGGAACTGTTCCTCTGTGGCATTCATACGCACGCCGCACCCACGCCCACGCTCAATCGCGAGCGGGCCCACGCGAACAACGTCGAGTATACCGAGGGCCTCAAACTCAAGCTCGTCGAGGTGGCGCGCAAGGCGCTGGCCAATCTGGAGCCGGTGAAGCTGGGGGTCGGCGTGGGCTCCTGCCCCATCGGCAGCAATCGCCGGGAACTGCGGATTACGGAAAAGGGCGAAAGCTCCATCATCCTGGGGCGCAATCCTTACGGCACGACGGACAAAGAAGTCGTCGTGGTGAAGGTGGCCAAGGCGGACGGCGCCCCGCTGGCCGTAATGTTCGATTACGCGACGCACGGGACTGCGCTGGGCACCGGTAACCTCACGATCAGCGGTGATGTGCCCGGCTTGGCCGAGCAATTCGTCGAGAAGATCCTGGGCCCGGACGTGATTGCGCCGATTTTTGTCGGGGCCTCGGGCAATATCGATCCGTGGTTTCGTGTCCTGCCCAAGATCAACGAAGAGCCCGGCTGGATTCCGGAGCCGGTCCTCTTGGGGACGTTCCTGGGCGAGGAGGTCGTGAGCGTCTACCGGGCAATCCGGCAGACCAATGCGGCCGACAAGATCGCGACGAACTTCGTGACGCTGCAACTGCCGGCCAAGCCGCCGGCCGCCGGCTCGACCGAGAAGAAACGGGATAGCGTCCCCCTGAATATTACCGTGGCCCGAATCGGCGACATCGCCTTTGTCGGACTCGGCGCCGAGGTCTGCACCGAGATCGGCATGGCGATCAAGGCGGGGTCCCCCTGCGAGCGGACCTTCGTCATCACGCACTGCAATGGGGCCGCGAGCTACCTGCCGACGAAAGAGATGTACGTGCAGAGCGGCTACGAGGTCAACACGAGCCCCTTTGGTCCGCAGGCGGCCGAGATCGTCATTCGCGAAGCCATTCGCCTGCTGCAAGACCTGTAAGCAGAATGAAGACACGTCTTTCCAACCTCTTTCTGTTGTCGGCCGTGGTTTCGTTACCATGTATCTCGCCGTCCCTGGGGGCAGATGCGGCGGGATTGAAGGCCGGCACCGCACGGATCGACATCACGCCGGACAAACCCGTCACAATGTTTGGGTACGACGCCCGCAAGGATCTGTCTACGGGGATCCACGATCCGCTGTCGGCACGCGTTCTCGCCTTTGAGGCTGGTGGGAAGCGACTGGTCCTGGTCTCGACGGACTTGATCGGTTTCTACAGCGGTACGGCGGATTATATGCGCCAAGCTCTGTTGAGCGAGTTCCACTTACAGCCTTCCGAGCTGTTTCTCACTGCCATTCACAATCACGCCGGTCCGGCCCTGACGATCGATCCCCAGCGCGGCCACGTGAACAACCTGGAATATACGGAGAAACTCAAAGGCAAGCTGATCGAAGCCGTTCGACAGGCGCTGGGCGGCATGGAGCCGGTCCGTCTGGGTTTGGGGGTCGGCTCCTGTCCCCTGGGTGTGAATCGGCGGGAACTGCGAGTCAGCAATCGCGGCGAAAGCTCGATCGTGCTCGGGCGGAACGTGTACGGGCCGACCGACAAAGAGGCCCTGGTGCTGAAGGTCGCCACGCCGGAGGGCAAGCTCAAAGCGGTGGCCTTCGACTATGCCACGCACGGCACGTGCCTCGGCGGCAGGAATTACACCATCAGCGGCGACGTGCTCGGTCTGGCCGAGCAATTCGTGGAGAAGATCCTGGGGTCTGATGTGATTGTGCCGGCGTTTGCCGGGGCCTCCGGAGATAGCAACCCGTGGCTGCGTGCGGAGACCGGCTTCAATACGGACTCCGGCTGGATTCCCGAGCCGGTCCTGCAAGGGACTTTCCTCGGGGAAGAGGTCGTGCACGTCTATCGCGGCATCAGTCAGACCGGCCCGGCCGACAAGATCGGTACGGCTTTCGCGACGTTGCAGCTACCAGCCAAGCCGCCGGAGGACCTCTCAGCCAAGAAGAGGGAAGGCCCCGGCACGCTTCCTTTCAATGTCACCGTGGCTCGTCTGGGAGACGTAGCCTTTGTTGGTCTTGGCGCCGAGGTCTGCACGGAGATCGGCATGGCCATCAAAGCCGCCTCGTCTTGCGCGCACACCTTCGTGATCACGCACTGCAATGGGGCCGCGAGTTACCTGCCGACGAAGGAAATGTATGTGCAGGACGGCTACGAGGTCAAGACCAGTCCCTTTGGCCCCCAAGCCGCCGACCTCGTCATCCGCGAGTCGATCCGCCTGCTGCACGACCTGTGATCGGAGTGCCGGCGCGCGCGACAGTGATCCGCTGATGATCGTCAGGGCAAGGCGATCACGGCTTCTCCCCGGCGGTGAATTCCACCCACGGCTCGGAGGGCAGGTCCTTCAGCAGCCCCTCCAGTCAGTCGAATTGCCCAGGGTCCTGCAGGGACTTTTGTCGCGTCGAGGGCGCGTCCGCAGGCCGAACCCCACCGGGCGGCAAAGGACATCCGTTGCTCCGAGCCTGGCTTCGGCGGCTGGCTCGGTTGCCCGGCGGAGCCCTTTCCCTTCGTAACGATAGGCAGCTTGATCACGGCACCGACGCCGGCGCTTACGTAGCGGTCCCCGAAGACATCGCGGAAGACGTGGACGGCTGCCTCCCCGGTGCAGTGTGTCGGGCTCACGTACGCCACGCCCATCGCCTGCATCGTGGTGGCGATCCGGCGCACGGCGTCCTCGGGCTCCTCGAGCAGGTGGAACCCGCCGATCACCAGGTACAGCGGGCGGCCGGTCTGCCGCTTGACCTGTTCGAGCATCGGGAGGATGCCCGGGTGCGAGCAGCCTACGATCACGACCAGACCCTCCGGCGTGTCCACGGTGAGGCATTGCTCCCAGAAGGGGTAGGTGGATTCCCTGCCCGGCTTGTCCGTCGGTATCTGACCGAAGGGCAACGGCTCACTGACCGCGATTCCGTCAAACAACGGCGTGGCTTGCGAAACCGCCACCAACTCGAGACCAGCCGACGTCAGCTTCGCCGTCTCCTTCGCCAGCCAGTCGGCGATGTTGCGCGCAACATCTTCCTTGACACCGGCCGACCTCAGCGTCGCGAAGTCCTCGAGACCCCGCGGAGTGAGAACTCGCACGCCCGCCAGCTTGCCGAGTCCCGGCGCACCCCAGGTGTGGTCGGGGTGCCAGTGCGAGATGACCACGGCCTTGATCTTGGCCGGATCGACCTTCAGCGCCGCGAGGTTGTCCTTGAGTACGGCAGGGTCGGCGCCGGTGTCGAACAGCACCGTGTGCCCCGACAAGGCAGGCGAAACCCCACACGGCCTTGACGCCGAGGTCCGCGACGGCGTTGTCGCCGAGGATGGTCAAGCGGACCACGGGCGCAGTGGCCGCGGCGGAAGGCGGTGTTGCTTGCCCGGAGAGCGCCGGGGCAAAGCTGAGGCTGGTAAGAAAGAGGAGCGCGAGTGCTATGCGAATGACTTTGTCGTGCGACCCCAGGTAACCGGCTGCGATCAGTGTTTTCATGGTGTTGCTCCTTGGCTGGGTAGTCAGAATTGGCTCACGTCACGGTTGTCCTCTTGCGAACAGCCGAGTTCCTATGCTGTGCGGCATCTTGAGCGTACATGGCTCTACGCGAGCTTGTCGATGCTACGGGCGACCTTCTGCACGGCTTCGATGATCTCGTCCATCTCTTTCCGCGAGCCCAGGAAGGGGATCTTGCTGTCCATCGAGAGCATTTCCTTCTGCGCCGGCTTCTCGCCGTCCATCACCGGGAAGCGCAGTGACTGGCGGTACTGGTCCAGCCGGGCCTTCGAGAAGGACGCCTGGAAGGCGGAGGAGTTCAGGTGCTCTTGCAGCATCTTCTCCTTGTGGCAGCCGCTGTAGTAGCGCCGCGAGCCGCCGTGCATCGGGATGTTCTCCTTCTGCAGAGCCTCGGCGAACCGGGCGGCGGGGACGTTCTTGAATGCGGCGCGGTCGTAGTCCATCTCGAATTGGACATAAGTGATCCGCGTTCTGTCCGAGTAGCGCTTGCGGAGCGTCAGGCCGGGGATCTTCGCCAGGGCTTGCTCGACGTATTGGCCGTTTTCAAAACGCAGGGGGGCCTGGTCTTTGAACCGTTTGAACTGCTCCGTCAGCACGGCCGCCTGGAACTCCGTCATGCGGTGGTTCGAGCCGGGGAAAGGATAGCCGCGTTCGCGTTTCTTCGGGTCCCGGCCGTTGTTGACGAACGCGCCACAGCGCCGCATGAATTCGTCGTCGCTGCCGAGGATCGCGCCGCCCTCGCCGCAGACGAGCGATTTGTACTCCTGGAAGCTGATGCAGCCGCTGCGGCCGAACGTGCCGACCTTCTTGCCGCTGACTTCCGCATAGACCGATTGGCAGGCGTCCTCGATCACGGGGACATTGCGGTTCTGCGAGATGGCCATGATCTTCTCGATATCGACCGGCCAGCCCGCCAGATGCACAGGCAGAATCGCCTTCGTATGCTCGGTGATGGCCGCCTCGATCAAAGTGGCGTCGATGGAGCCGGTGTCGGAATCGATATCCACGAAGACGGGCAGGGCGTGGAGGTTGGTGATCGTATTGATGGTCGCGATGAACGTATTCGGCGTAGTGATAACCTCGTCGCCCGGGCCGACGCCCAGCACGCTCAGCGAGGCGCTCAGGGCCGTCGTGCCGCCATTGGTCAGGAAGCAGTAGGGCACGCCCATCGCTTCGGCGAACATCTTCTCGAAATCGTACACCGCATGGCCGCGCAGGCAGCACCAATTGCGGCTCTTGAGCGCCTTGAGCAGGGCCTGTTCGTCGCCTTCATCGATGATGGGCCAGGTCTGGGAGAAGGGCTTGCTGCGGACCGGCGTGCCGCCCTTGAGGGCCAGCGTGTTGGATTTGTTCATGGCCGCGGCGTACAGCGACTTGGCCCCGGCGGTCAAAAAGCCGATGCCGGCCAGACCGGCCGAGGTCGCTTTCACAAACGAACGGCGTGTGAGCGAAGACTTCATGGTCGAGTTCCTCCAATGCGGGTTGAGCTTTGGGCATGTATCGGACTGTGCAATGTTGTCTGCTGCATGTGCTGACCTTGCATACGTCGACTGGAACCATCAGCATTCTAAGGGTCTGTCTATCGGGGGTCAACGGGCAAACCCAACGACATTACGGTGACGGTTGGCAGGCACTTCACCCGTCCGTTTCCAAATAGTTCTGGCTGCCTTCACAACGGGTTTCTGCTATGATGGTCCGTTGGTTTGGGCGGCAGCAACTCATGCACATGGGAATGGTGAATGTCACAGGCCGATCAACTTCGTCCCGCGGTGTTTCTGGATCGGGATGGGACGCTGATCGAGGATCGGGGGCACTTGAGCGAGGCTTCGGAGGTCGCGTTCTATCCGGATGCCATTGAGGCGTTGCAGCGGCTGCAAGACCGTTTTCTCCTGTTCCTCGTCACGAACCAGTCTGGAGTGGCCCGGGGTCTGATCACCCTTGAGGATGTGAACCGAGTGAACGCTCGCGTCGTTTCGTACTTAGCCGAGCACGGCGTGACCATTACGGGGGTTTACGTGTGCCCACACCAGCGGTCAGACGGCTGCCCGTGCATCAAGCCCAACCCGCACTTCCTTCTCCGAGCCGCCGCGGAACACGGCGTCGATCTGCAACGGTCCTTCACAGTGGGGGACCATCCTCATGACGTGGAACTTGGCCGGGCCGTGGGGGCACGAGGCGTGTATGTCCGAACGGGACATGGGGACAAGCACCTCGGAGAGTTGCACGCCGATGAGATCATTGTAGCCGGGATCGGAGAAGCAGCGGATTGGATCCTCAGGAGTTCATAACGATTGCGAGATTCTCAGCACGGCGGCCCCTTGGGTCTTGCCTTGCTTGACCCAAAGCAGGGCCTCATTGGCCTGCTCCAGCGGGAACTCCTGGACCTGCGGCCGGATGGGGATCTCGGCGGCCAGCGGCAGAAACTCCCGGGCGTCCTGACGTGTGACATTGGCCGTGCTCTTGATCTCCTTCTCACGCCACAGATGGGTGGCGTAATCCAGGTGCAGCAGGGCGTCCTTGTCGCGGTCTTCTTTCCGAATTGCATTGATGACGAGCCGGCCGCCCGGCGCCAGGACCCGCAGCGCTTCGACAATGGGACCCCAGGTGGGGGTGAAGTCGATGGCGGCGTGTAGGGGCGAATGATCATTCGCCCGTACGGCAGGCGGAGTATCACCCGTTGCCCCCGCCCAATCGGCGCCCAACTGTTTCGCCATCTCCTGGTGCCCGGTTTGGCCGGGCCGGGTGAAGACGAAGACCCGCGACCTCGGGAACTTGTGTTTGACGACCTGGATCAGAATGTGGGCCGAGGCGCCGAAACCGAAGAGGCCAAGGATTTGGCCGTCCTTCAGATTCGTCAATCTCAATGCCCGGTAACCGATCACGCCGGCGCAGAGCAGCGGGGCTGCCTGCACATCGGTGAATGGCTCCGGAATCGGGTAGACGGACTCCTCCGGCGCCACGACGTATTCGGCGTATCCGCCATCGACATCGCAGCCGGTCCCGCGAAACCGGACGCAGAGATTCTCGTTGCCCGCCCGGCAGAATTCGCATGTGCCGTCCGCCGCGTAGATCCAGGCGATGCCGACGCGGTCGCCCGGCTGGAATCGGTTGGCCCCCGGCCCCAGGGCATCGACGTGGCCCACGATCTGGTGCCCCGGAATGACGGGCAATCGGGCGGCCAGTCGGCCCTCGGCCTCGTCCAGGTCGGTATGACAAACCCCGCAGACCGTGATTCGGACGCGGACTTCTCCCTGCTGCGGCTGGGGAATCGGCACATTTCGTAGTTCCAAAGGCTTGGTCGCGATTGGACTTGTGTGCGTTAGCACCATCGCTTTCATGCAAGACCCTCCCTGGAAGTCCAGTAATGAGAGTGCCGGGGTTCGAACCCGGGACCTACGCATTAAGAGGTTAAATTACTCTACATAAGTACTTATCCCCATTATACTTACACCACGTTTTTGGCGTCAATAATCAGGTTTCTGCTCATTCCACGCTGACCCTGCGCTGGCCCTACGCTCACTCTACGGGGAAAAATGACGCCCAGACTGACGCCCGGAGTGACGTCGGAGGATTCTCACGCAGTGGCTCTGTCTGCAGTGAAGTAGCAGGGGGGCAGCATACCGCAGAGGACACTCCCGGCATTGAAACTGGCGGACGTGGGACAGCCCTCTCTGCCACGCCGCGGCTGTCCACGCGGAAGGCGAGTACGATATCTGGTCGGTGGGCCTCTTTGCAGAGAGCGACCTGTCATAGTAGGAGATCCACCGCATGAAGAGCATCGAAGAAGCCAGAAGGCTGCCCCCTCGGATACCAATGGGACCGGCTGGACTTGGAAGAGACCTACAGCTTTCGCTTCGGCGGCATCGCTTGGCCGGGCAAGGACCAGGGCTTTGGCATCGTGATCGGCGTCCTGGAGAAGAGGCGGCGAAGCGGCCCACCGTGGCGGGAGTTTCATGTTCTCGACGAGTGCGAATCCTGGAACCCGAAAGAGCTTCTACAAAGGTGCCTGGGGTTCCACCGGTTCTACACGCCCACCGGCTGGGTGACAAACCGAGCGGACGCGGCCGCTGACGCCTTCACTCAGGAGCTGCACCAGGACAATGGGGCAGCTTACGACTTCTACCACTCCCCGGCGAGGTTCGCAAATGAGCATCCCGGTGCCAGTCCGTAGTCCTATCTCATCAATGGGGTCATCGGGGAATTGCTTGGGGGCAGCGAGAAGCGGCTGTACCTCAAACACGACAAAGTGGCTGAGCAGCTTGGTGCCATCCGCGAGGATGAAATCCCCTTGCTTTTACCTGGCACGTATCCGGCCGTCGAGGCCGTGGGCTTTGCCCTCGTCGAGGCCCGAGACGACTACAACAGCATCCCCCGATCGTGGGACGAGGATGACTACGATGCCGACTTCGGCGATGAGGACGCGGACGGGTTTGCGTGGGCAAACCAGCCGGGCAACTGAGCAGCCTGTCACTTCACGCGGCTGTTGCAGATCGACCGGCTCGGATTAACCTGTTCTTGCCAGTACGCTCATCGTCAGGACAGTCTCCTGCAGCGAGCGGATGTTCGTTTGATAACCGCAGAGGGATCACGAGCGAGTGTAGGGGGTTCTCCCGAGAAACCCCGCTGCAGTTTCTCAGCGACAGACCACACCACTGGCCGTAGCCAGGCTTTATGCAGGTTCGTAGACTTCAACTCTGTCGCGGATGAAGTCCGTACATCGCATGCAGCAGAGAGTATCCGACTTCGCGAATTCGGGGGGTTTGGTGTTGTTAGCTTTGAGGGTGCCGACTCGGCCTCGGATTTGTTTGGGGTCGTTCGCATCGTGAACATCCTCTCTGGCACCTGCCCGATTTACGTCGGCTTGCCTGCATTGGTCGCGCCCCACATCCAGTTGCGGATTTCCGGCATGTCTTGGCCGCACCGGGCGATATACTGCTTGTGCTCAATCAGCTTGTCCTTGAGCTGCTGCTTTAGGTAGATGCCCTTGTCGCCGGTCTGCGGCAGACGGTCGATGGTGTCCATCACAAGGTGGAAGCGGTCCAGATCGTTCAGCACCGTCATGTCGAAGGGCGTGGTGATGGTGCCCTCTTCCTTGTAGCCGCGGACGTGGATGTTGTCGTGGTTGGTGCGGCGGTAGGTCAGCCGGTGGATCAACCACGGATAGGCATGGAAGGCGAAGATGACGGGCTTATCCTTGGTGAAGAGCTCATCGAAGTCCATGTCGGAGAGCCCATGCGGGTGCTCGGTTTGCGGTTGCAGCTTCATGAGGTCGACAACATTGACCACCCGGATTTTCAGGTCGGGCAGATGCTCGCGCATAATGGAGACGGCGGCGAGCGTCTCCAGCGTGGGCACGTCGCCACAGCAGGCCATGACCACGTCGGGCGCAACGCTCTGGTCGTTGCTGGCCCACTGCCAGATGCCGATGCCCTCGGTGCAGTGTTTGACGGCGGCATCCATCGTCAGCCACTGTGGCGCCGGATGTTTGCCCGCGATCACGAGGTTGACGTAATGGCGGCTGCGCAGGCAGTGGTCCATCACTGACAGCAGGCAGTTGGCATCCGGCGGAAAGTAAACTCGCACGACCTCGGCCTTCTTGTTCACGACGTGGTCGACGAAACCGGGATCTTGGTGGGTGAAGCCGTTGTGATCCTGACGCCAGACATGCGAGGCCAGCAGGTAGTTCAACGAGGCGATCTTCCGCCGCCACGGCAGGTGCGCGGTGACCTTCAGCCACTTGGCGTGCTGGTTGAACATCGAATCGACGATATGGATGAACGCCTCGTAGCAATTGAAGAGTCCGTGCCGCCCGGTGAGCAGGTAGCCCTCGAGCCAGCCCTCGCATTGGTGCTCGCTGAGCATCGAGTCCAGCACGCGCCCGGCGGGCGCGAGAAATTCGTCGTTCGGCAGGGTCGCGGCGTCCCACTGGCGTCGGGTCACTTCAAAGAGGGCTTCCAGGCCGTTGGAAAGCGTCTCGTCGGGACCAAAGACCCGGAAATTCCGCTGCGTGCTGTTCAGCTTCGCCACGTCCCGGAGGAAAGGCCCGAGCACATGGGTGTCGCCGATCCCGCGCACCCCCGGCGCGGGCACATCGACCGCGTAGTCGCGGAAATCCGGCATCCGCAGGTCGCGGAGCAGAATGCCGCCGTTGGCGTGGGGATTCGCGCCCATGCGTCGTTCGCCCTTGGGCGCAAGTTCGGCCAGTTCCGGCTTCAGGCGGCCCTGCTCATCGAAGAGTTCCTCCGGCCGGTAGCTCCTGAGCCAGTCTTCCAAGAGCTTGAGGTGTTCGGGATGGGTGGCCGGGTCGGAGAGCGGCACCTGGTGCGAACGGAACGTGCCCTCAACTTGCAGACCATCGACGACTCTCGGTCCCGTCCACCCCTTGGGTGACCTCAGGACGATCATTGGCCAGCGCGGCCGAGTGGTGTCGTTCTTGTTCCGTGCATTGCTTTGGATTTGCCGAATGCCCTCAATGGCCCTTTCCAAAGTACCGGCCATGAGTTGATGCATCTCTTGGGGCTCATCACCTTCTACAAAGTGGGGCGTCCAGCCGCAGCCTTGTAGAAATTGCTCCAATTCCTCATGCTCGATGCGGGCCAGGACGGTCGGGTTGCTGATCTTGTAGCCATTGAGGTGCAAGATCGGCAGCACCGCTCCGTCGGTAATTGGGTTGAGAAACTTGTTAGACTGCCATGCGGTCGCCAAGGGGCCCGTTTCCGCTTCACCGTCGCCGACGACGCAGGCGACGATCAGATCGGGATTGTCGAACACCGCCCCGAACGAATGGCTGAGCGAATAGCCCAGCTCACCGCCCTCGTGGATCGAGCCCGGGCACTCCGGCGACACGTGACTGGGAATTCCTCCGGGAAACGAAAACTGAATAAAGAGCTTCCGAAGCCCGGCCTCATCCTGGCTGATATTGGGATAGATCTCGCTGTAAGTGCCCTCGAGGTAAGTGTTGCCCACGACGGCCGGACCGCCGTGCCCGGGGCCGGAGACGTAGATCATGTCGAGGTCATATTCCTTGATCACCCGGTTCAAATGCACGTAAATGAAGTTCTGCCCGGGCGTCGTGCCCCAGTGTCCCAACAACATGTGCTTCACATCCGCGAGCATCAGGGGCCGCTTCAGCAGCGGATTGTCATAAAGATAAATCTGGCCGACCGACAGATAATTGGCGGCGCGCCAGTAGGCGTCCATCTTGGAAAGCAGTTCGGTTGACAACGGTCTATCCGCTGCATTCTTCTTGTTCATCTTCATGATCGCATTCCTTTCCAGATGGATTTGCTCACACATAAGTCCCGGACTACAAGTACGGCGTCAGCAATCGCGCAATGCCGTCGCGCAGGCGAGCCGGCAGTGGGCGGCCATCGACCTCCTCCATCGTCACCGGATGGGCGCCCTTTCGTTTCATCTCGACCCACTGATCAAGCCGCTGGGCGAGTTCCGCGTCGTAACATTCCAGATTGAACTCGAAGTTCAGGCGCAAGCTGCGCGGATCCCAGTTGGCCGATCCCAGCAGCACCCAGCAGCCATCCACCAGCGTGAGTTTTGAGTGATCGAACGGAGGCGGGGTTAGCCACATCCGGCATCCATGCTGGAGTACTTGCGACCACATCGCCCGGGAGGCCCACAAAATGAACGGCAGGTTGCTCCGTGCGGGCAAAATGATATCAACCTGCACACCCCGCATGGCTGCCAGATTCAGGGCGGAGACCACCGCAGGGTCGGGCAGAAAATAGGGAGTCATGATCCGGACGGAATAGCGGGCAATCGAAAGGGCTCCCAACAACGTCCAATGAAGCTTCTCGAAATTTTCATCCGGGCCATCGGGCACGCCTCGCGCCAACACCTGCCCCGCGTTTTCGCTTTTGGGAAACCACGAATCCCCACGCAAAGCTTCGCCGGTCGTAAACAGCCAATCATCCGTGAACACTTCTTGCAGTTGGGTCACCACAGGGCCTTTCACTCGGAAATGGATGTCCTGTACCGGGTGTGGCGGTTGGCGTTGAAGGCAATGTCCCACTCGAATATTCATGCCGCCGGTAAATCCCACGCGCCCATCCGCCACCAGGATCTTCCGGTGTGTGCGCATGTTCATCGACATCAGATGCCACAAAGCAGACGGCGGGAGAAACCGTGCATACTTCACCCCCTCTCGTCGCAGCGTGTGGAGAATGGTGGGCCAGGAATATCGAGTCCCCATCGCGTCAATCAGCACCCGCACTTCCACGCCCCGGCGCGCGGCCTCGCCCAGCGCATGCGCAAAGGCCATCCCGACCTCGTCCCGATCGAAGATATAGGTCACGAAAGAGACGGTCTGGCGTGCGTGTTGAATTGCTTCCAGCATGGCTGGATAGGCTTCCTCTCCGTTGACCAACGGATCGATCCGATTGCCCCGCAGCAAGGGTCGCTCTATCACACCCCCAACGACCCGAGCCAGCATCTGGAGATGCCCTCCGTGATCCGGTAAGTGGCGCTGCAACTCTTCCGGCGGACATTCGGGTTGCGCGGCTTGTGCCCGGTATCGCTCCAGGTTCTTTCGCAGCAGAGCGGCCCTATGGCGAATGCGATTCAGGCCGAAGAGGAAGTACATGACAGCCCCGACCAGGGGCACGAACCAAATGAAACCCACCCACGCGATGGCGGCACGCGAATCACGCTTGTTGAGGACCACGTGCCCAGTCGCCAACACAGAGAGAAGCAACCCAAGTCCGATGGCAGCGATGTGCCAGACGTTGTGCACCAGATTATCAATAGCCATCGTCATTGCGGTCTGTCCCTGAGGTTAGTCCTCTTCGTCCTCATGGCACATTTCCTTTTCACCTGGGAGGCCGAGAACGTGGCACCCCATCTCGGCTAGCATGCGTTCTTCGTCCGTGCGAATGACGCGGACCGCAACCCGCCTGGCCGCTGTCCGACAGATAGTTGGCGGCACGCCAATAGGCGCCCATCCGACGTAGCAGTTCCGGAGTGAGCGTCTTTCTTTTTATTTTCATGTTTCGCAACTCAATCACAGCCTCACTTTCCGCAGCCGCAAGGCGTTGCTGATGACCGAGACGGAACTCAGGCTCATCGCGGCGCCGGCAATGACAGGGCTAAGCAGCAAGCCGAAGAACGGGTAAAGCACCCCCGCCGCCACCGGGATACCCAGGGCGTTATAGAGAAAGGCGAAGAACAGATTCTGCCGGATGTTCCGCATGGTGGCGCGACTGAGGCGGATGGCCTTGGCAATGCCGCGGAGGTCGCCTCTCACGAGGGTGATGCCCGCGCTTTGCATGGCCACGTCGGTGCCGGTGCCCATGGCAATGCCGACTTCCGCTTCGCTGAGCGCCGGTGCGTCGTTGATGCCGTCGCCGGCCATCGCCACATGTTTACCTTCCGCCCGCAGCTTCTTGACATGGGCGACTTTTCCGGCGGGTTCGGTCTCCGCTTCCACCGCATCAAGGCCGAGTTGCCTGGCCACCGCGGCGGCGGTACGGCGGCTGTCACCCGTGAGCATGACGAGCGTTAACCCGAGCACGTGAAGATCATGGATTGCTTCCGTCGTGGTAGGTTTCATCGGGTCGGCGACGGCGAGGATTCCGCCCGGCTTGCCATCGATGGCGACAAACATTGCGGTCTTGCCCTCTTCTTGAAGTCTCCTGGCCGAGGCTTCGAGCAGCTCCAAGCCAGTGATCTTTTCAGTTCGCAGGAAATCTAGTTTACCAATCATCACCGCACGATCAGCGACGGTGCCGAGAACACCGCCCGCTGTCACCGAACGAAAGTCTCTCACGGCCTCGAAAACGATACCTTGTTCCTTCGCGCCCTGCACAATCGCGGCGGCGAGCGGGTGTTCGCTGTTCTGCTCCAGGGAGGCGGCGAGACGCAAAAACTCCTTCGCGTCGAAACCGTCGGCGGGCAGGATATCCATGAGCTTGGGTTTGCCCTCCGTGAGAGTGCCCGTCTTGTCCACGACGAGCGTGGTGACTTTCTCCAACCGTTCGAGCGCCTCGGCGTTCTTCACGAGCACGCCTTCCTGCGCGCCGCGTCCGACGCCGACCATGATGGACATAGGAGTGGCCAAGCCAAGGGCGCACGGGCAGGCGATGATGAGGACCGCGACGGCGTTGACGATGGCGTGCGCGAGCTTCGGCTCCGGCCCAAGCCACATCCAGACGACGAGGGTGAGCACCGAGACCGCCAGTACCACCGGCACGAAGATGCCCGCGACCTTGTCGGCGAGACCTTGAATGGGCGCGCGGCTGCGCTGGGCTTCGGCAACCATGTTCACGATCTGCCCGAGCAACGTGTCGCTGCCAACCCGCTCGGCGCGCATGACGAAACTGCCGCGGCCATTGACCGTGCCGCCCGTCACTCTATCGCCGATGGTCTTCTCTACCGGGAGCGGTTCGCCGGTGATCATGGACTCTTCCACGCTGGAGTGACCTTCGACCACCGTGCCGTCGACGGGCACCCTGTCACCTGGAACCACGCGTAACCAGTCGCCGACTTTCACTTGGTCGAGCGGGACTTCATGATCGCCCCCCGGTGCGACCTGTCGCGCCGTGGGCGGTGCGAGGTTTAGCAACGCTTTGATGGCGCTGCCCGTGCGGCTGCGGGCACGGAGTTCGAGCACCTGACCGAGGAGCACCAGCACGACGATCGCTGCGGCGGCCTCAAAGTAGATGGCGACCTGGTCCTCGTGTTGCATCGGGTGTGGGAATAGGTCGGGCAGGAGCATCGCCACGGCGCTAAAGACGAACGCTGTGCCCACGCCGATGGCGATCAGCGTGAACATGTTCAAGTGACGCGTCATGACGGAGCGCCAGCCACGGCGGAAAAACGGCCAGCCTGCCCACCAGACCACGGGTGTGGTGAGTGCAAATTGCGCCCAGCGTGAAGCGTGGCTATCCACCCAGGACTGCCTGGCCAGTGCCGGAAGCAGGTGAGCCATCGCCAGGACAAAGACCGGCAACGTCATTGCAGCGCCGATCCAGAAGCGCTTCGTCATGTCACGCCGCTCAGCGTTTCCCTCGTCATTCGCGCTCGCTGTCACCGTCTTCGGTTCCAGCGCCATGCCACACTTTGGGCAATCGCCGGGATGTTCCTGCTGCACCTCGGGGTGCATCGGGCACGTGTAGATGGCTTTGCCCCGCGGCTTCTCTTCGTGCTTCGCGGTGGCGGGCGGTGACAGAAACCTCTGCCGGCAGTGATCACCGCAAAAGTAGAACGTTTGTCCATCACGCTCGGCACGTAGCACGGACGCTTCGTCCACCGTCATGCCGCAGATGGGGTCGATGGCCATATCAATTCAGTCTCATTTGATTGGTTCAGCGGTATCACAACGGCGATCCAGACAGCCTGGCGCGATGATAAATACGAACCGAACCATCGGCACGTTCAAGGGCCGGCCAATCAGCCTGATGCCGCTTCCTTCATGATCTTAACAATCGTGTCCTCCACTTCCTGAGCCACCTCTTTCAGTTG
>Ga0315289_10000450_pt1 | contig 63380 bp, 98 predicted proteins | sample YL17G11_40_MG_FD_203452 | JGI IMG/M metagenome (GOLD analysis project Ga0315289, IMG submission 203452) | Sediment microbial communities from Yellowstone Lake, YNP, Wyoming, USA - YL17G11_40 | ecosystem: Environmental > Aquatic > Freshwater > Lake > Sediment | place: USA: Wyoming | collected... | reverse complement strand
GGCCTAGTGCTGGAATATCGGTTGGATCAAGTAAATTCCAATTTGTGATTAATACTTTAGAGTTCAAATCTTTTATAGTGATGTAGATTCGACATAATCTAGCATCGAAATTTCCGCCGTTTTTAATGGTTCCCTCACAAGTAAAAAAATCTAAATAAAAATTATATTTAGGCCCGGAGATCATTGTGAAATTTACAAGGATGTTTGCTTCGGGGCTTTTGCAATAGGCAAAGATAAACAATAAGATGAAAATAATAATCAGATTTTTCATTTTATTCCCCTTGTTTTTGTCATTGCCCAAACAAGTGCGATAACCCAACCGATGAATGTCCAACCTAAAAAAAGATTCAAAGTTAATATCGCATTTTGTTGACGATGTTTTCTTTTTAAGGATACGATTGATGGTAAGAAATAAATAATTAAACCACCAAAAACCAAAATAAAGGTTGTCATATGAATCTTCTGTTTTTTATTTCTCTTTTTTCTCTAAAATATCCTTTATCATTTCAAGAACGGCACATAGCGTCTGAACATTATTTTCAGAAAGAATTAATTTAAATGATACTGCTTTCATATCTTTTAGGCAAATCTCCTCAACTTCCACATCTAAAGCATCGACTATCTTTAGAAGCGTATTAAGCGAGACATTTTCCACGCCCGTTTCAATCCGAGACATCGTAGCTTTTCTGATGCCGACTTGCGCTCCAAGTTCTTCCTGATTCCATCCCTTGAAATCTCGATATCGCCGGATATTCCTGCCGATTATTTTCTTCTGTTCTTTAATATCCAAATTAAACTCCTCCAAATGTGCTTTATATATCAACTTTTTTGGAAGATCAATAGAAAATAAAATAATTTAACAAATTCCTTGACAACGCATTAAAAATGATTTATATATTAATCATGATGACCTCCGAAGAAACTAGGAAGAAATTGGAAGAATTCCTATATGAGCGGAATTGGACACTTATCCAAGGAGCGCCATATTTCGGTGTTTCCGTTGCTACCCTCAGTCTGTTTCTTCGCGGTTTGGTAAAACCACATCCAAGAAATTTATACCGATATAAAAAATTGATGGGAATCCAAGAATGAAACCCGCCGATTTTTCTTCTTTGCCGAGACTCCTTTCTAAATGTGAAGCGGCCTACGTTCTCCAAATCTCCGTGAGGAAACTCGACCTCTTGCGCAAAGCCCATGATTTGCGGAGCGTGAAGATTGGCGAGTTGGTACGGTTTGATATGAAGGACATTCAAGAGTTTATTAATCGCCGTCGTTCTCGCCGTCCGCCGCTTTTTGTATCTCATTTTCAAAAGGAAATATAACGTGAATAACGGATGCTGGCAAGGAAACCACACGGAGAATTTTTCCGCGCTCCTCTCTCAGCTTGAGACGCCGCGCAAGGAAATCGCGTTCGCGCTCGGCCTGCCGTATCACACTTATGAGAAATATGTTCTCGGATTCATTTCATTCCCGCCCGACCTCATTCCGCCGCTCTATTCGCTGACGCGGGATAGAAGAATCATCGAGTTTTTTACGACGGCCTGCGGATTCTATCTTCGGCGGAAACCTTTCTCGGCAAAGGAAACGAATGACCCGATACGTGAAGCATACGATTTGAGCATTGCAGTCGGTGCGGCTCAGAAGATCGTGAGGGACGCGCTTATCGACGGCCGGTTATCATCGGCAGAGCATGGCGCAATACACAAGGCGCTGGACGTGCTGGAGAAAGAGATCGAGCATGTACATTCGGCTATCGATGAGAGGAAAGCAAAATGATTGATATGAAAATTCCCGAAATGGCATTTGTCGGAATCTGTTCTTGCGGAAAATTGGTTTATGCCGGAATGGACGGCAAGGGCGAGAAAAGAGAACGAAATAAAGAGGTAATGGAACTTATTCGAGACGGATATAAAGTTGATCGAATTTCTGTTGAAAAAGTGCGGCAAATGGAATGGTGCAATTGCGAACGGAAAGCCATCCACTGCGAGTATCATGCCGCGCAAAGTGAGCTTTGGGAGATTGAACAGAAATTAAACGCGGATATAAAAGGGGAAGTGAAGTGAGGAAAATTGCCTATTCCCTCTTTATGGTAATCCTAACTTTAGCGGCGATGATTATAGTAATAGTTCATAAAGATATATTTTTTATTGCCCTTTCAGGAATTGCATTGGGCATATGGATTGCATTACTCGTAGAGGCTGGGACCGGGGCGGTTCCGAAATTAAATAAGGAGGGAGGCCGGAGAAGATGAAATCCTGGCTCATCGTTTTTTTATCATTCGCGGCATTCGCCGCCGGGATCATCGTCGGCCTTCGCAAGGAGGCGCGGCGGATTGAAAGGATGCGGAAAGAGCGGCAAAGGATTCAACGGGATTATCCCGACAGCGTGGAAAAAGATTACAAAATAGGGGCAGCATGAGCCGTCCCAAATCAGCCGAGACGATTGCCAAAGAGCAGGAACGGGCCGTCCGCAAACATCGTCGAGAATTGAAGCGGAAAGAGCGAGGGGCGAAGGCCGCGGATCGGGCAGAGCGGAAACGGCGGCATGAACTGGCCCAGGGCGCGAACCTGCGAATCAAGGCCAATGGCGATTTCTCAATGCGCAATGTACTCCATGGAAAGGAAACCTGGTTCTGCAAAATCTGCAAGACGGCCAAGCCATCGACGGAGATGATTGCGCCGGATATCTGCTATCAATGTCATTTCAACGATGACGATACGGAGAGGCCTGCGGTAATGGTGCAAGGGGATGACGTTCCATTGCATCCCGTACCTCTAATTACGTCTGGGCGGCCAGGCCCGGATATTCAATCAAGTCAATTAAAACTTTTTTAGGAGATGAATATGAGTATTACTAAGGCAATCGAATATTCAGAAAACGCCAGAATCAATATCAAGAATTTTGAAAAAATGAATCCATTCAGTATTTCTATTTTATTGGATTTGGCAATAGAACAAATCGAGTCCGCCATTAAAGAATTAGAGAAAGAGGATTGAATGATTGATCGCAACTCTATTTATCCCATAAACCTCTACAAGCGAATGGCCGATAACCTTGAGAACTATGATTGCCCCGATTGTAATGGAACCGGATTCATCGATATCGATACCGGCGGCGGCAACTCGCGGACGATGTTCTGCAAATGCCCGAAGGGACAAGAGCTTCTAGAGGCCGATGAGAAGGCAAGGGCAGCTAAGGAATATGATTCATGAGCAACTATAACTCAGCAACCGACGATCCCAATATACCGGGACGCGGTATGAGTTTTAAGGAGTAGCTCAAGATGAGCATTTTAGAAGAGGCCAAACCCGAAGCGGCCTTCGCAAAATTCGGGCTGTATGGAGAGGCAGGATCAGGGAAGACCTATACGGCTTCTTTGATTGCCATAGGTCTCCATAAATTTATTCATGCCGAGAAACCGATTGCTTTCGCTGCAACTGAACCCGGCGTGGATTATGTTCTTCATCTTTTCAAAGACGCAGGAATAAAACTCGTCACCAAAAAGAGCCGAGTCTTTTCGGACCTCTTAACCATTCATGATGAAGCCGAAAAAGAATGTTCCATCCTTATCATCGACAGCATCACACACTATTGGGTTGAACTCCAAGAAGCCTGGATGAAGAAAAATAATCTGACGAAGATTAATTGGATGAAACACAGTGCTCCCATCAAAGCGATATGGCGTGATTTTAGCGACCGCTATATCAACGGAAAACTCCACGTCATCATGTGCGGACGGTCAACGGTGATCTTTGAAGATGTCATTGATCCCGAAGATGGATCTAAAGAGGCAAAGAAAACCGGGACTAAGATGAAGACAGAAAATGAAATGGGATATGAACCCTCACTCCTTGCTGAAATGTCTGCCATTCAATTATCCCCGCAATTCGGAAGCAAACTTGTCCATCGAAGCTTCATCAAAAAAGACCGATTCAGCATCATGGATGGAAAACTTTTTGACAATCCCACCTTTGAAACCTTCGTACCGCATATTGAACGGCTCAATATTGGCGGTGAACATCGAGCCCTTGAGTTAGATCGGCCGGATTCTACGACATATATCAAGTCCGAAGAAACCGGCGAGAAACGGGCACTCAATAAGGAAATCCTCTGTGAAGAGATTCAGAATGAGGTCAGGAAACTTTACCCCGGTCAAACCGAAGGTGACAAACTCAAAAGAATCGCACTCTTTGAGGAAGTTTTCAACACGAATTCGTGGACGAAGATTTCAACGCTCACCAAGAATGATGTTCTAGCCGACGGCCTCAACGTAATTCGGGCCAAAGTTTTTGATGTCTCTAAGTCCGTGCCGAAAGCTGCAGTCCTACTTGCAACGATTGATCCCGGCGACGGCAAATCTAAAAAGAAAGGAGCAAAAGCATGAGTCCATTTTGGCCTGTCCCTGGAAATGAATTGGCCCCCGAAGGTCACTATTCCTTCAAACTGAATAAAGAGCCAGATTTCAAAAAAGAAGAAAAAGAAGGAAGGGGATATGTTCGAATTGTCCTCTATGCTACGGCTCTTGGAACAGAGGGGAATTATCGTGTAGTTGATAGTTTTGTCCCCTGGGATCCACGTTATACCGACTTATGTAAAGCATTGGGTGTTGAGCATGGCAAAGATATCTTCATGGCAGGCGGAATATTTGAGGGTGATATCAAACATGAGGAAATCAAGGGTAAAACTTATGCGCGGATTGCCAATATCGTGATTCAAGTCGATATCCCCGACAAGGATGATGGGATAGACATCCCTTTCTGAAGCAATATGACCAACTCCGGCCGGAAGTCCACGTCAAGGAAGATGCTGGTGTTTAATCGCACTCAACCCTCCTTTTTGCGCCTTCCCTTCCGGCCATCATTTTTTGGAGCCGGGGAGTCCACGAGAAATGAAATTGGTCTTGACCGGCCGGCGTTTCTCGACAGGAAGCATCCGCCGCGTCGGAAGATCGGAGTATTGGACGGCTTCCCTCCCCGGCTATTTTTCTAAAGGAGATTGAAGATGGCTGAAATATTCAAACCCTATAGACAAGAATCAAAAACAAACTGGGGAGTTTACCTTGATGAAAAAACGCCGATATGCCGAGAACAAATTCAACTCGGAGCGATTCTTCGCATTGCCGACGCTACCGAGAAGATGGCCGAGAATTATGGTGTGTTGATAAGGGAAAGGGATAGATTAAAAAAAGATATTCAATACCAAGATGATAAAATTAAAATATTTCATCATCGAATCGCCGGGCTCAAGGGCTACATCAAAAGAATGAAGAAATGAACGACTTCCCTTCTTTTCCTTTTTATGCCGCCGATTGGCTAGCCGATGAGAAGGTTCAAATGATGAGCATGGCCGGAGAAGGTTGTTATATTCGGCTTCTCGCTTATCAATGGCGCGAAGGTTCAATTCCTGCCGACAGGTCTGCCATAGCTCTGTTATGCAAGGCAAACGATGGCTCTGCCATAGATGAGGCATTGGCACACTTCCAACAACTGTCACGAAATCCGGGCCGATTAATCAATAAAAGGCTCGAAAAGGAAAGAAAGAAACTAGAAGACTTTCGTAAAGCAAAGCAAATAGCGGGTTTAGCCGGGGCCGACAGCAGATGGCACGGCCATAATTCGCCATTGGCGAAAAATGCCTCTTCATCTTCATCTTCAAATAAGAATAAATCAAGAGATTTATATATTGGTCGAACGCCAAGCGAATTCGACCCACACTTTGAGGAATTCTGGGCTCAATACCCAAAAGAGGGAAGACTCGCTAAGAAGGAAACGCGGACGAAGTTTATCGCTCTCTGCAAACGGGGGGAGCTTGAGGAATTTAAAAAAGGCTGCCAGGGCTATGGCGACTTCTTGAAACATAAGCGAATCGTCGAGCATTTTGAGCAGACGGCGATGTATGCCAAGACGTTCCTGAATGGGCGATGGAAGGAATATGTCGGGTTCAAATACGAGGCTCCGTTATGAAACATCAATCTATCATCCCGCCGGGGGAAGGAGAATGAAGATGAAAAAGAATAAACCATATAGCACGAAGATGTGGGCCATTTTATTTTATTGGGATTATCCGGGGAAAAATCATCCCATATTACTCTACGGAACATTTATGACAAAAAAAGAGGCCATAAATGATTTTGTCGGAAAGGGATTATCCCCAGAAGAACGCGATAAAGAATGGAAAGGAGCAATGTCAAGCGGTTATCGTGCCGTTCATGTTCAAATTACTCTATTGCCAAAGGCGGCAAAATGAAGCTCACCATCGACCTCCCGATCATAAGCGCAAACAAACTTTTGCGTATGCATTGGGCTAAAAGGGCGAAGATACAGCAGGATTATTATTGGGCAATTATGAAAGAGCTCGGTTGTGATAATCCGAATTGTTTACATCCCTTGCGCGATAGGAAAAAGAAAAGGGTTGTCATTACCAGTTACCGCAAGCGACTACTTGACAAAGAACGATTATATGGAGGAACCGCCCCATTGACCGATGCATTGAAAAAGGCCGGTTTAATTTGGGACGACTCGGAGAAATGGCTTGACCTGGAGGATAGGCAGGTCGTGGACGGGAAGAACCCGAGGACGGAGGTGGAGATAACATGAGTGATAAACGAGTCGATAGGTTTATTGAATCGTGCGTAAGATGTTCTTTTTTTTCTTACGAGGATATCGGTGAACAAGAGGGATATTGGTGCAATAGGGGCGAGAGAAAGTTATTAAACAATTACCCCGAAATTCCCGACTCCTGCCCCCTGCCCAAGTTGCCGTTCTTAAACAAAAATAAAATTATCCAGATTCAAAATATTCTATTAGCTGTATCTGAGAAAGAAACGGGAGTAATTCTTGCGATGGCTAAACTTGATACTATTCTTCATGAAATAGGGGTAGAGATAAAGGAAGTGTCCGATGCCGAACCCAAATGAAAGTAGGCGGGCTGTCTATGATGCCCTAGGGATGACTTTTTCTGTAACGAGAAATGATATTGATTATTTTTGCGAAGAAATGGAAACCTTATTGACCCACAAGGCCACAAAGGGAAGTCTGCAAAGACGACAGGAAGAAGATTATTTAAAATGGTTATTTGAGAAAGTCGGGGTAACAATTAGAGAGGAGGTCAGCGATGGCGACTAACGACAAAATGAGGGCGTGGCTGGAAGGGGAGAAATATGAATTTTTTGGAGGTCCAAAATGGAGGGAGAATCCTGATCTCCCATTCTGGATGAAAAAGGCCAATGAAAAGGGGGAGCGGAGAAATATTATGATCAACTCCATCCTTGCCGCGCTTGAGCGGAAAAAGCCGACCATATCAAAAATGCCGGATGGATGGTGGCTACACCTTACGGGAAAAGATGGAAAGATGGCCGATGTTTACTTAGGACCCGAACATGGCCCGATTGTCGAGAGTGTTCTAAATGATAATGCCGCCCGGGAGGGGGAGGGGGAGAAGAAACAATGAAAGAATCCTACGATGAGGGTGTCAAGCGCCGGGAAGATTTCGTCAATCGCCGAATTCGTATCGGCGGAGAGTGGAGGGCGGCGCATCCGGAAGGATTGTCGGCCGCCAACCTTGAGGAGTTCAAGGCGTTCATGAAACGTCGTGAGGCCGAGGAAATCAAATTGGATCGCGCCGCCCAGGAAGGGGGAGAAAAAAAATGAGCGAATACGACGAACTAATTGCGCGCCTATTGGAACAACGGGAAACGTTGCTTGCGATCATCCGTGAAGGCGAAGCAAAGCTGGACGTATTTCTTAAAGCGATAGATTTGGGTCGATCGGAGCTGGCGAAGATCAAAAACATACTGAACGCAATGAAGGCGGGGCAGAATTGAGATTCCCTCGTCCGCCGTCCTCAATACCTCGGATACGTTGTGACCCTAGACGATTCCGTACCCGGGGGACTACTATGACCATCGGCATTGTCGAGAAGCGGCAGACCACGGGGCATCATATATCTCCGGAGAGTACTAGATTAATCTCCAGGATAGTTAGGTTTAGGTTTTGTCCGTATGAGGAAGGGGAGAAGGAGGATTAAATGGACGACTTAATGAGATTCCACGCGGAGTTACTCAGCATCCGAATCGAGATGGAGGGTATGGTGGCCGAAAATCAACAGCGTCTTCATCTGGGGCAGTCTATGGCCTATACGGAAAAAGAATTTCAGAATGTTCAAGGACGGTTACAAGGATTGATTGAATTATATCGACGGTAGGCGGGAGGAGAAGATGAAAATAATACGTGACCCACGGGAATGGAGGGTGAATTTGACCTTAGATAATAACCATTGTCCTTTTCTGTGTTTTCCCGCCAATTATCATGGATGTAGGTTACAGCAGAATGGCGAAGAATATTGCACTTTTGAAAGTTGCCCCAAGCGGCTGATGGCCGAAGCGGAGGTATCCGATGTTGTCCAGGAAGGGGAGAAGGAGGAAGAATGAGCAATCCGATTCCATATTGTTGTTTAACTTGTCGTTTTTTTAACATCAAAAATCCCCATTGGTTTTGTTGGACTTCATGCAAACAAATTTGGGCAAAGAGATATTGGAATAAGCCGACCTCGGCGGGAGGGGAAGATGAGTTGTAAATTAAAAATTCGTCCAAGTGTAATTACTGCAATGGCAAAGGATTTTATTTTTTATGCTAATGGGCAACCGGGCGATATCCCTCCGGGCGGATATGAGCATTCGCATTTAACGGAAGGGAATGCTATTGCGGTAGTTATAGAATTTTTAAAGAAAATTGAAGCCGAAGCAGAGGTATCCGATGAAAAATAGGCCGGGGAAAGAAGAATTATTGTGGAAAATTGAAATGCTAAAGAAAAATTGTTTCAATAATAAATTAGCCTTCGGTTCATGCGCTACTTGTGCGATAAGAAATAAATGTTCAATTGAATTAGCCGAACTTCGGCGACTTGTGAGGCAAGGAGAAAAGGAGTAAGGAAAATGGAAAAAGTAGAAACAACAACGACATATTGGGTTTGTAGTATTTGTAGGACTTATCATCAAACGGAAAAGGGGGCATTGGAATGTGAGGCGATTCCTTTTTCCAAGGTGAAAATACGTGACAGTGTTTCTCATAAACTCATTGATAATTGGAAAAAGGGCATGGTCATCATTGTGCATCTTCACGACATTGGAGATAGACTTGCAGTCATCGTGGATGAAAAAAAGAAAGAAGGGACGCACAATATTTTTCCCACATTGGGTTTTCTTGATCGGGACGATGAGCAGTACTCTTGGTGGGAGCATGAGGATATAAAGATTGTAGATCGTAGAACAATCAGAAAGAAAATCAAACGATGGCTAGATGTTTTAGGGTCGAAGGATTAGAGGATTCCGACCAGGAATGGGAGAAGGAGAAGGAATGAAACGAAATAGACCCGGTATGTCGGCCAAACATGGACATAGTACGTACAAGAAATTTCTACCGTTAGCAATTTTATTCGCCTTTATTTTCACCTCCGCGACCTGTCCGCCGAAGCCGCCGCCTGAGAAGGTGTGGGTCAATGTCTGCAACTCATTCCCTGATATACCGGCAACCGAAGCGCGGGTAGCGAATAAATACTGCCCCTCTCACCCTGCCCAATATGTGAAGGGGACAGAGCCCGTCGTTATCTGCGTCCTCCACGTCAAGCCCGAACCGCCGATTCCTCAATGCGATATCCCCTGTTGGCTGACTCACCAATATCTCATTTATGATGCTTGTCTTTTAGGTTGGCCCAGCTCGGTGAACAATGAGGAATTTACCATCGAGGATGAAACGGCCTATGCCGATGCCATAACCGAAGACGGCATAAATTGTATCAGAGGCTTCGGCTTTTTCCTCGATGACGTTTATAAAGACGGAAAGCCGTACTGGATAAGCTGGAAGCCCGTCGATGAAGAATATCAGTCGGTATTTCAACGCCGATTAAAACTCATGGCGGACCGGAAGATTACTACCATCGTCTCCCTTTGGGCCTACGGCGGGGGGTCAACGGACTCGGAGATCGATTACATTGTTGATTTGGCAAGGCCGTTTATGCCCTTGGTCATATTTGAAATGCAAAACGAATCGTCATCTATGAGCGAACAGAGGAGACTTATCGCCCGATGCAAAGCGAAGGGGATTCCAAATTCAGCATTGCTAATAAATTTCAATGACTCAGGCGATTTCGCCGACTGTCTCCAGAATGAATTGAACGGCGAAGGGTTGGCCTGTGGACACGGAGTAGGATCAATGCAAACAATCGACGCCCCGTGGCCGAATGGTTGGTCGACCAGCTCCGGCACATTGGCCTTGATGAAATATGGCTTATTCCCCAGCTCGGACGGAGAGGACGCTGCTCATTCGGCGCAAGGCTTATATTGGTTCTGGCTTCCCCCACCCGGTCCGGGCCGAAGGCCGTCTGTGGACCAAATATATGAGATTACAAAATGGTCCTTACAGAATGGCCGGGGGTATGAGCAACTCTCTGCCGCCGCCTTCCAATCCGGGGGCCGTCCGAACCTCAAGGCGGCGATTGAGTTGGGGAGAGAGGAGCGCTTAGCTATGAGACGGGCCTATAACGAAGTAATTCATTAAGGAGAAAATAATGAAAGAAAAAGAAATTCTGAAAGAAATCCAAGCCCTGAAAGGAGTTAAGCCAAGAATCGCCAAGTTTGCGGCATTCTCAATTTTCGGGGATGACAATGTGGCCTCCATCGAAATCCAAATCAGGGTGTTGGATGAAAGGATGAATGAAGCAGAAATAGATGATGCGTGTGCAGAAGAAGACGATGATTATCTTCTTTCGTCTGCGATGGCTGCCTTTAATTGGATGGAAGGAAACGACGCCGAAAGCCCATCCGAAGGCTGGATAAAATTAGCAGATATTAGGGAAAAGAAAATAAAGAAATGATATTGATTGACCTTGGCCGGGAGGAGCGGAAGGCGATGAGGAATGCGTATTTGGAGGTCATTCGTTGATTTCTGACAATGTTTTTTGGGACAGAATAGCTGAGCGCGCCCAAGAAACTATTGTCTCATTGAAATTTGGTCGCATTCCTCGGGTTATTCGCTTTGCTGTTCATGTTACTTCCTTGTGTAATATGAGATGTGAATATTGTTCTGAGGCCAAGAGAAAATCAGCAATGATTGACAGACAATTATTTATTGATATCTGCCGTCGTGCGGGAAAAAGCGGAATTGTTCATATTACTGGCGGCGAACCTTCTCTTGTTCCTTGGTTGCAGGACGAAATTTATAATCAACGGGAAATAACTAGATTTGCGTGGAATAGCAATCTTCTAATAATGCCGAGCGATAAATTATTAACATCAATATTCCGCCTAAAAACTTCGCTCGACGATTATCATGCAGATAGATGGAATGAAACAACGGGCGGAAATCATTTTGATCGAGTGGTTGAAAACATAAAAAGAAGCACGATAAAAGTTAAATATACCTCTATTTGTTATACGGCGACACATCAAAATTCTCATCGCTTGGATAGTTTTATAAGATTTTGTAAGACCGAATTTCCGAATCTATATTCTATTTCCGTTTCTTTCTATAAAGGACAAAACACAACTCTCGCTTTAACGGCCGAAGACATTTCTCTGCTTTTTGAATTTTCACGAGAACTTGATCCGATATCTAAAAAAGTTTTCGACGAAACCCATTCTCGTCAAGGAAATTATTTTCCAGACAACATGAAAATTCCATGTTACCTATCTATGACCGAACGCCTTTATGATGAATTTGGAGATGAATATTATTGCTCTCATTTGTATAGAGATAAAGTTAGGCCGCCTGGGCGTCCTGGCCATGACGAACATTGTATAACCGGATGTAATTATCGGTTTAATAAATTTAATCGAATGATTCATCGGGAATTAGAGGAGGCAACGGCATGACCAGAACACAATTCTTTAGCGGGAGGAAACGAACAAATGATCCCCAAGGATAATCTCCTAGATAATCTCGAAAACCAAGTAATCCTCAAGGGTTATCGTGGAAGCATTGCACACGGGACATATGAAGAAAACGTAACGCATGATGATAAAGATATTATGGGAATTTTTGTTTCCCCGCCGGACGTTATTTATGGAATAGCCAACATGGAAACCATCGAACGGGCAATTCCGGAGAAATTGTCGGAGAAAAGAACCGTTGTTTGGGACATCGTTTATTATAGTCTCCGTAAATACCTGAATCTTTTATTGAAACAAAATCCCAATGTCATCATGTTACTTTGGTTGGATGAAAAATACTATATCAAAAGAACCCGCTGGGGAAATCTTCTTATCGAAAACAGATCAAGGCTTTTATCTAAACAATCCTATCATTCATTCTCTGGTTATGCGTATGGACAATTACACCGAATGACCCATCATATTCCAACGGGTCAGATGGGGGCAAAAAGAAAAGAATTGGTGGATAAATTTGGATATGACACTAAAAATGCTGGACATCTTATCCGACTTTTAAAAATGGGAATCGAGGCATTGAATACTGGGGAATTAGTAGTGGAAAGACCCGATAACAATATGCTTTTAGAAATCAAGCGCGGAGAATGGTCACTTCAAAAGGTTTTGGATTATGCGGATTCTCTATTTCGCCTTATGGAAGATTCTCTGGTTAAATCTACTTTGCCCGCCAAAGTTGAATATGATTTTGTAAATAATCTTTGTATGGATATAACAAAGGATTTTTACAAATGACTCGCCCCCAATTCTTTATGCAGCAAACCCCTCATTCCATGAGAAGGGCGGGAGAAGAGGCTACGAAATGAACGGCAAAACGTTTTTCATCGTCGGCGTGATCCTTCTATGCGTTTTTCTCTCCGGCATATTCATCGGAGCCACGATAGCCGCAAAAGCACAGCGAGAAATTGATCGGCAGAAGATCGAGGCCATGACAGAGGAAAATTTAAGGGTGCTGGAACGTGCTGAGAACTTAGAGATTGCACTAAGAAATGCGCTTGGGCTCAAGAAGCCGACGGAAGCGATTCCGATACTGAGGTCGGGAACGGAGGATTGAAATGTATAATCCAAAAAGATATTTCCATAATGGGCGATTCTTTGAATGGGGCAAAGATTTAAGGCCGGCACAAATGGATGGATTGAGAGCCGGGGAGGTTTTTATTCTACTAGGGAAAGACGGAAAACCCCATAGTAAAGTTTTGATGGATTCTTATGATCAAATCAGGGAAAAACTGATAGAGAAGGGCGAGAAAGTCGGGACGGAGGATTGAGATGGATGCACTATTCTACGTCATAATATTTTTATTGGCCGTAATTGTCGGCCTTATATTTGTAATCGTCTATCTTATGGATGCTCTTGCGCGAGTTCGATTCCAAAGTAAAGGAGATTGATCATGGACATTCCAGGATTAATTGCGATCGTTTTGGCGGCAACGCAGACGATCAAGAAAGGTATTGAGGCACTTCTGAAACATGAAATTTCCTCCACGTTCGCCTGGATCATTTCTTTCCTCGTTGTGCTTTTTGCCGTTTCCTTCAAAGCCGTGGAAACAGCAACCCCCTTTAACTTCGCGCTCATTGTCGTTTTCCTCGAAGTCTTAGTCGGCGGCAACGGCACTTTCCTGTTTCTCAAGAAGATCCTCGAAGCCTTGGGCGTTCTCAAGAAACCGGCTTGACCGGACGGCTGACCTCACCGGAAACGAGGCGGAGGTAGTCAGGGGGAGGGCAAGAGGAGGAATATTATGAGTGATCATAAAAACGAAACATGGTGGATTATTCAATCTGGCAAGATTTGGTTACCATATACAGCACGATCAACAAGGAAACAGGCAATATCGGATCGTTGTGCAATGCGAGCTTGGATCAGCCTTCCCATTTATGAATCTTGCGTAAAAATTGAAGTCCGAAAAGCCTAACCATGCTCGCCGACCTAATCCATCGCAAGCTCCGCATGGAGGAAGCATGCCTGAATTAGAATCCATCATCCTCTCGATCCTTGAACATCATCGGGGACGGGAGAACGCGATAAAAGGCCATGCGCTGCTCTATCAGATCAACCGCGAGATTTATCCTGAGCATGTAGGGGAAAGGAAGTTGAGGGAGGCCATCCAAGAGAGATTGCCGCATATCTGCTCATGTCCAAATGGATATTTTCTAGCCTCATCACCGATAGAGGCCGGGAAGGTCGTCGATTATCTAAGGCAATATCAGAAGGCATTCTATCGACGAGAGAGGGCAATCCTTGATCAATTTCGAGAAACGAAACAAGGGGAACTTTTCCAATGAAGTTAATCATTCATCGCCTAGATAATGGATACAGCATCCACGGGGATGAAGTCAAAGAGGTCTTTGAGGACGGGGAAGACGAATTCGGAGAGTTGGAATCTACGGAAAAACTCCTGTGGGCAATTCTGGAATATTTCGGCCAAATAGGAAATCGGCATGATGCGAAGCGATTGAGGATAGTAATGGAATCGGGGGATAAATACCTGGATGGGAAGGAGAAGGAGGGATGAGTAGACAGGCTGAAACGTATTGTATGGATTGTGGAAAACGAGTGTCTTCGAAATCCAGGCGGTGTCCGAAGTGCGGTCAATTCTACGCCTGGAAATTCAGAGATAAGAAACGGGCCGTGAATGAATTGAGAGCGGAGATCAATGCGAACATGAAAACCTTTGGGACTCATCCGCAATGCCGGTACTGTCGGCGAGACTGCAAAAGTTATAACGCTCCACATTCGGAGATTATTTATTGTCCACGAACTGCGAATGCCGAAATGGTGAGGTAGACATGAAAAACGATACTAAGGAAATTAAACCGGAAGAGAAGGATTTGATGATTAAGTTGTTGAGACTGGAGGAGGCGGTAACCGAATTTGTGGGACTTCCCAAGGATGAATATTATTTCATCATTTGGCTCTACTCGCACGATTACGTCATCGGGAGGAAGGAGTAGGATATGTTAACTAGACAATTAACGAAATATGAAATAGAAAATGAAAAAATGTTGGAGGATTTTCGGAAAGGTAGTAAAGTACTAATAAAGGCAATAGATGCAATTATAAAATCAGAAAGGCCCTTATATTATTATACTGGCCATCAAGTTAAAGAAATCCTTATTATTTTGAAAGCGCGTATTTATTGGTCTATCCATGAAAGCATCCATAACCTTTTTCGTGGTTGGAATAAAGAGGAATAACGATGTCAGACGAAGCAATAAAGAAACGGCAGGCTAGAGCGAAAGAATTGGTTGTCGTCTCAATGCCCAAAGTTAAAATTCTGCCCAATGTAAACATTGATCCGATATTTAAAAATGGGTGGGATGATATGTGTTATAGAATTAATCCAAAACATCCAGAAAGAGCCGCCCGATGGATAAATAACTCGGTGATTAATAGTCGTAAATATTTTATGAAAAAATATGGTCATCCAAATTCCACCCCAGATGAATTTAAAGAACTTGTTGATAAAGTACGCAAGCAATGTAAGTTTTCTAGATTCATTAGGAGAATATTAAGTTATGCCCGATGTCAGCTCCTCTAAACAAACCGATCGACGTTATTTTGACAAAGCTTTTGCATGGCTAGAAAATCAGAACTATTCCGTAGCCGTAGCCAAGGGAAAACTAGCGAAAAGCTGGGATTTTGTTTGCGTGGATTATAGCGGTTGGAAATACGTCAAAAACTTTTTTAAGCAGATACCGAAAGAAACCTATGAAAGACTGCTCTCCTATGATTATTGTCCCTGCCAATCATGGGCAGTTGTGCATATCCAATTCATCGTTTGGGATGAATATTCGCATAAACCCATAGCCTCACCTAAATTGATGTTTAATCATCCCGATCAGAAGATTCCCGACTCTATCAAGAATCTTGTCAAGTAATTTATCCTTCAACTTCTAACTCTTTTCATTCAACTTCCCCCATTTTTTTACCAACTTCGGGGCGATTTATACCAACTTCCGAAATCACTAAAAATCTACATGGTATAAAAGAGTCGGAAAATGAAACAACTAACATGCTTTCATTGTCATGGAAAATTTAATGCGGCCAATAGATCAAAGATCCGATATTGTCCATATTGCCAAGAGGTACTTTTTGGTGAGCCAGATGCTAAGTGGTTACGGCAAATTAAAAGCAAGCCAAAAATTAAATCATTTATACGGAGGTATGATCGATAGATGAGAATTCGGCGATGGGGAAAATGGGTATGTGGTACCTGTTGGGCCGACTGGAAAACCTATCATGGACTAGATGGTCGAGAGGCCGCACAATGCGAATGGTGCGGAGAAGGTATTTATACCGGAGATAATTATTCAGAAGAAGATTTGGAACAATGGGCTGCTGAAGAATCACCAATGAATGAAAAGAATAAAGACTAAATGACTATTTGGACGGATGAAAAACTGGGGAAACTCCAGGAACTATTTTTGGCGGGGCAAACTAGGCTACAAATTGTCGATGAATTATCATCAATTTTCGAAACGACCTTTACCTATAACAGCATTGATTCCAAAATCAGGACTCTGGGACTCGTCCGGGTCAAAACTCAAGATTTCAATAATAGTGCCCCCAAATATAACCGGGAGATTCGACTGCCGCTGGATGATTATCTAATCACTTGCGATTATCATTCCCCTTATTTCAGTATCGAATGGCACAACCGCTCCCTTGCCGTTGCCGAGAAATTCAACATCAAAAAACTGATTGTTATCGGAGACTTGCTGGATTTCGGATTCGCTTCGTTTTTCTACAGCGACAATAAACCCAGCCTGGATCAGGAGAAGGATGAAAATATCCGGCTTATTCAATCGCTTATTCAGACTTTCGACGAAATCTATCTCCTCAAGGGGAACCATGAGGACAGACTGGGCAGGTTGACGGATGCTAAACTCCAGGCCCGGATCCTTCTGGAACTTTGGACGAAGGAATCCTGGCAGACAAAATTCAAATATTCGATTTATGACAAACTCTATATTGGGGATGAATGGTTGCTTATTCACCCCAAAAGTTACAGCCAAATCAGCGGACAGGTCGCCAAAAAGCTGGCCTCGAAGTTTCATAAGAATATCATCAATGCCCACGGCCATTTCCTAAGTTATGGATACGATGTAAGCGGGAAATATTTGGCCGTCGATATGGGCGGGATGTTTGATGTCGAAAAGATTGAGTACAAGTGCATAAAAACTACCACTCATCCCGAGTGGAATACCGGATTTGGCCTGATTAAGGATGGCCACTTTTACTTCTTTGACAAAAATACGGATTGGAATTTCTGGCTAAAATAGTGAGTCTTTGATTATTACCGTACTTCAGATAATCGGAGTTTCATGTACATTGGGCGGTATATACTTGACGGCCAATAAAAAACGGGCGTGTTGGATCGTGTATGAATTCGGCGGAGTATGTTGGATAAGTCTTTATATGCTGAAGCATTTATACATTGCCATCATAGCTCAAGCAGTTTTTATGATTCTGAATATTTATGGATTCATTAAGTGGAAAAAGAGGGAGACCGATCATGCCGTTACCATCACTCTCTGAAATCTTGAAAATGGTGGATGTGCTGGTCCAGCTCGAAAAGAAAATTGAGACGGCAATAGCGTCTATTACGGACACGGCGATGAGGGAGAAAATTGAGAAAGCCTATAAAAATCACGATCTGGTTGCTCTTCGCAAGCTTATTCTTGGTAGGGATAACTAGTTGTAAATTCAATCCTTCACTTTTCCCGAGCTACGATGTTTTGCGCCCGGGCCCGGAAGTCCAAATACTTGGCTATGTCACGCCGGACGGGAAGGCATTGGACGATAAGGGGCAATTGCTCACGGATGGAATCGTCATAAATCAGGCGATGGTCATCTGGATTTATGAACTTAAAGCCGAGATAACCAAACTAAGGAAACAGGTCAAATGAAACTGAACTTGATGGAGATTATAAATGCCTTGGCCGTATTGATAGTCGCGGCCGTTATAGCTTGGAGTAAATATAGAGAGAAAAAGCTGACTAAGGAAGCGGGGCTGCTCGGCAACCCGCAACGTTGTGAAGATCATGCCCTGGCCATTAAAGAGATCAATGATAAGTTGGGGCAACATGGCGAGAAATTGGCGACCCTGGAAACAAAGGTCGATAACCTGACCAAGGATATGGATTACCTGACCAAGAAGATGAACGGCAAATGAGGTTAATCAAATCCCTTCTCGCCGGTCTATTCTACTTGATATTCGGCCTGCTGTTTATCGTCGGCCTGAGCATCGTCATTTACATCGTGAGCATACCGGGAGTATTTAAGGCGTTGTATAGAAAGCCGAAGAAGCCGAAGCCGACGGTCGATCCTGCATTACTTGGTTTTCAGGGGAGAGAGAATTAGGTGTGCTGGGGCAGAGGTTCGGTTTCGAATAAGAACGGCTCCTGTTCACGGATAATGTTCATGCCCCTTTTACGAACCTAAATGAACGACCCTAATTATTATGCCATAGCCGCCTGCCCTTGGACGAATATCAAGAAGTGTAGGCTATGCGGCCATGTTCTAATGGAGCATCACTTCCCGATGACAAATAGGTGGATTACCAATTCCGGAACGGGAAAGAAGGTAAGGACGGGAAGGATAGTTTGCCCGAAAGAGATAGGTCAATGAGCATCGTAACATTTCCCGCACTTATAAAACAAATTTCTATCAAAAGCCTCGTAACCGGAGATAAAGAAGCGGAGATGGTTTTAAGGTTTAGACCATCGGACGGCATTCTTAACGGTATCAATGGACTTCATAGGGCAGACAGCGAAATAGTCGTTCACCTATCCGAAGTTTATGATGATCTGCCAAGTACAGAAATTCAACAGAGAAATCAAAATGAAATTTCCAAAGGGTCATTCAGGAAATCCAAAAGGCAGAAAGAGGGGGACTGTCAATAAGTTTACCTCCCTCAAGCAGGATTTTCTCTCTGCCTATAATGACCCCCGCGTAGGAGGGGTAGAGGGCTTGATTACCTGGCTACTCGAAAGCAAACATAACCGGGCCATGTTCTATAACTGGTTGACGAAGCTGTTGCCGGCAAATGTAGGGATCGATGAGGACGCAAACGAGATTATCGTCCATATCAAAAAGACGATAACGGATAAGATTGCCGGAGAGGTGAGGGAAAGTCTTGATGACGACGGCGACCGAGATTAAACTCCCCATTGCCTACCATAGCGGCCAGTACAAACTGTTCAGCGACCCCGCTAAAGTTAAAATCGTGGCAAAGGGACGCAGGTGGGGATATACGAAGGGCTGTGCGAATCACGTCATTGAGAAAATGGTAGAGGGCATATCGCCCGTCCTCTGGGTCGATACCGTCAACGGAAACATCGACCGTTATGTAGATCGCTATTTCATTCCCGTCCTAATGAAACTGCCTAGTCAACATTGGACATGGCGGCAACAGAAAAAAGAGTTGACCATCTTGGATCGTAAGTGCGATTTCAGGAGCGCGGATCAGCCGGAACGGATTGAAGGATTTGCCTATAAACTCATCATCCTAAACGAGGCCGGAATCATTTTGAACGATCCCTATCTATGGGAGAATGTCATCCGGCCGATGACGATTGAATATAACCCGGACCAACTTATCGGGGGGACGCCCAAAGGAAAGAACCTATTCTTTGACCTCAAACAGAAAGCCGAAGACAGACAGGATCCTCGATATACCAACTGGGCATTCTTCAAATTTACCAGCTATGATAACCCATACCTGGACCGGAAAGAGATAGATGCCCTGGTGGCCGATCTGCCCGCCCACGTGAGGGAACAAGAGATATTTGCTGAATTTTTAGAGGATGCATACGGTGTCTTCCGAAATATCGAGGCTTGCAAGGGAGCGGAGTTAGCCAAGCCCAGTCCGGATCGTCAATACTATGCCGGGGTGGATTTGGCCAAGCACGTCGATTTTACGGTCATAACGGTCCTGGATGATTTGGGCAATCAAGTTTATTGGAACAGATTGAATAAGTTGGACTGGGTTTATCAGAAAAAACTGATTACCGAAGTTATGCAGGAATATGATGCCAGATTATTCATTGACTCGACCGGGGTGGGTGATCCGATATTCGATGATTTGCAACGGAGCGGGTTGATGATTGAGGGTTACAAATTCACGGCGCAAAGTAAGCGAGCTCTTATAGAAAGCCTGATGATTAGTTTTGAACAGGCAAAGATAAAGATACTCAATGAACAGGTCCAGTTAAACGAATTAAAGAATTTCGGATACGAGATGAAGGCAAGCGGGATAAGTTATTCTGCTCCCGAAGGGAAACATGATGATTGTGTGATCGGGTTGGCCTTGGCTAATTGGGCCAGGGAGAACGCGGCTAAGATTACTCCCCAAGTCTTCGTCTTGGGCGGCCTGGACGAGGAGCCGAGTCTTGAGGAACGATTTGAACGGGAGAGCAAGCGGGCCCAACCTACCGACCAGGATCCGCCCGAATGGAAGGAATGGACGACGGAGGCATTTGCCGTTCGCTTTCTGGCCTATATGCAAATGGGCGGTATGGTAGGTGCGGCTAAGCGGTTGGGGGTGGATCAAACCAAATTGCGGATGTGGTCCGGGGTGAATCAGGCATGGTTAAACATGATGAGGCAGAGTAGGGCGGGGCAAGTGGAGAAGGTAATTAATGAATAGTGAAGGCGGTTATTTAATACCGTTGGATTTTGTGGATTCCATAGCCTTTGAATCTATCGACGGCCTAAATTGGCTATTTAAGCCGATAGAAGAAATGTCGGAATTTGAATTCTGTGGACGTAGTTATTATGATGCAGAAAAGGCATATATCCAACATGACTATGAGGGCATTTGGCTCTGGTAATATCGCAGATACCGTCTGTCAAATCAGCAATTAAACTGAATGATACTTACCACCGGGGGTTAAATCCAATAGCCTTCCAGGTTACGTGGACGCAATCTAGATAATCTCCGGTGGCTTTATTCCTTATCAGGAATCTCAAATATGAACATTGAAAAGATTGTAAATAAATTGGGCCGCATCGTCGGCCAATATCATGCAGGACTCAAGGGAGCCTTGCCCAGCGTCAACGATCCCTCGGCATGGATGGACGGTCGATACTGGGGAGAGGGCATCGCGGGCGGGCGCAAGCCTATGAATAAGGCTGAATTCGTTGACCAGTTTCAGTCATGGGTTTATACCTGTGCGAACCTCAACGCCAAAACTATCGCCGCCGTGCCGATTAGACTCTACGTCACGAAGACCGGCAAGGCGGAAAAGTTTACCACGATAAGCACGAAAAGCGTAGACGGCAAGGGCAAGAAATGGCTTGAGGCAAATGCGGGGTTGGATCGCTATCTCCGTAAGGCGGAGGATGTTGAGGAAGTGACCGAGCATCCCTTCCTTGACTTGATGAACAATGTCAACCCGTTTGCCAATGCCAATGACCTATGGGAAACGACCTCACTTTTTCAGGATCTGACGGGTGAGGCATATTGGTATACGCCGAAGAAACCGAAATTGGGCATACCGGGCGAGATTTGGGTTATTCCATCGCCCTTCATTAATCCGGTTCCGGGTGAGAGCTTGGACAATTTCATCAAAGGTTATCGATACGAACGCGGGCGGGTCAAAGTGGATTTGCCGATTGAGGATGTAATCATGTTCAGTTTCCCCAACCCGAAAAACCAGATTCAAGGTTGGGCATGTGTGCAGGGCATATCGGATGCCGTCTATATCAACAGCAAGATGTACGAGTTTGAGAAGAGTCTGTTTGAGAACAAGGCTAGGGTGAGCGGCGTTGTCACCATAGAAGGAAATGTCAGTGAACAGGCGCGAGATAGATTTCAACGAACATTTGATGATAAATATGTCGGGGCCAAGAAAGCGGGAAAGACTATCGTATTGACGGGCGGGGCGAAGTTTAACCCGGATACCATGTCACCCCAAGAGTTGAGTTATATTGAAGGCAGGAAATTGATAAGAGAGGAAATCTGCGCCGGATTCGACGTGCCGATCTCTGCCCTGGTAGCTACCGACGTGAACCGGGCCAATGCCGAGACTGCCGATTATCGCCATGCTAAAAATGGGATACTTCCCAGGTTGCGGAAGATTGAGCAGAAGTTGAACGAGCGGCTTATTCCGCTTTACGATACTCGACTATTCGTGGCATTTGACAATCCCGTGCCGGAGGATAAGGAATTCTTACTGAAACAGAATCAGATTTATGTTGATACGGGCATAGTAACGCGGGATGAGGTGAGGCAGGAGATCGGTCAGGATGTCCGGGGTGGATTATCGGACGTGCAATGGGTAAACACCATGACCAAACCGATTGATGTGGCGGGTGAGCCTCCACAGCCGCCTATGCAGTTTGGGCCGAATGGCGGGAATGGAAATGGGGATGAGGAGAAGCCGGGCAAGGAAGACGAGGAAGCCGATGCCGAGGAGCTTGCCGGAAAGGTATTGGAAGCGATAAAGAGGAAACTGGCATGAAAAAATTTAATTTAACTCAGAAGATTCTTGTTACTTGGAAAGGGTTTAATTGCCTACATTGGGTTCCCCAATGGTTCGGTCATTTCCACACAACCAATTATGAAGGACGGTTTCTATGGCAGACTTATTTAATTGGGCCAATAGAAATCAATATTTCGGTTGATGATTTTGCTGCCTTGGAAGCGATAAAGAGGAAGCTGGCATGAAATATTTCTTTTGGCGTTGTTTTTTTTGGCGATATGAACGACCCACCAATGATCCTGGTTCAACGGATTCTACCAATAATTGGCAATATTATACAAATATTGCCGACACTACGATAACCCAGGAAGATAAATCAGAATGAACCCCGATTCCGCCGTTGACCGCATAGCAGACGAGTTGATCTATCACTATGCGTTGAAGGCAGCCACATTATCGCCCGCCGAGATTAGGGAGAAGGCAAATTTTTGGTCACGTGACCAACGGCTTGAACCTTGGGACAGGAAGATAACAAAGTTAATCAATGATATATGGGACGAGGAACGGCGAATCATCATTGCCAATCTTAGAAAACTCGGCAAAGGTTATACGGCCAAGGCAGGCCCGGATGAGATTCTATATCCGGTAAACAAATATACGAAACTCCTAGCCGCAGAGATGAAGAAGATGTTCCCCAAACTACTCAAACAGGAGGGACAAATCGCGCTGGGCGCCCTGGATTTGCATGCCGTCTTCGACCTCGATAATCCACGGCTCAAGACATGGCTGGACAAGTATTGCTTCAAGTTTAGCCAACGGCTTGAGGACATAAACGTCGAGAAGTTAAGGGCGACATTAACCGAGGGGTTAAATGCAGGAGAGAGTATCCCCGATCTGATGAAACGGGTTAATACCACTTACGAGAATTGGACGCGCTGGCGAAGCGAGATGATAGCCAGAAGCGAGACAATCAGGGCAAGTAATGAATCGGCACTTGAGGCATACAGACAGAGCGGGGTAGTAGAGAAGAAGATTTGGATAGTGGCCGAAGATGCCTGTGCGGCTTGTATGGCATTGGGCGATGAAGGGCCGATTGATTTAGACGCTATATTTTGCACAAGTCCCTATGGCGAGATAGATTGCCCGCCCTTGCATCCGAACTGCCGGTGCGCGGCGGCCGCCTACTTTGAGGAGGAGTAATGAAGGATAAGTTGGTTGCTATTTTAAGCGGGGGAGATTGGTATGATGCCAGCGTGACTCATTTGGTTATGCCCGAAAAAGTTGACCTTAATGAAGCAAAGAAAGCATGGGATAAATGGTATCGGCAAATATATTGTAAATCAAAACAGAGCGCGGACTATTTCTGTTTTTCAACATGGCTCATAAAAAATTATGGGGCAAGGGATGCCACTGAAAAAGACGTGGAAATTTTTGAGGACGAGGGATGATCTTCTACCGCATCCGCGCAAATTTTTTTAATCTTTGGGATTAATATGAGTGCAAGAACAACCGGCGGAAATAAAAAGTCATCAAAGAAAGATCAACCTAAACGGATTAGATATAATTTTAAACATCCTAAGTCGACGAAGGTAAGACATAAAACACCGGCGGCCAAAAAGTATCTCTCTAAGGCATATCCCGGATTTAAGTTTATAGATATAAAATGTCGTCAAAAATAGGAGTCACATGAGAGAGATTAAGTTTCGGGCAACATATAACGGAAGGGAATACAATGTAGAAACTCGACTTCCAAAAATTATTCGACATCCACGTTATAAAGGTTTTTATAAAATTCAGGGATATATTATGCGACTTATTACGGAACATCCCTTTGCCAATAAAAGAGGATATGTTCCAGAGCATCGATTGGTGATGGAGGCATATCTTAAACGGTTCTTAATACCAGCGGAAAAAATTCATCATCGCGATCAAGATCGAGAAAATAATAACTTAGATAATTTAGAGTTATTCGGCAATCAGCATCAGCATGCCGGAAATCATCTTCGTGGAAAAAGAAATCCGCATGGGCAATTTATATCAGAACAACCAATATTTTCAGAAATAAAATTCCGCCTTTTTAATAAAAATACGCAGACTATTTATCATTATTCATTAGCCACTCTTATCGGCACTACATTTAGAAATGGGCAATTTGAATTTAGGGGAAGGCATACCGGCCTCAAGGACAAGAACGGCAAGGAGATATATGAGGGGGATATTGTTAGAGAAGATTATGATTGGTTTGAAAAACATTTTACGGATATTTTTGTCGTAGAAATTCCTAATATTTATTATGCAGAAAATGACGATAATCACCCGCTGGAGACCGATAAAGAATGTGAGGTCATCGGCAATATCTACGAAAGTCCCGAGTTGAATAAATGAAAACATGAGAGAGATTAGATTTCGGGTATGGGATGATGTTTTGGGGATGTGTTGTGTAACATGGATAGATTATGGAACTAAAACCATTGGCGTTAGACCAAGGGGGGATGATATGATCCCGACTTATACTCTCAATATAGAAAATGCAAACCTCATGCAATTTACGGGGTTATTTGATAAACACGGCAGGGAGATATACGAGGGGGACGTGGTTGATTTTGGGGAAAATAATATAGGGGAGATTTTATGGTGTAGCGATGGCTGGTATATTAAACTTAAAGGTTATATTTTGCGATTAGGGATGGGCGGGGGGAATATTATCGGCAACATCTACGAGAATCCCGAACTAATAAAATAATATGACCAAACGCAATAAAAGAAAGGTAATTAAGAAGATGATGGCCGAGATTGAGCAAATAAAAAAAGGGCCAAATTCTTTTGTAAAGACTTTTGTGATTATAAACCTAGTGGCGAAACTAGTCTATTTTCTGACTACATCTTATAAGCCCCCGAAAAAGGGAATCATGGTTTTTGAGCGTAGGCCAAATCTAAAATGAAAATCGGTATCATACGCGACGAGTGCCTAACCTATGCCGTCACGGGCAAGGTTGATAAATACGTCGACTATGCTTTCGAGATATCCGTTGAGAAATATAACGCAATCATAAAGATAGAGAAACAGTTTTGGCGGATACAGAACATGTTGGAGAAGATGTATTATAAGGCGCGGGCCGTATCAAAAGGTTAACACTTCTTTGTAAGTGTTGATACTTTGTAACAATCAATAAGCCAAAATTGTAGAATTAATGCAATCGTTACAATAACGAAATGAAGACGAATAAGCCTGGAATTCGTTATAATAACGAAATCATAAAAATAAGCAAGCAATTCTGGCAGATGCAGGACGTGTTAGAAAAGATGTATCACAAGGCCAGGAAGGAAAAGCAATAATTTATGGGCAGATTGGTGACCATTAGACCAAGGCATTCACTAGGGCCTGAAAGATCGACGAGCAGAGCCAAGGTTATGATGTGGACACCATAGCCCATCATCTTCCCCGTAGGCATAGCTTACGGCCCCCGGGCGGCTAGAGCCCCCGGGACAGCAATAATTTATCACATAACCCAAAGGGGGTTTAAGTATGAAAGTCACTACTCAAGTATTGAAATATGCGGACCTCTTTCCTGCCGAGGCCGCTAAGTTGGCGAAGCGTCTTCATCAAAAGAAGGATGAAATTCAATTTGTCAGGAAATTCTATACATCGGAAAAGGCCGATATAAACAAAAGCGAAAGATCGGTCGTTTCCTATATCTCGACAAAGATCGTGGACAGGGACGGTGAACAACTCCTGCCGGAAGGGGTAGTACTGGACAACTACAAAAAAAACCCCGTCGTGCTTTACGGACATGATTACAAAAGTGTGCCGATTGCCAAAAACATCTGGATCAAGCCGGATGATCAGGGATTGATTGCCAAGACCGCTTTCGGCAATTCCGAATTTGCAGACCAGATTTACAGGGCCTATAGTGAAGACATAGCGGGGACGGGTCCGCTTTGCAAGGCGTTCAGCGTCGGTTTCATTCCCATAGAGTATGAAGACATGGAAATCAAATCGCCCGGTGATCCCCGCCGGATATACAAGAAGTGGGAACTTTTGGAATATTCATGTGTGCCTATTCCGTCTTGCCCGGAGGCCTTAACCTTGGCGGTGGAGAAAGGCATAATCCCGAAAAGTGTAGCTATTGATATGGCCGAGGAGTTGGACATCAAGATCGAGGACTTCCAAGTTGAATTAGACGAGGAAGACAAGGCTTGGCTAGATTTGCCGGATGGTACAGACGAGGGTGACGTTATTGCCCTTGATCAGGGGGCGTATGATTTGGCTAAGATGGCGGACGAGATTGAGGAAAAAATGGAAATCGTATTAAAGCCGGAGACCACAGATAATTATCATCATATCCCAGTCAGGGATAAGGAAAGTTTTGTCCAGACATCATTTCGCACCATTACCATTTCCAAAAAGAAAGGGATTAAAGCCGTGATCGGGAAATTGACAAGTGATCCTAGGGGTTCCACTAAAACGCAGAAATTCCTTTTTGACGTGAACAAGTGGACAATGGCCGAAGCTAAAAAATGGGTCAAAGAAAATCACGAAAGCAAAGGTTTTTTAGATAGTATTCAAAAAATTGCCGATATGGAAGGTAATCCTTCTATTGATGATATCCGCGTGGCCATTAGTATGGCCCTAGTGCCGAAGTGGGAACCGGATACTCAATATCCCTGGCTTCTCGATGTTTATGTGACAGATTATCCTAGCGGACATTTCACATTCGGGGAAAACGTAGAAGATCAAACACGGGTCTATATGCAGGATTATACTTATGCGGATAGTAAGATAACTTTCGAGGGCGAACCCACGGAAGTCATCATATCTTATAGTGAAAAGTCGGCCGAAGATCGAGAAGTTGAAATTGCCCTGATGACTCAGATTATGGATAAACTTGACGCATTGAACCCCGTAGAGAAAACGAAAGAGACGGAGATTGTAATTGAGCCCGATAAGCCCATTGAAGTTGTCTTAGACGCAGAACCGCCGGTTAAGCCAATCGAGATTGTCTTAGAGCCCGAACCCGTTAAAAAGGAAGGCGATATCGTTAAGGCATACCTAAACAGCGAAGATTTTAAAACCCATGTCAACGAGTCTATCCGGCACGAGTTGGCTAGACTCCGGGGCAAGGTGGAATAGGGAGGATAAGATATAATAATGAGTTTTACAGATAAGGAATTTTAAGGGAAATAAATAACCACAAACCCTCTGGTATTAGGCGTTGGCCGGGAGAATCAATGGAATGCGATGGTCAAGTAAGTCCTGTTTATTTCCCTTTATAATCTGATCAGCCTTTCTCACTTATAACCTAAGCGAGATTAGCTAATCCTGCCGACATCGGTCAACAACTATCCCCGTCGGGGGGCGGGGAGATATTAGGCGATATCTAATCCCGGTGGAAATGGCACGGAAATGGCCATGAGCCATTCTTGAGCCGTTAGCCGGGCCGAACATCGCCGGAGATATCCAAGCAAACCTAGGCAATGGATAGTCCTATATCCGAAATCTCAAACGTCGGCAGTTTGGAGATAATTCTGATGACAGAGAAAGAGTTACAAGAACTCGTTAAAAATAAAGTCGCAGTGGAAGTCGATGCTTCATTGGAAGCTAAAACAGCTGCCATTATCAAAAGCGTTGCCGATCCTTACATTAAAGACCAGCTCAAAGAACAGCTCGATACCGCTATCAAGGGAATCAAAGATCAGTTGGGCGTTGCACCTGAAATTATGGAGGCCGAAAGAAAGGCCAAGGAATTCAAAAGCGGTGGAGAATTTCTGCTCAGTGTTCGCAGAACGCGGACGGTTCCCGGCTACAAAGATGAGCGGCTTACCTGGCTACCCGGTACTGTTGAAAAGACAACGGGCCATATGGAAATCGGGGACGACGCCCAGGGTGGGTTTTTAGTGCCTGAAGTATATAGAGCCGAACTCTATGAGATCGCCCTGGAAAATTCCATCGTCCGGCCTTATGCGACGGTCCTGCCCATGATAAGCGATTCGCTCAAGATCCCGTTTGTCAACGATACCAGCCACGTCACTTCGGTTTACGGCGGGGTCATTGCTTATTGGACGGCCGAGGCTGCCACAAAAACGCCCTCCAAGGCCACTTTCGGACAGATGGAACTCACGCCTCACAAACTCGCAGGTCTGACTTATACGTCCAATGAATTACTTGCGGATTCGGCCGTCGCGCTGGAACCGTTGATTCGGCGGCAGTTTGGTTCGGCTTGGGGTTGGTTCGAGGATCATGCGTTCCTGGCCGGAGTAGGCGGCGGACAGCCGTTGGGGATTCTTAATTGCCCCGGCTTGAAGACGATTCACCGCCACACGTTGCTCCACATTTACTATGAAGACCTGACTGAGATGTATCAGGGGATGCTTCCGTCTTCGCTCGGTTATGCCTATTGGGTCATTAACCCGACGGCTATGACCGAATTGCTGCAAATGGGGACAGGCAATGCTGCGGCTGCAAGCGGAAAAATCCTGAATTGGCAACCCGATGCAAAGATTGGGCCTACCTGGACGATCTTCGGACGACCCGTTCTTATCACGGAAAAGTTGTCTGAATTGGGAGTACAGGGTGATATCGGCTTTTTTGATTTTCGCTATTATCTGATCGGCGACAGACAACCGATTACAATCGATGCTTCGACGCACGTTGCTTTCACGTCTGATGAGACCTGTTGGCGGTTTGTCCTTCGCGTAGCCGGTCAATGTTGGCCCGCAAACACGCTGACGGCTCATTCCGGCACACATACCTATTCGCCGTTCGTGGTTTTGGAAGCGGCAACAAGCTAATTGAGGTAGATAATGGAAACAGATAGAAAAGGCGGATTCAAGTCGTTTGAGGAATTCCTGCATCATGTCCGTCTGGCTTGTCTCGCGGGTGTACCGGATAATCGGTTGGTTAGACAGAAGACTACGGGGCATATGGAGATAGGCGATGATGCACAAGGGGGCTTTCTTTGCCCGGAGGAATGGGCCGACGAGATTCTATCGGTAGTGATGGAAAATGCGATAGTCCGTCCAAGGGCGATCGTCCTCAAGTGCAATGGAGATTCGCTGAAAATACGGAGGCTCGTGGAATCAACGCGGGCCACAAGTTATTTCGGCGGCATCACTTTCACCTGGGCGGCTGAGGCGGCAAGCAAAACCTCGGGAGTTACTAAACCCGCATTGGGAGAATTGGAACTCACGCCCCATAAATTAATCGGTAGTATGTGGGTTTCGAATGAACTGACGGCCGACTATGAGAACTTTGGTAACTTTATGAAGCTTTCATTCGGTCGGGCGTTGGCATTCGAGGAAGATTACTACTTCATTTGGGGCACGGGCGGCAACCAACCTTTGGGGATAATGCCTTCCGGGGCGATGATTTCGACGGCCAGAAGATCGATAGGCTATTTCGATATTGCAGATATAGGAAACTTGGGTTGCAGATTACTTCCCGGTTCTTGGCAGAATGCGGTTTGGCTGTTCAATCCTATGGTATTAAACGGGATTGCCAACGCTGCGGCTGCCGGTACGGCCGGGATTATGAACTTAGCCGATTTCGCTTGTTTCGGCAGGCCGATCATTGCTACTGAAAAATGCGCCGTTCTCGGTGCGACCGGGGATGTCATCCTGGCCGACTTTAGTCACTATGTCATAGCCGATAGAAGTATTGAAATCTCGGCGTCGAGAGACGTACCCGGCAGTTATGGTTTTTTAACGGATGAGACCTTCTGGCGGGTGATTCTCAGGACGGACGGGCAACCTTTAATGGTCAATCCCGTTACGCCGAAACTTGGAACAAATACGTTAAGCTCGTTTGTCTGTCTGACGGCGGCGAGCTAAGTTTAAGGGAGATAAAGAATGGGAAACATTCACAAATTCACAGATAATGTTCGCACCTCATACGGGGCCAAGACTACATCGCTCGGCGGGGAAACGGCCGACACGATCTCTTCTGCGGCCTTTGTTGATACGGCAAACTATGATCTCGTGGTCGGGATCGCTCACATTACCAATGTCGCATCCGGGGTGGTTATTACGTTGACGGCCTATGAAGCTACGGCCACGGGCGGAGGCGGTTCGGCCTCGCTTGCGGCCCACGATCACTTCACGGCTGCGGCTACCAGTGATACCGATACTCTGGTTTGCCAGGTTCGCGGTGAGGATCTTTCTGCCGGTTATCAGTATGTTGGGTTCAAGTTATACGCTGCCGATTCCACAAGTGCCGGAATTGGCGGTCTGATTCAACTCCAGATGAGGGCAAGATACAAGCAAGCCTCTCTGCCCGCATAATACGCGGGCGTGAACCGGCTGTTTAAGCAAATAGGGGAAGGGGGCGGCCGAAAGGTCGCTCCCTCTATTCCTATCCTAATCTCAGGAGGTCTGGATGAAATATGAAAAGGATATTTTATCTTCGGAAGGCATAGAGCGAGATGGGAGAAATCTCTTATCTTCTTTTCGTTCTTTTGGCAGTCTCAATTCAACAAGTTTAATTCAGGTACAGGATTTAAGTATATTGAATGACAATCTCCGACTCATTTTAGAAGTCTTATTAGACATACGATATTTTATATCTATTCCACATACAAGAAAACCATATTAACCGCCGATAATGGAAAACCTGGAAAGGCGATTAAAGAAATGAGAATCCTCTGGTATAGTTCATCGCCCGAAGTACGGACCGCTTATGGAATCGTTACCAAGGAAATCGTCAAGCGGTTGCAACAAGCCGGACATTTCGTTCGAGTCGCCACGAAACACGAATATTTAAAGCATGAGGTTACGCCGGACGGACTCGAAATCGTACTCGGTACGGACCTCCATTTCCTCAATCGGATGATCGAGGATGAAGATTTCGATTATGTCATAACCTTCTGCGAGTTGTGGGATTTATGGGGCAAAACCCCGTTTCCTAAAAAGAAATGGGTTGCCTATGCCCCGACGAATACGAATGAGATGCCCTATGCGATGAAGAAAGTAATGAAGAATACGGGGATCCAAATTGCCATGACCGCCTTCGGTTGTGAACAGATACGGCGGGAAGGTTACGATTGTCTGTATGCTCCGCATGGTTTGAACACTCATAATTTCAGGCCGGATGAAAGTGCCGGGTTGGAATTGCGGACGGATACGGGTTGGACTTCCGAAAATTTCGTTATAGGTTCGCTGGGGGTCAACTACCCGGACGACGTTAAAGGATTCATCCCGCTCATGCAGGCGTTCAAGCGGTTCCATGCCGAACATAACGAGGCTCGGCTTTTCATTTGCACCTTTGCCAACGAGCGGGGGATATATCCCCGGCACAACTACGCGCTTATCGCTCACTCGCTGGAATTGGACGGCTTGATCGGCTGGCCGAACCAGATGGATTACTTTTTAGGCAGACTTCCGGTTGATGATTTGCGAAGGATTTATAATGCTTTTGATATTTTCTGTTTGCCGACGAAAGGGGAGAGTTTCTGTTTGCCGATATTGGAAGCCCAAGCTTGCAGCGTTCCCGTGATAGCGACGAATTGCACATCATGTCCCGAGTTGGTTAAAACGGGTTGGCTTATTCCGGCGGGTGAAGACAATCTGCAATGGGGGACGATAACGAGCACGTGGTATGCGAACCCCAGCCCGATTGATATAGCCTCGAAACTCGAGGAGGCTTGGCTGGCCTGGAACGAGCCGGATTATGCGGAGATGAAAGCCGAGGCTAGGCAGGGTGTACTTGAATACGATTGGGATACGGTATGGCCTAAGTATTGGATACCGATAATGGAAAACCTGGAGAGAAGACTCAGGAAGTAAAAAACCATGCAAAGACTTTTAAGAATTCTATTAATTCCGATCTATTTATTGTGGCGTGGTTATAATTGGTTAATATCAAAATTATCAAAAAAGAGATAAGGGAAAGATGACTATGCAAAGATTCCTGGAAATTTTATTCATTCCAATCGTGAAAATAATTTATGGGATCAATTGGATCATATATAAATTATCCAAAAAACGATAATGAAAATCATTGTTTATCATGGTTTATACGGATGCGATACGGGATGTTGCGGCCATTATGTGAAACTTCAAGATGATCTCGGAAAACTTGTCGAAGAAAGATTTGAATTTAAACACCCACGCGGAGAAGACATGATTTCCGAAGCGGCAAAATTAGAATGGGCAAAAGAGTTCATAGCAAAACAATTCGGCGAAGAACATGTCAAAGACCTGGATTGGGAACATTGTGAAATAGTCGATGATTAACCATGAGAATCCTCTGGCATAGCGTCTCCCCCCTGGCCCAGACGGGCTATGGAATCCTGACCCGTTATATGATTCGGAAACTGCGAGACATGGGTCACTTCGTCCGAGTCGCAACCCGGCATATCGACCACCAATGGACGAATTGGGAAGGCTTCGAGATAGTCGAGGGAATCAACCTTGATCATGTAAATCTCATGCTCAAAGATGAAGACTTCGACCTCATTTTCACGCTTTGGGATATTTGGCAGTTGGACGGCAAAGCGGTTTTTCCCGTCGATAAATGGGTTGCTTATATTCCGGTCGATGCCCAATCCATCCCTGCGAAATTGGCAAACGTGGCCGTCAAGACGGGCGTTCAAATCGCCATGAGCCTACACGGAAAGGCGGAGCTTGAGAAATTGGGATTAACGCCGTTATACGGCCCCCCCGGTATCTCGACCTCGACCTTCCATCCTAAACCGGATAGGCGAAAAGTATTGAGAGACGCATGGGGGTTGACCGACGATAACTTTCTTATCGGATCGGTCGGGCTAAACTATTCCGATGATCGGAAAGGGTTTTTCCCTCTCATGCAAGCTTTTCGAGTTTTCCATGAGCGCCGACCGGAGGCGAGACTGTATATCCATACGCATTGGCCGGGGATCATAAGCGGCACGATCAATTATGCTCAGATCGCCCAAGGAGTAGGAGTTTCGGATTATATTCTCGTACCCGATCAGGCCAAGTATGATACCGGAAGAATTAGTCCCGACCGGATGGCCGATATCTATAATGCGATGGACGTTTTTTGTTTAGCCACCAAGGGCGAAGGGTTCGGCATCCCGACCGTAGAGGCTCAGGCGTGCGGGGTCCCGGCCGTCGTGACCGATAATACTACAAGTCGTCAACTATGCGCATCCGGCTGGTTGATCCATGTTGATCCGCTCGATGATTTATTTTGGATGTTTAACCAAGCATGGCGGCTGGAGGCTAGGCCGAGCGAGATTTTAAAACAGTTGGAGATTGCCTATGCCTATTGGAAAGGCGCGGAATGGACGGCAAGGAAAGTACAGGCTTTGGAATTGGGCCGGGAATACGAATGGGAAAAGATTTGGGAAGAGCATTGGATTCCGATATTTAAACAGTTGGAGGAAAGGTTCGGCAGGCAGGGCAATGATTGAAATCGAATTCATCATGGACTTCTGTTGTTGTCGGAAGGGACAAAGAATGACGGCCACGGACGGGTTTGCCCAAATAATGATCGAGGAAGGAAAGGCGAAAATCGCCGGCAAGGCCGTAGACGCGCCGACGAAAAATAAGATGGTAACGGATTCTGTGAACAAATAGTTAATATATATAAGCATTTATAAGCAAAGCGGCAATTTTACGAGATTTTTCAAGCGTGCAAAGGACGTTAAAGCGATGATCGCCCGTCCTGAGCGATTCTGGCGCGATTGTGAGGCATTAGGCGATCAAGTCTAGGCGGCTTCACCTTCCATCGGCAAAAGGGGGGATGGGGGCCGAATTCTATTGGGGGAACTAAACATGGCAAAATCTATTCCGGATGCGATCATCGATTTGGAACTCGGCCCGATTGCGGCGGCCACAATTTTATTCATTTGTAAGGACACGCCCACGACCTATGCGAATGCGTCGGCGACCTATGATCTGGCGACACATATCTTGACGCCTACAATCGGAGGCGGAGATTTCACGGCTGCCGCCGGAGATACCTCGGGGCGCAAGCTTACTCTCGCGGCGCAGAACGGAATCACCGTCGATCACAGCGGGGACGCAACGTATTATGTTCTTGCGATTTCAGCGACGACGACCATCCTTTTAATCGGGACATTGACGTTGCAAACGCTGACGGCGGGCAATACGGTCAACTTCCCGGCTACCGATGTACTCGAAATCAGAGCCGTTGCGTAAGGACGCGAGAATAGGAGAGGGACGATGAAGAAACTTTGGGTCTGGATTCTGGCGGCGGTGCTGTTCGTAGGCTTGGGATTCGCCCTTGCCCGGATCATCGCCCATAAGCCGTCGATTGAACACCAGTACCAGTTCACGGTGACGGTCAACGTGACCGGCGATTTCGCGGTGACACTCACACCCGCGACGCTCACATTGAACAAGGGCGAGACGGGGACGATCACGCTGATGAATACGGTGAGCGGTGGATTTGATGCACTGATCGTGTACGAAGTGAGCGGTCTGCCTGTGGGGTCATATTCGTTCTCAAAGAATCCGGTAAATCCCGGCGAGACGGCGACGCTGACGATCAACACGGCGGCACTCGAATCGAATAGGGTTTACGTCTGCCAACTCATCGCAAAAGACGGGATGATCGAGTAAAAGGATTTATTTGGAATGAGCGGCTATTTTGGCGTTCTCACAAATAACAACCAAGCCGGTTCTTCCGCGAATGTAAACCAAGGGCTTAGGCTTCAAAATACTGTTGGAACGGGAACGCTTACAAAACTCGAAGTAAATTGCCAAGAAAGCGGCTATGGGAACGTCCGGCTCGGAGTTTATGCGGATAGTTCGGGAAGTCCGGGCGCATTGCTGTTGGATGCCGGAGAGGTTGCCGTCGACGCCGGATGGTGCGTTATTCAAGGTTTGAGTTTGGCGGTAACTGCCGACCTTTATTATTGGTTGGCATTTAACTCCGATTCCGGTGATGTTTATTATTATCTAAGCGGTCAGGCGGCAGATTCCCATGCTTGGAAAGCCGTATCTCATGCTTCAATGCCGAATCCCTACGGGACACCGGACGGGACGAATAATAATCAATATCAGATACGGGCCTATGTGGAGTCGGGCGGCGCCATTGATCTCGTTCCGGCGGAGGGGATGCAGGAACAGGCGGCGGACACCCCGGCGCTGACCCAAGTCCATAATCTTGTCACTGCCGAGGGAGTACAAACTCAAGGCTCTGATGCCCCGGCATTGACTCAAGTCCATACCTTAGTTTCGGCAGAGGGGGTGCAAGAGCAAGCCAGCGATTCTCCCGTATTGACGCAGGCGCATATTCTTGCCGCCGAAGAAGGGATGCAGACGGAATTATCCGACTCCCCGACTTTAACCCAACTCCATATACTCACACCAGCCGAGGGTGTTCAAGAACAGATTTCAGATGTCCCCGCCTTGACCCAAGTCCATGTCTTAGCCGTAGATGAAGACGTACAAGTCCAGGTATCCGATTCCCCGGCTTTGACACAGGCCCATATACTCACGGCGGATGAAGGCGCACAAGTCCAAGTATCCGATACGCCCGCGCTCACCCAAGCCCATGCACTTGCCGTCCAGGAAGGGGCTCAGGAACAGGTATCCGACTCTCCCGCGCTCACTCAGGTCCATGTTTTAGTACCCGCCGAAGATTACCAGGAACAAATATCGGATACACCGGCGCTGACCCAAACTCATGTTCTGGCGGCTCAAGAAGGCGCACAGGATCAAGTATCCGATGAACCTGTTTTAGTTGTGGGCGGAATTAACCTGGAGGCGGCGGAGGGCGTCCAGGATCAGACGTCCGATGTGCCTGCCCTGACTCAAATTCATGTACTCGCACCAGCCGAGGGAGTCCAGGAACAGGTATCCGATGAAACGACTATAACTATAACCGGAATATTTCTCGTTGCCGCAGAGAACGTTCAAGATCAGGCGTCCGATTCGCCGGTTTTAACGCAGGCTCATTCGCTTATAGCCGCCGAAGGATATCAAGGACAATTTTCCGACGCCGCCGTACTCGGGATGATCCAGGCGACTTGGCCGGTCATTCATAGTGCCATAGGCCGGACCCGTATCCAATCGGCTAATGCCAGGGACCGAATTCAGGCGACCACGGCTAGGGATCGAATCCAATCTTCGGGCCGTACCTAAATTTTCGCGGCTTATCAAATCGGGGTAAAAATGTCTACAACTGCAATTATCGAAAAACGTCCGAATGAGAAATTTGCCATCGGATTTAAATATACCACGCCGGACATCGCAACCGGTGAGCATATCGATTCCGTCACGGCGACGGTCGATACCGGCTTAACTCCGGAAGGCAGTGCCGCCGTGATAGGAACGGATACCGTCTCTCAGGTCGTGAGCGGGGGAACGGCAGGTTCGGAATATCACGTTGTTTTCAAGGTCACGACTTCGGCACTTTATATTTTCGAGGATGTCTACTGTGTAAAGGTGGTGCAAGATGAGTCTTGATACTTATGCTTTGGCGACCAGGGCGGCCCTGAAGGAATACCTAGTCATAACGGGTGACGATGAAGACAACCTGCTTGAACGATACCTGGATAGGGCAACGGATTATATCGAGCGATACTGCAATCGCAAACTCAAAACGCGAAGTTATACGAAGGAAATTTACTGGGGCAACGGTTCTCAGTATCTTGAGTTGGACCAGTACCCCGTCACCAAAGTAAGTCGAATCTCAATAGGCCGGACAAATGCCTTTTCCGTTACGAATACGGGGGCGACAACTTGGGCCACGTTTGAAGTCACGGCTACCGGGGTGACGCTGAATGCCGATGGAACAGAAGTGACGACACCGGCACTTACCTTTGCCGGTTATGCCACGATCACTTTACTTAAAAATGCCATCAATGCCGTGGCGGGTTTAGGATGGACGGCCACGATTTCGGACTCAACCATAGGGGCGAAGAAATCCAGCGAGCTTTTAATCCGACCCGGTCTATCCTGCAAATCGCCCGAGCTCGCCTACGCGGAAATGCCTGATGATGAATTAAACGATTACCACCTTTTGAATCCCAGCGAAGCCAGGAATGCGGGGATAATTTATTACTCGGCGGGATTCCCGACGGGAACGGAAATATTTGTCGATTATACCGGCGGAGTGACAAGCGTTCCATATGCCCTAGAGGATGCCTGCCTAACCTTGGCGGCCTATAAATACCATAAATCAAAACAAGATCCTACTTTGCGCTCGGAGAATTTGGGCGACTATGGATATACAACCGCCGATTTTAAAAACGCCTTACCCCCCGATCTAATCGAGGAGATCAACCTCTTCCGTAGGATTCTAATCTAATGGTCATCGTCGAATACCGGAGCGGAAACGATCCTAAATATGTGAGTTGGTGTTTTCTGGAAGACCTGGTAGCGTGTTCAAAATGGATGACGGCGATTGTAGAGAAGGCAAAAGCAGAAAATCGGGACAGCGGGTGCGTCATCGATTGCAAGGATTATGAAGTCCGTGAAGCAAAGGAAACTGATGAAACATAATTGTCAATTTAAAGACCCCGAGGACGATGAAATTTATACCCCATTTTTGGATGCAATTTTAAACGGCTATATCGCATATGACGATTTTTATGATGCCTATGTAATTGTAATTTGTAACGAAGGGAAAGGGCGGCGGCGGCTTAAAAGATTATGCGGCATGATCGATATTTTAGAACATTGTCCCTATTGCGGGGACAAATTGCCGTCAAATAATACCTGGATTAGAACGGACAAGAATAATGAGCCTGCGTAATTTGCTTAACACGACGATAGATATAAAACGGCGGACGGATACCGCCCCGGCCTCCGGCGCGGCCGGTACGACGACATGGGCCGCGTTGCATAGCGGGGTTAAATGCAGATTCAATGCCTTGTCTTCAAGGGAGGCGAATTATTTACATGACAAACTCAGCGTATGGGCCAACTTCTATGTTTTCATCGAATACCTGTCCGATATCCGAGAAGGGGATCGGGTCTATTCCGGCACGACGGCCTACGAAATCAAGATGATACAGGACTGGGACAGGCAGAACAATTATCAGAAACTTGCCGTGGTCGAGATAGGAAGACCATAATGGGAGACGTAGAAGCAAAGGTTGTTGGCATTCCAGAATTATTGGCCAAACTAAAAAAGTGGCAAACTATAAAAATAAAAGCCTGTTCCGATATATTAAAACGCGGTGGATTCAAAATTGAAACACAGGCTAAGTTAGTTTGTCCTGTCAAAAGTGGTCGATTAAAAGGAAGTATTAATACCAACTGGTCTGGAAGTGGTATGTCTGAAGGCAAAATTAATTCTCCGGCTAAACCGGGAGATGGCCTTAGTCAACCGGAAGGAAAAGATGGTTTAACAGTAGTCGTCGGTACAAATGTAAAATATGGTCCTCGTATAGAATTCGGATTCATCGGTACTGATAAACTTGGCCGCAAATATCATCAAATGGCTAGGCATTATCTTTTCAATAGTTATTTTTCATACGAAGGTGAGATTGAGAAAGAGATTGCCAAATGTTTGGGTGAATATGAGGCACTTGGTTTTAAATGATTCCACTTTTCAAGGTCCACCTTCCCGAATCCGTAGACAAGCCGCTCCTCGATGTTCTCCACGGCGGATTCATCGGTCAGGGTCCGAAGGTCGAGGAATTTGAGGCACAACTTAAAGTTAAACTTGCTAATCCATATATTTTAACTACAAATTCAGGCACTTCGGCAATCCAGCTCGCTTTGCGGTTGGCCGACGTGGGACCGGGGGATGAGGTGATGTGCACCGCCATGACTTGCACGGCCTCGAATATGCCGGTCCTAGCAACCGGGGCTAAAATCGTATGGGCGGACATTAATCCCAAGACGGGCAATATCGACCCGGATAGTATCATCAGCAATATGAGTACGGATACAAAGGTTATTATACCGGTTCACTACGGCGGTTATCCATGCGACATGGATGAAATCCGACACATCGCCGGGGCTTTCAATCTTCGGGTAATTGAAGACGCGGCGCATGCTTTCGGAGCAGAGTACCGGGGAATACCCATTGGGCAGGGCGGAGACTTCACTTGCTTCTCATTCCAGGCCATTAAACATTTAACGACCGTCGACGGCGGTTTACTTTGCTGTTCCAACGAAGAGGATTACAGGCGGGGCAAGTTGCTTAGGTGGTATGGAATTTCGCGTGAGGACAAAAACCGCAAGGACTTCCGTTGCGAGAATGACATTGAATCCTGGGGATATAAATTTAATATGCACGATGTCTCAGCCTGCATCGGCATTGAACAACTCAAATACGTTGACGGCCTAATCCAGCGTAGTAGAGAAAATGCCGTCTATTACGATACCCAATTTAAAGAAAGAGAGATTAAATCGGTTAAGCCGCTTGAGTATGATGATTCGCGCTGGAGTTCGTATTGGCTTTACGTCGTGAAATGCGATAACAGAGACGGCTTCGTTGCCTTTATGAACGAGCGGGGAATCCAGGTGAGCCAGGTTCATAAACGAAACGATGTCCATTCCTGCTTTGCCGCATACAAACCGGAGGAGCCGTTAAGGGGAGTCGATGAATTTTCTTCCCGTCAGTGCGCCCTGCCGGTCGGCTGGTGGTTAAGTAGGGAAGACAGGCAATATATTATGGACAAGATTGGGGAATGGGAAAATAAGCATGGACAATGACGATCCTCCATTGAGGGGCAAGCATGAAAAGGGCGGCACTCTATCTAAGTCTGGGAATGGTGATAGATTTGATCATCACCCTCTACTATCGCTGCATTTCATCCAGGCTTGTATTCCCGGCTTCCATCCTCGGCGCGGTCATTACTTTAGTCAGCTTCATCATCTTCAATCGCATAATCGTGAACTGGAATAAACGGCTGGTGATTGCCTATGCTGTCGGGACGGGCGTCGGCACATTTTTAGGACTGATAATTTTATGATCGACCCAACACAATTTGCGGCAATGCCCCAACCCGTCCAGGCATATTATGAATGGTTGACTTTTCTTAATTTCTGTCAGGCGTATTTTAGCGGTTACGGTATCCAAAATCCATTAGTTGTGGAAATCGGCGTGAATACCAATGCCCAAAAGAAATTTTACGAGCAGTTTCTAAGCGCGACTCATATTGGAATCGATAATCGCAATCAATTTAGTGAGCCGGATATCTTGGGAGATAGTTATTCTCCGACTACGATAAATAAACTTGTAGAAATGCTCAAGGGCAGACCGATAGACCTGTTATTCATCGACGGGGACCATTCTTATGAGGGCGTCAAACAGGATTATGAAATCTTTGGTCAAATGACCAAACATATCATAGCCTTCCATGATATTTTTGTAGTACCCGACGTGAAACAGTTTTGGGCGGAACTCCGGCCGGCCAACCCTAATTATGAGTTTATGGACTTCGAGGCTACCGAGAAATCACAATTCTTGTGCGGGATCGGCGTTATGGTTAAATATGATCCCGACGGACGATCCGTATTTTGTTTCAAACAGGCATGGGAATATACCAAATGATAGATATCGACAAATTCTTTCGCCTGCCTTGGCCCGTCCAGTCGCGGGGGGAATGGCTTCACCTGTTTGAATTCTTACAAAGTTATTTCGGCAACCGGGGAATAGATCATCCCGTCGTCGTCGAAATCGGAATCCAGTCGAATCTGCAAAAACGGTTTTATCGGGACTATTTGGGAGCGGAACATATCGGGATTGATATCGCCGATAAGTACAGTCGGCCGGATATTTTGGGCGATGCTTTGCGAATAGAGGCTTTCAATGCGCTTTGCGAAAGGTTGGCAGACGGAGGAATTAATCTCCTGTTTCTCGACGCAGGGCAAAGTTACGGCGCGGTCTCAAGTTATTTTAAAATCTATGAACCATTGGTCAAAGATATCATTATCCTTCATCCCATCCTGACCACTCCGGCCCACCCGGATGGAACTAAATTATTTTGGCAGAACTTATTTGATAAGGAAAAAGAGAAATACGAATTCATAACTTTCTATTCTCATGTCGGCCCGGAAGATCCCTGCTTTCGTTATCAATACGGAACGGGATTATTGATTAAACGATGAATCCAATATCAATCGTGATACCCAACTTCCAAGGCCATGAAGCTATCCAGCTCTGCATAGAATCCGTCCGGGCTAGAACGACCGGAGTGGATTATGAAATCCTGGTCTATGATAATTTGGGTGACGGACGGGACCGGGAATATCTTCGAAAGCAAAGAGACGCGGGCCATATCAAGTTGATCGAGAATGACGGTTATACACGCGCTCCCGGCTTGAGCATGAGCCAACTTTTAAACCGCGTAGAAACGGAATTCGTCGTCCATATCGAAAGCGACATTGAAATAATATGCCCGGATTGGCTTACTGCCGTGCTCCGATTGATTCAGGACAAGACCAAGGATATCGCCGCAGCCCGTTATTTCGGACCTAAGCCGCATTGCAATACCTGGTATGCTCCGATATGGGGACCGGAAGTTATCCTGCTTAATATGCCGCTCTACCGACAAATCGAGGAGCCGCACGACTGGCAACAAAAATCAATACCGGTCGAGCAGTATAAGTATCGACACATTTTTAACGAATTCAAACCGCCCGAAGGATTCAACGGTACGGTGAACCTGGATACATGCTGGCGGTTCACGGAAAAAATGTTATTCGAGAACAAATGGGGATTTATGGTTAAACCGCTTCCCAAGGATTACTTTTGGACAAAGGTAAAACATTTTGGGGGAATCTCCACGCGCGGGAAGAACCCCGAAATACAACCCAGATGGGAGGAAGTCCGTCGTCATTTAGCGATATTGAGAACGGAAAATGGATAATCCTATTATTACTATCGTTACGGCACATCGGAATACGCCGGATTGGATAGAACTATTCGTCAAAAGTATCCGGCGGTTCACGACGGATATCGCCTATGAAATTATCATCATCGACAACGATTCACTTGAAGTTAATAAAAAATGGATCAAGGATCAACGAGATATTAATCTGATTGAATTGCCGACGGGCGATCTTCATCACGGCGGCGCAATGGACTTGGGAACGAAGACGGCGAAGAGTCGCCATGTTTGTATCTTAGACAGCGATGCTCATGTTCAACGACCCGGGTGGGCGCAAGACCTGATTGCGTTATATCATGAAAATGATCGGACGCGACTTATCGGCTGCGTCGGCCCGGTGGAAAAACCGCTCCACCCGCCCCTGTGGTTTTTCGAACGGGATTTCATTCTCGAACACAATATCTCGTGGCGGTATCAACCGAGCCCCGCCGTTCCGACTCAGACCGATACCGCGCAACAGGCCTACTGGGATATCCTGGCACTTGGTTATGAGGTTGTCCGGCTTAATAAAGGAACCCGGATTTATCAATGCGCCGCTTACCATGAGGAAATTTGGATAGGTGGAAAACCTACAATTGCGCATTTCTGGTGGGGGACGCGATTTCAAGAAAATAATCCCGCGCAAACAAAGTTAATGTTGGATGGGAAAACACTTGATGAACATTTAAAACGCAAGTCTCTATTTTTCTCCGAACCGTTGATTAAAGAAATTCTGGAGAAAGGATGACCGTTCCCGTCCTTAGCGTCATCACGGCAATGTATAACTCACTTCCGTGGGCCGAATTGTTTATTAAATCCGTTCGGCGGTTTACCGCCATACGGTATGAACTTATAGTAATTGATAACGGATCCGAACCGGAATGTCTTACTTGGTTACGAGAGCAAAAAGATATCCGTCTCATCGAAAATCCGCATACCCCGGATTCACACGGCAGGTCTATGGATCAAGGGACGGAATCGGCACTGGGGAAGTATATTTGTTTCATGGATTCGGACGCCCATTTTCAACGAACGGGATGGGAGAAAGACATTATTAGTCTCTATTGCCGAAATCCCAAGACGCGTCTGCTCTGTAAGGCCGGACCTATCGGCATGGGGCGGCCCGTTCATCCCCCGATATTCTTTTATGAGAAGGCGTTTATTTTAGAACACGGGTTGTCTTTTCGGTATCTCAAGGGTATTCCACGATCAACCGATACGGCGCAAAAAACATATTGGGATATTATCGACCTGGGATATGATGTTGAAAAATTAAACCGAGGCCAACTTATTTATGATATGGCCGTTCGGCAAGGGGATTATGCCTGTGAACTTTGGATAAACGATAAGCCGACGATCTATCATCACAACTACGGCTCCCGGCTCCGATTATGCGGGGACAACGAATGGAAATGGGAATGCTATTATGATATCCCCGATGATCGAAAGACGATACATATAAACAGGACGGCGGCACTTTTTAATGAGCCGTTCATCAAAGAAATTCTCGCGGAAAGTTAAGTGAGCCGGGCCGATCCGATATTGAGTATTGTCGTTACGCTCAAAAATACATCGGCCTATCACCGTGAATTGAAACGGGTGGATGATTTTCTCGACAGTCTCGACCGGCAAACCGCACTGGGCAGTTTCGAGGTTATCGTTTCGGATATCGACAGCGAACCCGAGTATAGGAATATTCATCGGGCAGCAGTAGAGCGGCATTCCGAACTGAACTGTAAATATATTTACACCTTGACCGGCAAACCTTGGAATGTCAGCCGAGCCCGGAATATCGGGATCAAATATGCCGTCGGCCAATATGTGATGATGGTCGATATCGATTGCGTATTTACGCCGGATTTCGTGGAGAAGATTATCGCCAATGCGGGCGAGTTTCGGATCTTGCATTGCCGGGTATGGGAACTACCCGAGAGATATGCAGGAAGGTTGGACGATTACGAGGCCATGAAAAAGGTCTCAACGCTCCGGCCCGCCCACGGATATGGAACCTGTCAGGTCGTTTCTCGCGCATGGGCGCGAGAAGTGCGCGGATACGATGAACAGTATGAACTTTGGGGAGCCGAGGATACGGATTTTTATATCCGCGCCGTTCATTCCGGCAAAGTGCCCGTCTGGATCGAAGACCAAACGGCCTATTTCCATCAATGGCACAGTCAGGGCAACCGGCGGGAGAATATAGTACAGCTCCGGAAAAACCGGGAACGATTGGAAAAGACTAAAACGGGGGTATTGCCCATCAAGCGAAATCCGGATGAACAACAACTTCGGCAGGGATTGCCGATTCTGTTTTCCGATACCTGCATCCTCATTACGACGTTCCTGCGCGATGATTGTCTCATCCGTTGTATAGAAAGTATCCGGCGATATTATCCCGATATCAAAATCTATGTCGGCGACAACGGCAGACCGACCGACAAAAAGCGAATATTTTGCCGTCACCATAACTGCGAATACCTGGAACTGCCCTTTGACTGCGGGGTAAGTGAAACCCGCAATAAAAGTTTCAAACAGATTTCCCCGGATTATAAATACGTTGCCGTCATCGAGGACGATATCATTTTCACCGATGGAACCGCATTGGAGACATGGCGGCAGATTTTAGATGACCAACCCGATATAGGAATCATCGGCGGATTGTTGAGGCTGGAGACGGGTAAAGAACAGCATTATGAAGCCGATGTTTCCATCGAGGGCGATACTCATTATATCCGGCGGGTGACGGAACCGGTATGGGAAAAAACGAAATCGGGCAAACGATTTTTCCTGTGCGATATGGTGCTGAATATCTTTATGATGCGCCGCAAAGTTTGGTTCGATTGCCCTTGGGACGGCCGGTTTAAGGCGGTTTTTGAACATTCGGATTTCTTTTTAAGTCTGAAAATGAAGACCCATTGGAAGGTTGCCTATTATCCGGATGTCTGGATGATTCATGCCGGAGACGAAGAAAATGCGGAGTTTAAAAAATATAGAAACCGGAAAGTCGGTTGGCACTTGTTCGGCCAAAAATGGAAAGTCGATTGGAGTTGGTCCGATTGGAATCCGATCAATCCGGTTAAAATGAAGGGAGAAATGTCTCTGGACAATTTGGAAAAAGACACTGTGTTGGATAAGGCCGTCATCATTCTCGAACATAACAAAGTTAAATGGTGGCTGGAGGCCGGAACGTGCCTGGGGGCAATCCGGGAAAATGATTTCATTGAAGGCGACCCGGACATAGATATCGGAATCGCACCGGAAAACTTGTCGGCATGGGATGATTTGGAGAAAGATTTCATCGAGGCCGGATTCATACTTTATAAGGAATGGACTTGGAAAGGAAAACGAATCGAACTTTCTTTCAAGGCCGGTGATATCAAGATCGACCTGTTTTTCTTTTACGAAAAAGGGGACTGGTATTGGCACGGCGCGTTCGGTCCGGATAAGACGACCCGCCTATATACGAACTTTTTGCCCCATGCTTTTACCAAATCGCTTTTTACAAACCTGCAAGAATTTTTCTTTCACGACCATCGTTGTTTTGTTCCCAGTCCGCCGGAGCAATATCTATTTGAACGATATGGGCCGGAATGGGAAAGGCGAAATCCGATTTATCGGTATTGGACGGATTGTCGGGCCGTCGATTACAATCTGTTCAAACGGTCGAAACCCGTATTCATCGGCGGGGTATGGGATCTGTTCCATATCGGCCATTTGAATATCTTGGAACGTTGTCGGAAACTGGGGACAAAATTAATCGTGGGAGTCCTAACCGACGATGCGGCCGAACGGTATAAGCCCAAACCGATAATTCCCTTTGAGCAACGTCGGCGGATCATCGAATCGCTCAAGATTGCCGACCTGGTTATAGAACAGAACGATACCGACCCGACCAAGGATTTGGAAAAACACAAAATTATTCCTGCCTATTTAGTGCATGGGACAGACTGGAAAATCTGTCCCGGTGAGAATTACGTGCGGACCGGCGGCGGCAAGGTGGTTTTCCTGCCCTACACGGACGGCATCAGTACGTCGAGAATCAAAAATATGATTCTAGGTCGGGAGACAATCGACTTGACGGGCAAGGGAATGGGACGGACGGGAAAGACGGTTGCCGTCTGTATCAAGACCTTCATGCGCGATGCGCCGCTCCAGAAGACAATTGCCGCCGTCGAGAAATTTTGCCCCTTTCCTTACCGTCTCTATATCGCCGACGACGGTCGGATATCGGATAAAAAAGAACATATATATCAGCAGTTGGAAAAAGCCGGACATATGATATTCCGTCTACCGTTCAATTGTGGAATCTCGATTGGAAGAAATACGATGGTCAAGCAAGTCGAGGAGGATTATCTCCTGCTTATGGATGATGATATTGAACTCATGGATAAGGATTCCATGCGGCATATGAAGGAAGTCTTGGAAAAAACATCCGACGTAGGGATTACGGCGGGGGTGCTTTATAAACCGAACGGAGAATACTTCGCCAATGAGGGTTATGCCCGAGGTCTGGAACTCGTAAGGGAAAACGGGGTTCTGTTTCGCTATGCGGCTAAACAGACCCTGAAATCGGCAGACGGTATATTGTTTGTCTATGCGGATCAGGTGGTCAATTTTTTCCTGGCGCGGCGGGAAGTCTTCGGGGACATTCATTGGGATCCCCGGATTCGGATCGAATATGAACATATGGATTTTTTCCTAAACCTCAAAAAGACGAAATGGCGGGCGGCGGTTTGTTTAGAGGCCAAGGCCGTACATCAGATCACGATAAACGATCCGGAATATAACGAGTATCGCCATTCGGCCCCCCGTGATTACTTTATGAGCAAACACGGCTTGGTAAATATCATCAATAAGTTTTAGGACAATACGGAACACGCTAATGAGACAACTTGGATTTGCGGAAATATTAAAGGCGGTCTATGCCCGACTAACAACGTCTACCTATACAAACACATATGACATTTATAACTATACCCCGACGGCCCCTACCGAATATCCCTATATCTATGTAGGTGAATTTGTCGGCAGGCGTTCGGCAGACTGGGGAAACCGGGATTATGATGTTGAAGAAAATGTCCTGACCGTTCATATTTTCAGTGATTCCACTTGGCAACATGAGTGCGACGGCATGATGAAAAAAGTTATTAAGGCGATAACGGGAACCACGCTCACGCTCGATGGTTATGGTACGCCCAGCGCCGTTTTCTTCGAAGGATCGGACTTGGTGAGGGATGATACCGGGGCCGTCTCAGTCTGGCATGGAATTATAAGATTCAGATTTATTATTTCGTCATAAGTTAGTGTCGGCCCGTTTGTCGGGCTGATTTTTGCATACAGGAGGGGGGATAATTCCTGTTTTTACAACTCAGGCCCCCTTCTATTTTAAAAAGGAGAAAACTACATGAGTGTTGCTGCTCTCGGAAAAACAATGATCCTGACCATAAACGGTTCGGCCCTTGCTGAAAGTCAATCATTCACGGTGAACATGAGCCAGAAATTAGGCGACATAACCTCCAGGGATTCCAACACATGGCGGGAAGTCCTGCCCTCAACGCGTGAATGGTCCATCGACTTTGACGGACTTTTTGCCTATACCAATATCGCCCAGAAAATGCTGGTACATCATATTGCCGAACTTACACCAACTCCCCTGACGGTTTTGTTGACCCTGCCCGGTTCCAGCGGAACCTTTACCGGATCGGGTTATCTCAGCTCAATCAAAGTCGCGGGCGGATTCGAGGAAGCGATCAAATTCAGCGGATCGATCCAGGGTACTTCTACGCTCACACAGACGGTCAGTTAAGAAATCAATCATAGGGGGAAAGGGATATGCCTATCAAATCAATTCCGGTTGTCTTTGCGGACGGCCGGACCAGGCATCTCCGATATGACTTCAACGCCTTTTGTACGCTTGAGGAAATTTTGAATCTCCCCATCGTCAACTTCGGAAAAAAACTCGGAAAGAGGATGGCCCTCAAGGAATTGCGGGCCGTCCTCTATGCCGGGTTGATCCATGAGGAGCCGGAGTTGACGCTGAAGGAAGCGGGGGAACTTCTTGAGGGGGCAATCGAAAAAGGGCAGATGGAGAAAGTCGGGGCGGCCATCACGGAAGCCTTTAACAATTCATTCGGGACAGACGAGACCGGAGAACTAAAAAACGAAAACGAGCCGGAGCGGAAGTAAAGGACTGGACCTGGCGGAAGTTTTTTAACGACTGCCGGGATCAAGCCGATTACATGGGACTCCGGCCCGCCGAATTTTGGACGCTCACGCCCGCTGAATTTTCCGGGATAGTGGACGGATTTGCCCGAAGGCGACGAAACGAGGAAGAGGAATCATGGCGGCGGGCGGCCTTTCTCGGTGCAATCTTTATAAACCTATCTTTTCCTTTTTCAAAAAAATCGGTTAAGCCGGAAGACCTTATCAGTTTTCTCGATGAGGAAAAGCGGGAAAAACAGGAAAAGGAAGCGGAGTTAAGTGATGAGGAACGGCAACGGCAGATGAGGGAACGATTGAAGTTTTTCAAGTCAAAATTCTGGACGAAACTCGACGGCGATAGTTTGGACAAAATAAAAGTCTACGGAGAATAGAATGGGCAAAGTCGGCGAACTGTACGTAGAACTCGGATTAAACACCAAGGGTCTACTTGGTGGTCTATATGATGCTGAAATAGCCTTTGAAAAAATCAGTACGGCCATGCAGACCGTTGCCAAAGGTTTAGGCGTTACGCTCAAAACTGATTTACAGAAACAACTGAAGGAAGCCGAGATTGGCTTACTTGCTTTAAACAAGGCGGGCGAATTAACCCCACAGCAGTTGAAGGTTCTCCAGGACCGCATTGGATCCATGAAGGCTGAACTTGGCGGGGCTATTAAGGAAACCGGACTATTTTCCGGCCAACTTGGTCAACTTGGAATAGCCATGATCGGTGCTGTCAGCATTACAAAATTAGCTCATAAGGCATGGGCAGATTTTACGGGATATATCAAAGGTGCAATTGCCGGAGCAAAGGAAGAGGAGCGGATCAATACGGCCCTTAAATCGACATTAGCAATTACCGGCCGCGAAGTCAGTCTTAATACCGAACATTTCAAAAATTATGCCATGAGTATGCATAACGCCACGATGTTCACTCATGAACAAGTGCAAGGTGCTCAAACATTACTTTTGCAACTTACGAAACTTAATAGTGATGGAATAGACCAGGCGACTCGCGGTTCTATCGGCCTAGCCTCGGCTTTGGGGATTGACCTTCATTCGGCAACCATGCTGGTAGCCAAGGCGATGGAAGGGAATTATGGAGCCCTCGGTCGATATGGGATAAGAGTTGATGAAAATTTGTCGGCAACGGAAAAGCAGACCCAACTATTGAGTAAATTGGAGGGAATGTATCGGTTGGCTACGGATGCCACGAATACATTTACCGGCGCACAGACTCAATTAAAAAAGGCACTCGGAGAATTACAGGAAAATACGGGTAGTTATTTTACGCAAAATGTTATTGGTAGAAAGATTATAGAGCAACTTCGAGGCGGGGTGGAGGAATTTAATAAACGCATAGATGAAGGCAAGGCGTCTTTTCAGGATTACATTGCACAATTCAGGATATCAACTACGATTTTTGGCGACTTCGGAAGGGCGGCAATCGCTTCGGCGGGATCAGTCAGACTTACCGATGAAGCATTAAAAGCACTTTGGATAACACAGGCAAAGGTTAGCCCGCAGTGGGAGTCGATGGATCAACAGTTGATAAACATGGCAAGATCGGCGTTGAATCTGGATACGAATGCCAGAAATTTAAAATATTCATTCAAAGGAAGTTTAGATGAAGATGCCATAACTAAACTTGGCCATCGATTAAAAGTTGCGGCCATGAATGCGGCCGAGTTGTCTGCCGATGTCGGGATGGTTGCATTGAATTTGGCCTTATTAGGTGATCCATTAATAAAAAAAATCTCCGTTCCGTGGAAGGGATGGATTATTGAAACAGAAAACCAATTAAAAGAATTGGAACACATATCCAAGGAAACATCCGACCGGGTACCCTATGATTGGACGGAGGCGGCCGAGAAAATTCGATTGCTGATGTTGAAGAGAATTAATGATTTGGCTGCCGCCTTTAGTAATCTTTTCGGGGGCCTTGCCGGTTTGAGCAGGGCTTCAACAGACAGGCAAATTGATGATTTGGATCGATATTATGAAGCTCAAAAGAAACAGGTTGCAAATTCTCTTTTAACCGATCAGGAAAAGGCCGACAAATTGAAAGTGTTGGACGAAAAACAGGAAATAGCTAGAAAAAATATAGCGCGAAAAGCCGCAAAAGATGAGAAGGCATACAGTGTTTTTCAGGCTATAATTAGTACGGCGGCAGCCGTCATCAATGCGATGACGGCGAAACCGTTTGGTCCCTGGAATTGGGTTCAGTCTGCTTTGGTAGCGGCACTGGGGGCGGTCCAAATTGCAACAATCCAGGCCCAACCTCTTCCGCTGGCCGAAGGCGCGGTATTTGCCAAACCTACCGAATTTTGGACGAAGAGTGGACACTACATCGCGGGTGAGGCAGGCCCGGAAGCGATTGTCCCCTTTGGCGATTTTACCGGAAGGGGTGAATCAAGAAGGCCCATTAATCTACACGTCCATAATTATATCGGCGGCAAGGAAATCGACGATAAGATCATTAGAATCGTGGAAAGCAAATCCAGGCGGCGGGAACTGACTATCGCCGGAGCGTCGGTAAGGTAACGAGGCAAATATGTCAACCGTAAGATTTCTATACAAAAACCTATGGCGCAGCGGTTCGGTTATCGCTACATCGAGCGAACATCCTCAATTCCCCGCCGAGAATACTCAGGATGATGATACCAGTCTACCTTGGCGTTCACGTTACGGTACGGGAAGCGGCAATGGGCGGTTTGTTGTAACGACCGCCAATAATGATATTGATTTTAAGGAAGATGCGGGAGACCTCTTAGCCACGATTACTCCCGCAACCTATACGGCTCAGACACTTGTTACGGAAATCAAAACTCGGATGGATGCGGCCGGTGGAACTTATACCGTTAGTTATTCGGAATCAACGGGGAAATTTACCATCGCCAGAACCGGCAATTTTACCTTACTTTGGCAATCGGGAGCTAATACGGCCCATACGGCCGGTTCACTTTTGGGATTCATCATTACATCGGACGACGGTCCGGCCGAGACGTTTACCGGCGATTATCGCCGGATTCATACCAGCGAATGCATTGATGTAGACCTGATCACGGCAACGGCTTATGACACCGTGGCCTTACTCAATCACAATCTTCAAAGCGGGGCAACCATAACTTTCTATGGTGATGATAATTCGACATTTACGAGTCCGGTTGATGATACCTTGACCTACAACGGCAATAATCTTTTCAAGTTTTTGATGGCGGCCCGGTCGGAACGTTATCTCAGAATATATGTCGTCGATACCACTAATCCTTCCGGCTATATCCAGATCGGAACGGTGGTAGTGGGATCATATTTGCAGCTTTCTCAGTATTATGGAACAACGGCTAAGAATCAGGAGGACGGTTCCATTATCGATCAATCGGACGGCGGCAATCTTTGGGCAGTTGAGAAAACGCGACTGGATGTCCGGCCGTATAACTTTCGCGGTCTGTCCGATACCGATGCCGGCAGTATCGACGGTATGATTGCCGAGGCGGGAATCCATAAAGCCGTCGTTCTTTGTCTGGATTCGACGGCCCCCAATACCAATAGCTACTGGGTCAATATGACCGATACAACCGGCCCGCAGGCCGAAGCCGGAGAAACTATCTGGACTTGGGATATGTCGTTTAGGGAACATACATGAGCGGAATACCGACTCCCCCGGAAAGCATCATCCTCATCGTCATCGATGCGAGCCATATCGACGTTCGCTGGACGAACGGTTCATACTATAGTCAAAACCAACCCGGCTGGTTGGACGTTGAACGTAAACCGGACGGTGGATCGTATGCGCAAGTCGCTCATATCGCATATTCGAATGGCATGGAGTGCCTTTTCCGGGATGAATCACTCGCCGACGGTACGAAATATTATTACCAGATTCGATTTGAATACCCGAATCTCGAATATCCCTATGGATCACTCTATACGGATTATTCCGACGCGGCAAGTGCGGTAACCTATTTGCCGATGACAACCGGATTCTACGGATCGGCCCATAACGACGACGTACATATGTTCTGGAACGACAACTCACAGAATGAAAGCGGATTCAAAATTTACCGTGATTTTGTTCTCGTCCATACAACCGGCCCGAATGAGGAATCATACACGGATCCCGGACTCAATACGGGTACGCAATATTATTATCAGATTTATGCCTACAATGCCCTTACGGAAAGCGGCTACCAATGGTTTTTAATTTGGACGGGCGATGTCCCCAACGCCGTAACGGATGTTACCGGTTATGCCACGGGTCTGACTACAATCCGATTGAACTGGCAGGATAATTCCAATAATGAAACAGGATTCAAAATCTATATCAGCACTAATGGAACAGACTTTTCTTTACATGACACGATAGCCGTGCCGAATACGCAAACCTTCGAGGTTGCTGATCTTGTCCAAGGTACGCACTACTGGTTTAGGGTTTATGCCTATAATTACAGCGGAAACTCCGATCATTCCAATGTCTGCCAAGTCTGGACGATGGCGAATATTTCAACGCCGTCCAATGTCGCGGCCGCGGCCGTCAACGGCACTACCGTTGATATCACCTTCGACGACAACTCCGTAGCCGAAGATCATCACTTCCTATATCGCAAGAACGGCGGGGCATATCCGGCGCAGGCAAGTCCCACCGCCGTTACCGAAAAGAATGTCACCCATTATCGAAATACCGGTCTTACGCCCGGCACGCTCTATACCTATAAAATTTGTGCTCAGCAAGATGCCGGTCCGGCCTATTCAGCTTATTCAGCCGAAGTCGAAGTCACTACCCCCATTGCCTTAGCCGCGCCAACCGATCTGGCCGTCTCCGATGTTCATCAAGATACCTGGATGAGACTGACCTGGACGAATCCGGCCGGAACATTGAGGAATAAGATTTATAAATCGCCCGTCAATTCGGGTTTTTCCGAAATTGCCGATATTAAAGGAACTCTCCAATCCTATAAAGTATGGGATTTGACAGCCGATACGAAATATTATTTCAAAGTTTCGGCAATAAACGGTGCGGGCGAAGGAACACTTACGGCATCCGTCAATCATACTACATCCGCCGTATATCTTCCCTCCAGGTTTGAAAAGTTGATGCTCAAGCAAAAAGCCGAACTTATCTATCTGTTGGAAATCAATCCCTTGTTATTCTTGACCGGATGGACACAGACGGCCGGTCATGTCTATGAAACTACCGTTGAAGAACGAGGAACGGATATTGATTTGGTCTATGAGAACGGTACGGCTTATACGGAATTGACGACGACGGCCCTAACGCCTTCGACCTTCTATTTCGATTACTATGCCCGAAAACTTTATGTCCATACCTCGACGGATGCCAGCCCCGCCGTCTTTACTATGACGGCCTCGATTTGGATTTATATTACCAACAAACAGGCAGCGGGTTCGGAAGTGGTTTACAACGGTAATTATTATCTTCCGCTTCTCAACTCTGAGGGAATCCCCGATATGAGCCAGGAGATCAAACCTTATTTTGAAGGCGGATTGACCTTGCAGGGCGGATCATTCACGGTAAGTCAAGGCCCGATAAACAATGCGCCGTTCTTTTTTATCCCGTTCGCCAAATATTACTGGGAGAATCGCAAAATAATCCTTAAGGCCGGACTTGCAAGTTTCACCTATGCCGAATTTGATCCTCCCATTTATACCGGGATCATCGACTCCTGCGAGATAAACGATGCCTCAATGGTTATTAATACACTCGATTTCCGGGAGGGACTCGGACGATCCGTTCCCTGGATGAAATATACGGTGACCGATTTCCCAAACATGGATACAACGAATCTAACCGACAAATGGAGACCGTATTATTTTGGGACGCAGATAGATATCCCCGTCAACTGCATCGATACCGCAAGTTATATTTTCGAGTTCAATAACGGTCGAGTCAAAAGCGTTTCGGCGGTCAAACTAAACGGCACCCCCCTAATAGCCAACACCGATTATTGGATCGATTACTGGCGGGGACGTCTTACCCTGGCTTCAACGTTTTTATGGACTACATCGGACAGGATCACAGTGACCTTTGACGGCCTAGTCGATGAAATCGATACGGCAATCACCAACGGCGCGGAGATTTTCGCCTATGCCTGCCAGAATTGGTACGGTCTCACGGATGGCGAACTCGATTGGGATAATATCTACCGAACGAAATATGCCCGGACAACGACGCTTGCCTTACCTTGTTATAAAGAACGGTCGATGGAGGAGATATTCGTACTTCTCGAACACAGCGTTCGCGGATGGACCTACCAGGGCGTGGACGGCAAGATCGGAATCAAGATTGCCTTGACCGCCGCCCCTTCCGATATCCGGTATGTTATGGATCAGCACATCAAGGACTTCACCGGTATACGAGACCAGGCCAATATCTATTATGAAATCCATGTTCATTACAACGAAGATCCGGGTACGGAACGCTATCAATGGATTAAGAAAACGGTACCAAACGCCCAATACCGTTCACGCCATTTTAATAGGTTGGATATCTATACCGCCATTCCCTCAGAGACCGACGCGGGAACACTCGGCGATGCCATCATTCCGCTCCTGAACAAAACCTATTATTCCTTCACATCCTCCCGTGTTCTATTCCCCTGTCAGGCCGGAGATTTGATTTACCTTAGCCGCGAAAAATTCCCGAACATATCCGGAGCGGTGACAAACTTACTGATGCGGATAATCCGAATCTCGAAAATGATCGGGCACGGTCAATGCTCGGTAACGGTCGAGGAAGTCTAATGGGTCAAAATACATTCGCTAAAAATACCGATCTCCAAAGTCATAGCAATCAAGACTGGAAAGAGGCTCATGCGATTTGGAAAAATGTTTCGCAGGTTATCTCCAAGTATTCGGCGCGGGCGTATCGTGCGACCGATCTTACGCCGACTTATGATGCCTGGACGACGATGACGCTCGACACTGAAAGTTATGATCCTAACGGAAACTTTGCTTCTAATGTTTATACCTGTCCGGTTGCCGGGAAATATGTGGTTCAGGCAGGATTGTATTTTCGTCATAATAGTGCGGATCAGAATGCAACCGTCGCGGCGTCTATTTATCTCGGAGCCACGGAAAAAACTAAGATTGGAAAGATAAATTCCTTTTTTGCAAACGGTGATCAATATTGGGGTATTACCGGAGGGGATGTTTTGAGTTGTGCCGTGGGTGATGTTATTGCATTGAAATATTATGCTACCGGATGGGACGCAACTTTTCAGGGCGGGGAATCGAAAATATTCATGTCGATCCATCGGGAAGGATTGCCTGGAGCTGAGGCGGCGGGAGTAGGCGCCTTTTTGAGTCTTACTGATACTCCTAGTTCATATTCGAGCGCCAATCTCAAATATGTTCGCATAAACAACGGGATGTCCGCCTTAGAGTTTGGGGCTAGAATGACCATATCTGCTAATGCACCTTCGGGTGGAGACAGTGGAGATATTTGGTTTCAGTATGATATAGATTTGCCAACACTATCAAAATGTTCAGTGTATCTGTATACAACGATGGATAATCTGACCGATATCACACCTACCCTTATACTTTTAGATACGAAGACGGATGATCCGGGTAACAATTTTAGCACGGTAACGCATCTCTTTACTTGCCCCGTGGCCGGATACTATGCCGTGACAGCATCGGTTGCCTTTAAGGACGTTATAGCATCTAAGGAATACCGTGCTCATATTTATATTAATGGCGTCCCCGTATCGAGTACGATATCGCAGACAGTCCTTGCTCAAAATATTATTTTGCCAATCGCTGGAATTTTCAAATGTGCGGAAAACGATACGATAGGACTTTGGGCATATGTTGATACCGGAGCAAATACCGTCGATGTTTATGGTGGTCATATATCTCGTACCAGGATGGAAATCCATTTGATGAGTTTGACATAAGGAAATTAATTGAGAATTTAAATGCCTATTTACGTTAAAACCGGTGAAGATTGGGTACCCTTGACAATTGGGGGGCTTCAAGGTCCTACTGGACCGCAGGGGATTACGGGTACCATAGGTCCGCAAGGGGAATCTGGAATACAGGGGGCAACCGGGCCGGTTGGCATCACGGGGCCGACCGGAATCACCGGGGCGCAGGGAGAAATAGGGCCTTCCGGCCCGACGGGGGTTGTCGGCCCGACCGGGGTAACGGGTCCGCAGGGTTCTATTGGCCCAACCGGGGTAACGGGAGTTGCGGGACCGACTGGAATAACGGGTCCTCAAGGAGCGGTGGGAACTACCGGGGCAACAGGCGTGACCGGTCCCGGAGGCCCGCAAGGTATAACGGGGGTTCAAGGTCCGCAGGGTAATACTGGAATTCAAGGTGTCCAAGGACCACAGGGTATAACGGGAGTTACCGGATCGCAGGGGAATACGGGTATTCAGGGACCACAGGGTCCACAGGGCAATACGGGCGTCCAGGGCACTCAGGGGACACAGGGAAACACGGGTATACAGGGAATACAAGGCATAACGGGGGTTCAAGGTCCGCAGGGATATACGGGTATTCAGGGAGCGCAAGGTCCGCAAGGAAATACGGGAGTTCAAGGTGCTCAAGGAATAACTGGAATTCAAGGCGTACAAGGTCCGCAAGGGGCACAGGGTGCAACTGGTTTTGGAGGGGATCCCGGTGAAACAGGAGCGCAAGGTCCGCAAGGACCTACGGGTTTACAGGGTGAAGAGGGTGAAATGGGAACACAAGGATTACAGGGATATACGGGAGACCCCGGAGAACTGGGCGGTGTTGGATACTTTTCCGGTTATTTCTCCTATATAGAAATAAACAACGGGCTTGTTACGTATATCAGTTAAGAATGAGAAAGGAGTCTCTCGTAGTGAACAAAGAAAATTGGGTTAAAGAGAATGAATGGGAGCGACGGTGGTGGGGAGATTGCGTGAATACCCATGATGAGGAAAGGAAACAATTGAAATATGCGTCGTTCATGGGCCTGGATCAGTTCAAGCAGGTCATTCCCAATAGAAATCAGGGATTTGAATTTGATTTGAAAGGAAAATCCGTTTTGGACATCGGCGGCGGTCCGACTTCTTTACTTCTCAAATGCACGAACTTTAACAAAGCTGTTGTAATTGATCCGGGAAATTTCCCGGCTTGGATTAAAAAGAGATATGAGACTCATAATGTCGAACTTAAAATTGAATTTGCCGAAGAGATTTGTCTGGAGGAGTTTGACGAGGTCTGGATTTACAACGTTCTCCAACACGTTGTTGATCCCGACGAGATTCTGAGAAAGGCGAAGAAGATTGGAAAAATTATTAGAATTTTCGAGTGGCTTAATACCGGAATATCGGATGGGCACCCGTTTTCATTAACAAAAGAATGGCTGGATAAATATTTCAGTGGAACGGTTAAAAATATGAATAACGAAGAAGGCCTTTATGGCGATGCTTATATTGCCGTGCATAATGTGAAGGAAAATAAAAATGTAGTTAGATCAAAACAGAAAGTATTTCATCTTTTGGGATTGGCCCATTTACCGACAAACAAGGATGAGGCCGTGGCGTGCGCCTTCTCGCAGAAAGTTCTTAAGATGGGAAAAATGCTTAAGGATTCAGGTCATAAAGTCTATTTTTACGGTGTGGAAGGATCGACGGTTGAGTGCGATGAATTTATTCCTGTTTCCACAAAAAACATACTTCTTAAGACGTATGGAAATTATGATTGGAAGAAATTCCAATATAAACATGACAGTAAGGATTTTGCTTACACCATGTTTAACAACAAGGCCATTCAAGAGATAAACAAGAGAAAGCAGAATACCGATTACTTACTCATCACGTTTGGGTGGGGACAGAAGGCTGTCGCAGATGCGGTTAATATAGGTCTGACAGTTGAATCCGGAATTGGTTATCCATCGACCTTTGCTAAATTTAAAGTTTTTGAGAGTTATGCATTCATGCATTATTCCTATGGGAAGACGGCGGTGGAGGATGGTTTATTTTATGATTGCGTCATTCCCAATTATTTTGATCCGGCCGACTTTACCTATTCGGCCGAGAAGAAAGATTACTTTCTCTATCTAGGACGATTGATTAAAAGAAAGGGCGTCGATATAGCCAAGGAAGTAGTTTCGGCCGTCGGCGGAAAACTTATTATTGCCGGACAGAGACGCGAGGGCGTTCCGGTGGATCACATCGATACGGATGCCCCCTATATAGAATATGCCGGATTTGCCGACTTGGAGAAACGCCGGATACTTTTGAGTGAAGCCAAAGCCCTTTTTGTTCCAACGACATACATTGGGCCGTTCGAGGGCGTATCCATTGAAGCGGGATTTTCGGGAACTCCGGTTATCACGACGGACTGGGGGTGCTTTGCTGAAAATGTGATCCATGGAGTTACGGGTTATAGGTGTAGAACTTTGGAACAATTTATTTGGGCAGCCATGAATATCGACAAAATCAAGTCCCATAATTGTCGGGAGTTTGCCATGAAGAATTTTACTTTGGAGCGTGTAGCAAAAATGTATGATGAATATTTTGATATGTTGATGACACTCTATGACAAAGGCTGGTATCAGCCGAATCCCGGTAGAACAAATTTGGATTGGCTTAATCGAGAATATATTTGATGGAGAACGAGTATGATAATAAAAGTAATCATCACACGATTTGAGTTATATCCGCAACTTAATCCTACGGGGAAAATTGTAGGATTTTTGATCGGCATTAAAACAGATGCCGGAGTAATGAAAGGAGGATTCTATAAAGAGGCTTTTGTTCCTATGGCGGGCACGATAGGAAAAACCGATATTCAAGTAGTTGAAATAGCTTGGCAAATGGTGAAGGTTGCCGTTAAAACATCTATTTTAGCCATGAAAGATAGACCTACCATTCTTGGAGTAGAATTTATTCCGCCTTCGGGTGATTTGTCTTGAGATAATCAATGGGTGTTTTTGGCAAAGTAGACGGCATTTGGAAGGATTTCCATCCTCCCATTTCAGGGGGCGCCTTGGGTTTTGAAGGAACAATAGGACCAATTGGTCCTATTGGATCATCCGGTGAACCGTGTTTTATTCAAGGGGCAACCGGGCCGGTTGGCATCACGGGACCGACTGGAATAACGGGTCCTCAAGGAGAGATAGGGCCTTCCGGCCCGACGGGGGTTGTCGGCCCGACCGGAGTAACGGGTCCGCAGGGTTCTATTGGCCCAACCGGGGTAACGGGAGTTGCGGGACCGACTGGAATAACGGGTCCTCAAGGAGAGATAGGGCCTTCCGGCCCGACGGGGGTTGTCGGCCCGACCGGGGTAACGGGTCCTCAAGGAGAAATAGGACCTTCCGGCCCGACGGGGGTTGTCGGCCCGACCGGGGTAACCGGAGCGCAAGGAAGTATCGGCCAAAGCGGGCCTACGGGAACCGGCGGTCCAATGGGAACGCAAGGTTCGACGGGAGAACAGGGTCCGGCAGGAGCACAAGGTATAACGGGGGTTCAAGGTTCTCAAGGAAATACAGGCGTCCAGGGTACTCAGGGGACACAGGGGATTACCGGAGTTCAAGGAGAACAGGGTAATACCGGAATCCAAGGTTCTCAAGGAGAGGTGGGCATAACGGGGGTTCAAGGTCCGCAGGGATATACGGGTACTCAAGGAGATCAGGGGACACAGGGGATTACCGGAGTTCAAGGAGAACAAGGCAATAACGGAATAATCGGACCACAGGGACCGCAAGGCATAACGGGAGTTGGGGGTGCTGCCGGTGAAAGGGGAACATGGGGTCCCGGAGGCCCGACCGGCGCTACCGGGGCAACGGGTCCAACCGGACCTACGGGGCCACAAGGATATACGGGTCCGGAGGGAGAAATAGGCCCAAAGGGAGAAACGGGTATTTGGGGCGGATGTTATGGAACGTGGGGTGGAGAAGGCGGTTGGGCGGGAGAAATTTTACATGGTTATATTCAATCAATATGGCCCGTATAGAATAAAAATATGATCAAAACAAAAAATAAACAGTCCTTGGATTTTCTGAACAGACTTCTCCCGATAGGACAAAATTTAATTCAATATATTGATGTTCGCTTTGATTCTTTTATCGATATGGTTAAAAACGATCCCGTTGTTTGGGTGCTGGTTAAAATGATAGTATCTACGAACATCTTTGGGATAGAAATTATTGACGATCCTAAACAAAGTGGTGTTTTTAATCAAGACAATAAACCCGATATTAGACTTAATTATCGCCGGGGGGAAAAACTGAAATTATCATGTCCGCCATTTGGATTCGACGGTTATATTGTTGTGAATCTAAGCAGAAAATATCAAAATATGAATGGCGTTCCGGTGAGCCATGAATCTATTTTGTTCCATGAGATTGTTGAGAATTATGAACGGGTGGAAATGAATTTATCCTATGCCGATGCCCACGAATTTGCTCGAAAATTAGAGATAGAATTGTTATCTTATCGAAATAATAATCCGGTATATTCCGGTTTAGCCGGTGAGATGGTAGAAGAAATAAAATGATGTGTATTTTCAAAAAGAAAGAGATGGAAGGCGACGGCGAACTTGGCGGCATAGGAGAAAGGAATGGCCGGGGCCGGGATAGGAACGGAGGACGATGCGCCGGGCATATGATGGGGTAATCCGTTGAAACCTTCCTATGTCATCATCCATCATTCGGCGGGTGAAGACAGATCGGACTTGTCCTGGAATGAAATCCGGGATTGGCACGTCAAAAATCTACATTACTTGGATATAGGTTATAACGCTTGCGTGGAAAATATTGAAGGTAGTTACGAAATCTTAATCGGTCGGGATTGGGATATAAATGGGGCTCACACATTGAGATATAATGATAAATCTCTCGGCCTCTGCCTCGTCGGCGATTTCAATAAAACCGTTCCGCTCGATGCGCAACTTGCCGCCGCCGCCAAATTAATCAAAATGTGGATGCGTCTTTTCCAAATTCCGATAACGAATATTAAACCGCATAGTGCGGTCAATCAAACCGATTGTCCGGGCTCAAAATTCCCTTGGCAAAAATTCCTGGATTTACTTGTCTAAGTTGTGTCGTAATTTGTGCCGTAAACTTATATGCAAATTGAGTCATTGATTGTCGCTTTTTATATATCGCCATAGCCGACGTATTCAACGGAACGATCCTAACTTTCCCGTCCTTTCCCGCTACTCTGGCTCCCTCCGCTTTTATGTCCTCCCACCGCAAATTCAAAATCTCGGACTTTCTCATTCCCGTATTCAATCCAAACAAAACCAAATCTCCAAAATTCCTTTGCCGGGGAATCTTGCCGTTTTTGCTTATTTCCGACACAGCCGGGATAATCTTGCCGACTTCCGCCTGCGTCGTCCATTAGATAGGCCGAATTCGGGGCGGAATCGGCCCTAGGATCAACGATCCTTTGCCTCTCCGTGAATTTCCACGCCCCCAAAAATAAGATCGTCCTTGACCATCCCTGGACGAAAAGTTGACAATTCATGCTTATATATACATATCCTTGCTATGCTTCATATGAGGGGATAGGGTTTATAAGGCAGGCCGTCAAAGGACTATAGGCCCTATTTTGATATCTCTTATTCTTAATGATATCAATGCGATAATAAATCCGATTTCAAAATATTGACCATAGATCGCATTTCCATCCCGGTAGCCCGACGGGGAGCATATCATTTCTTTATCCGGCTTTCAAGCGTTTCCATTGCCTTTTTCATGCGAGAAAAATCATCGTGTTGATATTTCATAAGGGTCTCTGTCCTATTATGTCCCAAAATATTCATAATATCCTGCAACCCGACCCCCCGGCCTAAACTTTCACTGACCATGATCGAGGCTGCCGTATGCCGAAGGCCATGCAAAATAAAATCCGAAACGCCCGAGATTTCGCGCACCCGCCGGATAAGCCACTTGACCTCTACTCGCGTTTTCCTATTTTCAATCGGCAGGACATAACCGTCACCGCACGAGTCGAGTTTGAGACTTGCCAGGATTTCTTCGATACCCGGGGTCAATGGGATCGTCTTCTCTCGTTTCTGCTTTGTTTCGGTCCGGCGCAAGACGATCCGGTCCCCGCGCACGTTGTCCCATTTGAGGTTGAGGAGCTCGCCCAGACGCATCCCGGTAAGCAGGAGCATGAGAATGATCCGCCGCGCATATTTGGGTGCGCGCGCGTTGGCCTGAGTCTCGGTTTCGATTCGGCCGGCCGCTTCGAGAATCCGCCTGAGTTCGTCCTCGGTGTATTCCCGACGATTTGAGTCCACAATATACGGCCGGAATTCCTTGACCGGGTTGCGGCCGCTGAAATATTTTTCTCGGATAGCGAAATTGAATAGTGCCTTGAGTAACGCCATGTAATGATTCCGGGTATATTTCTCTCGGCCGTGATCGGCGAGCCAGGTATCAATCTCCTGGATCTCGACGCTCCCAATTTCATCCAACGTCTTGTCTTTCCAGAACGAGCCGACAATATTCAATCGCCGCTCGTACATTTTCCATTCTGAGATACGTTTGACGTTGCGCTCGTAGGCTATGAATTCGCGGGCAATATCCTCGAATATCGGCGCTGGTGACGGCGGGGTGCCGCCCGGAATGCCGTAATACTTTTCCCATTGCCGCCGGTACTCTTGTTCCCACAGCCAACGTGCCTTGACCGGATCGCGGGTGCGGAGTGAGAGCCGAACGCGCTTGTGGTTTGGGGGAAAACCAATATAGGAGTCCAGATAGTAGGCGTGATTTTTGGGATTGAATACCGGACCTTCGCGTCGGCGGGGAGTCAATGCACCCTCTTTTTTCTCAGCTCCGATTTTTGCGTGATTTTGTCATAGGTCATTTCATATTCTTCGCCGCAATTCCGGCATTTGATGACGGCCAGCACGGTCGCATCCGTGCTCAGGTCATAGCCGTGAAGGACGGCGCCGCAATTCGGACAGATTAGGGCGGCGAGGAAGACGAAGACCATCTATTTTTCGTATTTGACTTCCCAGATCATTTTTGTTTTATCCATTTTATTTGAAATGTTTTTATTTGTATCATTAAAAAAAACGGAAAAGTTGCC
>Ga0315289_10000448_pt1 | contig 63867 bp, 81 predicted proteins | sample YL17G11_40_MG_FD_203452 | JGI IMG/M metagenome (GOLD analysis project Ga0315289, IMG submission 203452) | Sediment microbial communities from Yellowstone Lake, YNP, Wyoming, USA - YL17G11_40 | ecosystem: Environmental > Aquatic > Freshwater > Lake > Sediment | place: USA: Wyoming | collected... | reverse complement strand
TAGAAACAATAGTCGAATTCCCATTTTTAAAGAATATATGGGGCAAGGTAAATGAAAAAACTTCTTTGGCTTCTGTTTCATTTTTAAGTTCCAAAGGCTTTTTTGGGATAAATAAATTAAGCAAAGCTAAAAATGCAACAATTGCTACAAGATAAAATATTATTTGTTTTGTTTCGCGTTCCATTCTATCTCTAGGGAGGTATAGCCAGAGGAACCGTTAGGTTCTTCGGCAATGAGCCTGCGAGGATTTGAACCTCGGACCCCCGCCTTATCAGAGCGGTGCGCTACCGGACTGCGCTACAGGCTCATATTAATCCCCCGTATTCTAAATTTATAAAACTAACTCAAAGAAAAGATAGCTAAAAAGACATGAGAAATCGCCTTGAAAACATTTAAAAAAGCCCCGCAAGTATGATTTCTATGAATGCTTACGATTACATTAAAAAGAATTTAAGGGAAAATCTTAGCAAAAAGATGATTGAATGGCGAAGCCAAGAAAGTGTTACAAAACTTGAGAAGCCAACAGACATAGGCAGAGCAAGAAAACTTGGATATAAAGATAAGAAAGGGATTGTTGTCGCGCGAGTCAGAGTAATAAGGGGTGGAAGAAGAAGGCACAGAGTAAACAAAGGAAGGAAAAGCAAGAAGCAAACTGCAAGACTAACATTAAAAATGAATTATCAGTGGGTTGCTGAACAGAGAGCTGCAAAAAAATTTGTTAATCTTGAAGTCCTTAATTCTTATAAGGTTGGCAAGGATGGAAAGCATTATTTCTTTGAAGTTATTTTAATCGACCCCGAAAGCCCTGAAATAAAAGCAGACCCAAACTTAAACTGGATTTGCAGGCCAGAAAACAGAGGCAGAGTTTTCCATGGATTAACAAGTGCAGGAAAGAAATCAAGAGGCCTGAGGCACAAAGGCCGAGAGTTAAAAGTAAGGCCAAGCATAACTGTTTGGAGAAAGAAAGGGAAGTAAAATAGATAAAGGCTTTTTCTTTTAGAAAAATATGTTCATCAAGATACATAAAGCATATAGAGAAGTTATTGCAATTTGCGATGAGGATTTGCTTGGCAAAAAGTTCGAAGACGGCAAAAGAGTCCTTGACGTCAGGGAAAATTTCTTCAAAGGCGAGAAGATTGAAGAGTCTAAGCTGCTTGAACTAATGCAAGAGTTTGTTAAGAGTGATGCAACTTTTAACATAATCGGTGAGAAATCAGTGAGTATTGCAATAAAAGCGGGCATAATCACAAAAGACGGTATAAAGAGAATCAAGGGAATTCCCTACGCGCTTGTTCTGCTGTAAGCTGTAAAAGGGTAAAGTTCTATTCAGTAATGTCTGCAATAGTTGCCTCATTCAGCCCGATGACATCAGCGGTCTTTAACTCAAGGAGCTTGGTTCTCTCTCCTCCTCCGCCGTAAATAGATTCATATTGCAACAATTTCTTGTCCAAGACAACTTTCATCTTGACTTTATGATAAACCATTGGCGTGGCTCCCGGCGAGTATCCTGAATAATTTTCAGCGTCTTCAAACGGGACTAGTCGGATTTTTTTGGCACCAATAGATTCTTTAACTTTAGAAAAGCTTAACTTGCTGTCTCCGGGTATAATCGCAAGAATCAGGTTCTTATCTTGGTCAAGCAAAACCAAAGACTTTGTAACCCTCTTCAATTCAATGCCAGACTTCTCTGCGGCATCGACGGTGTGTACAGTTTCGGGCTTATCAACAAAATTATGCCAAATTCCTCCCTGTTTCAAATAGCTTTCCAACTCCATAACCCAAAGTTAAACAAATGGCTATATAAAAATATCCCTGGCAAACCGGATTTATCATCCTATATCTTTATAAATCCTCGTCCGTATAGTTAAAAATGCAGAACCAACAAACTCGAGGACAACAGAGTCAAACAGACCAGCAGCCAATTAGAGTAAGGATTCCAAGAGGAAAAGAAATACTGGGGATAGTGGAACAAAGAGTAGGCGGAAGCAGGATGATAATAAAATGCATGGACGGAAAGTCAAGAAACTGCAGAGTTCCGGGTAGGCTTAGAAGGGCTCTTTGGGTAAGAGAAGGCGATGTAGTAATCATAGAACCCTGGGAATTCGACAACGAAAAAGGCGATATTCTTTTCAAATATAATCCAACACAGGTTGACTGGCTTAAAAGACATGACTATCTAAAACAAGCTGAATCCGAACTGCTTTAAACCCTGATAAAATGCAGATTCTCAACATAAAAACTGTCAAAAGGATAGAAGCAAACAAACGTTTTTTAGAAAAGAGGCTTAAAGTCAAAATTGAAACTTCTGGGAAAAAAATAGAAATATCCGGGGATGAATATGAAAGATATATTGCAGAAAGGGTTATTGAAGCAATAGACAAAAACTTCAGCATAGATACTGCTTTACTTTTACAAAGCGAAGACTATGTCTTTGAGTCAATTAGCATAAAAGACTACACTCGGAAAAAAAACATTTCAACAATTATAGCAAGAGTTCTCGGGAAAAAGGGAAGGACCATAGAACTTATAGGAGAGCTTTCATACTGTGAATTAACTTTAAGTGATCATTATGTAAGCATAATAGGCCCCGCAGAAAAAATAAAAGATGCATTAAATGCGGTAATTAGTCTTATCGGGGGTGCGAAAACCTCTAAAGTCTATGGCTATCTTGAAAAAGCAAGAAAACGCATATTAAATGAAGACCTCGGCCTGAAAATAAAGAATGAAGAATAAAAAGATAAAGAATAACTTTAAAAATAACTTTCGTTTCTTTAAAACTAAGTCCTTGTAGCTCAGCAGGTTCGTTTGACGAGAAATTATCAAATGCTGTAAAGAGCAACTGACTGTTAATCAGTGGGTCGGAGGTTCGAGTCCTCCCAAGGACGTTTTATATTTTATAATAGGGGTCTTAGCAATATTTTTATATCCCTTTTTCCTCTCTTTTTTATGAAGTTTGATGAGCTTGTCGAGAAAAGGCACTCTGTCCGGAAGTTTTCAAGGAAAAAGCCGTCTTGGAAAGATATAAGCCTAGCAATAAATGCGGCAAGGCTTGCCCCTTTAGCAGGAAACACTCCAAACTTAAAGTTTGTTGTGGTTTCAGATGAAAAAATAATAAGCCAGCTCGCAGACGCAGCAAACCAAGACTGGATCAAGCAGGCATTTTATGTTCTGGTTGCCTGTTCAGAGGATGAGAAGCTAGTTTTAAGTTATGGGGAAAGAGGAAAAATGTATGCAAGGCAGCAGACCGGAGCAGCCCTGGAAAATTTATGGTTAAAGCTGGAAGAGCTTGGACTTGCCACTTGCTGGGTCGGTGCCTTTTATGAAACAGACATTAAAAGTACATTAAGACTCCCTGAAAATATCCAAGTAGAGGCAATGTTCCCTATAGGATTTAGCGCAGAAAAAACAAAGCAAAAACCCAAGCCCGAACTTTCTAGTATAGTCTTCTGGGAAAAATGGGGCAATCTGTATTTAATCCCTCCCAAAAAACAAGAAGTCTAAAAATGTTAAGAGAATTCTATACAAAAATCAGAAGAGATTTTAGAAGAGGTTGGATAGAAGCAGAAAGAGAAAGTGAATTTGAAGAACATCCTGAAAGAAGAAATTGGACAAGAGAAGACAGGCAATTTCAAGATTTTGAACATGATCAAAGGATTCTTGTAACCAGCCCATTAACAACAGGATTATTCATCCTAGGCTCTCAGATTTTTTATGAGATTGGAAATAATGAACTTAGAACTGCATTTGGTTTAGCTACTATAGCAATGCTTGGAGCTGTCTGGAACAGTTATAGAAAAATAAGAAAAAATCCATTTTATGACTCAAGAAATTTTTAAGGTATGAATTTTGAGAGAGTTTAGAAAAGAAATATTCTGCAAGGAAATTTTCTAAAAAGCAGCAAGTCTAGTTTTGTAAAAGATTTCTTAATTCATCCATATCTTTTTCAGTCAGGGGTTCTTTGTTTAATTCATTAACTAGCCACAACCCACATTTTTGTATTTTTTCTTTTGGCGAATATAGCCCCAACCAGTTATTTGAAGGTTTACAGTCTTTGCAAGAAGAAAGGGCAGAAATAATTTTGGATTCTAATTCTAACCTCTTTTTTACATCTTTCACTTCAAATACAACAAAACTAAAGTTCTCTTGAATATAATTTGAAACTTTTTTCTCTATCTCTTTTTGTCTATTTAAGTCAATCAAACTCCCAAACTTTTCTTTGGCATTTTTAGTTGTTAAATCAATTTCCCATTTTTCTAGAAACTGGTCTTTTTCCTTGTTCAGTAATGCCCTGCCGATATTTTTTCTAAAAATGCTTCTGTCCTTATTCTCTTTAATAAAATGCTGCTGGAGTCTTGACCTCAATTGATTATTCCCGGTATGTGTACCTACACGAACAATTCTATTTCCATCATGCGACTTCTCGCCTTTCTCAAAAAGAATGTATATTCCATTAAGAGGGATTTCCTTTTCATCAAAAGGAAACTTAAATCTTTTCAAACTGTTAAACCACTGATGAATTTTATTACAGCATTTATTCATTTTTAATTTTGTCTTTTAGGTATTTTAGTTGTTTTCCTATTCCCAAATTTTTCAGGGGGATTTCATAATGGCCAATGTAAGGTAGAAGGTATCGTCTGTATCTCTCGCCTGCCAAAAAAATAAAATTGTCTTTTTTGATATCTGCAGATTTCATTAAGCTATTGATAACTTCCTTTGCCCAATCTTTGACTTCTTTTGAAGACATATTATTCAGGGTTTTGTTGTATGGCTCTATTTCTTCTTCTAAGTCTAAAAGTCCATATTTTGCAGACAGGATAAAAACTTTGTCGGGATTTAATGAAAAGGCATATTTCAAATTGAATTTGAATAAAGGGCTAATATACAAATCCTTTGCTTTTGTTTTACAAGTCAATTTTCTACTTACACATGATACCAATACTATATTCTTCATTTGATTGAATAGTATAGAAAATATATAAACATTTTGTAAAAAAAGAAAAAGACCAGCCCCGAAGGGCTGGCTAAAATATAACTTTACCTGTATGTTTCTATGCCTAAATCCGATATTTCTACTTTTATTCTATTATCTTCTGCTCTAGGCTTGCCCAAAATATAAGGGCTTTTCACGCCGGTCATTATTGTAATGACTCTTACTTTTCCTGTAAAGTCTTTATTGACTCTTGCTCCAATAATTACTGTTGCTTCTGGACTTAAGTTCTCTGTAACAAGTTTTCCAACATTGCTAAACTCTTCAAGCTTTAAGTCAGAACCGCCAGTTACATGAACTAATGCTCCGGTAGCTCCTTTATAGTCTACATCCAGCAAAGGATGGCTCAATGCTTGTCTTACTGCTTCTTCTACCCTATTGGTTGTATCGCTTTCGCCTATTCCAATAACCGCAACATCCCCGTTTTTCATAATAGCAGAGACGTCTGCATAGTCAAGGTTAATCAATGAAGGCAAGGTAATTGTTTCCACAATTCCTTTTATCATTGTGCTAACCAGTTCATTGGCAACAGCAAAAGCCTGTTCTATAGGCAAGTTTCCTGCAATGTCAACAAGCCTATTGTTGTCTATTACAATTACTGTATCTGAACTGTCTCTTAATTCATTCAAGCCAAATTCTGCTTTATCGATTCTTGCTCTCTCGCAATCGAAAGGCATTGTAACTACGCCAATAACTACTGCTCCAGTTTCTTTTGCAACCTGGGCAACAACTGGTGCTCCGCCTGTTCCTGTTCCTCCACCCATTCCAGCTACAACAAAAGCCATGTCTGCCCCGCCCACTGCCCTTTTTATTTCAGAGAGCGCTTCTTTCGCAGCTTCTTTTCCCTTATCAGGATAGCCACCGCAACCCAAACCTCTTGTCAGCTCTTTTCCTATAAGGATTTTTTCATCAGCTTTTGTTATGCTTAGATGCAAGGCGTCAGTGTTCAATGCATAAATTCCCGCTCCATTAATGCCTTTGTTAAAAAGCCATGTTACTGTATTGCAACCTCCTCCGCCAACTCCGAAAACTTTGATGTTGGCTTTCCCAGCTTTTAACTCATCAAAATTTATGCTGTGAGTTGCTGCATTTTCTATTGCTTCTCTTGCAAAATCAAGTGCCATATATTTTTACCTCCTTTTATTTAATTTTTATCAGCGAAAGTTTTATATACTTGCTTCCACTGATATTTTCAATAAATTTCCAAATACTTTGGAAAGAATTCACCCCAAAATACCGAATTTATCTATGGCAGTAGATAAATTCTATATTTACTTATTCTTTGTTCTTTATAAATTTTGTTGCATGGCTGTATATACTTGCCAGAAGTTTCAATTCAAAGGGGGCATTTTTAAATATTAGATTATTTCTTACTTTCCGATGGAACTCTTAGATATTGAAACATTCGGGCTGCTCAGGTATGTTGTTCCTGAAAAAATTGATATTGGAGAGTATGATTCTGCCAAAACAGGAGTTATTCTTCCAAACGGGCTGATATTGATTAATGGATGTGATTCGCTTGAAGAACAAGTAAAAACAGTATTGCACGAGATAATTCATATGCATCCAGAATTTATTTCTTATACCGGCGGTCTTTGGGAAAATTCTATCCTCAGAAATGAAGAATACGAAAATAGAATTGAACAATTAGCACAGCAAATATATGCCCGAAGAAAAGATATTGTCAAGGTTATAATTGCACAAATAAAGGAAGCACGCACCCATCCTTTGAACTCATCTCGCTAACTCTCTCCACCCTAATTTTCAAATCATCTCTTCAAGCTTCTTTATTTTTTTCCAAGTCCGTTCAAGCTTTTGGTTTGCTTCTTTTACAAGAATTTTCAGGAAATTATTATCCGCCAGGATTTTTCCTTTGCTGATTATTGGCATTTCAGTATGCTCTGTGCTCATTAACTCGCATACAAACCTTTTTCTTGTCGCCATTATCCCGCTTCTTTTCCAGCCTGCAAATTTAGCTTTGTCAATAATTGCCTGGGCAGATTCAAGGCTCTTGCAGGCAACATGCAAAATACAAGGTTCTTGCTTGAAACTTACTTCTTTCTCGCTTTTCTTAACTGCTTTTTCCAGCTCTTTCTTAAGCTGTTGAAAAGTTATTTTATCATGGCTTCTGAAAATAAAAAGCCCTGGCTTTTTATCTATAAGGTTTTTAAGCAGAATTACCCTGCCGGCACAGCTTGAAGTTGTATAATATTCCTTGTTTTTATTTAACTTAATGCAAAGGCTCTTGATTTTGCTGTCCCATTCACCGACATTGCTTATGTCTTTTCTTGCCAGTTGCTTGCCCTTGTCCTGTTCAAAGCTCATTTTAATTCCTTAAGCAGATTTTCCAATGAGGTATAAACTATTTTTCTAAAGCTTGCATCAAGTTCCTTTGGAAGCCTGCCGCTTATAAAGTCGCCTATAACATAAACCTTTTCAGACTTGCTAAACCAGCCCGCTGCATAAATTTCTGCTGCAACTCCCGCAGCCCATCCAATTGAAATCATTAAATCAGACAATTCAGCAAGCCTTTCAGGCTGGTTTCTCCATGTCCCGCAGTTATCCTGCTCATCAAGAATATCAAGATTAAGCCATTTTATGCCAAACTCCTTGTCGTCTTTTGGAACTATTCCAATTACTTTTTTGCCTCTGCGGGCTTTGTAAAACTCTGCGAATTTCTCACTGCTACTGCCTTTATCCGCACAAACAACAATTTGATGCCCAAGTTCTGCAATCCTGCCCGCAAGCCTTTCCAAGCCCTGCAAATAAGTTTCATAATTTAAGCCAGCATTAGTGCAATATTTCTTTATGTCGCCCGGCCCAAGTATTCCTATTCTCATAGAAAATTATAAAAGAATGGATTAATAAAGTTATTCAATAAGTTGATAAAAATGAAAACTGAATACAAGCTTAAGCATGATGGGTTTAGAAAAGTTAGAGGCGGCTCTGCAAAAGTTTTAGATATAATATGTGCAAAATGCAAAAACAAAGTTCTTGTTTATCAAAAAGACGGGCTTGGCTTCCTGCATCGTTGTTATTTGAACAGAATTTTAGAGCCAGAAGAATACGCCAGCTTGCAAAGCAATCCAAATATGCAGGATATTAAGGATATTCCAGCACTCATCTGTAAATCCTGCGGCACAATAATTGGCACGCCGATAAAGCACACAGACAAAAGGCTTGCATTCATATTAAGGCCGGGATTTTTTATAAAAAAATTGCATAAATCTAATTAGACACCGGCAGTTCTTTGTAAGCTTTTAATAGATTTTCCTTGAACTGCTTGAGGTATTGCGATGGAACTCTTGCCCCAGCAGCAGGAACATGGCCTCCAGCAGTTGAATCAGGAATTCCTTCAACAGATTTACGCATCAGCTCTCCGCAATCTATCTTTCTGTCCTGTCTTCTGCAGGAAATTCTTAAAAGTCCGTCAAATTTATTGATAAAAACAAAAGTTTTATCTTTGCTCTTTACGCTTATTATATTACTTAAAATAGAGGCAATAGAATATTTTGGAGTGTAATAATATAAAATCAAGTCTTTGTTCTCTTCTTTCTTTTTTTCAAAGTCACTTAAATAATAGTTAATTTCTTCCTGAATTATTTTTGAATAAGCTTCAAGTTCATTTAAGTCTGAAATAGACTTTGCTTTTGAAACAATATTATACACCTCTTTTTCCCTGCCTTCAAAATAAACTAAAGATAAGTTCAAGATTATCGCATTATTCCATAGATTGATTTTTTGGCTATCAATTCCAAAATCATCATAAACATTTATTGCAGTTTTTTCATTATATTTATGGGTAGTATCTGACACTATGCCTAAAACCGCAAGCCATTCAGGGATTTTTTGTATTTTTGAGAATAAGCAATAACAAAGATATGCCGCAGGATAGTCTGATTTTGCTTTTAAAAAAACGGTTTTCTCAGAATTCAGGTCTTCTTTGAAAGGATGATGATCAATTATAAGTATGTCTGCAAATTTTTCAAGCTCAAGAATATCCTGCTTAGAGTCAAAAATCGCGAGGTCTAATGCGATAATTTTATTTATTTTATTGTTTTTCAATTCGCTTGCAAGATTTTGAATCACTCCCACCTGATAACTGACAATTTTCATATAATCAGTCTTTCCAAGAACTTTTGATGCAATTACCGCGCTTATAACTCCGTCTCCGTCGTTATGGTTAAGCACTGCAATCTTGTCTTTGTCGCTAAGATTTCCAATAAATTCATAAAATCTTTTTTCGCTTCCTGCTAAAAATTCTAATGCGGGCATTTTACAAACAATTACAAAAGAACTTATAAAACTATTTAAAACGTATATACAGAAAAGGCAAAATATTAATAAACCCAAAATTCTTGCAGATTTTATGGAAGAGGCGATATCATCTTTAAAAGAATATCAGGAGCTTTGCAAAAAAACTGCAAAAAAATTTGATAGCCAGGAAAAAGAAATCTTGACATGGGGCTTGGGCATTGCAGGAGAAGCTGGTGATGTGGCAAGTTGCATAAAAAAAACTTTTGCGCATGACAATGACCAAAAAGCAGGCATAAGGGAGAATATAGGAGATGTCTTATGGTATGCTGCAACGATTTGTAATTTTTTCAATTGGGATTTCCAAGAAGTCTTAAAAGAAAATGTAGACAAGCTTAAAAAAAGGTTTCCTCAGGGCTTTACAACCCAAGATGCCAAAAGAGACAGAATAGACTGGAACGAAAAGAAATAATATTTTAATTTCTACTTCTTGTCAAAGATATCAGTTGCCAAGAATTTTTATTAAGTTTTTCTTAAATTCTAAAAAATCTTCTTTCCTCACTCTTGCGCCAGCTGCAGGAATATGGCCCCCGCCACTTGCATCTCTCAATCCAAAAATTGCCTTCTTGAGAATATCTGCACAATTCAATTTGCCATCATCTCTTCTGGCAGCCATATGCACAACGCCATCATCCTTTTCTCTGTATACTATAACTAAGTCACTATCTTTATAGATTGCAGATTCTCTAATTGCTTTAGTTGCAACACCATATTTGCTCTTATCATGATAAATATATCCCCAGATATGATCTTCTTTATTTTTCAAAAAGTCTTCTTTAGTATTTTTAATGTCCTTTTCAACTTCCTCAGAATACTTTTCTAATTTTTTTATGTCTTTTAAGCTGTTTATTTTTCTTAGAATGTTATAAAACTTAAAAGGATCTTCTTTCAGGAAAGTATTATAGTTGCCAAGAATTATAGTAAATATTCCAAGTTCGCTCTTGTTTATATCTCCCGCTTCTTTAAGCCCATACTTTTTTTCAATCATCTTGATAAATTTGGCATTATCATTCCAATTATGGTCTGTTATTATCGACATCGCAACAAGAAAATCTATTGAATCAAGAGGCTTAAATTTGCCCAAAAGACAGTAAGTGCTTAACCCTGCATTAAATTTTTTTTCTGTTAACATAAACACGGTTTTGCTCGAATTAAAATCTTTTATAGATTGATGATGGTCTATAATCAATACTTCTGCAAATTCTTCCAGTTTTACTTGAGTTTCTGGTTGTTCATTATTCAAATTCAAGTCAGTAATTATAACTTTAGTTATTTTTTCTTCTTTAAGTTTAGGAATAAGGTTCAAAATAAGGTCTTTTTTTGGGCTGTCAAATTCAAGAATATCAATTTTGCCAAAAACTTTTTCAAAAATCAAAACCGGAACCATGCCGTCCAAGTCCTTATGTGAAATAATTGCAATTTTGTCTTTTTTTGTTATTTGAGAAATAAAACTATTAAGTTTTTTTTCATCTCCATAAATAAGAGGAATTTTCATTTCTTCTCAAGTATCTCGGCTTTAATTCCATAGCTTTTGCAAAGTTGTACAAATTTCTCAGCATCTTGTCTTGTTCCTATAATGCTCGCATAATGCATTGGAACTGCAAGCTTTGGCTTTACAATGCTTGCTGCTTTTGCAGCCTCTTCTGCATTCATCGTGAACTTGCCTCCAACAGGCAATAATGCCAAGTCAACTTCCCCAACCATTTTCATCTCCGGAATTAAGTCAGTATCCCCTGCATGATAAATCTTTATTGCCAAAGTGTCAATAAGGTAGCCGTTCCACTCGTCTTCTTTTCTGTGAAAAGGCTTGTCAACATTGTAAGCAGGAAAAGCCCTAATTTTAAACCCGTGCAAGTTAATTTCCTGGCCAGGCCCTAGAAGCTTGATTTCAACTTCTTGTTTTAACTTTGTGATTTTACTTTGGCAGTCAGAAGGGCAGATTATTATCGTCCCTTTCTTTACAATTTTTTCAATATCCTGCAAAGAACAATGGTCATAATGGTCATGGCTAATAAGGACGACATCTGCTTTTTCTCCTCCAGCTATTTGAAAAGGGTCGATATAAATAATTCTGTCTGATTTTATCAAAAAGCCTGAATGCCCAAGCCATTCTATTGCAAGATTTTTGTATTGCATAGATTATTAAGAAAAAAGCAATATAAAAATCTAACTTTCTGCTGTAAGTAATCTTCCAAGTTCATAATCATTTCTAACCAAATCTTCTACACTAACCAACCGAATATCCAAACCTTCCTCATTTTTAGCTCTTGCAACTTCCTCGTAAGCCCCTCTTTTGCCTTTTGTAAACGAAAATCCCACTATGCATCCTTCGGTTTTTCCCTTTCTTCTTATTGCTGTTTCAAATTCGTCTACAACAGTTCTTCCAACGCCTTCTTGTTGTTTTATTTGTAAAGGAATTTTCGGCTCATCTTTTGAATACATTCCATCTATTCCCTTGTCTCCTGATTTACTGGAAGCCTTTTGGGCATTTGCCATATCGCATATATAGTCCTGAAATTCAAATGGGCCGATAGATTTTAGTTCTCTGATGGTTAAAGGTGCTCCTTCAATTCTTATATTCAATCCAAATTCTCCTTGCATTCTTTTCTTCATTTCGTCGCATGCCTGGGAAGAAACATCAATTCCAACCCATCTCCTGCTTAAGCTTTGGGCTGCGGCAATTGTTGTCCCGCAACCGCACATTGGGTCAAGAACCAAGCCTCCTTCTTCTGAAGATGCAGAAATAATTCTCTCAAGCAAAGTAACTGGTTTTTGTGTAGAATAGCCGGTTCTTTCTTTTGCCATGTTGTTTATAGCAGGAATATCCCATACATCATCCATTTTTTTCAATTGTCCTTTCATCCTCTGCGATTTTGCAGGGACCATTGGCGGTTTGAAATACCATCTTTTGCTTTTTGTATAAAAAAGTATCATCCCATGTTTCCTAGCCCATCTTTTTGGAGAGCTTCCCCCCAGACCATAGTGCCATATTATATCATTCTGAAAGTTTCCATCAAATATTTCGTCCATCAAAAGCTTAATGTTGAACCCGAGTTTCCAATCGCACTGCAAATAAATGCTTCCATTTTCTTTTAAAACCCTCTTGCACTGTTCCAGTCTTTTTGCCAGCCATGCAAGATAATGTTTTACCCCTCCCTTTCTTAGTTCATCAAACATTTCTAAAGTCTCTTTATCATACCACAACCGAGCATATTTTTTATCAAAAGAAAAAGGGGGGTCAAGGTAGATTAAGTCGGCCCCTTCTGTATTGTTGCCTTCGGGAAAATGCCTTTTCAAAACAGCAAAACAATCGCCATGATAAATCAAATTAGTCTGCATAAGATTCTTTGGTTTTTGATTTTTATAAATATTTCTATTCTGTTGTTACTTAAGGATTAAGATACTCCGGAAGCAGAAAATTAAAACAAAAAAGAAAAAGAAAAATTAAACAACCAGCCTCAGAATCACCCACAAAGCAAATAGCGCCCATAAAAATAGCGCAAACCAGTTTCTCCTTGCAAGATTCTTGCTCATAAGCACTTTTTTCTTGAATTCTTTTATCTCTTCATAATGGCTGTGTGTGAACAAGGTTACTGCTTCAAGCAAAAACACAAAAACTGCTGCTGCCGCAACTTCCAACGGGCTCAACTCTTGGAATAAGAAGTAACCCACAAGCAAGAGTACAAGAATTGAAATTACAGTCATTGCTACTTCGTGTTCCATTAAGTTCTTGCATATTCTGTAGCACTGTTTTTGTCCAAAAATAGTCATCACTACTTTTATGAGAACTACCGCTGCAAACAGTATCGCCAAAATTGCAACAATATTCATTTTTACCTCCTTTTATTTAATTAAATAATTTCTATATCCAAGAAAATCGAGGTTATAAATTTAATCATTTCTGGAAACTATTTTTCTATAAGCTTTGCAAAAGAAAACATCTTTCCCTCTTCAAAACGAGGCGCCAAAATTTGTAATCCCACAGGAATATTTTCAATTTTCCCTGCAGGGATACTTATAGCAGGAATTTCTGCAAGATTAGCAGGGATTGTCAAAGTATCGTAAGAATACATTTCTTCTACAGAGATTTTCTCGCCAAACTTGTGAGGAAGCCTTGGAACAGTAGGCATAACAATCAAGTCCATTTCTTTGAATGCCTTTTCAAACTCTTTTTTTATCAAAGCCTTAGCCATTAGGGCTTTTCTATAATATTTTCCATGATATTCTGCTTTGCTTATTTCCTTCCCGCCCAAAATTCTTCTAAGAACCTCCTCTCCGCAAGCCTCTTCTATTTTCTTTCCGTACCTTCTGCCATCAAACTTTCTCGTCCCTGAAAAAAACTCGGTATAGACCAAAGGATAATATGTCTGTACAGCAAGGTCAACATGAGGTAGTTTTACTTTGACAATCTCGACCTCTTTCAAGCCATCAATTTTTTTTCTTATCAAAGCCCAGATTTTCTCGTCGGCTTTTATATCGGGCACACCAATCCTTACTTTTTTTAGTTTTTCAATCTTGATTTCCTTGCTTTCATATGTGGTAGGATCTTTCTCGTCCTTGCCTCTAAGAACATTCAAAAGAAACAAAGCATCATCAACACTTTTTGCAAAAGGCCCAATCTGGTCAAGTGACATGCCAAGGTCAATTAACCCATACCTAGAAACAAGCCCATAACTTGGCTTAACTCCAATAACACCGCAATGGCTTGCAGGATTTCTTATGCTTCCGCCAGTATCGCTTCCTAATGCTAAGTCTGAAAAACCAGCAGCGACACTTGCAGCGCTTCCAGAGCTTGAGCCTCCGGGGATTCTGCCAATAGCAGAAGGATTTTTTGTTGGCCCAAATGCACTCGTCTCGCCACTCGAACCACAAGCAAATTCATCCATATTTGCCATTCCAAGAATTAAGCCATCTTCTTTTTTTATTTTTTCAATCACGCTAGCGTCATAGCCTGCCTTGTAATTTTCCAAGGTCTTAGAAGCGCAGCTTGCATTCATGCCTTTAACATTAATATTTGACTTTACAATAATAGTTTTGCCAGCAAGCTTTCCTGCTTTTCCTTGTTTTATTTTTTTATCAATTTCTTCTGCTTCCTTCAAAGCATGGGGATTAACTTGCAAAATCGCATTTATTTCTTTGTTCTCTTTTTTGATCTTTTCAAGCTGTTCCTTGACTTTTTCAATAAAACTTTCTTTCATTTTAGTTTCTTCGAATAAATTACCATATCTCCTTGTTTATATCCTCGCCCTTTATAAAACCCTACAGCATTTGATTTTATATTTGTATAAAGTATAATTTCTTTTATTCCTTTTTTCCTAAAATAATCCTCGGTTTTTTCAAGCAAAGTTTTTCCAATTCCTTTTCCTTGATATTTTTCAGAAATGATTATTTGATCTATAAACCCCTCTTTTCCAGAAGCCCATACAAATGTGTCAGTTACAATAAATCCTACAATTTTTTTATCAATTTCACAGACATAAATTTTATATTTATTGTTAAAATAATTCTTAATCTTTTTAATAGAATTTTTTTCTGTCCATTTTTCATTCCAGGGTTTTTTTGCATATTCCTCCCTGAATATTCTGGCCATTTCTTTAATATCCTTTTTTATGCCTTTTCTTATTATCACTTTGTCCATTTTCCTTTCTCCGCAACAATGCATTCATTTTTTACATCTGGCGCGTTTTCAAGCATAATTTTCCTAAAATCCGCATCACTCTCAGCAGGCTCTTTTTCCTGCCTTCTGTCCTCTTCTCTTTCAACATTCTCCTCTTCAACTTCAATCTTTTCCAAAGCAGAAACAAAGCTGTCAATAATGTTTTTTGCCTGCTGTTTTATTTGTTCTTGGTCAAGTGCCATAACTAAAGAAAGAAAAAAGGGTTTAATAAAGTTTTAGTCAAGAACTTGTTTCGCCTTCATTCGCCTTCAACAATATGCCCTAACTTTTCGCATAATCTTAAAGTAGCCAAAGCATTCACCAAACCGCATAAGCCTCTTTTTAAAGGATTTTTTCGGAGGTCAAGTACAAACGCATCTAATCTGGAGCAAGTATCATAATATGACTTTAATACATTAATCACCATTGCGCGATACGATTTTGCTCTTTCTTTTATATCAATCTCTTTATAACGTATATCGGGGTCTGTAACAAAGTCTTTTGCCAAGAAGTCATCAGCTATTTTTCTATAATTCCTGCCTTTTTCCTTACTCATAAAATCAAAAAGTCCTTGTGTGTACCTCGGCTTAAAAGCCGAGGTTTGTTCGGGACTTTTGGATGCTAAGGAAACTTTCAGTTTCCGGGCCCAGAAAACCTTTGAGGTTTTCTTTGGCTCAGAAATGCAGCACCCTAAAGGGTGCGGTTTTAACCACATTTCTGACATAAATAATTAAAAGAAGTATTTAGATATTATTATGATGTGATTCAAATTCAACAATCTTCCAGCCGGCAACTCCTAAATTATAAACTTCTGTCCGGCCTATTTTTTTCATTCCTTTGCTTTCATGAATATGCCCGCAAAAAACATATTTTGGCTGATACTTTTTAATGTATTCAAGGATTGCCTTGCTTCCTGCATGTTTTCCTTGCCAGTGTTTCGGAGCTCCAAGAAAACTAACCCTGTCAAGAATCCCATAAGGCGGCTGGTGGCAAACAAGAATATCTAACTTGCCAAATCTTTTCAAAACCTTTCTTGCTTTTTCTGTATCTTTTTTTGCATTTTTCATTCTTTTCTTGTAATCTGAAGGCTTAAAATCCTTCATCCAGCTTACATCCATAAAATAATCCAAAAATCCAACTCTTAATCCATCAAAAACTCTTAATCTATTTTTAACAATATTCACTTTATTCATCAAGCTTATTTTATCCATTGTGCAGGGAAGATTAATTCCAAAATTCTTATTCAGTTTTTTTACTTCAGACTTAATCGGAATTCCCACATTTCCCTCAATAGCATAAACTCTTGCATGCTTTGACAGATATTTCAGCAAAGCAATAGTTGAGTTATGTATTTCATAATGCATTGCCTTGGCATCTTTAAGTGTTTCTTCAAGCTCGGGCAAGCCCTGTTTCTTTCTCTCGATATTTTCAAAGAATTTTTTTCTTGCCAAGTCAGCCTTGCCCAAATCTCCAGTCAAAAGAATTAAATCAACATCTTTCAGAGAAATCTCTTTTATTTTCTCGAGGTTTCCGTGGGCGTCGCCTATTGCAAGAAGTTTCATTTTAAGGCGTTACCCTTTCCGTATCTCTTGGCAATAAAACTGCTTCTCTTGTGTTTTCAAGATTTAGCATTCTTTGTGTAATTCTATCCAAACCAAAGCCAACCCCGCCATGAGGAATTACCCCATATCTAAATATGTCTTCATAGATTTTAGGGATTTTAACTCCCTTCTCTTCTGCTTGTTTTTGTAAAATTTCAAGCCTATGTTCTCTCTGAGCCCCTGTAGCAATCTCTACGCCTCTCCAAAGCAGGTCAAAACTTCTTGTTCCTTTAGGATCATTGACAGGCCTCATATGATAAAATGGCCTGACCTTTGCAGGATAATTTGTAACAAAAATAAATTCTTCTCCAAATTCTTCTAAAGCATATTCTCCAATTAGTTTTTCTGCTTCTGCATCCAAATCATCGTCTTCGCCAAGCTCTTTTTTATGCTTTTTTGCGAGCATCTTCTTTAGTTCAGCCATTGGCACTCGCGGAATTTTCTTTGGGACTTTTAACTCTATTTTCAAAGTCTCAAGCTCTTTTTTGCACTCTTCTTTTACTTTTTCAATCACATATTTGAACATTTTTTCGATAACATCCATAATATCATTCTCATCTTTGATAAAACCCATCTCAAAATCAACTCCTATAAATTCAGTCAAATGTCTTGTGGTATGAGACTTCTCTGCTCTATAAACTGCCCCAATTTCCATAACTTTTTCAAAGCCGCCGTTTACAAACATCTGCTTATAAAACTGTGGGCTTTGTGCAAGTACTGCTTTTTTCTCAAAATAATTAACAACAAAAGATTCCGCTCCAGACTCTAGCCCAATAGTTGTTATTTTAGGGGTATTTATAATTGTGAATCCTTCTTTATAATAGAAATCAACAACATTCTTGTATATGCTTGACCTTACTTTAAAAATCGCAGAAATTTCAGGCCTTCTTGTATCCAAAAACCTGTGATCAAGCCTTTTTGGCAATTCTGTCTTGCTGAAGTCAGAAACATCAATAGGCAAAGGATGCTCTGCAATATTCAAAACATCAATTTTTTCAGGAATAATTTCAATTCCGCCAGGCGCCTGCTTGCTCTTGACTGCTTTACCCTCGATGCTTACAACACTTTCTCTAGGGATTTTGTCAATCTCCTTAAAAATTTCTTTTGAAACTTTTGCCTCTGGCGCTGTAACCTGAATTCTGCCCGTAACATCCCGCAGGACAAGGAACTTGATTTTTCCAAGGTCACGAGTATCATGAACCCATCCTTTCAAAATAACTTTTTCCTCTTTCTTGCCATCAAACACCTTTTGGACATAGCTTCTTTCCATATCTCTCAAAGCCCTACATTATTTATAAAACTAACCTTTAAAGTGATTATCAGCAGAACAGCAGTTAGTTTCAATTTTTGTCAACAGAAAAACTTTGCTGATGCAATCCTTAACAGGGGAAACTAACATTAATTATATGCAATTCAAGAGCCCATAGAATTATCTTCCAGCATGTTTAGAATAGATTCTGTTAAAAGATAATATCAAAAACTCCTTGAGTTCACCACGCCTTAAAAGGCGTGGTTTGTTTTGGAGTTTTGGATGCTCAGAAATGCAGCACCCTAAAGGGTGCGGTTTTAACCACATTTCTGACATAAAATTATTTATGCAATAATGCAGCTGCTTTCTCAAGTGTATCTTTTGTATAAATATTGTGAAGATTAACCGGCCTATCAACAGCCAGATCCCAGATAATTTGTCCATCTTTTTTTCTCATTCCATATATGCTGCTAAACACAGGTTCACCTTCAGCCATAGGAATAAACAAAGTAACGCAGTCTAATCGCTCTCCCATCTGAACAGAAACCCCTGGTTTTCTCTCATAGACATTTTTTGTTTTTGTATCTCCTACAACAATAGCATAGCTTCTATCAGGATATACGTCAACTACTTTTCCTTCCAGTTCACTAACAATCATTTCTCTCATTTTAATCACTCTAAAGAAATAACAGTTATTTATAAAGCTTTCGGGGCTCTTGAACTCAAAACCCTTCGGGTTTTGCCTCACACCTCTGATTTCGCCAGGAGTGATTTGCTTCCGCAAATCCTCGGCTCAATTGAGGCTCGGGCGTATAACATCGTTAGGCAAAATTTCTTCACTTTGTTTAGAAACTCAATCTGCTGATTGCCTTCCAGCTCTAATCCTTTCATCTCTGATTTCACTTCCGTTCAATCGAGGAAAGAATTGAGGTCAGGTCGCCTAACATAATTAAGTGAAATTTTAGGTGCTTATTTATCTGCTCACCCAAAGAAGCGTGCTTATTCAGAATTAGGAAGTTTCCACTTTTCTTTTAGAGATTCTTTTTTCCCTTCTATTAGGCTGATTCCGGGATTTTTAATAGAAAAATCTACTCTTCCACTTAAAACTTCTCCAAAATGTCTTTCTTCAATTAATCCTTCTTCTTCCATTTCATCGAGTAGATTTTTTAGTCTTTTCCAATTTTCTTTTCCTTCTTCAAAAAATACCACAATATCATTCAAGTTAAGAAAATCTCTTATTTCTAAAAAAGTGTAACCATTACCATCTCCAGTTGGAGAACTTTCTTCTAACAGATACAAAATTCCTTCTTTGATTCCTTGTTTGTCCATAATAATGATAAATTTTGTTTATTTATTAAATTATCGAAAGTTTTCTTTTTTCTACCCTAATTTCCCGCACCTAAAACTCAAAATTTCTCCGAAATTTCGGGCTCGTTTCGAGGAAACAAGAGCCTAACATAATTAGTTTCAATTCAAAGGATGAACAGAAGAGCACTTTTAAATAGATTTGTGTTTTCTCTTTGTTTATGGATCCTAAAGATATTGAAGTATGTAACCTGCTGCAATATGTTATTCCAGAAAAAATTGACATAGGGCATTATGAAACAACAGGACTAGGTTTGATACTTCCAAATGGGCTCATCATGGTAAACGGTTCTGATTCTCTTGAAGAACAAGTCAAAACTGTGCTACACGAGATAATTCACATGCATCCAGAATTTATTTCTTATACAAAGGATCTTTGGAAAGGTTCAATCTCTAGAAATGATAAATATGAAAGAAGAATAGAACAATCAGCACAACAAGTATATGTGCAAAGAAAGGATATTGTCAGTTTAATAATAGCCAGGCTAGATGAAGCGTACGCTCATCCTTTGAACTCATCACTCCCTAAAGGTCGTTTGTCCTTGACTCCGTCTCGGAGAAACTAACATAATTAGTTTCAATTTAGTATTTACCCAGCTTTCCGAAGCAAATTCTTTCTGTGAAGCATTAATGCAAAACCTTGAATAATGAAGCAATCATTGTTGTAAGATAAATAATGGAAATGGTTATCATTGCAAACTGGCATCTCACAATCATTAAATTATTTTCTATTAATTCTTGTGAGTTATAGAAAGCTGAGCTATTCCCCAGTTCAGAAAGGATTATAAATACTTTATGCCTAAAAAATCTGGTTAATTTAAACCAAAAAGGAGGTAAAAATGAAAGGTACTCTAAGTTGGGTTGCTGTAGTCCTAGTAATCATTGGGGCATTGAACTGGGGGCTTGTAGGCTTGCTCGGCATTGATTTGGTAAACGTAATCTTTGGCGAAATGAGGGTTTTAGCAAGAATAGTTTACGGCATAATAGGTCTTGCAGGAATCTATGACATATATCTAGTTGCAAAAAAGTAAACTGGCAAACTTGTTCTTTTTGTTTTTATTTTTTATCAATCAAAGTCTAAGAATTAATTCTCCAGATTGAGAAATTCAAGTAAGATGCAAAGCTTACCCATAAAATATAAGGCACAAGCAAATAAGCAGAAATTTTTGAGATTCTATAAAACTTAAAAATCGTAGCAAGAATCAAAAGCCAGAGAACTACTATGTCTATTAAAGCAAAAAAAGGGCTCTTCATTCCAAAGAAAAATACAGACCAAAGCATGTTAAGGGCAAGCTGAACCCCAAACAAAATCAAAGCATTTTTTGCTTTCTTGTTTTTTGGAAATTTTTCCCATACAATGTAAAGGGAAATTCCCATTAAAACAAACAAGCATATCCAAACAATTCCAATAATTCCTCCCGGCGGAGTAAGGCCTGGCTTTTGCAAAGTTGTATACCATGTGTCAACCGATTTTGAAGTGAATACGCCTCCAATCACACCCGCAAGCTGGCATATGATTATTGCAAACACAAACTTAAGCCAATTCATTTTTGCCATTTTTATTTTAAAATTCTCTTTAAAACTTCTATAATTTCCTTGCCTGAAATTTTGCCCTTGAACTTTGACATCGCCAAGCCCATATAGGCATTGATTGACAAGCCCGGCTTTTCCTTGACGATTTTTAAGATCTCTTCTTCAATGTTTTCAACTTTTTCTTTTTCTAATGCCTTTTCTATGTTTGTGCCTGAAGCAATTTTCTCAAGGCTATGCTTGATATCCGCTTCGGTAATCTTGCCCTTGCATACTGCATGCAAGACTGTTTCAAGAACATCGATACTTAACCTCTCATTTAATTGCTTGTCTGACAGCTTTAATTTGGTTTGGATTTCTTTTGGCCAAAGCACAAGCATTTTTGCGGCAAGATTAACATTATCACAGACATGCAAGAGTTCCATCAGCTCGTTAACTTTATTTTCTTGCAAAACAAGTTTTATCATTTCTTCGCTTAAGCCTTTCTCTTTCAGTTCCCCTTTAAGTTCTGATTTCAGTTTTGGCAGAGTTCTCTTTGCCTCGTTAATAAAGTCCCGAGAAATATGCAAAAGCGGAAGGTCTGTTTCAGGATACATTCTTGCTGCGCCCGGCAAAGGCCTCAAAAATTCTGTTTTGCCGTCTTCAAGCGCCTTGCGTACTTCTGCTTCGCTTTTTCCCTGTTTAATGAGCTTTTTCTGCCTTTCAATTTCAGTGAGAAGTGTTTTCTCAATCAAGTCTGGTTCCTGCACGCCTTTAATTTCTATTCTTGAGCCTTGATTTCCCTCATAACTTATTGACATGTTGACATCCTGCCTTATTGTGCCTATGCCTCTCTTGACTTTGCAAGCCCTTAATATTTCTCCAATATGCAAAGCAACTTCTTTTGCCTGCTTCTCGTTTTTAATGTCAGGGGACGTAGAAATTTCAACAAGCGGAATGCCGAGCCTGTCGAGCCTGTAAACTGCTTTTCCCTTGTTTTTCTCAATAATTCTGGCGGCATCTTCTTCCAAAGCCAAAGAATCAATTCCAACTCTTCCTTCTTTTGTTTCAACCCCGCCTTTTCTTGCAATTAAAAGTGTTCTTTGAAATCCGCTTACATTGCTTCCATCTATCACAGTTTTTCTCATAATCTGTGTATAAGGCAAAATCTCGCAATTTAAAAGAAGCGCAAGCTGGATAGCAATTTTTAAAGCCTCTTGATTTATTTCATTCGGAGGAGATTCATCTAACTCAACAAGACAAGTGTTATCATAATAACTTTGATACTCAAAATCTAGATTTTTAATTGCCTCATACTTTGCTGCTATGTCAATCTCACCTGACTCGCCTGCAACAACATGCAGCCTTCTATGAACCGTGTAGTCTGGCTTTTCCTGCCTCAAAATACTGGGGCAGCTGCAGAATAATTTTTTAGTGTCAAGCTGCTGATGCACTTCAAGCCCGCATTTCAGGCTAATCTCTTTTTCCATCAGTTAAAAAAGGGATTAATGTTTATAAGCTTAATCCCAAAACCCCACACAAACCGCACCTTTTAAGGTGCGGTAAACTCTGAGGGTTTCGTGATTTACGCTTTCTATTTTTATCTTCCGTTGTCTCTTCTTTTTCTCGCTTGATGTTTCATAACATCATTTTGAATTAAAAAGTTTCTAACTTTTTGTAACACTTCTTCATACCCTGTCTCTTTTCCAGTTTCTTCAAGAATATCTATTTGAATATGCTTTGCTAATTCTTCAGGAATTATCGGAGGCCCTCTTTCTTCTAAATAGCTATATAGCCCCTTTCTTATTCTTGCAGCTGTTGTAAATTCGACACTTCCATCAGGTTTTAACATATATTCTTCAAAGTCTGGATGTTTAAATTTCCAAAATTCTTGATTCTTATAATCTTTTATTACAACCCCCTCTTTAGGGCCTTTATCATCCCTATAAGGGCTGGGTTCTTCAAAGACTAAAGATTCTAATTTTCTGCTTGTAAGACCCTTTCCACAAGCAAGTCTTTCTAGAAATCTTACGCCCTTAATTTCAAGGATTTGTAATAATCTAACTGCATCCTCATAGCTTAAAAATCTGTTATCATCTGTATCTAATACATCTATTAAATAAAATTGGTTTTCATTTTCTTTAGCATATTGTACTGTATGGTGGCTTAGCCATTCTCCGAATACCACAATATTTTGAGGCAATTTATATAAAGTGTCATTAGAATACATCCAAGCATTTAGGTCTTTAAACCATTCTACTCTTTCGATTACCTTTTTACCTTTGAGAAAATGAGCTTTACTTCCAGCAACTAATTGCCAACCAATCCTTCTTACTTGGCAATTTCCACCGTCTAATTTTTCATAAACTTCAGCTTCTCTTCCGTTCAAACGAGGGATGTCTGTTAACCTGGTTATTGGGGGTATCTTTGTATACTTAACAAATTTTGCTCCAGCTAAGCCTTCATAATCTGGTAAAGGATTACCTACTTGAGATGACTTTGACATTTTGGTATTTAAACTCCCCATATAACTCTTCATATTTTTCCTTAAAGTCCGGACTTTGATCTGTTAGTACATATATTGAGCGGCTAATGTGGCTGTCCGGGCTGATTATTGTAACTCCTGTTACCTCCTTGCCATTTACTTCTAAACCCGTGGCCCATAATGCAGATGTCAAAAGTTCCTTATCTTCATCAGATATACAATCTTTGCAACCTTTTTTATAATCCTCCTGAAACGCGAGTCTAGTAGCCCAATAAACATCATACTCTATTTCATCAATTGACTTTCCCTTATGTTGTCCGTGTTGAAGAATATGAACTAAATTGCCCATGTCTCTGAATATAATCCCAATTGTTTCTCCTGATATTTCTCGCCTTCCATTTATAGAATGTTGTTCATGATGTCTTGATATTTCTCCTAACATACCGGGTGTTACAACTAATTTCATCCCAGCTTCTAAAAATTTACCATAAAAATCTCTTGGTCTATAATTAGGTTCGACCAATCTTCTTCTTTCAAAATATCTTTCAAAATCTATAACTGCTCCAGTATCTAAGAAAACTAATTGATTGTCACCTGCCCCTTCAGATATCTTTCTAATTAATTCTGCTTCCTTTCTTCCTAAATATCCTTCAATTCTTAGAAGTTTTGTAGTTTTTTCTGCCATATTTTTTAGAGACTATTTATACTTTTAAACCTTTCTATCTGTAACTCCTTAAAAGTTATAACTAATAAAGGTATTATTTTGCAAGGCTTTTTAAACAATCTTTTCCAAAATGTTGTATGGCAAAAGAAGTACATGCAGAAAAAAAACATTTTGAAATAAAAAGCCTTAATGTTTTAAGCATTGGCAAGGTTTTTGCCCTGCTTGGAGCTTTTACCGGTTTTATCTTCGGAATAATTGTTTCATTTTTAATGTACAAGTTGAGCAGTAACCCAGTAGTTCAGCAAATGCAGGGATTTGCAGCTGTAACCTGGAAACAATTAATCGGCTTGCCTTTTTGGTATCTTCTTATTCTTGGTGTATTTTTTGGTCTTGCAAGCATGATTTTTGCCTTGATTTACAACCAGATAGCAAAAACCGGCGGTTTGAAGTTTAACATAAAATAGAAATAATTTAATTTTAATAAGAGAACTCTAATAAAAAACAATGTTAATGATTGCCAATTATTCAACAAATTAATGCCTCGTTATATGCTCCTGAAAGGGGTTTACATTAATTCTAAATTTATTAAGGATTATTTCTATACAACCCTAACAATCTCGCCATTCTTATCAAGCTCTATGAAATGGCTGACTTTGCCCTCGCGGAAAGCCTGGCACTGGTTTTCTGGCTTGTTGTCTTCTTGGCTTCTTGGAACATAGACAATATCAACTGCATAATCTTGGCAAGTTCCTAAGCATTGGCTTGAAAAATTCATTCCTTTGTTTTTCTCTTTATTATACAAATCAAAAGCGCATGCAATTGCTTGTTGCTGTTCAAGAACATAATCAGGTGTAGAAGAAGGCATGCCATGCTTTATCCAAACTCCTCTTTTATCTTTAATCCAGGTGTCTTCATCTCCTCTTAACAATAAGAATACAACAAGCAAAACAACTACTAAAATTACAATAACATGCCAAGGCTTTATTTTCATTTTTAAATACACATTTGATTTAATGTTTGAATTAATTTTCCACTTGTTAATGCCTTGATAAAATTGAACTGCATTTCCATAACCTTTGTTCTTACTTTATCACCCATGCTAACATGTTCTATTAATTCTTCTTTAGTAAATGTTCCAAAGCCTCCTATTGAAAGCTCAAAATTTGGAGGCATTATATCTATCCTTGCTAATACCAATTCTTTCATTTTCTCTTTTTTATTCTTCAAGCCTTTCGCTTACCTCGCCTGCAAAATTTTCAAGCATCTTTTCCTTGATTTTGTCTTTCCATTGCTTATGCCCAAGCACCCAGCCAAGCTTTACAAAGCTTGTTTCAGCCAGCATGTCTTCAAGGAAGATAACTCCTGCTTTCAATAAAGCCCTGCCCGGACTGTAAACAAGGGGGTCAAGCCTTCCAAAAATTGTCTGGCTTGCCATACAGACAATCAAGCCATTGTCAATTGCCTTTTTTATCTTCGGCAACCAGTCATGCTTTGCTTCTTCTGACACTGCCACATGACCAAGCCCGCTTGCTTCAATTACAATTCCATGATATTTCTGGCTATAATGCTCAAGAATCTCAGGATCTTGCCCAGGATAAAATTTAATCAAAGCGATTTTATCATTAAACTCATTGTCAAGCTTTACTTTCTTGCCATCGTCCCGCAGGCTATGCTTTGAAATTTTCTCAATTTTTCCGTCAGGAAAAATTTTGGCGAAAGGCTTTGCATTCACAACTTTGAAAGCATCTCTTCTTGAACTATGAAGCTTGCGAACTTTTGTTCCAGGCATTGCATAACAATAATCATCATTTGTTGAAGCATGTCCCACTAACATAACTTCTGCTATGTCAGAAACAGCTGCAATTGCCGCGCATTTCAGATTTAGGCTTGCATCACTGCTCGCCCTGTCGCTTGACCTCTGGCTGTAAGTTAAAACCACAGGCTTGTTTAAGTCGCGCAAAAAGAAAGACAAAGCAGCAGATGTATAATGCAAAAAATCTGTGCCATGAGTAATAATAACTCCATTAATATCCGGGTCATTAAGGCTTTTCTCGCAGATTTCCGCGAGTTTCTGCCAGTCGCTTGAGGACATGTTCTCGCTTGCTTTCATAAAAGGAATTTCTATTTTTCTTACATTAACAATATCAAAAATTTCAGGATAAAATTTGAAAAGTTCAGAGGGGTTTGTCAGCCATTTCACCCCGCCCGTCTTGTAATCGATTCTTGAAGAAATTGTCCCGCCTGTAATGATTACATCAACATAAGGCAGATTTTTCTTTTCCTTCAGCTCGTGCTTTTTTTCCTCTTTTTCAGCTTTCTTTACAACCTCAATATTCTGAATGTCCTCTTTTTTAATTCCGATATTATAGCCAGACTTCAGCTTTATAAGAACAACTCCTTGCTCAGAGCTTTCAAGAAGCGTGCCATGAATCTCTTCTTTTACAGTATTTATTTTGACAACATCGCCCGGCTCTGCATTTACCATAGTTCAAAAAGATAAAGAGAATATAAAAAACTATCTTTGGTTATTTTCAAACCCCTTATAATTTAAGAGTCAACTCTGCATGCCATTCTTCATTTGGAACAATTCTATCGGGCTTGCCGGTGAATGGAGGGGGAAAATGAAAAAAACGCATCCACATCTCTTTAAAATACCTTTCTTTATCCAAAAATCTGCATTTTCCGACATACTTTCCGGATAAGCCCTTTCCTTCAGCTTCTGAAGCCAAAGAGTATTCCAAATCAAAAGGATTTTCTTTAGGAGTAGAACACTCAATCCTAACAGCAGTTTTTTTATTATTTATTGAGCCAATAGCAAATTCGCCCCATGCTCTTAGTATATTAGGGTTTGCATCTGGCATATCCCGAAGCTGCCCCACAAAAATCCCGTCGGCATTGTTTACTTCAAAAACACCTTCTAAGCCTCTTCTCTGTCCATCATGCTCGTAAAACCCCTCAACTTCATAATAACTGTATTCATAGACATTATCCATCGCACTAAAGACTTTAAAGAATTTATAAAGATTTATGCAATACAAAATATAATTATACTTTTTTCTTTGCTTCTTTTTCTACCTCGTTTAATGTTGCAATATCCCCAACACCTCTGTCAGGCCTCAACATTTTTATCCTAGGAAATCGAAGGGCATAGCCGCTTGTGTATGTCGGGCTTTTCTGTATGTTTTGATACATCACTGTAACAACAATTTCTGGTTTGACTTTTACATGCCTTCCTTTTTCTTCTGTAATCAATTTCTTTAATTTCTTTGTCATCTCAACAAAAGAAAGCCCTTCTTCAGGCTTTTCTTTCAGTCCTGTTGAAACCTTTCCTACTTCAAGCAACTCGCTGCCAGACTTGCAAGAAACATCATAACTTGTAAGCCAGCCCGCTCTTTTGCCGGTTCCGTATTCTGCTCCTGTAATGACTAAGTCAAAATCTTCTGCTTCTGGCTTCAGCTTTACCGCATAACCAATTCTTGCTCCGGGCTTGTATCCTGCCTCAAGGCTTTTTGCCATTAAACCTTCCTGCCCTTCTTTAAGCGCTTTTTCATAAAATTTTTCTGCTTTTTCCTTGCTGTCTGTGATAATTTGTTCTGCTAAAACTATCTTTCTTTTCACAGGCTTCACGATTTTCTCAAGAATTTTGCGCCTTTCTTTAAACTGAGTATCAATAAGAGATTTTCCATTATAATAAATTATGTCAAAAATATTCAATTCTATTGGCAACTCCTTCTCAAGCTTTTCTATATCATACTTTCTCTTAATCCTTTGTGAGATTGCCTGAAATGGCAAATACTTTTTTGTTTTAGGGTCATAGCCAACAGCCTCTCCGTCTATGATAAAAGTCTTTGCATCAACATTCTCTCCGACATACTTTACAGCATCAGGAAACTGCTTTGTAACATTGTCAAGCCTTCTTGTAAAAATCTTTATTTCTCCTTTTTCGTCTTTATTAAGCATCATCCTAAAGCCATCATATTTGAATTCCATCGCACAAGGCTTTCCTACAGTCTCAAACGCATCGTCTATATCCTTGGCTTTAGGAAAAAGCATTACTTTCACAGGCTTTCCAGGAGACAAGCTAATTTCACCAAGCTTATTTTTGCAGGCTTTTTCAAAAACTTCAGCAAAATCCGTAACTTTGTCATAAGCACTCTGCACAATTTCTGCTTTCTCTTTTTTTTCGCTTATATCTTTTGGCTTAAAGCAAAAATCAACAATCGCATCTCTTAAAAGCGCCAAGCCAATGCCAATTTTCAAGTCACCGAGAACTGTTCTTATTATGTATTTTGCCTCTTTCTCACTCGCAGAATTTAAAAGTTCAATAATAAGATTGAGCTTTTTTTCAACTGTCCCCTTTCCTACAAGCTCTGGGAGCTTTCTTAAATTTTCCAAAACCTTTTCAGTTGTCAGCTTTTTTGAAAATAAAGTTGATTGTTTTTTATCTTTCATGATATCTTCTGCAACCAAGCCCAAATCCCCAAAAGACTTAAACTTCCTGACAACCTGCTCCTTGCTTATTCCAGAAGCTTTTGCAAGAGATTTAATCGCAAGCTGTTCTGAAATTCCAAACTCTCTCTCGTCATAATCAGGAAAAACCCTTCCAAGCAGAAGATAAATCACTTTTGGCTCATCAACAACTTTGCCTAAAAACTCCGAAATAATGCTCGTCTTTTCCAGTCCTTTAGAAGTCGCTTCCAGCCTCTCATACACCTCTACAAGCCTTGAATACAGCATAAAAATTCAAGGCAATAAAGCTTTTTATATTTGATGCCCTAAAATTTTTATACCACCGCAGGCTAGCCATTTTATGAAAGAATTATTGATTAACAAAGGCTACATTCCTTTAGACAAGTCTTGGATAATTAGAATGGGTATGCTAGACCTGTTGAACGGCTATAATGACATTTTAAATTTTCTTGAAAATCAAAAAGAATTAGGCGAAGATTTGCAGGCTCTTCGTTCTGCAATTAGAGATTGGAAAACAAACAAGCCAGTTAATGTCAGCGAGTCAGGAACTTTATACAGGTTCTTGAAATTTGCTTCATGGAAACTCGGGCTGAAAAAAGAATTTATTTTAAAAGGCTCGCTTAAAAACCGAGAAATCTGCGATAATCCCAAAATTGTCAGTTGGCCTCTAAAAGAGCTTTTGAAGCTGGATAATAATACTTCACAATGGGCAAGCGCGTCTGTTCTGCTCGGCAACGAAGAAAAAATAGAAAATCCCCCATACAAGCTAAAATTGACTTACGAAGCATTAGAGCACTGGAAAACTGCAAGAAGACAGGGGAAAACATGGGAACCAAGATATGATGAAACAATTCTGAAGCAAGCTCTTGCTTTTCTGGATTTGATTAAAAAAGGAAAAACAGATTTCAAGTCAGAACAGGCAGAAGATTATTGTTTTGCCCGTGCATTCAACCTAATGACAAAAGAGCAGGGCAAAGAATTGTGGCCCAGCCTTGAAGGCCATGAAAGCAACAGGCTCGAAGAAATGGAAAAAGCAATGCATGACTTTGAGTTAGGAAATATGATTGATTCGAAAGACCACCGAGTTATACAATCAATTGTTATGCTTGGAAAAGCCAAAAATAAAGAGATAAAAATAATCTTCCGCGATTGCGTGAACAAAAGCTGGCCTCAGTTCTGGAAATTTATTGAGGATGCAAATAATTTGTAAGGCTTTTTAGCGAAGCATAATTACTTAGCTTTCTGACATCGAACTCAAGAATATTCAAAGGCATTAACCCAAAAATGTTCTATAGCAAAGCAATTGATTTCAAAGCTGGTTGAATAAGCAATGAACCCGCTCGCTCAGCCCTAAAAAGTATTGTTATTAACTCTTTATCTTGTTCAGAAAGCTAAGCTATTTCGATAAAGCATAAAGCTTATTAACTCAAAATTTTTAAAACATTTATGTCAGATGCAGAAAAAATCATTCAAGCTGCTCCAAAGAAGATGCAGCCTATGCTAAGGTCTGTGTACGAGTACAACATAAAATTTATTCTTAACGAAGAGCAAGAAAAACTTTTGGCAAAAGTCTTATTTGAAATGGTAAAAGTTGACAGAAGACATTTCTATGAAAATGAGGAAGAAGTTTATTCAGACACCGCTTTATCCATAGGTGAAGGCCAAACAATAAGCCAGCCAAGCACTGTCGCAAGAATGTTAATTCTTGCTGATATTCACGAAGGAGACGATGTACTTGAAATAGGAACAGGATCTGGCTGGAATGCAAGCCTTATTTCTTTTTTAAACTACCCCGGCAATACAGTAAGCGTTGAAAGAATTTATGCATTGATAGAAAAAGCAGAAAAAAATGTTTCTGCCTTAAAAGGCTACATCAAACAAAGACATCCACAAGATGCAAATAATCTTGACAAAATGAAAATGTATGCTGAAAACATTTTTGAAAAAGGCCGGGCATGGAAAAAAACATATGATAAAATAATTTTCACAGCAGGCATGGAAAAAGGCAAAGAAGACAAAGTAAAGAAACTTGCAATGGAGCTTTTGAAAAAGAACGGCATTCTTATCTGCCCATACTCAGAAGGCCCAATGACTATTATGAAAAAGGTAGACGGCAAACTCATAGAAACCACAACAAAAGAAGAATATGTCTTTGTCCCTCTTCTCGAAGGCATTGTGAAGAAATAAAATTCTATTAATTCTTTTTAATCTTACTATTTCTCTAAACTTTCTATTCAACAATTATGTTTAAACTTCAAAATGACAACAGAACGAAAGATTTAAATACATCTAAAATATACTTTAGGATGTATATTTTAAAATGGGATTAATAAAAACAGTATAATAAAATCCCATTTAAACAAAACACGCAAAAGTAACAATAAAAGTTTAAATATATGCTACAACATATATTTTCAAGAATATAGATTAAAAATGAAAAACAATCTTGACATATTTTTTAGGAGAAAGCCTGCATTAATGCTTGTCGCATTGAAAAGGCTTGCAAAGGCAAGATATGGCTCAATGCTCGCAAAAGAGATTGATTGCACTTATTCTCACGCTGTAAAAATTCTTCAAAATCTTGAAAAGCTTAGGTTGGTTGTTTTTGAAAAAAAAGGCAGGATTAAGCTTATCAAGCTTACAGATAAAGGCGAAAAGATAGCTAATTGCATTGGCGACATTCAAGGGCTTTTAGATTAAATTAAGCTCTTGCCTTATTCTCTCCTCTTGATATGCCAGAAGCAATTAAATGGCTGACTCTTAAAGGTTCTGGAATATTAGAATGCAAACAAGTTATCTCTAGAATTTTTTTGACATCTTTGTTATTAAGCCCTGCTTTCTGCACAAAAAGCTTTTTTCCTTTAACATTAACTTTACGAATCTCGCCGGCGTTTTCTACTGCTTCAATCCCCACAGGATTTATGTTCTCAAATGCTCTAATGAATCTTTTCATATTTGGCCTTTTTCTCATAACAACAATCACAGGCTTGCCTGTCCTTTCATATATCTCCTTGATATCAAAAAAATTAAAGCCCGCAAGCGTAATGCCTTTTATCATAATATACTGCAATTGCCCTTTATGCCTTGTTTTTCCTAAGATTTTAACTAATTTTTCAGTCGCATCGCTTCCATCTTTTCTCACGCTAAAGGTTAACAAGCCATCTATATAACTCCCTCCTCTGTAAACTACCCCGACTACAAATACCTTTTTGTCTTCTTTTGAATAAGATGCATCATCCAAAGCAAGTATTCTAATTTCATGTTTCATTATAAAGACAACAAAGGTTTTCTTTATGAATTTTCCGGTTCATAATAATAACTTCTTTTTCATAACCAAAGCAGTAACTTTAAACCCTAATTTTTCATAAAACTTTCTCAGCCTTTCAGGGCAATGAATTGTTATATCCTTAAACTCAGAACTTCTAAATCTTGTAATAAATTTTTTAATTAACCCTTTAGCAATTCCCTGTCCTCTAAACTCCTTTTTAATATAAATATTATCAAGCATCAATTGTTTATCGCTAATTTTTGCATTAATATATCCATTTATACCTTCTTTATTTTCAGTAATATAAACAAGCCCTTTATCGATTAACTTAAAAAATTCAGAAGCACCCATAGGACGCCACCATTTTATTTCTTTATTTGCTTCTTGGTCTAATTCAACTAATTTCTTAACATCAGATTTTCCTGCTTTTTTTATCTCCATTTTATTTCTTGCAATTAATACCCAAATCTCCTTTCATAATTTTTATGGTTGAAGTATTCTATAATAATTGCTAAAATTTCTACAGCATTTCCTGTAATTGAATAAACAAGCCTCCATGCATTTGGAAGAGGGTACCATAACAAATTATTAATGTTATATTTCTTTACATATTCTTTTGGAATCAATTCTTTTTTTATTTGTTCGCCACAAAAAGCATTTTCTTTTAAATCGAAAATCGCTTTATTAATTGCCTTTTTTAACCAATCATTTTCAGGCAAAGAATTAAATGCTCTTTCTACTTTATCGTCAGCAAATATAACCCCTTTTGCAGGCTTTTTTAAACCCATAAAAATCAGTATCTTTTCTTATTTATAAACTTCTTGGCTAATTGAGGGTTCCAAATATATATTACATATCCATCTTTGCTAATTCCTATCTTATTATTATCCCAAAGATATTTTAAAATAACATTAAAAGTCCCCCACATCACCTTTTTAGGCAATTTTTGGAAAAGCTCTGTTTTTTTGAATTCGCCACTATTGTCTTTTATAAACTGTTCCACCATTATTACTGTTTCAAGCCTAGGGCTTCTTGTAATAATTCTTTTAGTATCATAAATGAGTTGAGTTTCCATTTTTCTTTTATATATCCATTGATAATATTATCAAAGGATCGTATATAAACCTTTCGCCTCTTTTTAAGTGGACCCGAAGGGATTTGAACCCTCGACACCCGCATTTCTTTTAACTCTATGGAGACTCTCTTAAAGGAGAGTTCATAAAGAGGACCTTGGTCCTTTTTATTTTTATTAAGAGTGCGGTGCTCTGGCCAGGCTGAGCTACGGATCCTTATCTCAGCAAATATTATAAGATTTAAAAAGTTAATTAAAACAGGCTATTTAAGAATATTCTCTCCAAGAATGCCCGCACTTTTTGCATTTGAAAAATCTTGTCTCAGCCTCGTCTGCACTGCGGGTCTGGCTTGTCCAGAAATAAGCTTCTTTATTACCACATTTCTCGCACGTGGCATTAACAGTCGGCAATAATTCAATTTCTTTTTCCCTCAAAACTCCGGCTGCTGGCCCTCTCTCTATTTTTTCAGAGATCTGTATCTTCACTTTATCTCTTTTTGTATATCCGCATTTAGGGCAGGAATAATTTTTTGCTTTCTGCATAAGAACTACATTGCACTTCGGACAAAATTCCATTTTATGTTAAATTAAGCTAACCTTTACCTTTCCACCTCTTTTTTGTTTTTAAATGTTTGGATTTCTAGGTTATTTTTGAAAGAACAATTTCTCCGCGCTTTTCCCTCTCTTCAGGGCTTTCAATTTTCGCAAAGCTGAACAAGTCCCAAAGATATGCAAGCGTGCCTCTTTGGTTTGTGATGAAACAGCCTAAAAGCCTGCCGTTCTCCTTCACCGGCGCTACAACCCAATTATGTAATTTAGAGCCTTTAAAATCATATGTAAAGGGAATACTTTTTGCCGAAGCTTCGTGCCTTAATTTTTCTACTTCATCTTCTGATAAAAACTCTAAAGGCATTTTTCCTATAACTCTTCTGCCAAGATGCCTTTCAGCGCTGGGATTAGCATACAAAGGCACAAAGTCAGGACTTAAGAAAATTGCAGGCAGCTTTAAGTTTTCAAGGGACTTAACGATTTGCTGTATTTCAGGAATAGGGATAGAATTTTGTTTGACTTCCCTTAATTGCCTCACTTCAGTTTCAATCAGGTTTTTTCTGTGCCGCATTTCCTGATACGCAAAGCCCAAATCATTCAGCTCGGTTCTTGCAGACTCTAATTCTGCCGAAGCCTCTGCATTTTCTCTTTCAGAATCTGCCAAAGAATCTTCCAAATCTGCAAACTCTCTTTTCAAGCCAAAATTCTCTCTTCTGGCTTCAACAAGCTTTTCTGCAATCTCACGGTAAGTATAAGACTGCATTACAAAATATTTTCCAATGCTTTTAAGCCAGCCCAACATTTTAGTTTGTTTAAAGTTTAAAAATGCCTTTTACCTTGATGTTTTATGCTATCAGAAAAACAGATTTCAGAGTTAAAAAACCTTTTGGAAAAGGCCCAAAACCCCCTGTTTTTATTTGACAATGATGCAGACGGCTTTTGTGCTTTCCTTCTCTTAAGAAGGTTTATCAACCGGGGAATTGGGGTAGCAATTAAAAGCTTTCCAGAGCTTGACAAGGGCTATATAAAAAGAGTTGAAGAATTCAACCCAGACTATATTTTTGTTGTTGACAAGCCCTTAATTTCAAAGGAATTTATAGAAGAAGCCAAAAACAAGAATATTCCTTTAATCTGGCTCGACCACCACGACGTAGAAGTCGAGCATGAAGGCGTTTATTATTTTAACTCAATGAAGTCAGAAAAGCCAAGCGCAGAGCCGACGACTTATTGGGCATGGCAAGTTACAAAAAGAAAAGAAGACTTATGGCTTGCAATGATTGGCTGTATTTCAGACAGTTTTTTGCCTGATTTTACCCAAGAATTTGAAAAACTTTATCCGGAATTATGGAAGCCAAATATCAAGACAGCATTTCAGGGAGTTTATGAAACCGAGCTTGGAAAATTGTCAAGAATTTTAGGCTTTGGCTTAAAAGATAGGACAAGCAATGTTGTTAAAATGATAAAGCTGCTTTCAAAAGTAAAATCCCCTAATGAAGTTTTAGAAAACTCGGGGCATACAATGATTGTCAGGTTTGAAAAAATAAGCAAAAAATACCTAAAACTATTGGAAAAAGCCAGGCTGTTTGCAAGAGACAAATTTCTATACTTTCAGTATAGCGGAGAGCTAAGCCTTTCTGCAGATATTTCAAACGAGCTTATATACCTCTACCCTGAAAAAATTATTGTCGTCGCATACATAAAAGGCTCACAAGCCAACATCTCTTTAAGAGGCAAAAATGTCCGCGAGATAACTTTAAAAGCCATTCAGGGCATTGAAGGAGCAACAGGCGGCGGGCATAAAGACGCCACAGGAGCCAAAATATCCCTCAATCAGCTTCCCATTTTCAAGGAAAAAATAGAAAAACTGATAAATTAAAAAATAAATTAAATAACTTGTTTGGGCTTATAAAAAGATATTGGAAACATTTATAAACACCTGTAAATATATATTTCCAAATGGAAGCAGAATTAAACATATTAAAAGTCTTTTTTGAATATCCTGAAAAAGAGTTCTATATTAGAGAAATTTCTAGGATTATCAAGGTAAACCATACCACTGTAAGAAAATACTTGAACATTTTTGTTAAAGAAAGTTATTTAACAATAAACAAAAAAGGGCTTTACCCGGTGTACAAGCTTAATACCAACAAAAAATCCTTGAATTTAAAGCTGTATTACAATCTTGAAAAATTAAGAAAGTCCGGGATTATCGAAAAGCTTGAAAAAGACTACGATTATCCAACAATAATCACATTCGGAAGTTATGCCTCAGCCACTGACAATTCCAGTAGCGATATCGATATCTGTCTTATAACTGACATCAAAAAAGAAGCAGATTACACTGCGTTTGAAAAAGAGCTAAACAGAAAGCTGAGCTTCCATATATTCTCAAAGCAGGAATGGAAAAGATTAAAAGACAAGAATCCAGAGTTGTTAAATAATATATGCAATGGAATTACATTATCTGGAAAACTCGAGGTTGTCTAAATGAAATTTGAAGACGCATTAAACCAAGGAATTGTCAAAAAAGTTCCCATAGATATTCTCAGGTCAAAAAGCCTTGTTAAATCCTCAGAACAGGCAATACATACAGCAAAGATTATTCCTTTGCAAGAAACAACCTTAAAAACAATTTTTAGAGAACTATACGAGGGGCTAAGAGAATATTGTGAGGCAATAGGTTTTGCCAAAGGATATAAATTTTCAGACCATGAATCAATAACCTCTTTTTTGTCCGAAATTCTTAATGAAAATGCTATAGCTCTAAAATTTGATAGGTATAGAAAACTAAGAAATGGGATAAACTATTATGGAAACTCAATTGAAGAGAACACTGCAAAAGAAGCATTAAAAGACATTCCGGATCTTATTAGTAAACTAAAACCTCAAATAAAGTAAACTTAAAACAAGAAAATGAAGCCCATCAAGCACCTAAAAGTCAAGAAAGGAATGAAAGTCTCAGAGCTAGTCGGCGAGATGGCTGAAGTTGGTTTTGGGGCAAGGAAGATTGCAGAAGCAAGCCAAATTTTAAAGGAAATGATTAAAGACAAAGAATGCAAGATTTTCTTGGGAATTGCGGGAGCAATGGTTCCTGGCGGAATGAAAGAAGTTATTATGGATATGCTTGGCTTTACAGGTGTTTTTGTCACAACCGGAGCCAATTTGACTCATGATTTAATGGAAAGCCTTGGCGAGAAACATTACATTGGAGAAGAAAATGCTGATGACAAAAAACTGCACGAGCAAGGAATAGACAGGATTTACAATGTCTACTTAAAAAATGAAGTTTATGTAAAGCTTGAAAAATTCTTTGAAGATAACTGGAACGAAATAAGCAAAACAAAAACAATAAAAGAACTTCTCTGGAAACTTGGTGAGCTTTGCCCTGGACAAGGAATATTAAAAAAATGCTGGCAAAAGAAAATTCCAATTTTCTGCCCTGCGCTCGCAGATAGTGGCATTGGCTTGATGATATGGGGAAAAAAAGCAGCAGGCAAGAAAATAGAAGTTGATGCTTTTGAAGACATGAAAGAAATAATAGACTTTGCATGGACATCAAAAAAGAACGGAGTTATTTATGTTGGCGGCGGAGTTCCTAAAAATTTTATCCAGCAAAGCCTTCAATTCTCGAAAGGCGCTGATTATGGAATACAAATCTCGACTGACAGGCAAGAGCCGGGCGGAAGTTCAGGAGCTCCATTAAAAGAAGGAATTTCCTGGGGAAAAATGCAAGCCCAAGGAAAGTTCGTTGATATTTTCTGCGATGCAACAATTGCTTTGCCCTTGATTTTGGCAAGCTTATGATTATTGTTTAAAATATTCCCTTGAATTATAGATTAAATAAAGGAGAAACATCAGGATTATTGTTTCAATGAAAATCCCAAGCCTGTCTGAAATAAGCAAAAACTCAGAAACAAAGAATATTAAGAATAAAAGCCAGAACAACGAGACAAAAAACATTCCGATAGCGCCCCATCTTCTTCTTTTTAATGTAAAAATGGAGAAGAATATTTCTAAAATGGGCACAATAATCATAGAAACCACCACAAGATAATTCAAAAACGCAGATTTAGGAGATACATGTGTAAGAAAAAAATAGATTGCACTTTCATGAAATCCCTTTATTTCTCCATTAGGGAAAAAAGCATTCCATGCTCTGCTTACATCGCACGCCCAATAAATGCAGAATATGCCAAGGCAAAGGATAAATATGCTCATCACAATCTTATATACTGTGATTAAGAATACACCCTTCTTTATCGCCTCTTTCATAAACTCAAAAACAAGGCAGAGTATTAAAACATATCTTATTTGACATAAATTGTTTTAAATCTCTGCATCGATATTAATAAATGATAAATAGAAAAGCGCTTGTTTTACAGGAGATTTCTTATCAGGAATTTCTGTTACTCAGGCGACAAGTAGACTTCCCAGTAGAATATCCCAAAGAACATCCAAATTTGGGTTTTGCACAGATTGTTTCGCCTCTTGAATTCCAAAGTTGCGCTGAATTACTAAGAGCATTCCAAGAATGCCTTATTGCAAGAAGAGCATCTATAAGAGACAGAAAATGGAAAAGATTTAATGCCGAGGCTATAGACGAAAAAGTAATTGAAGAAATTGGAAGATTAGCAACTCAAACAAACAATTTGATTTATCTTTCTTTTAGAAGCGGAGTCTATGACACAAGCGTAAATCACGAAATTGGTTTCAAAGCGTATGCAAAAGACGGAATTGTAAGTGTTTATGCTTGCATTCCTGGCTTAAGAAGAGACCAAGACTGCACTTGGCAAGGCTCCGATTATGAATTCACAGAAATACACGCACTTCTGTAAAAAAGTACAGAAAAATTAATAAGTCTTTCCAGCGTAAACAAAATAGAACATTAATATTGCCTTGCAATATACACAATGGCCTTTGCTTTCTTACCGCATACAGCACAAGTTCCTTTTGGCTTGTCTTTTTCGTCAAGTTTTGTCCCTCGCACTTGTGCCTGTATTTCTTTCTCTACAATTTCTGCGCATTTAGCCCCATCCATTTCCACAGAGCAAAAATTGCATCTTGCTATTTTTCCGGAGTCAATTGCTTTTTTTATTTCTTCTTTATTTTTCACATCTATAATAGCATTATTAAACAAGCTGTCTGCCTTCTCGATTAAATTACGGTCAATATCTTCAGAAGTTTTTTCTATGTATTTTAATAAATCCTTTCTATTTATTTGCTCTTTCTTGTTTATGTCCCTTCTAAAAACTGTTAATTTCTTTTCTTTTATTTCTTTGGGACCAAGCTCTATCCTCAAAGGAATTCCTTTCATCTCCCAAAAATAAAACTTCTCGCCAGGCATTTTCTCGCTTGTATCAATTTCAACTGAAATGCCCTTTTCTTCCAACTCTTGCTTAATTTTCTCAGCTTCTTTCAACACTTCTTTGTCAGTTCTTATCGGAACAATTACAACCTGTTTTGGAGCAATTTTCCAAGGAAATTTAAGGCCTTTATCATCACCATGTACAATTATCACGCTAGCAAATATTCGAGAAATCGCTGGACCATAACAAGTAATCCAAACATATTTGTCCTTGCCATCTTTATCTTTAAACTGGACATTAAATGCTTTTGCAAAATCTTGTTTTAGCAAATGTGTTGAGGGCTGCTGAACCACTTTGCCATCGGGATTTAAGACATCTGCTGCAAATGTTCTCTGGGCACCAGGGAACCTATCCCAAGCAGGCCTTTCAAAAAAGATAAAAGGCAAGCCAAAAATATCATGCAATACTTCCTTAGTTGTTTCCATGTCTTCATGCACTTGCTTCATAGCATCTTCTTCTGTTGCATGCGCACAATGAGCTTCTATCCAATAAAACTCCCGGCTTCTCAAAAAAGGCCTCGTAGCTTTTGTTTCATACCTAAATACGTTCGCTCTTTGATATGTCTTAAAAGGCAAATCTTTATAGGACCTTATCCATAAACTAAACATTTGGTAAAAAGCAGTTTCTGAAGTTGGCCTCAACGCAAGAGTTTCTTCTATAGGCTCATCTGCGCCGTGAGTTTTAACCCAAAAAACCTCCGGGGTAAAGCCTTTTATATGAGAAGATTCAAGTTTTAAATTTCTTTCAGGAATCAACGTCGGAAACCAATAAGGCTTATGCCCTTTTCTTTGCAGGGCTTTTTCCATATAATCATACATTTTTTCCATCGACAAAACTGACCATGGCTGGAAAACAATAACTCCTTTGACATTATATCGAATGTCTGCAAGCTCTGCTTTCTGCACTATTTCAGTATACCACTCCGAAAAATTATCTTTTTTAGAAATATTAAAAGTGACTTTCTCCCCTTCCCCTTTCTTATCCTCTTTTTCTTCTTTCATTGCCATATCTATTCATGCTTTTGTATTTATATAAACCTTTTTGTGATTGCACCACAATAATGCTTAAAAATCTCTTTTATCTATGAACCTCGGGTAAAAAGTGGTTCTAAAATATTAGCATTTAAAATGGAAGAAAGTTTACTAAGCAAAGTAGGGCAAGTCATAGAAAAATTAACCGGAAGATTGACAAGCACAAAACTCGGCATAGACTCGGGAAGCTTGGAAGACTTGCTCGACGCTACTGTCGATGCTGCAAAAGAGCTGGTTGGCATAGAACAATTCGCATTGTGGCTTTTGGATAATGAAAGCAACAAACTTAAGATAAGAGCGCATAAAGGGCTGTCTGATTATTGGCGCAGTTTTGAATTAGATGTAGGCGAAAGCATAACAGGCAAAGCTGTAAAAGACAAAGAGGTTCAGATAGTTCGAGATTTAGCACAGGATAAAAGAGTAAAATACACAGAAGTTGAAAAAGAAGTGCGTGCAATGATATGCATCCCTTTGATTATAGGGGATAAAGCTATTGGTGCATTAAGCGGCTTCAAAAATATTCCATATGATTTCAGCCCTGGTGAAGAAAACATATTAAGAATAATAGCAAACTGCTCAGCAAGCGCTATTCTTCTTGCAAAAAGGAATGAAGAAAGCAAAGACCATATAGTAGAAGTAGTTCATACTTTAGTCAGCGCATTCGGAGAAAAGAATGCCTGGACAGCACAGCATCAGGAAAGAGTTATGATTGATGTAATCAGGGTTACTCACAAGCTGGGCTTGGATTATGTTAAGCAAAGCAGGGCAAGAAATACTGCAAGGCTGCATGACATTGGAAAATTCAGCATAGAAGAGCCTGTGCTTAATAGAAATGGCTGCCTGACAGAAAAAGAATGGATATTTATGAAAAATCATCCAATCAGGGGTGTAAAAATAATTGAGAGAGTAGAAGGGCTTGGTTATGCAATTCCCGGAATAAGAGACCATCATGAAAGGCTTGACGGCTCAGGCTACCCTGCCGGCTTAAAAGGAGAACAAATAGAGCTTATTCCAAGGCTGATAGCAGTAACCGACAGCTATGATGCAATGACTTTTCCAAGGCCTTATAAACCTATAATAATGCCTCCAAAAGTTTGTACAGAAGAGTTATGCCGATGCTCAATGCTCCCTTATAACAAAGAAGTCTTGTCAGTATTCCGGGCGCTTGAAAAAATGAAATGCTCAAGTGAAGTGTCTGAAGAAGTCAGGGCAAGAATTCTGTTTGAAACAGAAGGCGAGCTTTTAATATGCACAAGCCAGCCTGAAATTAAGGGGCTTTTGGGCTCTTTCCAAACAAAAGATAAAGGGCATGCGCTTCAGTATGACCCAGAAATAGTAAAAGCTTTTGTTGAAACACTCAAAGAAAGAAATCTGTTAAGATAAAAGCCAAAATTGCTGATGATATTATATATCAAAAAGTCCTTGTGTGTACCTCGGCTTAAAAGCCGAGGTTTGTTCGGGACTTTTGGATGCCAAGGAAACATTTAGTTTCCGGGCCCAGAAAACCTTCGAGGTTTTCTTTGGCTCAGAAATGCAGCACCCTAAAGGGTGCGGTTTTAACCACATTTCTGACATAAAATAAGCTATTGATTGCATACTCCCGTAATTATTTATACTTTTAATCTGTCTCTATAAAACTTTTTCTGTATCCAGACTATAAAGCCAAAATTGCATTAACCCCCATACCAACAATTTCCCTGCTAACATGCTCCCAAGTTTATGCTTATTAGCAATACTGCCATCAATCCTTACAATTTCTTTTTGATAAAAGTTATAATTCTTTTTTTAATATTGCTTATGTTTGTGTTGTCTGTAAAAGCTCCTGAAGCATGCAGATGCCCGCCGCCCTTGAAAAGCTCTGCAAGTTTCAGAACATCTTTCTCGCTTGTTGTCCTGAAATCAAGTTTTATGCCCCTGCTCTTTCTATGGAATATAATAACATAATCTCCTTTAACTTTCTTCATTATTTCATAATTTGTAAGACTCCCTGCAATCTCTGTAAACACAATCTTATTGCCCCTTACCTCTTGTTCATTAGTCTTGAGCATATCTGCTTTCTTTTTTTCCTGTACCCTATAAGCCGCGAGTTTCAAGATAGTGTGAGGGTTATTTAAAAAAACCAGGTTATCAAGTTTTGTTATCAGTTCTCTTGCCATCGGCGCGAAGATTATTCCTTTCGCAGTGTCTTTTATATAACCCACATAATCTCTTAATTTCTCTGCTTCTTCTAACTTTACATTATTTGTGTCTATTTCATTTGCAATTTTCACAAGTTTTTCATTGTTAATCTTAAATTCTTCAGATATAACATTGGCAGTGCTCGGCATTTGTTTTATAATAAGTTTGAGATTAACCGGAATACTCTGAGTCTCATGCTCTTCATGATGATCTATCCATAAAACCCCATTAAAAGACTTGGCTTTATCTAAAGCTTCTTTAGTTGGTGCGATATCCAGAACAACAAGTTTTTGCTTCTTGTTTTTTATAGAATCAATTGTCTTAGAAATGCTGTTTGGCCCTGAAAACAGAACCATAGAACTGCCAAGCGCTTTCTGAATTAAATAAGCAGAAATTATCCCATCTGCATCCCCGTGTGTTATTATTATCTTTTGCATTTTGTCAAAAAGTTTTGAAGCTTTTTAGGTTTATGGGGTTGCCCGGATTTGAACCGGGGTCGCCAGGTTTTTCGCTGGTTGCCGGATGCGGGAATCATAAAACCCGCTGCCGGTCTTTATCCCGAACCTGGAAGCCTACCAGGCTAGCAGACAACCCCCTGCGCATAAGTACACAAAATGTTTAAATCACCGGCTTTTTAATAGTTTATTATGGAAGATTATACAGTCAAAAAAATAACAGAAAAAAGCCCTTATAAATTTATCAATTCAGGTTTTGTCAAAAAACTTGCAAGCCTGATTAAAGCAGGCACAGACGAAGAAAAAATCAAGCTAGTAAGAGCCAAGTTAAGAAAGATTTCGACTTCTGCCCTTCCTATAAAATTCTACAAAAAGTTTGAAAAACTTGAATTTAACAAAGAAATATTGAGCATGCACCGTTCTACACGAGAAAGGCTAGCAATTTACCCTGAATTAATCAATAAAATAAAAGATGTTAATGCTCAAAAAATTCTGGATTTGGGCTGTGGCTTTAACCTTCTTGCCCTGTTTTATTTTGGTTTTATTCCCAAGGAATATGTTAGCTATGACTTGGACAACGCTGTAGTTCAGTTTGTTAACAGATTTGCAAGTGAGAAAAAAATTAATGCAAAAGCAGAATGCAAAGACATTCTTGAAACCGAGTTTGAGCCAGCAGATTTATGCTTTGCATTAAAAGTCTTTGATGCCTTAGAGGATGTTGAAAGAAACATAACAAAAAATCTTCTTGAAAAATTAAAATCCAACTGCAAGCACATTATTGCAAGCTTCTCAAGCATAAGTTTAAGCGGCAGAGGCAGGCTGAAAGAACGAGTTTGGTTTGAAAAAATCCTTAACCATCTCGGGCTAAATTGGAAAAAAGAAGTTTTGGGCAACGAAACGTTTTATTTTATAGGAAGAATATAAAAAGTGGGCCTGCGAGGAATTGAACCCCGGACCTCTGCCATGTGAGGGCAGCGTTCTACCACTGGACTACAGGCCCTGAGCGTATAGACAAGACTATTGTTTATATTATTTACGAGTCTGTGCGCGAAACAGATACTAAACAAAAATTAGAATAATATTTAACTCTTTCTCCTTGCCAGGATTAGTTGCCAAAACCCAAAAGACTCAAAAAACCCCTGAATAAACCAGCAGGCTTTAGTTTCTTGCCTGCAAGCTTTGATGCAATTTCCATATAAGCTCTGGCAGCCCTGCTCCTCGGCTTTATGTTGACTACCGCATCTTTCTTGCTTAAAGCGGCAAGTACGTTTCTATCTTCTGGCACAACCCCAAGTATAGGCACTTCAAGCATTTCATAAATACTGTCAAGGCTCATCTCGTTTTTATCGCCTGTTGTCCTTGTGATAATGGCACCTTTAACAGGCTTTCCCATATCTTTAACCATTTTGATTGTCTTTAAGGCATCTGTCACAGAAAGAATATTGGGATTAGTTATGATTATCGCCTCATCACAAGCTTCCATAGCAGATTTTACTTCGTTTCCAAGGCCAGCAGCAGAATCCAAGATAACATGATCATACATTTTTTTTAAGTCTTTTGCAACATCATAAAAATTTTCCATCTTGACTTTTTTTAAATCTTTAAGAGAAAGCGAACTCGGAACTATTTTTGTTCCGGACTCGTGCTCGTAAATCGCCTCTTCTATGTTTGCCTTTCCTTGCAAGACATTGTTCAAGCTTACAGGAACTATAGGCGCCCCAAAATGCAGGCCTATATTGGGAGTAGTAAGATTTGTATCCACGATAACAACCTCTTCTTTTAATTTATTTAAAGCCGCCCCGAGATTGACAACGCTTGTTGTTTTTCCGACGCCCCCTTTTCCAGAAGTAACGATATAAACTTTTGACATAAAAAGTTATTCAAAACTCAGTATATAAATCTTATGGCTTTAAACCTCGTAGATATTTTACAAAATCTTCTATCACGACGTTAAATTCTTTCAGCTTGTCAAGATTGATGATTTCCCAATTTCCCCTGTACTGCATTTTCAACGCAACATTTTTCCTGAATTCATTCTCCCTGATCTTCTCAGCAGTCTCTGCCTTTTTGAAAAAATCATACAAATCAAGCATTTTTCTCACAACCTCGTTACCTTTTTCAAGCTCGAGAATTTTGTCTATTTTTAATTTGGGGGCAGAGGGTATAGACTTGATTTTCTTATCTTTTTTTGCTCTTTCAAGTATTTTATCAATCCCTCTGTCTATAAGGTTCCTCCACCGGTACAATAGGTTGAGTATGACATCTGTAGTTTTTGTATACTTCAGGCTTACATAAAGTAAATGGTCTGCACTAATCTTTTCTTGAATAATCTTTTCCATGCCTCGTTCTCTATAAGAATAGGGAAAAAACTACTAACCCCAAAGAATATATATACCTTTCTGAAATGACAGTCTTAACTTTTAAGTGACTAAATTGCCATAGAAATTTTTAAATCTCAAACTTTTGATTAAATATAATGAAAAAGTTGATAGTCCCTCTTGTCTTAACTTTGGTTTTATTATTTTCTTTCATGCTTTATAACAAGCTAACTGGCCAAAGCGTCACAGAAAGCCAAATCCCCCAAGTTAAGATAGAAAAAAGGATAGTTACAAAGATTATAGACGGCGACACAATAGTTGTAAGCGGTGGAGAAACAGTCAGGCTTTTAGGCATGGATACTGATGAAAGAGGTTATCCTTGCTATACCTCTGCTAAAAAACGGCTTGAAAACCTCGCCTTAGGAAAAGAAGTTACGCTGGAAAGAGGGGAAGAAAATAAAGATCAATATGGCCGTCTTTTAAGATACATTTTTCTAGAAAATAACAATGTCAATGTCCAACTTGTAAGAGAAGGCATGGCAATAGCAAGGCTTGAAAACAATAAATTATACGCGCAAGAAATCAAAGACGCAGAAGCCTATGCCATTCAGAATAAGATTGGCTGCAAGTGGTCTAATCTCAGCCAGCAATAAAAGCTAAATAAACTTCTGGCTTAAAAAATTGCCTTTAATTTTGTTAAAAATGTTCCTTGCGGTTTCTGAATAGGCTTTAACTCTTGTAGTGTCAAGATAACAAGGAAAGCTTTCTGACATGATTACTATTTTTTCTCCTCTCAAAAACTCCATGCTGCTTTGCCTATGCCTTTTAACAATAAAAAAAATATCCTCTGTAATCTTAAGCTCATCTTTTGTTATGCCATACCTCTCGGCAAGGTTTTTAAAAATCCGCAAGTTTTCATTGCTGTCTTTGGCAAGTTTTATTCTTTTCAGCAAGAACTCTAACTGCAAAACCGAGTCAATGCTGTATAACACTGACTTGTAAAGATTCTCAATAACATTCAAAAAAATTTTTTTGTCATTAACAAGCTTAAAAGTCACATTAAAAATATGCTCTGCATTTGTAAGATACTTGTCAGCATTCTGCAGGCTTTCAGCAAACTTCTCCATAAAATATCAAAGAATGACAAGATTATATAATTTTCCTTGCCCCGGCGCTAATCAGCTCAAACTTAAAATCGCCTCAGCCAAGTCTCCTTTTGTTTTTTCCAAGGCTTCTTTTGCTTGCTTTTTTGATTTGCCTGTCTTTTCTGCTACTGTTTTAATATCATCTTCAGAAATTCCTTGTTCTTTGGCTTCCTCTTTTGATTCTCCTGAGATTTGGAAAGTTTCCTGCCCTTGGAACTTAACTTTCACAACACTTGGCTCATTGATTACTATCCTGCTGTCCTTTGTTTCGATAATTACTCTTTCAGCAGGCACTTCCTGCTGGTTTATGCCAAGCTGTTTCATCATTCCCATCATCTTTTTCATATCGCCGAACATAATCTTATTTAGAAAAATGAGATTAAATAGTTTTCTGCCTGCTGAATCTGTCTTCTCAAATTAAATCCCGCATCAAAAAGTCCTTGTGTGTACCTCGGCTTAAAACATCAGAAATCTCGGATTTCTGAGTGTGTTCAAGAATAAGAGGTATTCTTGACAGCCGAGGTTTGTTCGGGACTTTTGGATGCCAAGGAAACTTTCAGTTTCCGGGCCCAGAAAACCTTTGACGTTTTCTTTGGCTCAGAAATGCAGCACACTAAAGGGTGCGGTTTTAACCACATTTCTGACATAAGCAAAGGCATTAATGCAAAAATATAAGCTAACAAATCAATTACTCGCACGTTCCAACTTCTTCCCGAATGCTTTCAGCAGACAAAGAAAAGCATCTCGTATCATTAACTTCCATTCCTTGGTCATAAAAATTAAAGAAATCTATTATTTTTTCTTCCGGCACTTCCCCTCTTTTTAACGCGTCTATCAATTCTTCTTTTTTTGCCATTAATGTTTGCCTTGGAAAATAAAGTTTTCTAAGCAAAGCATCCTGTTCCTCTATCTGCCTAATCAGTTTTTCCCTGCTTTCAGGCTTTCCTGCCTTCAAGTCCCGCATTGTTTCATAAAAAGACCTGAAGTTAACAAAGCAAATTCCATACCCGCTCCCGTATTTTGCAGCCCCGGTTTTGTCGTCGATTAATTCTCCAGAAAACTGCTCTCTCGCCCTGCCGGACTCCCAAGAACCCTTTAATATTTTCACAATTCCTACTACAGAAACATGCCCGTTTGTATGAGATGGCCAAAAAACAGGCCTCCTTAAGTCTAACACCGGAATTTCCTTGACAAAATACCGATTATTATTGGGCCTCGCTATTTCCATGCTTGCATGGTATAACTGTTCACCAACCATTATATAATGGATAGGGTGCCAAAACGGCATCAAGTACCTGTCTGCATTAAAATAAGGGTTTACTTTTCTCAGCCTTCTCTCGCTCTGTAAAACTCTCGCCCTGAAAACCAGTTTGTCTTCAAACCTCATTACCTGGCTTATAACAGGAAAAGACATATGGACTTCAGAAGGTTCTGCAGGCTCTTCCTTGCCCTTAAACCTTTGCCATTGTTCATTAAACCTTGCTATTTCTTCTTGATTAAGGACTTCTTCTAACTTTATTGGAGAAAGTTCCATCTTGCCTCTTTTTATTATTAAATAGTAATACATTTATAGATTAAACTAATTTTAGACGATGCTTATCGCGTTTTAGCGATTTATATCGTGTTTTTAAAGAAAAAGGGTAAAAGTTTCTTTTCGGCTTTCCTCAGATGCGCCTGAAAAGTTGAGTAAGAAATTCTCATTATTTCAGCAAGTACTTTAAGCTCTGTTTTTCTTGGATATTCATAGTAGCCATTAGCTATAGCCAGCTCTATCGCTTTTCTCTGGTGAGAAGTAAGTTCTGGCTGCATGCTTAATATTGACACGTCTATTAATTTCTCCTGATACAGCTTAAGCAACTCTGCCTGATGCGTTTTTTCATAAAGATTTACAAAAGAAACAACAGCCTCTTTATTCCAGCTCCCGATAGTCCAATGCTCAGTGCCGTCCTCTTTTATCATCACAGGTTTAAGCCGTAGAATCTGTGAATCATATATTGGCTTGAACTTCAAAGGCTCTTTTATTTGCGCGATAATGAAATTTCCCCTGACTTCCATCTTTAGCACTCGAGGGTCTTTTTTCTCTTCCTTTAAAAAATTTTTTATATTTTCCTTGCTCCCGTATAAAAGCCCTGCTAAAGAAACATATATTCCATCTTTCTTTTCATTAAAGCATAAAGGATAGCCTAAAATAGAAATTTGATATTTTTTAGCCATGCTTCCAATAAGCGCATTCTCTCCATTTACCTTAACTTCAGCAACCCACATACTAAGAAGTTCCCAAGCCAGATTTAAATAGATAGTGGTGATAAATTGAATAGTTTTAAGTGCAATATCCTTTACAAGTTATATGCTCTATAAAGGAGCATCAGTTCATAGGAAAAAATATCCTCAAAAGAATTGTTGCAAGTATTATTACCATAATAAATCCAATAACATGGGCGGGGCTTAAGCTTATTTTTGATTTGTATTCTTCTTTATATCTCACTAATCCCCCAATTCCAGATGGTACTTCTCCTGCCATATTTCAAGAAATGAAAGAGGGTATAAAAATCTTTACTCTTCTAAACCCGCCATTTCAAGAGGAGTCAGCTCTCGCTTTTTCTTGAACATTCTGTCATAAAACAAGATTAAAAGAATACCCAAAGGAGAAGATACTAAAAAAGTGTTAGAGTCTAAAATTGGGTACAATAAAAAAAGCAATATCGTAGGAATTAATATAGAATAGAAACTCGCATCAGCAGATATCCTTTTTGAATACATTCCAGCCAATACAGGGGGAACAAAAATCAAAGCAAGATAAGAAACAATCAAAGATAAAGTAATAATCTTTGGTACTGCAAAAGCAAGCAAAAAACCGCCAAAACCAAACAAGCAGGTTATGAGTCTGGCAAAAAATATTTCTTTTTTATTTGTGAATTGATGTTTTTTAAAGAAAGTTTTATATAAAATAGTAGAGCCTCCAATAACTAGACTATCAACTGAAGACATTATAACCGCAAGAATAGAAGCAAAACCTACTCCGACCAGAACTGGAGGTAGCATATCAGTCATCAAATAAAAGAAAGCAAAATCAGGGTTTATCCCAGATAGTTTTATTGATGCCACAAGACCTAAGAACACGACTATTAATGAAAGAATCAAAACAAAGGGGATAGACAATAAAAAAGATTTTTTAGCAGTTTCTTGGTTTTTAGCAGAAAAAATTCTCTGCCAATGGGAAGTATTTCCAAGATACATCCATCCACTAAGTAAGACCGCACCCAAAAACCATGCCACTCCTCCGAATGCAAAAGGGTCTAGATGTCCGGTGGGCAGATTAGCTAAGAGATTAGAGAACCCCCCGACATAATTAAACCCAATGACTGCCATAATTAAAAATGTTATAAGTATAATCCAAAATTGTACAAAATCAGTAAGAATATCTATCTTCAAACCGCCCATGCTCGTATAAAGTATAGTGACTGCTGCTGTTAAGAAAAGAGTGATTTTATAATCTATGCCTGTTAAAACCGATGCCAAAGAAGCTATGGCTATGGCCTGTATAGCAATCCAAATTACTAAAAGAAATACCTGAACAAAGGTAGTCAAAATTTTATTTTTCATGTCGAATCTTTTATAAAAAAATCGACTATTGTTGCAGCATTGTATTCATCTCCGATAGTTTTCATTTTCTTTGCCATAATCGCTAAAATAAACATTCCTACTACAAAAGAGATAGGAAGAGCCAAGCCATACGAAATTCCAGAATTATAAACCTCCGAAACTATCGCAACAGTCGCCCCAGCTCCAACAACAGTCGCGACTGTAGAGAAAGTCATTAACCATAAACTTGTTTTTTTGCTGTTCAAGAAATAAGCTTGCAAAGATTCTTTCCTAGAAAAAATCCAAGCAATCAGAAACATTGCTATAAGATAAATAATAATTACAATCAAAGTGATATTCATAAATTATAAACATGCCCAGACTTTATAAAATCATAGATTTATTTCAAAACTCTCTCTTGCTTCAGTTTTTCTTCTTGCCTTTTCCTTGTTTTGAAAGTCCTGCCAAAACGAACAAGGGCATAGTTTATCAAAATCCAGTATTCTCTGGGAAAAAGTTCTTTCAAATCTTCTTCAATCTTGTGAGGATGCTTGTTTTTAGTCCACCCTAACAACCTCGAAAGAAATGCAACATGAGTGTCCACACCAATAGCCGGCTTTTTCATGACTGCAAGAAAAACATTCGCCGTTTTTCTTCCAACTCCCGGCAACTCAAGTAGCTTTTCTATGTCCCTAGGCACTTGATTAGGGTATTTATCGACGATAATTCTTGCTGTCTGAATTATGTGTTTTGCTTTTGTTTTGTAGAAATTTACAGGCTTAATTACATTTTTTACATCTTTAAGAGAAGCGTTAGCCAGTTTTTTTAGTGTCAGATATTTTTTATAAAGAATATGCGAGATTTTTATTGTTGTTTCATCCTTTGTCTGGCTAGACAAGATAGTCGAAATAAGCACTTTCCAATCCTCTTTCCAGTCAGCAGCAAGCAGCATGTTTCCGTCTGCCAGCTTTTCAATCCTTTTCAGCTGCTTGACTGCCTTCTTTGCTCTCATTGAATTCATAATAATCCAAAGATACTAAGATTTTTAATACCTTCTTCCTTATTACAAAAATGCCAGAAACAACAGAAGGAGAAAATAAACAATATGACTTCAAAGAGGCAGAGCCTCGCATAAGGGAATTTTGGGAAAAAGAAAAAATCTATAAGTTTGAGCTGAAATCAAAGAAAAAAATATATTCTATAGATACTCCGCCCCCGACAGTTTCGGGCGAGATGCACATAGGCCATGCATGCTCTTACTCGCAGCAGGACTTTATTGCGAGATACAAAAGAATGTCTGGCTTGAATGTTTTTTATCCTTTTGGAACAGATGACAACGGCTTGCCTACAGAAAGGCTCGTGGAAAAAACAAAAAAAATCAAAGCCAAGGATATGCCGAGGCAGGATTTCATAAAGATTTGCACAGACTTTTTAAAAATTGAAAGGCCAAAATTCATACAAGACTGGAAAAACATAGGGATGAGCTGCGACTGGAGCATCTTTTATTCAACAATTGACGAACATTCAAGAAAAATTGCGCAGTGGTCTTTCCTCGACTTGTACAAAAAAAATCGTTTGTACAGAAAAGATGCGCCCGCAATGTGGTGCCCGGAATGCAAGACCGGTGTTGCCCAGGTAGAAGTCCAGGACAAAGAGATTGAATCAAGCTTCAATGACATTGTCTTTAAAATTGATGGCAAGGAGATTATAATTGCAACAACCCGTCCGGAGCTATTGCCTGCATGCGTTGCAATATTTTACCATCCTGGCGACAAAAGATATGAGCAGTATAAAGGCAGGATGGCAGAGGTCCCTTTATTTAATTTTAAAGTTCCTATTCTTGAAGATGAAAGAGCTGACCCAGAAAAAGGCACGGGAATAGTTATGTGCTGCACTTTTGGAGACCAAACTGACATGGAATGGCAGAAAGCCCACAACCTTCCAATTAAGATTGCAATAACAGAAGATGGAAAAATGACAGAGCTCGCGGAAAAATATCAAGGGCTTTCTATAAAAGATGCAAGAAAAGAAATTATCAATGACTTAAAACAAGCGGGCTTATTAAAAAAACAAGAGCCGATAAAGCATATGGTAAATGTCCATGAACGCTGCGGAACAGAGATAGAGTTTGTAAAAAGCAAGCAGTGGTTTGTAAAATATCTTGACTTGAAAGACGAAATGTTAAGGTGGGCTAAGGAATTAAAATGGCATCCGGACTATATGAGACATCGTTATGACAATTGGGTGCGCGGGCTGCAGTGGGACTGGCTCATTTCAAACCAAAGATATTTTGGAGTTGCTTTTCCTGTATGGTATTGCGCAAAATGCGAAGAGGTAATTCTTGCCAAGCCAGAGCAATTGCCGGTAGAGCCAATGAAAGACAATCCTCCTGTCAAGCAATGCCCAAAATGCAAATCAAAAGAAATCATTCCAGAGACAGATGTCCTTAATACTTGGTTTACAAGCTCAATGACGCCCCAGCTTTCAACATGGCTCATGCCAAAAGAGGTTCAGAAAAATCTTTTTCCAATGGACTTAAGGCCTCAGGCTCACGAAATAATAACATTCTGGCTTTTCAACACAATGGTAAAATCAAGGCTTCACTTTGAAAAAAATCCGTGGAAGCATGCAGCCATTTCCGGATTTGTCACGTTGCAAGGCGAGAAAATGTCAAAATCAAAAGGTAATGTTATCAGGCCTCAGGAAGTTATAGAAAAATATGGTGCAGATTCAATAAGATACTGGGCTGCAAGCTCAAAGCTCGGCGAGGACTTTGACTACCAGGAAAAAGACTTGGTAACAGGAAAAAAGACAATCACTAAACTCTGGAATGCTGCAAAATTTGTGTTCATGAACTTAAAAGATTTTAAAGGGGAGAAGCCGAAAAAGCTTGAAAAAATAGATGAACAATTCTTTGACAAGCTTAACCCTGTTGTCAGAGTTTCAACTGACTCTTTTGAAGACTATGAATATTCAAGGGCAAAAGCCGAAACAGACAACTTCTTCTGGCAAGACTTTTGCGATAATTATTTGGAAATTGTCAAAGACAGAATTTACAATGGAAAAGGCGAAAAGAAGCTCTCTGCACAGTATACTCTTTACACTTCATTCCTTACTCTTCTGAAGCTTTTTGCGCCATTTATGCCTTATATTGCAGAAGAGCTTTATCAAACATACTTTAAGAAAAACGAAAAAGAAAAAAGCATACACATTTTAAGCTGGCCAGAATGCAAAAAAGAAAAATCCACAGAGGAGCTTGATATTTTCTTCAGCCTGCTGGCTAAAATAAGGCAGGAAAAATCCCTCGCCAAGAAATCAATGAAAGCAGAGATTATTCTTGCCATTGAAAAAGAAAAACTTGAAAAAATAAAAGACATGCTGGACGACTTTAAGTCTGTAACAAACGCAAAAGAAATCAAAGAAGGAAACTTTAAGGTAGAGTTCATATAATACACAGAGAATTAATAATCAATCCGCCAGAAACAAGATGTTACATTCATTCGCAAAGATAACCCTTCTATTTGTTACCCGACATTTTGTATTGATGCTTTTCAGAAAGAATTTGTTGGTAAATAAATAATTGATTAATTTTATAAGCCGGCTATTCTTATATTCAAAATGGACGACAAAGAAAAATTTAAGCTTGAAGAGCTGATTGAAGAGCTTGGAAGCCTGAGGGGAAGGCATACCGAGCTCGTGACAGTTTACATTCCTGCAGGCTTTAATATTAATACAGTTACAAAACAGCTTGATGCTGAAGCAAGCACTGCATCAAACATTAAAAGCAAAAGCACAAGAAAAAATGTTCTTGATGCTTTGGAAAGAATTTCACGCGAGCTGAAGCTTTACAAGCAGACTCCTCCAAACGGCATGGCATTATTCTGCGGAAATGTCTCGCCAACAGAAGGGCAGGAAGACATTAAGCTCTGGGTAATTGAGCCTCCGCAGCCTTTGAAAGTCAGGCTTTACAGGTGCGACCAGGTGTTTGTTCTTGACCCTCTGAAAGAAATGGTTGAAGTAAGCGAAGTTTACGGCTTGCTTGTAATGGACAGGAAAGAGGCAACAATCGGGCTGCTTGAAGGAAAGCAGATAAAAGTCTTGAGAAAAATGACCTCCGGAGTTCCTGGAAAATACAAGGCGGGAGGACAATCGAGTGTTCGTTTTGAGCGGATTCGTGAGGGCCTTGCAAAAGAATTTTACAGAAGAATTGCAGTTGAAATGAAAGAGCTTTTTTTTGATATGCCAAAACTCAAAGGCATTCTTGTAGGAGGCCCGATACCTACCAAAGAAGATTTCCTCAAAGAAGGAAATCTCGTTACAGCACTAAAAGAAAAAGTAATAGGAGTAAAAGATATTGGCTATTCGGACGAGCATGGGCTGAAACTGCTTGTGGAAGCAAGCCAGGATGTTCTTTCACAGCAGGAAATTATTCATGAAAAAAAGCTTCTTGAAAACTTTTTCATGCTCCTTGGAAAAAGCCCTGAAAAAGTCGCATATGGAAAAGAACCCGTAGAAAAAGCTTTTCAATACGGCGCAGTCCAAACTTTGATTATAAGCAAAAAAGTTGACAAGCAGGTAATGCACAGTATGATAGAAAAAGCAGAAAGCATTTCAGCAGAAGTTGAAATAGTTTCAACAGACACGCCTGAAGGCGAGCAATTTTATAGCCTTTCAGGCATCGGCGCAATTCTTAGGTTTCAGTACCAGTAAGTTTATCTTTTAATTTTGAGTTTAATGCCAAGAATGACTAAGTTAATTATTAAAACCAAGGCAAATGTTGCCCCTGTCTGCATTGACATAAATACAAAGCCCAAAGCGCCACCCTCTCCTGTATAAGAACCGACCTTAATTAGGATGAGAGTAAGAATCATAGCAAGAAAACCATAAGACAAAGGAATAAGCAAACTTTTAAAATAATCTTTGAGGCTTGGATTTTTGAATAAATAGATTGCACTCATTAAAATCACAAGGATTGGGAATAACCAAAAGAATATCTGGACTAAACCTTCAAAAAGAGAATAAAATGGGACTTCTGGAATCATTGCAGGCAAGGGTTTTCCAGCCGAGTCATATTTTATTTCAATCGGATAATTTTTAATATAATTTTGTTGATAATAAGTAAAAGAAATAAATAAAATTCCAAGAACTAATAAAACTGCATTCACAATTAAAATTTGTTTTAGTAATTGATTCATTTTTTCTCCTTAATCTTCCCAACAATCCAGCCGATAAATGCACCGATTAAAGTTAATCCTATAACTCCAAAAATATTTCTATAGTTTGAAATAAAGAAGGCTATAGCCATTAATACAGAGTTATGTGTTAATGCCCCTATATACCAAAACATAATATAAGGCAATAATCCAACCAATAAAGGCCATGTAGAAAATATATTTAATATTATCAGTATAACACTGCCTTCAACAGATGCACTGTTATGAGGCTTAAACAAAATATAGCTTATTGTAGCTGACAAAATCCCATAAAATAGTCCAATCACTCCGCCTTTAAGCCAATAAGGCCAGTTTTTCCATGCCATAGTTCATCTAAGCCAAAGTGATATTTAAGCTTTTTCAAAAGCTTTAAAACCTTCCGGTCTATATATAAGCATGGAAGAATCTGGAGAAGAAAAGCAGGGGAAAATAGCCAGAACTTCAGAAACTTTAGTTTCTGACAGCATTCAGAAATCAAAGATTTCTGATGAACCGCAGGTGTTCGACATGGAAGAATCAAAAGAAGAACTTATTGACCCGTTTCAGCAGATAGAAAGCAAAAAAGAGGAAACTCCAGAATCAGCAAAAGCCGAATCAGAAAGCCCGAAGATGGAAAACCTAAAAAAAGTCGAGGCTGCTTTGTTCGTTGCGGGGAGATGGCTTTCTTTGCAGGAGTTAATTACACTGACAGATATAAATCCCATTTCAATAAAAGAGCATATACAAAAACTTTCCAGAAAATATAAAGAAAATAATAGTGTAATAGAAATCCTTGAGAAAGATAACATGTGGAAAATGGATGTTCATGCAGATTATGTAAATATAGTAAACAAGCTTATTACAGGCTCAAGCGAGTTTACAAAATCAGAGCAAGAGACCCTTGCAGTTATTGCCTATAAACAGCCAGTCAAACAATCTGTAATAATAAAAATCCGGGGCAACAAAGCTTATGATCATGTAAAAAAATTTATCTCGCTGGGTTTAGCCAAGGCAAAAAAAGAGGGCCACACCCTCAACCTCCAGCTAAGCGAGGAATTTTACAATTATTTTGGACTTGAAAAAGAAAAATCAAAATAAAAACATAGACTAAAAATGAAAATCCTTCCTTTTATATATCTGGCTTATATGTTTATTGGTTTATACATGACTTCGTTTTTCCTAATTCTTTATCTTAGAAATCGCAAGACATTGTTCAACACCCCGAAGCCAAACAGGAATTATAATGTTTCTGTCTTGATTCCTGCTTACAACGAACAGGATACAATAGAAGGGACAGTCAAAGCAGTTTTTGCTTCAAACTATCCATTGAAAGAAGTGATAGTAATCAACGATGGGAGCAAAGACAGAACAAAAGAAATTGTTCAAAGCTTGATGAAAAAATATCCAAAGCTGAAGATGCTTGACAAGCCAAACTCCGGCAAAGCAGACTCTGTCAATCAAGGATTCAAAATGGCAAAAAGCGAGTTGGTTGTTGTAGTAGACGCAGACGGCTATCCTGCAAGCGAGGCAATAGGCAACATGGTTGGCTATTTTAACGATGAAAAAATGGCGGCAGTTACTGCATTGATTACTCCAAAAAACAGAAACGGATTTATAGAAAAGCTCCAGTGTTATGAATACCCTATAATCTCGTGGACAAGAAAACTTTTGGGTTATGTTGATGGCATATACGTAAATCCTGGCGCAATGTCAATGTACAGAAAAGAAGCTATATTAAATGTGGGCGGTTTTGATACTACAAACATGACAGAAGACATAGAGATGACATGGAAACTGACTTATAATGGCTATAATCGGGGAGTAAGCCTAACCGCAAAAGACCAGACAGAAGTTCCTTCTACTTTGGGAAAATGGTGGAAGCAAAGAGTCAGGTGGAACTTGGGCGGCTTGCAGACCATAATGAAATACAAAAGTTTATTTTTAAAAAAAGGCATGCTTGGCTGTTTTATTCTTCCTTTCTTTGTGATATCTCTTCTTCTAGGCCTTGTTGGTCTTTCAATTTTTACATATTTGATCGCAAGAAGATTTATTGTTTCATTCCTGATTACAAAATACTCTCTAAACATGGGAGTCTCTCCAATAACCCTGAATGAACTAAGCATAACCCCAACAGTTTTGAATTTCTTTGGAGTAGCCTTATTTGCCCTAGGCTTGTTTTTCACTTATTTTGGAATAGTGTCTGTCGGAGAAAGCCAAATCTTAAAAAAAAGAAACATTTTTAACTTGCTTTTCTATCTTATAGTATACCTGACAGTCTATCCGTTGATAATGATTACCTCCCTGTATAAATACATTAAAGGGGATATAGGCTGGGGTACAAAAGATTTCAAGCTAAACAAACACAGAAGATAAAAAGATAAAAACAAAAAAATGGACGAAAAAGGAGTGCAAAAATTTACTTTTCTTGAAGCATTATTTGTATGCATATTAATTTTTGGTTTGGGAATCCTTGCAGGCATTTGGCTTGAAAGCTACAGAGAAAGCAAAATCACGAGCCTTTATTCTAACGCCGAGATAAGCCTTCTTGACATGAAATCAACAGAAAATTTCATCGAGCTGGTAAGCTGTGATAAAGCCGCTTCTGAGCTTGTAAACTTTGCCGACAGAATCTACAACGAAGCGAAACTTTTAGAGAAATATGACGGGGCAAGCAGGCTGAGTGAAAGCCTTATCGCAACCCACAGAAGATACGACTTATTAAGGGCCAGCTTGTTTCTTGCTGCATTAAAAACAAGAAATAGATGTAATTCAACTTATCATATAATCACATATTTCTATGATTATCTTGAGCCAACTATAGAAACAAGTTCAGAACAAAATGTTTTTTCAAAATACTTGCTAGAGTTGAAAAAATCAAAGCCCGGGCAAGAAATAATACTGATTCCAATTGCCGCGGATAACAATCTTGCAAGCGTTGACATAATACTCCAAAAGTATAACATAACCAAACTTCCAACAATTCTCGTTAATGAAAATTTAAAGGTTACAGAAATAGAAGATCTAGATAAAATCAAAATTTGGCACTGAGAAAATTGCCTTTATGCAAACTCCCAGTTTTAACTCATGAGAAAATAAAGTCAATTTTCGAGGCTTCAGGAATGCGAATTCCTGAGAGTGCTCAGAACCTAAAGATTCTGACATGCTCAAAAACCAAAATACGTCATACACTTTAGTGTATGGTTTTTGACATAACTGAATTTTTTTAAGATTTTTCTCCTCGATAAATTTTTTATGATAGAAAGATTTAAATATACACTTCTCTGTATACACATTATTGTATACACAAAAACAAGTTTTATAAAAATGGCGGACATTTTTGATAACCCAATACTTTGCAAAAACTGCGAGATAAAGATGAAGCCCGAGCTAATTTCTAAGAATGGGTTCAATCTAAGAACTTTGAAATGCCCTAAATGCCATGATACAATCGCCCATCCTGTTGACAAGCAGGAGTATGAAGAATTTATGAGATTAAAGAACAAAGAATTTGCTGTAAAGATGAGAATGGTTGGAAACAGCTATGCAATAAGCATTCCAAGAGAGATTGTTGATTTCATGAAAGAACAAGAAAAAATGATTAATGACATAGTAAGGCTTTCATTCCAAGATGCCCAAAATCTGAGCCTGATGTTTGGTCATTGTGAAAATAATGAAAGCATGCCCGAAGCAAAATCAAGGGTCATTAAAGCAAGAGAATACAAAATTGTAAGAAATAACAAGCCCATAATTCATGTAAGGCAGCTGAGCGACTCTGCTAATCCAAAAAATAACAAGACCCAGATAATAAAAAATGTTGAAGAAAATAGCGAGGAAACAGAATAATAAAAATGGAAAAAGAACTTAAGCTTAAAGTTGTTGAAGCCCTGCAAGACGACGCGTATAAGGGCATTGCCAGAATAGACACAGAAACAATGAGAAAGCTTGAGCTTAAGCGTGGTGATGTCATTGTAATTAAAGGTGGCAAGGAGACTGTTGCAATTGTTGACCGAGCTTATCCCGCCGACTTAGGACAACAGATTATAAGGATAGACGGGATAATAAGAAAAAATGCAAAGACAGGAATAGGCGAAGTAGTAAAGATTTCAAAAGCAGAAGTTAAAGAGGCAAAAAAAGTCACTATAGCCCCCACACAAAAGGGCATTATGATCCAGGGCGACCCGGAAATGTTTAAGAGAGGCTTGCTCGGAAGGGCTGTTGTTAAGGGCGATATAATAGTGATGAGCGGCAGGAGAAGGGAATCCCCGGATTTTGATGATGTATTCAATGATTTTTTTGCAGATGCATTCCGGGATTTTGGGATAAGAGGCTTCGTAAATACTCAAATGAGATTTATGATAGTTTCTGCAACTCCGAGCCAGCCCGTTGTTATTACAGAAAATACAGAACTTATACTTAGCCCAAAAGCAGTTGAAATTTCTGAAGAAAAAATGCCAACAGTTACTTATGAAGACATTGGCGGGCTTGGTGAAGAGCTGAGAAAAATACGGGAAATGGTAGAAATTCCATTAAAGCATCCAGAAATATTTGAAAAACTTGGTATAGAGCCGCCAAAAGGCGTGCTTTTATACGGCCCTCCGGGAACAGGAAAGACTATGCTGGCAAAAGCAGTTGCAAATGAGACAGAAGCAAATTTTATACTGATAAACGGCCCGGAGTGCATGTCAAAATTCTATGGAGAATCAGAAAAAAACCTCCGTGACAAGTTTGAAGAGGCTGAAAAAAATGCCCCCACAATCATATTCATAGATGAAATTGATGCAATTGCGCCAAAAAGGGAAGAAAGTTACGGAGAAGTCGAAAGGCGCGTTGTCTCCCAGCTCCTGACTTCAATGGACGGCCTTAAGAGCAGGGGAAAAGTCGTTGTCATAGGAGCAACAAACAGGCCAAACGCAATCGACCCTGCATTAAGAAGGCCAGGCAGGTTTGACAGAGAAATTGTAATTAATGTTCCTGACAAAAATGGCAGGCTTTCTATACTCAAGATTCATTCAAGAAACATGCCTCTCGCAAAAGATGTCAATCTTGACGATCTTGCAGCATTAACTCATGGCTTTGTAGGCGCAGACCTTGCATCACTTTGCAAAGAAGCTGCAATGGCGGTTCTAAGAAAGGCATTGCCAAAAATAAAACTAGAAGACTCTGAAGAAATTCCAAGAGAAGTCCTTGAAAGCCTTAGGGTAACAAAACAGGATTTTCAAGAAGCTTTGAAAAATGTCAGGCCTTCTGCAATGAGAGAAGTGCTTGTTGAAACTCCAAATATAAAATGGGAAGATGTTGGCGGCTTGGATAAAGTAAAAGACGAGCTTAAAGAGGCTGTTGAATGGCCTCTGAAATTTCCTGAGAATTTTACAAGAATGGGAATAAAGCCGCCAAAAGGCGTGCTTTTATATGGCCCGCCGGGAACAGGAAAGACTCTTCTTGCAAAAGCGGTTGCAAAAGAAAGCGAAGCGAACTTCATACAAATAAAAGGCCCTTCATTATTGTCAATGTGGGTGGGGAAAAGCGAAGAAGGAGTCAGGAAGATTTTTGAAAGGGCAAGGCAAGTATCTCCTTGCATAATATTCTTTGACGAGATTGACAGCCTTGCCTCAAGGCGCGGCTTAGAAGCAGGAACAAGAGTAACAGACCAAGTGCTTAACCAGCTGCTTGCTGAAATGGACGGGCTTGAAGAATTGCAGAATGTAACTGTAGTCGGCGCAACAAACAGGCCAGACATGCTTGACCCTGCAATTTTAAGGCCCGGAAGGTTTGACAAAATACTTTTAGTAAGCCCGCCAACAAAAGAAGGCAGGCTTCAGATATTCCAGATACATACAAGCAAGATGCCAATTAGTATTAGTAAAGAAGAAGTAAGTGATTTAGATAAAATGTTTAAGGATGAAAAAGTTAATATTGCTTCTAAAATGGCTGGAGATGAGTCAGTTAAAGATTCTGATTTGAAAAATGTTAAAGATAAATTCTCAGATATTAAGAAATTAGATGATAGAGATAAATTATTATTTTATTTAGCAGACAGGACAGAAGGCTATGTTGGTGCAGATATTGAAGGGGTCTGTCGTGAAGCTGCACTAATTGCATTAAGAAAAGACAGGAACGCAAAAGAAGTAGGAAAAGAGGATTTTGAAGACGCTTTAAGGAAAATAAAGGCAAGTGTCAGCCTAGATTCAATGGAAAAATACAGAAAAATTGAGCAGGACTATTTAAGAAGCGCGAGGGCGGCATTGGAAAAGCCAATCTGCTACTTGGGATAAAATCTCTTTATTTGTGATTGCAAGAAAGAGCTAGTGTAAAAACTAAAAAGTAGTGACAAATAGAAAAGTATATAAACCTCATTTTCATAAATATTGCATGAGGTATATTCCAAAACAAAGCATGCTCAAAAGGTGCACGGCAGGACTTGCTTCTTTAGCTCTTTTTTCAGGATGTTTTCAGCGGATTTACCCAACTGATTGGCCCAAAGTTTCATATGAGCCAATTTTAAGAAGCCAGATTGATATGAACACTTCTGGACGTAAACATTTAAAAAGTCTTGCTGAACTTAGGCGTAATTCGGATATCAGCGTATATATGAGTCCATATCATGATCACACACAAGTTGGCATATTCGCAAAAATATCAGAAAAGGGAAGGGAAAGAATACTAAGTACATTTATAGGAACTAGTTTACATAATCCCGTAGGCTCCCCCAAGATAGACGAAACAAGCCAGATATATGAAATAACCTTTGATGATGACGGAAGAATAGAACTAAGAGAAATTGATTCTTACGAGCTTATTAAAGCAAACAGAATCGTAGCAAAGAATAGTCAGAGCAATCAAACAAATTTGGGCGCAGAAGGGACATTGTCAAAGAAAGAAAAACGAGGACGAGGGGCATTAGAAGAAAAAGTGCTTACAGACCTTAAAACGGGCTTGGTTACCGAAAAGCAGGTAAAATACGAAGCGCAGGAAATTATTTTAGATAATGAGGCATATTATTTCAGAGACCGGGCGGCAGAAGTAAACCCCAACCTTCGGAATAAAGGAACTCCTTGTTTCCTTACCTTCACTGCTTTGCCTAAAAAAAAGACTGCAAAGATGATAGGACAAAAAGTTTCTTTTGAGCCTGAAACTCCAAATGATGAATATGTTTTTGTATTGCAGACAATAAATAACGGAGAGGCAACAATAGCAGTACCGCTTACAACTACGGCTAAAACTGAATCTTCAAACTCTATCCCCGGAAAAAATCCCAGCAAAAATTTGGGCGTAAGGACTGTAACAGAAGACGAAACACCATTCAATCTGGAAACAATAAGCTTAAACACCTCCGAGGGTATAAAAGAGTTTTATACTCGAACAGTTCTTTCACCTGACGAGAAAGACTCGAATACGCTGCCCTTTTTATTAATTCCAAAAGATAAGTCTGTGCTTAAACTAAGCAGAACAGGTCCTAAAGGAGAGTACTCATTTAGCCCCGTCGGTCCTGCCCTCACGTTAACCGATGGCCGCAATCCCCCTACTCTGCTAAAAGAAGATATAGTTATTAGCGCCGTCGGTCCTGTCTATAGAGGCATATCCACGCCATTGGCCCAAGAATACTCATCTTTGCTTTCAAAATTATGCAAAAAGCAAAATGCTTCACAGCAAACAGGGCAAATCGAAACCAGCGAAAAAGATGAAGATGACATTACAAAAGCGCAAAGAGAGCTCGATGAAATAATCAATCAAAAATTGAATAGGAATGCAGAAGAGCCGAGTATAAAGCAAGAAATAAGTGAAGAGCTGCAAAGATTTAAAGATCTGGAAAAGCGAGTTTCTGGCACACTTTTTGACACACTTTATGCCAAACCCGTAACAGACAAGCCTAAAGAACCTACACAAATTGCGCCAACAGATAACCCAAAACCAGACATAAAGAAGACTATTCCAGAGGATATTATGGTTCCTAGAACTGCTGATTAATAATTTTTTGTTAATCCTAAAAAAAATCTACAACATTTATGTTGTAGTTGTGATTGTTTGCGTAGATTTTTTTGGGAATGCCAAAATCATTGATTTTGGACACTCTCAGAAATCCAAGATTTCTGAAGTCTCAAAACCCCTCACAAACCACACCTTTTAAGGTGTGGTAAACTCAAAGGGTTTTGTGATGTTTTCTGGCTTAAAGAAAGATACAATCGATTCTGTAAAAAATTTCTTTTTTATTCACCTTTCTTCGTCCCATCCTTCTCCCCAGCCCGTAAATTCTTCTGGCTTTTCCTCGCCTTTTCTTACGATTTCTTTTAGTTTTGCGTCTACCCCTATGCCAGTTGTTCTGCATGGCCCAGCAAGAAAATCGCAAAACTTGCAATGAAATCCGTAAAATGGAGTGTAATCCCCTTCTTCTATAGTTCTTTGAGCTTTGTCAAGCATGCTTGCAAGATAATCAAAATCCCCCTGGCTTCTTCTTGTCTTAATTATCCTGCCACTTCTTAAATGATAAAACAAAATATCTCTCTCTGTCTTTCCATAAACTTCTCGAAAAGCAAGGCTGTATATAGTAAACTGAGGATGCCTGTGCAATAAAGCAAGTTCCCTTTCATCAGTAGGGCAACCTTTGTTAGTCTTGTAATCAGTAATTAAAAAACCCTCTTCACTCTTGTCTATCCTGTCCCAAACTCCCCTCAATAAATGCCCGTTGAACTTAAGTTTTCTAAACGGCTTTTCGAAAGCAATGGGGCTAGGCTTGCCTTTATGCCTGGTATAAAAATTTTTTAGAATGCCTGCGCCAATATTCATATAAACAAAAGGCCCGCTTTTAGGGTCAAACCATCTTATTTCAGGGCTTACAACAGGCTTGCCGTCAGGCCCTTTCTTAAAAACAACTCGCCCTTTTTCTCTGACTGGCTTTCCTCTATTATCAAGCTCTGGCGAAAAGACTTTTCTCATCCAGTAGCCTTTCCAGAAATTTGCAAAAGTTTCTGCTGACTTGAAATTTTTTTTATAAAAAAGCTGAAGCATGTAATGAATTGCCGCGCCGAAAGCCAAGTTATCTGATTGTGGAACTCTTTCATGCTGAATGTACTGAAAATAAAATGCCAAAGAGCAGCCAAACAAAGTAGTAAGCATAGAAGCAGACATTTCTCTTGATTTCAATTTGCTTGCTTCAACATGAATCCTCGTTTCTAATTCACTCATTTTGACCTTAAATCAAGGTAACAGAAGCCATTTAAATGATTTATTGCACTGGACTGGTATTTATCCTTAATCTCTTTGTTCTGAGTATGAAAGCACGCGATAAAGTGACTGCTCCTTGCCTTGAAAGGCAAGGCTTCTATTGATTTCTTACATAATTTCTAGCAGTCTCAATTTGTATAAATCCAAGAGAAGCTGCAAACTTTCCCGGACTCCAAAGATGCCCTTTAGGAT
>Ga0315289_10000446_pt1 | contig 64012 bp, 71 predicted proteins | sample YL17G11_40_MG_FD_203452 | JGI IMG/M metagenome (GOLD analysis project Ga0315289, IMG submission 203452) | Sediment microbial communities from Yellowstone Lake, YNP, Wyoming, USA - YL17G11_40 | ecosystem: Environmental > Aquatic > Freshwater > Lake > Sediment | place: USA: Wyoming | collected... | reverse complement strand
TTATGTATCAAACATTCAACCGATATAAAATATTACGGGTTTTTTTTGATGAACCCAACCGAAATTTCCATCTCAGAGAATTAGAGAGAATCACCAGCATCTCCCTACCCTCTATAAAACGCCATGTAGAGATCCTGTGGAAAAGCGGTTTTTTACAAAAAGTGAAAAACGGAGTGTACCACAGCTATAAGGCATCGCTCAATGATACATACCGACGCTTGAAGAGCAATGACCTTTTCATACGGCTCGAGGAGTGTGGACTGATTAAGGAGATAGAAGAGCAATGTACTCCGAACTGCATCGTTCTCTACGGGAGCGGAGTCGAAGGAAGGGACGACGAACGAGGAGATATTGATCTGTTTATCCAGAGTAAAGAACAAAAGATGGACATAAGTCCCTACGAAAAGAGTCTCAAGAGGAAGATTAGTCTTTTGTTTGAACCGAGCATGGACAAACTCGAGAGCGGATTAAAGAATACGCTTGCGAACGGGATCGTCCTCCGTGGGTTCTTGAAGGTGATCTAAGTGAGATGGGAAGACTGTGTAGAATATAAAGTAAAAAAGATCAAACCAAATCCGGAGCAGGCAACATCGCTTTTTCATCTTGCTACGAAGAGACTTGAATCCATTGAGAAAAGAGGCGACGAAGAGTTTCCTCAATTACTTGTGGAATCTTACTATGAAGCCATCAAAGAATTACTCTCTGCCCTTTTGGCACTTCATGGATATAAGAGCTATAGTCATGAATGTCTCATTTCATTCATGTCCGCGTTTTACCCAACCGCACTTGACGGTATTCAGATGCATTTTTTAGATGAAATGAGAAAGCTCCGAAGTGATATCCAATATAGAGGACGGGAGATCGCAGAGGATTATTTGGAGAGGAACCTTCCGCTCATTGAAGAAATTCTTGATATCTTACTCGTCACGGTAGAAAAAGAATTACGGAAGAAATCTCGATGAAATGCGAGTTCATTATGAAAGACGGTTGGATAGTTTTAGATGACGAGTTAGGAAAAGAGAGGTGACGAATCTGGGAAATGCTGGGTGACGAGTTTGGGAAATGATGCAGGCGACGACTTTGGGAAATTTGTCCAGGGGAGCAAGAATTCAACAGCAGGGTTTACAGGTGACGGATTTGGGAAACAGGGAAGCGCCGGATATGGGAATGGTTTTTCTCCTGGTTTTTCCTGTTTACTACGGTGATGGTTTTGATGGTCGTTGCAATGGTTTTTAGGTGACGACTTTGGGAAATACCTGGTTTTTCTATCGATTTGGTTGGTCAGGGCGTTGTCGCTGTCGATTACTACGAATATCTTCATAGATGGGTTCACCAATTGGGCGTAAAATAAGTATAATGAAAAAAAAGAATTATAGATGCGGTAATGATGTAGCGAGTAGCTCTTTTGCTTTGTTCGGATCTTCCATAGTATCTATTTCCATACAAAGTTCTTCATTGAAATAGATGGGATGAAGCGCGATTTTATTGTCATGGAGAAAAAATCGATTTGTTCGATTATTCAAGTCACCTGGGAATTAAACGAAAATAACAAGGAACGAGAAATCGAAGGGCTACTTTCAGCAATGAATTTCTTCTCTATAAAAAGTGGCCTCATCCTAACGTTTGATCAAGAAGATGAATTCACCAGAGAAAAGAAAAAGATACTGGTAAAACCTGTGTGGAAATGGCTCGTGGAACGAGAAAAAAAATGATGGCGTACTCGGAAAAAGTACGCGGGGAGGGAGATCCGAACTCGTATTTGTTATCGAATTAGATTGTTTTTATATCTGTTGTATTGTTATTTTTATTAGTAGAGACACTCCCATTAGGAATTGGAATCCGTAAGTACAACTCTTAAAATAAAATTTGTATAAAAAGTGATTTGATCATATGAATATCGATAACCCCCATTACTGTTTTATATAAGAAGTGCATTTTCATTTATTGAAGGATGGGAAATATAGATGGGTAATGCATTACCAATTTGGAATAACTTAAAGTCTATCTTTATTTTAGGTTATAAAAAAAGAGTTTTTGGAAATTTATTAAATTTGAGGCGGTTCATATGAGTGACGAACCCGATATTGTAAAAGAGTTGAAAGAAGAAAAAAAACAAGGAATACTTCAAACTCAACTTCTGAGTAACCAAGAACAACAACAGATGTTGAGTGAATCGGAAGATGATGTACCAAATGAGACAATTTTTGCTGATGGTGATGTTAAAAGAACAACAAGAGGATATAGCACTGTTTATGAGAAAACGGGGAAAGAAAAAAGAAGATCTGGTATTGATATTATCGGAGATGTTCCTTGGGGGATGCACTTATGTCAGTTTTATCAAACAAAAGAAGATTTAATAGATATTCTTGTCCCATATTTTAAAGCTGGACTTGAAAATAATGAATTTTGCATGTGGGTGACTTCTGATCCCTTAACTGTAGATGATGCAAAAGCTGCTTTAGAAAAGGTTGTGCAGAATTTAGAGTACTATATGAAAAAGGGTCAGATTGAAATTCTCAATTACAGTCAATGGTATACGAAAACAGGTAAATTTGATGCGGAAAAAGTGTTAGCCGGCTGGGTTGAAAAAGAGAAACAAGCATTGAAAAATGGGTTTGATGGGCTTCGTCTTACGGGTAATACGTTTTGGATTGGAAAACAAGACTGGAAATCCTTTAAAGAGTATGAAGAGAAGGTAAGTCGTGTTATTGGTAACTATCGTATGCTCGCTATTTGTTCCTATTCTCTTGAGAAATGTGGTTCTTCTGAACTGCTCGATGTTATCAGCAATCATCAATTCGCACTGATTAGAAGGAATGGTAAGTGGGAGATTATTGAAAGCTCTGAGCGCAAGCGGATGGAGGAAGATATACTGAAGAACGAGGGGAAGTTAAGAAAAGTGATAGACTCATCCCCTGACAATATTACGATCTCTGATTTGAATGGAAATATCATTGATTGTAACCAAGTAACAGCAGATATGCATGGTTTCTCTAAAAAGGAAGATATTATCGGCAAGAATGCTCTTGAGTTAATCGCTCCAAAAGATCACGAAAAGGCAATGGAGCATTTGAAAAAAACTCTTGAGTTAGGAGCAGTAAAAAATGTAGAATATACGTTTCTAAAAAAAGATGGGAGTGAATTTCCGGCCGAAATTTCTGCGAGTGTTGTCCGAGATCTTTCTGGCAAGCCCATGTCATTCATAGGTGTAATAAAAGACATCACAGAACGAAAGAAGACGGAGACATCGTTGCGGGAGGCGAATCAGTATCTTGAAAACCTATTCAACTACGCGAATGCCCCTATCATCGTCTGGGATCCGCAATTCGCAATCACCCGTTTCAATCATGCCTTCGAATCGTTGACCGGAAGGAGCGCGACCGATGTTATCGGAAAACCTCTTAAGATTCTCTTCCTCCCGGACCGGGTGGAAAGTTCGATGGAACCAATCAGAAAAACGCAGGAAGGCAAACGATTGGAGACGGTCGAGATTGGTATTCTACATCTCGATGGATCAATCAGGACCATCCTCTGGAACTCAGCCACCCTTTTCGCCCCGGACGGTAAGACCATAGTCGCCACGATTGCGCAAGGTCAAGATATCACCAAGCGCAAGAAGGCAGAGGACGAACTGCGGCAGAAGGAAACGAAGTATAGAACGCTAGTTGAAAATCTCCCACAAAAAATATTTGTTAAGGATAAAAATTCAACGTATGTATCTTGCAATGAAAACTATGCACATGATCTAAAAATCAAACCTGATGAAATTGCTGGGAGGACAGATTATGAGTTTTATCCTAAGGAATTGGCGGAAAAATACAGAGCAGATGACAAAAGAATAATGGAATCAGGAGAGATAGAAGATTTAGAAGAAAAATACATCCAGAATGGACAAGAAAGATTTGTTCATACTATAAAAACGCCGCTAAAAGATGAAAAAGGCACTGTATTTGGTCTATTAGGTATCTTTTATGATATCACTGAGCGCAAGAACACAGAGAATGAGTTGCGTGAATCTGAAGAGAGATTCAGAACTATTTTTGATGGTGCAAATGATGGGTTACTCCTAGCGGATCTAGAGAAGAAAAAATTTTTCACCGGCAATAAAACGATTTGTAACATGTTGGGCTATAGTATAGAGGAGATCAATAATTTAGGAGTCATGGATATTCACCCTAAAGAAGATTTGCCATTTGTTGTAGAACAATTTGGGAAACAAGCACGAAGGGAAATTGTCTTAGCTGAAAATATCCCGATGAAAAGGAAAGACGGCAGCGTTTTCTATGCCGACATTAACTCATCTCCTATAGTAATAGCTGGAAAAGAGTATCTCCTGGGATCCTTTAGAGATATCACCGATCACAAGAAAGCGGAGCAGGAATTGCAGCAAAGCGAAGAGAAATATCGAGCCCTGTTGGAGACGACCGATACAGGATTTTGCATCTTAGATTCACAAGGTAACATCTTGGATGCCAATTCAGAGTACGTGAGACTATCTGGCCATTCTACTTTGGAAGAGATAATGGGAAGAAGCGTTATAGAATGGACGGCGGAGTATGATTTACAAAGAAATGCTGAAGAAGTGAAAAAATGTATGCAACAGGGATTTGTTCGAAACTTGGAAATTGATTATGTGGACAAACACGGTAAAGCGACACCCGTCGAAATCAATGCCACGGCTATTCAGATTGATAAAGGTCAAAAAATATTGACACTGTGCAGGGATATCACCGAGCGCAAGAACGCAGAACGAGCTTTAATAGATGCTAAAGAGAAATGGCACTCTCTGACTACCAACACCGATGATATTATCATACTTGCAGATAAGGAGGGTACAATTCAATACATAAACAGGACAATACCTCCACACACTATAGAAAAAACAATAGGAACATCGTTATATGAATATGTACCAAAAGAACAGAAAACTGAGATGGCAGACTCTATTCAAAAAGTCTTCGAAACAGAAAAAATACAGACCTACGAGGTTTCTACAAGTGTTCCAACATTGGGAACAATTTGGTTTGCTACAAAAGTCATTCCTGTTATATCCGATGAAAAGATCTCTGGAGTGATATTGATATCTACAGACATCACTAAGCGTAAATTGCCGGAGAATGAAAATAAAGAAAACACGGAGCGATTGTTTACTGTTATTGAAAGAGCTGGGGAAGGAATAACATTTAGTGATGCAGCTGGACATTTTGAAGTATTTAATTCTGAAATGCAGAAGATCACAGGTTACTCGGTGGAGGAGGCAAACAGTTGTAAAGATTTTACACTTTTACTTTATCCTGATCCTAAAGAGCGTCAGAATGCCCTTGAGGGACTTACTGAGATTATTGAAAAAGGTACACCTAGAGAAATCGAAGCAACAATTCAAACAAAAGATGGCAAGAAGAAAACATTGATGATATCTACATCGTTGTTTTCGTATAAAAACAAAGATATGTTCTTGAGCATTTATCGTGATATTACTGAACGGAAACGAACACAGGAAAAACTTCTGGAAAAAGAAGAAAGATACCATGCACTGTATGAAGGAATTCGCGATGGATATGTAATGACGTCCATGGATGGTAAAATAATAGAATACAACTCTTTTTTCAAGAAAATGCTTGGCTACACTGATGAAGAATTACATAACAAAACATGTAGAGATATAACACCGGAAGAATGGCATTCAAAAGAAGCTACAATAATTGAAGAACAGGTCCTAAAAAAAGAATATTCAAATATTTATGAAAAAGAAATAATAAGAAAAGATGGCGAAATTATGCCTGTGGATGTAAGAACAATCCTTCTAAAAAAAGATGAAAAACCTATTGGAATGTGGAGTTTTGTTAGAGACATTACTGATCGAAAGCAGACAGAAACCGAGTTAATGAAAAAAATGAATGCACTTGAAAAATATAAAAATATTACCGTTGGTCGAGAGTTGAAAATGATTGAGTTAAAAAAACAGAAAAAAGAATTAGAAGAGAAAATAAGCGAGAAAAGAGGGACATTATGAACATTTTTGCGCTTCTGTCTTTAACTGCTTTTGTGCTTTGTCTGTTTCTGGGCAACTTTGTTTATTACCAGAATAAAAAGAAACCGTTAAACAGAATGTTTATGCTACTGTGTATATCATTAGCGTATTGGGCATTTACTGAATTTATGTATCGTCAGGCAGATACTCCTGATACTGCTTATTTATGGATAAAAGCAAACTTTTTATGGTATTTTAGCATAGCGTTTTTAATTCATTTTGCGCTCATCTATACTGAAAAGACAAAAGTATTCAAGAATAAGTTAATTTATCTTCTGATATATGGTCCGGCATTACTTTTTTTCTGTGTTGAATTGGCTACAAATACAACATACGTTGAACCTGTAAAAGAATTTTGGGGATATACCTATGGTATCTCAGAAGATTCCTTGGTTTACTGGATGAGTACTATCTGGGCTGTTGCAGTAGGATTTTTTACGCTCATTTTATGTAGTAAATACTATTTGAAAGTAACTGATACGAGGAAAAAACAGCAAGCCAAGTTTGCAGTTCTCGGTTTTTCTATTCCTGTTTTCTTAGGTTCTTTGACTGAGATGTTACTACCGGCGTTAGAAATTAAAACTCCAGAATTAACTGTTATTTCTTTGACTGGTTTATGCATCTTTGTTGGATATGCAGTTTATAAATACAAATTATTTGTTTTAACAACGGAAACTGCATCAGAAAGTATCATTGATGCAATGACTGATTCTCTGGTTCTGGTAGACAAAAATGAAAAAATAATAAAGGTAAATCCCTCACTGCTCAATCTTCTGGGGTATAATGAAATTGAACTAGTCGGACAATCAATGAATAAACTGTTTGTAGAAGAACAATTTGGAAAGGACATAATAAAAAAATTATTAGAGCGCGAACCATTTGACAATTATGAAACAAAATATAAAACAAAATCTGGGGAAGAAATCGATATCAGTTTCTCTGGTTCTCTGGTGAGAACTGAGGAAGGAAACATCGTTGGATTTGTTGGTATTGCCCATAACATAACTGAACGTAAGAAAATGGAAGAACAACTTCAGGAGAAAACAAATGAATTACAGAAAAAATCAGATCACCTGGAATCTATGAACCTTGATTTAAATTCAATGAATCAAGAGCTTACTGCAACTAATGAAGAATTACTTGCGATGCAAGAAAAATTAAAGATAAAAATCGATGAAATGGAGAAATATAAAACTCTTACTATCAATAGAGAGCTGAGAATGATTGAGTTAAAAAAGGAAGTAGATGAACTTTGTAAAAAATTTGGAGAAAAACTTAGATACGATATTGAAATAAAATAAGGAGAAAAAATGGATGTAAAATGTATCTGAAAATAGAAGAAGAGGAAGCGTGAAAAAAAATGATGGGATTAATATGCAATCTATTATTGGGGTTTATTGAGAAAAAAAGTGATAAAAAAACTGTTGAAGAAATAAAAAAGAAAGCTGGAATTGCCTGGGAAAAATTCAAGACAGAACAGATTTATCCAGATGAAACGTGGCAAAAGCTTCTCAACGCCACTTGTGAGGTTCTAGGTGTGAATAAAGATATTGCTGAAAAATTGTTTGCAGAGTACACAATTGATGCATTGGTAAATAATTTTGGTAGCTTTTTTAAAAGCTCTCCTTCAGCTCTGGAGTTATTCCGAAAAGTACCTAAAATACACTTAGACCTTCCTGCATCCATGGGCGCAACAACTTTAGAAAAGCTCAAGTTGATGGTAGATAGTGAGAAACAGATTATCTTTTATTACCGTTCGCCGAACCAATTATGTACGTTTCTAAAAGCATTAGCAGAACATGTCTTTAAACAATATAAAGAAACTGGATATAGTATTGTGGAAAAACAGTGTGTAAAAGATGGGGCAGAATATTGTGAAATTGTCATCAATATCAAATAATATTTTGTAAAATAAATAGTAATGATAAAAAAAAATCGTGTAAACGGATTAGAAAATGGATGAAATAGAGAACCTGAAAGAATATAAAAAATATATAAAATCAATGCTAGATAGTTATTCAAATACATTAACCAAGGTGATGTTTGATGATTTCAAAGCGCGAGCAATCTCAGAAAAAGATGATGAATTTGCCGCTTTTACAATGTATTTAAACATATTAATAGCATCATTACAACGAAAAGATAACGAAGTAACAAAAAAGACGGAGGAATTAGCAAAACATCAGGACCATCTTGAGGAGGAGATTACAAAAAGAACAAAAGAACTAGAGATGAGCAAAAAGCAACTGAATGAAAATATTAAAGAACTCAAACAAAGCGAAGCAGCTGCACTGAATATCATGGAAGATCTACAGAAAACGTTAGATGATTTGCAAGATTCAAAAGAAATGATCGAACTGCAGAATATTCAATTGAAAAAACTCGATAAGCTAAAATCAGATTTCCTTAATGTTACCTCCCATGAACTACGGACACCAATGTCAGCAATTAAAGGATATATACAAATGATTTTAAAACAAACTCTAGGTCAACTCACAGATGAACAACGAAAAGCACTCAACGTTGCACTCCGAAATACAAACCGTCTAGATAGCCTCATCCAAGATATCTTAGATGTATCGCGATTGGAATCAGGAACTATGAAATTTATCCCTGAGAAAACATATATAAAAACCATGTTGGAAGAATCTGTTGCAACAATGAAAATATCTGCAGATCTAAAACATATGACAATCAAAACTGAGATAGAAGATAAGATACCTGAGTTAACCATTGATCAAGAACGTATAAAACAAGTGATGTTAAATATCATAAATAATGCAATTAAGTTCTCACCAGATGGCTCCATAATCAATGTACGAGCTAAAAAAGAAGAAAAAAATATTTTGTTTGAGATCCAGGATTTCGGACGGGGGATACCAAAGGATAAACAGGAAAAAATCTTTGAAATATTTTACCAGGTTGATTCAGGAATGGATCGAAAATATGGAGGTGCAGGTCTCGGACTTGCGATTTCTCGAGGAATTGTTCTTACCCATGGGGGAAAAATTTGGGTGGACAGTGAGCTAGGAAAGGGGAGTACATTCTCTTTCACGTTGCCTTTAATACCGATTGTCAACGCTGAAGAACGATTTAAAGACCTGGATATCTTCCAACTGAAAACAAAGGAAAATCTCCCAATCAACGTTCAATCTGAAAATAAAGAAGAACAACCTATAATACTGACACCATAAAAGATTTAAGGGGTCATTTTGGCAGCTAGCTTTTTTTCTTCCTGGGAAAGCAAGTAATCGATACCTTTCTGAGTAATGGTCACCATATCCTCAGACACGTATTTTAAATAATTCGCGTCTAACAACTCGTAAATCATGAACTCAATTTGTGGCTGAGTTTTTTTTAAATAATATTTTGCTTCGTCCATATCAAGATCCCTTGTGTAGAGTAATTTGAGTAACTGTAGATGTTCTTCTGTAAAATCCTGTGCCTTCTGTTTTTCCTGCGTTGTTTCTTGCGATTCGGTTATTGCTCGCACATGGTTCTCGATGATTTGATCAATGTGTAATTTATCGAGTAATCTCCCGGATTTATCATACAACATGCAGACATTATCTTGAATGCGCCAGGTTGAAACATTTTCCCAATTGTAACTCAGGATACCAACATCCTGCTGTTTTTTTTCTGTTGCTCCTGTGCTCCCCACTTGATGCGTGACCCGCCTTTTTTGTTGCGATCGTGAATAATCTATCTCGAGTTGAAGCAACTCAAAATCGACACCGAGATTTTTTAAGAGTGAAATATAATTTTCTCCTAGACGCTCTTTGAGTTCTTTAACAAAAAACAACCCTGCTTTTTCTCTCAAATCCATGACAATGATCCTTACTAGAGATTCGATGACTTTACCAACCGCTCTTTGGTCCACCTTTTCAAATTCAGGATCTATCAGAACCATATCAACAGAAATATCTTGATATCCCCCTGCAGTCTTAATTTTAACATATTTTAAAAAATCATATTTACTTGTTAACGCTTTCAAGATGGCATCGACGAGGAGGATGGAGATAGATTCTGAGGCGCGTCTACTTGTTATCGTCAATAATGTTTTTATAGTGTGTTTCATTAAATCAGAATTGTTAATTATCCACACCTCACCAAGATTTATAAATGAAAAATTACTTTAAATAGTTTTATAGAGAGCCCATTCCAAAAAAAATTTAATATAGAGTTGAGGATTTATATCATCATTGAATGCGAATAGTAGATTTAGAATCATAGATAAGGTTAAAATAGACTAGAAGAGATAATGTGCTGAATCAACTTTAATAAAATCCTGGGTGGTTAGGAGAGACAATGACAAAAATAATGATTGTAGATGATGAGCAGGACCTACGAGAAATGCTCAATCTCATGCTTCGCAAAGAAGGATTCGAAACCGAGATGGTAGAGAACGGCGAGGATTTCCTCAATAAAATAGATAATTTCCAACCTGATCTCGTCACCCTCGACGTCATGATGCCAGGACTCACTACTAGGGAAATCCTAGAAAAACTCCCAGAGAAAAAAACCAAACCAAAAATAATCCTTCTCACGGTCGTACGATACTCAGAAGAAGAAAAACAAAAACTCTACCAGAAAGGAATCGTCGACTACGTCACCAAACCATTTGAGCTAGACGAACTCATCAACACGATCCAGAAATACGTTCTCCTCAGCCCGGCCAGCTAAACCGTGAAAGAAATTTAACTGGTGGCGAGAGACACCTATGGAAGAACTTAGCGTTGTCCAGGTAAACTATTGGAAAGAAATGCGAAAGGAGCTCAATAAAACCTTTGAATCTCTCCATGGCCTTGTCTTACTCACCCATAACTCCATAGAGTTCTCAGACCTCATCGACTTCTTAAAAAACATACATAGGAACCAAGAGACAACGATCCTCTACATTTCCCTGATCAACAGTTATAATCATATAAAACAAACCCTCCAAACACATCCCCTCCCATCAAAAAAACTCTATGTCGTCGACTGCGTCTCTGGTTTTCTCCTCGAACTTCAAGATTCAATCAATTGTGTCTACAGAAAACCTCCATCCAACTTAGAGGAAATGAAAAACCTAATCCTGAAAAACATTCAGTGGTCAAACCCCAATATCATTGTCGTCGACTCGATCTCACAGTTCATTAATTTCACCGTACCAACAGATGAAGAACTCCACAACCTCTATGCGTTCCTCAAATCGATTAAGGAAGATGCCCTGGGAATAACTCGCGATGTCATCATCCTTTTATACGATGATAAAATGGGACCAATGAAAAAACTCCCGACTATGTTTACCGATGCCATCATGAAATTAGAGGTTATTAAAGAAAAACCTGAGTGGAAAGATTAGAGAAATTCATATGATAGAAAAAGAAGGAGAAATCAATTATTGGCGTTCGATACACAATGAAGTAGATGAGGAATTGAAAAACCTCGAAGGAATCACCCTCGTGCTCCATAACTCGATGGAATTCACCCAATGCATAGATTTTTTCAATAAGATCAAATCAAACCATTTCACCAACGTCCTGTACATCTCACTGACACGAAGTTACGATTATATGCGACATGCATTGGAACAGAATCCTCTTGACCAAAAACAAATCTTTGTTATCGATTGTGTCTCCGGGTTTGCATTTCCTGCTGAAGAAAATATCGACAACTGTCTCTACCATAAACCGCCACGGGACCTTCAAACAATGAAAGATATCATCCACTTCGGCATTGATAAAACCAACCCAGACATCATCATCATCGACTCTCTGTCCCAACTCATCAACTTCTCAAAGCCCACAGAACAAGAACTTAACGGGTTCTACACTTTTTTAGGACACATGCGGCATCAGATGTTAAACATAGTGAACAACACCTTCATCCTCTTATTTGACACAAAAATGGGGGCACTACATCACCTCCCGACACAGGGTATTGACACAATTTTAAAATTAGAGATTAACACACCGATGAGAAACCATCACCAAGAGGTATTCCAAAAGGGACCAGACCACATTCGTGGATGATCGGTTTAGTATTTTGCGGGAAATGATTTGAACCAGAATTGTGCTCCTTCATTTTTTAATGTTTTTTTCTTAGATGATATTTTTACATTTTGATTATCGCTAGTTTTGTTATTTTATAAGAATATTTTTATATACTGCGTTGAACAGAATAAAACATAATATGATGGGTGGAGGTAGGTAGAGATGTTCATACAAAAGAGAAAAAGAGTAGTTTGTATTGGTATGATGCTAGTGCTTACAGCATTTGTTGGTATGACGACGAATGTGAGTGCGACAGGTTTACCGCCAGTTGCTGAGGCTGGTGGTCCTTACGCGGGTTATGAATGTAATCCAATTTCGTTAAATGCATCAGGTTCCTATGACCCAGAGGGTGCTCCGCTAACATATCGCTGGAATATTAATGGGCTTTGGATAGATAATATGATGAATCCTCTATTGGAATGGATGTGGTTGGATGATTTTTTAGGTAATATAACCCTCGAAGTCTCTGATGGGGATCTGACAGCGACAGATACAGCTAAGGTTATTGCGTTGAATGTGCCACCAGTGATTGCTTCCGTTGATGGGCCATCGGTAGTTGAATTAGGGACTGAGGTCTTCTTATCTGTGAATTTTTATGATGGGCTGCCCGATCCACGGGGCTTAGTAGCTTCATTGGATACATATACAGCAACGTTTTCCTGGGGTGATGGAAATTCGACAGTGCTTTCTTTAGGAGTAGAAGAGTTCTGGGCTAACGCTTTTCATGAATATTCAGAGATAGGGGTTTACCATGTCATAATTACTATTGTTGATGACAATGGAGGCGAAGCAAGTACAGAATGGTATATCGTGGTCTATTCCCCGAACCCGAACTGTGGGTTTGTCACGGGTGGTGGATGGATCATTGCGCTACCGGGGTCTTATCCTGCAGATCCGACTCTCACCGGTCGATGCAATTTCGGGTTTGTTTCAAAGTACAAGAAAGGACAAAACACTCCAGATGGTAACACCGAATTTCAGTTCCAGGCAGCTGGCTTGAATTTCCATTCACACACCTACGAGTGGTTGGTTGTCGCTGGATCGAAAGCAATGTACAAAGGAGTTGGGACGATTAATGGCGTAGGTAATTACGGATTCAAACTCACAGCCATTGACGGCCAGATTAACGGAGGAGGTGGCGTCGATAAATTCAGAATGAAAATCTGGGATCAGGACAATCCCAATGTAATTGTGTTCGATAACAACATTGGGGAGCCAGATGGACAGAACCCGAGCACGATACTTGGTGGCGGGCAAATAACTATCCATAAGGTGTAACTGACTACGGTTATCCTCTTTTTTTTCTTTTTTGTCAAAATGCGTGCCCGCACCACCAGTCAACAACTGGTGGCATGCTCAGCTAACTTCGTTAGCCTCGGCGGTCACGCTCTACGTGGTAAGGTTTAATTCTCAGTAGTGATCCATCCTCTAGGATGCGAAATCATCGAGATGTGATTGACCTGGTTTGAAAGAGTAGTTTCTTTGTAGTCCTTGATTTCTTGCATATGCATCCATATCGGTGATGGTTCTTTCACCGAGGCTGTCGAAAAAGATGGTCGGACTCCAGAATCCACTTCCCCAAAAGAAGGTTTTCTTTATGTAGGGGAACTCTTTCAGAAGTTTTTTCCCTGCAGTTCCTTTGAGAGCTTTCGCAACATCTTCTGGTCCTTTGGTTCCTGCGTCGATGGTGATGTGGACATGGTTTTGATCGAATCCAATTTCTCTGAGGATCCATCGATGTTTTTTACAAACCTCTCGAAAAATTTCTTCGCAACGTTTTTGTACCTGTGCATCGTTGAATATGTTGTGGCAGTATTTGGTTTTGAAGCTCAGGTGCAATATATTTCTTCCGACACTTGAGCTGTGATGTCGGATTTCGGCATAGTATCCACTAATACGATCCATAAAAATTTCTCCTGGTGGTGCCTAGCTGCTGCTCATTTGGATCAACAAGAGCAGTGGCACCACCAAAAGCTATCTAATAAAAACAGGTTTTATTGTTGTTTCTCTAACCACCGGTCACCGCTCACTTCGTTCGCTATAGACCGGTGGAATTCTTACTTTAAAAAGTTTAAAGTAATTATGAAATTGAAAAAAATCTGATTTTTCTTTCGGATAAACATCCATATTAATAGTTAACGCGTGGAGGGAGATTCGAACTCATATTTGTTATCGAATTAGATTGTTTTTATATCTGTTGCTGGAGTTTTTTCAATTTGAAAGGTTCCTGTCGGATTTGATTACCAAATCTTCAAAGCCCTAGTACAGAAATCCGCTGGAGGGGTTACGGAGTATAACTTAAAAGCCCGCAAGAAAAAACTGTTTAAAATTTAGTTGTAGTATTATGTCGTAATCTTATTTCATAAAGAATTTATTACAAATACATTCTCCATGTTCGCATTCTTCAGGGATTGATAGATTGTTTTGTTTTGCTTTAACTTTCAGATCATACTGTGTTTTGATTAATAATTTACCAAAAGCAGTTATCTTGTACGTATTCTCTTCCCTGAGAATAATATTAAATCGTTCAAATGCCTTCAATCTGTTTGAGAGTGTTGTTGGATGGATATCGTTTCTGAATTTTTTCTCTATTTGACCAAATGTTTGTATTTCATCAAAAATAAACGAATGAAGGATAGGTAATGACCATTTTTTCCCAAGAAGTTGACTTAATTTTATTAAGCCGCAATTTTCGATTTTCGTTCGTGACTCTCGTGTCATAGGAATAGAATCTAATGATGAGTTGATTCTATAATAATCTTCCCCAGATTACTACACATTTTGGTAGTGTGTATTTTTATAATATAAAAATCATTTGATAGCGTATAAGAGTTTAACGATAGTTACATTAAAAGGGTTGGTGACAAAAGACAATGGAGTTTAATGATAAAATAAAAGATCACATGAAAACAGATATAACCTATGCTGAAGTGGAAGAGCGTTTAGCTAATGTCATCTTTAAGATGTCTAAAGCAGAAGCAGACATAGCTGTAGTAAAATCCAAAGAGGATATCGTCGGTGTGATTACGGCAAGTGATATTTATTCAGCATTGGTAAAAGAGGTTTTTGCGGAAGATGTTAAGGGAGCAGGTAGTTCTGCAGAGATTGAAGATATGAAAGTCATAGAAATTATGAAAGGGCCTCCGGTAAAGAAGTTTATGAGCGCGTGTCAGCTTGGCGGTTCCAATCCTTGTATTCAGGCGCATGAAGATACCACCATTAAGGATGCTATTAGAATAATGGAACGGAGTGGCCTGCATCATCTTTTAGTTATGGATGATAAAAGCAATCTTGTTGGTACCATATCATCTACTGATATTATCAGGAGTTTTGGCAGGGGCAAGTTCAAGAAAGAGTAGGGGGGTTTTTTATGAGGACACATGTAAGTATAATAGTTAGTAGTGAAGGGAGGTTATTGTCAGAGATAGCAAAGATTTTTAAGGAACTTGGGTTTAAACCGACTCTTGGAATGCATGATTTTGTCTACGACTGGGAGGAAACAAAAGTAACACCAGAGAAAGTTATCGAGCTTGTCGATAAAGTACAGATAAAACTGAAGGGCACAAAGGTAGGACTCCATTTCGTGACCGATAGTTGATTAAAGAATGAAGGGGATATATATGGCTGTAGGTTTTGAACTAATCCACGTTATACCTGGACATGAATGTGAGGTATACAACAAACTCGATAAGGTACCGCAGATCATTGAACTCCATCCCTTGTTTGGAGAATATGACCTCATCGCAAAAATCGAAGCAAACGATTTTGAAGATCTAGAAGATATCGTAATCAATAAAATAAAGTCAATATATGGCGTAGCTGATACAAAAACGTTAACAGGAACAAAGCTTTAACAAGAATATACTCCTAAAATTTCCGTCTTTTGTTTATTAACCATGCTAAAGAATAATGTGCTCCCGTCGGGAAGGGAACTTGAATTTACCAGTAAATGGTACCACGATAATTATAGTTACATGAACAGACTAAGTAATCGAAATGTGATACCACCGAGAAGGACCGCCAATCCAATCTCTGATAAGGTGATAAGAGCAGCGTTTTTCCATCCTGTTTCTCGTATCAACGCTGCAATCGTTGCAACACAAGGAACATAGATCATGATCACGAGTGCAAATACGATCATTTGCACCGGAGACATGACTGAACGAATATCCAGCGTTCCTGCAGCAGTCATCAACAACACGAGTGCTGCTTCCTTTCGTAAGATACCAAATATGAAAAGAAAACCGGTGAACGCAGGAAGTCCAAGCCAGACAACAGTAACCGGACTTAAGGTATTTGATACAAGAGAAAGCACGTTAGTAATCCGCATCGCTTCAATGATGATGCTTCCGATGATAATGAGAGGGAGAGCAGTCATTAGAAATGGTTTGAATCGGTTCCATGCCTGTTTGACCACTACTTTTCCTGAGGGGAGCCGATAGGGGGGCATTTCCATAATGATGCCGACGGATACGCCTGGAAGAAGCCGGTTCAGGATTTTTCCGATGATGAAAATCAGCATGAAATCAACTACGTAGAGAGCAATCGCCCATTGCACCCCGACATACGCACCAACGAGCCCAAGAATAACAACCGTTCGTGCTGAACAAGGGACTAGTGTTGAGAGAAAAACGGTGATCAATCGATCTCGTTTTGTTTCCATGATACGGCATCCAACACAGGCTGGGACGTTGCAGCCGAATGCGAGTAGCAGAGGTATACAAGCTTTGCCATGGAGACCGATGGTATGACATGGTCGATCCATGAGATAGGCAATCTTCGGGAGGTACCCTGAGTCTTCAAGGACACCAAGGATAAGGTAAAATGGCAAGATGAATCCAAGGGCGACAGAAAGCGTTGCATAGAATCCTACGACCCCGCCATTCCAAGCGAGGTCTGGCCAGAGTCCAGAGATATGAGGATTAACGCTCTCAAAGAGGCTTCGTAATGTTCCAGAAAGCCATCCCCCAAAGAGCGACATGAACATGAGAATGAAGAGCATGATGGTGAACATGAGCGCATATCCCCATACACTATGCATACTCAATGAATCTAACCGTTCGCTCATTGATACTTTCGTAGGTTCTTTAGAAGTCTGAATTTCTTTTACAATGCGTGCTGCAACCGCATATCGCTCTGATGCAATGACGTTTGAGCACGGCTCCTTATGAATCTCAGAGATTTCTCCAGCAAGAATGTTTGCGGCAACGATCACATCAGGATGCTTCTCGCCCACCTTGCTAACGATCTCAGAATCTCCTTCCAACAGTTTTATCGCGGTCCATCTCAAGGGGTATCCTATGTCTAAACATGCTAGGACTCTTTCGAGTTTTTCTATCCTCTTTTCGATCTCAGGACCATAACGGATTACATTTTTGTAAGTTGATGATTGTTTGGCTGCTTGTTTGATGGCTTCGTCAATGATTTCATGGACACCGATCCCTTTTGTCGCGATTGTAGGTACGACCGGGGCACCCAGTAACTGTTGAAGTCGTTCTTCGTCTATTGATATGCCTTTCTTCTTTGCAACATCTACAAGATTTAAAGCGATGACTAACGGAGCTCCCATTTCAAGGAGTTGAAGCGTAAAAAACAAATTTCTCTCAAGTGCGGTCGCATCAACGACGTTCACAACAACATCCGGATGTTCGAGTGCAATATACTCTCTAGAAACGATCTCTTCCTGAGAATAGGTTGACAAAGAGTAGATCCCTGGCAAATCAATAATCTTAATATGTTTTCCATCGTGGAGAAGTATACCTTCCGCTATTTCTACTGTTTTTCCAGGCCAATTCCCAACGATCTGCCCAAGACCAGTGAGTTGATTGAAAATAGAACTTTTCCCAACGTTTGCGTTGCCTGCGAGTGCAATGACAAGATCTATTTCCATTGATTTAACCCTCGGGGTGTACAAAAATTTTGTTAGCGATGTCTCTCCCGATGACAATTTTGCATCCCCGGACACAAATTTCTATCGGTCCATTCAAAGGGGCTGATCGGATAATAGATATGCTGGTTCTATTCGTGAGACCCAGGTCGCAAAGTCTCTGAATAACCCCTTTTCCTCCTTGAATAAATGCGATTTTTCCTTTCTGTCCCGGTTTCAGGAAAGTGATGGAAATGATATCTTTCTCTCGTTTTTCAAGCGCCAAGGTTTGCTCAGCAAGACATTCCTGGCAATTTGTTACATCCAGATTGCATGGAGGAATCGGTGATCCATGGGGGCATTCAGCTGGTCCTTTGAGAGTTTTGCACAGAGCGGTCTCGGTTTCATCAGAAAGCGTATGTTCCATTTTGCATGCTTGATCATGGATTTTTTCGTGAGGGAGATGGAGCATCTTGTCTAAAAACACTTCAAGAAGCCTGTGTTTTCGCTTCATTCTCATAGCAGTTTTGAACCCTTTTGCTGTAAGAGATACTCCTTTGTGTGATTCATAACGAACGAAGCCTTTTCGTTTCATTCTCTGGAATACTTCAGTTACACTGGCTGGAGCGTTATGGAGGTGTTCTGCAATTTCGGTTGTTTTTGCAACGCCATCTCGTCCTGCAATGTCGTAGATTGCTTCGAGATATTCTTCGATGTGTTCCCGTGACATACCCTCACTACTATAATATAGTATAACGCGTAATATAAATATTTTGGTTGACCTAAATTAAATTGATGTTAGATACAAAGACGAATTAAAACAACAACTTTACCTAAAATCTCTCCTGGAGAATGGTATGTTCTCGTCGGGAATATACGCTAATGCTGTAAAGCCCCCATCTATAAAATGTTGTATATTTTATTATAAACAAGCCTCTTTTTAATCAGTAGATGTGTTATTACATGTTTCCGCTTGCCTCTTCAATTTGAGCCTTTTGTAGTTTATTGCTATAATCAATAAATACCGTTTTGATCTCTGTGAACTCATCGATTGCTGTTGTCCCTGCCTCTCGTCCACCATTCCCCGTATTTTTTATTCCACCGAAGGGAAGATGCACTTCAGCACCTATCGTTGGAGCATTAATGTAAGTAATACCTGTTTCAAAATCATCAATGGCTCTAAAGGCAAGATTGACATCCTTCGTATAAATTGACGAGGAAAGACCAAATTCAACATCGTTAGCGATTTGTATCGCTTCCTCATAGTTTTTTATTTTCATGACACTAAGGACGGGACCAAAGATTTCTTCTTTGGTTATCCTCATGCCATGTTTTGCTTCAAAAATCGCTGGTTGAACAAAAAACCCTTTATCGTAGATTCCGCCGGTAAGTTTTTTACCACCACACAGCAGCTTCGCTCCTTCTTTCACCCCAATATCAACATACTTCAATACTGTTTTTAACTGATCTTCGCTTGCCACAGGTCCCATATTCACTTTTGAATCTAACGGGTCACCTATTTTCAGAGCCTTTGCTCTTTCAACTAATTTTTCCATTACCTCAGAATACACTTTTTCATGGACAATAAGTCTGCTTGTCGCCGTGCATCGTTGACCCTGGCTGCCAAACGCACCAAAGAGAATTCCTTCAATTGCTAAATCAACATTTGCATCATCCATAATGATTTGGGGGTTCTTCCCACCCAATTCAACCTCAACAGATTTCAATAGTTTCGCTGCCCGAATATACACATCAACACCAGCAGAAACACCACCAGTAAACGATATTGCCTTTATTTTTGGGTTCTCTACAATCTCATTACCAACAGTGCCCGCTGGACCAGTAACAAAGTTGAGAACACCCGCAGGGAGACCCGCTTCATCAAATATCTCCACCAGCTTCGCTCCGCATAAAGGTGTCAATGACGCTGGTTTGAAGATAACGGTATTCCCTGAAATCAGTGCTGCACCAAGTTTCCAACAAGGGATCGCAGTGGGGAAATTCCATGGAGTGATACAACCAACAACACCGATTGGCTGTCTGACCGTCATACAGAATTTGTTCGGCAATTCGGAAGGCGTTGTTTCTCCCAGTAAACGTCTTCCTTCACCTGCAATGTATTCAAGAAAATCAATGGATTCCTGTACATCACCTTTTCCTTCAGCGATGATTTTACCCATTTCTTGTGAGACGATACTTCCCAGTTCATTTTTCTTTTCACGCATGATCGAAGCAGCTTTGAGAATGATTTCTCCACGTTTTGGTGCAGGATATTTTTTCCATTTTGGAAAGGCTTTTTCGGCAGCATCTATAGCTTTTATCACGTCGTCTTTCGTTCCTTGCGGAAACGATGCAAGAACATCGCCAGTGGCAGGATTTTTTGTTTCAAAAGTCTTATCGCTAATGGATTTTACCCAGTTGCCATCAATGAACAGCCCATATTTCTTCATATGTAATTCCCCGTTTCTTCTGATTCGATTTCGTGCTGTATATTGAATCAATGTAATAATTTTTCCTTCTTTCTATTATGATATTTTCATTTTTAAGTATTAATTATAATTGCTTGATTCATCGGTTAATTTTTCTGCTCTATTCCTTCAAAGAACACAGGCCAGAAAGGATCTTGTTCTGGAATCTTTAAAGGAACAACTTGTCCATTCCGCCGTTTCAACGTCCTCGTTTTTGTGTCATCAATTACTGTCCCAATGATTGATGCGTTTATATTCTGCTTCCTAAGGTTATGAATAATTTTATTGGAGTAAGTTGATTTAGCAGTAATCAAAAGAGATCCCTCAGCGATCGCAGCAACTGGATCAATATGAAATGCATCACAAACCATCGTTACTTCCTTAGGAAGAATAAACAAATCTTCATCGATTTCCATCCCAACATTACTTGCATTCGCAATCTCAAAAAGTCCTCCGATTACACCACCCTCTGTCGCATCATGCATCGCAGTCACTCCACCAGTCTGCATCGCAGTTAATGCATCCTGTATCACCGTCATTTGTTTACACAACGCCTTTCCTTTATCAATCATCTTCTGAGGATATTTTTTCTGTAGATCCTTCTCGCGAAGTACTGCAAGAATACCAACAGTCTCAATCGCAGGTCCTTTTGTTAAAATCACATCATCACCAGGTTGGGCACCAGCAGGAGTAACATATTCGTTTTTCTTTGCGATACTAAACACGGTCACGCCCCCAATCGTCGGTGTTGCAAACCCGGGATAATATCCGGTATGTCCTCCAACGATTGCGATATCCAACTCCAACGCAGCAGTATGAATCGAATCAACAATCGTTCGAAGATCCTTGTTACTTGTCTCTGGAGGCATCAACAAACTATACGTCATATATCGGGGTTTGACTCCCATTACCGCAATATCGCTTGCACCAATATGCACCGTATACCATCCAAACATCTCTAACGGTTGTTTCGGAATAGAAAAAATCGGATCCTCAGCAATAATCAACACCTTATCATCACCAATATCGATTACTGCAGCGTCAACACCAGTCAACGGAGGAACAATGACAGTATTATCTTTTTTTCCAAGTCGTTGTAATAAAAACGATGTAAACGTCGCAAGATCAATCTTTCCAACCTTTGTTGGTGGTTTTTGCTGTTGTACAAATGCTTGAGCAATCTCACATGCTTCCGTGGCAACCTCAATTGGACTTTTCCCGACAAGCACAAAAAGATCCTCTTTTCCAACCGCTCCTGTTTCATTAAAAATCTTCGGGATTTTCCCATGTGCCGCTCGGATAGCTTCCGATATCTTCCATGGCATCGAAGCTCCTTCTTTTTCAATAACCTCCTTTGGCTCTTTTGATCGATCTATAGTACTATACAACCATCCCTTCTGTTGACAAAAGTTTTTCAGCCATTGTTCCAGAGCAGGAGTGCTGACAAAGTTGATTCCTGCTCGTATCGAAGGATCAATCTTCATTAATTCAATGATAAGCCGTGCCATATGACTTGAGGCGCCAAACCGAGGTTTGCCTGTAGCATAGGGCATGCCATTAAGAATAGTGATACGCCCTTCAATTCCAACTACATCTTCTGGTTTTTTTGCATCGGATGCAGCATAGACAAGATTTGTTCTTACTTCGGGAAGAATCGATGTAAATTCTTTACAATGTTCAATGTATTCAACAGCTTCAAGGATTTCACCGTATAACAATGCTTGTTCGTTTCTACTCATTTTTCTTCACCATAATTAAAACATATTTTTTCTTTCGAATTTTCTACTAACGTCTTTTGAAATAGCATTTACTTACCAATTGGTAAATCCTTATATAGAGAATTGTATTTAGAATTTATGGTGACACGGTGATGAAAGCCGCCTGCGAAAAAATAATCTGGCATGTTTTACCGGCGATACGAAAAGAATTTTCAATAAATTTAATGAAAAATTATGGATTGAATCAAAAACAAGTCGCTGAATTACTTGGAATAACCCCTGCAGCAGTATGTCAATATCTCTCGGATAAACGAGGCGTTAACATAGCAGATAATGATGTTTTATTTGAAATTGATAAATCTACGAACATTATTTTTGAAAACGGTCCTGAAAGTTTAGTCAACGAGACGTGTAGGATTTGTACTTTTTTGAAATCCAGCGGAATGATCGAGAAGATATAAAGATAAGAGGGAATAACCAAGAGCAATGTAAGATAAGGAGAATAGAACTATGAAAACACCTTGCGAAACCATCGTATGGCATATTCTACCGGTTATCCGAAAAGAATTTACCAAGAGTTTAATCGAAAACCATGGGTTTAACCAAAGAAAGATTGCGAGTAAATTAGGGATAACCGAGGCTGCGGTATCACGATACCTTTCAGGAAAACGAGGGAATATCGAGATACCTTCCGATAAAATTTTGAAAGAAATTAAAGCATCTGCAAGTCAAATTGCGCAAGGAAATAAAAAAACAGTGATACAAGAAACCTGCAGGATCTGTAATCTTTTGAAATCCTCTGGATTCATTGAAGGAATCGATCATGCCTGCAAATGATAGGTACAGCAGACAAGAATTGCTCAGATATATTACAAAGCAAGGTCAAGAAAAATTATCCCGAGGTCGTGTTGTCATTATCGGTTGTGGTGCTCTCGGGACAACCATTGCAAATAATTTGGTCAGAAGCGGTGTTGGTTTTGTGAGAATTGTTGATCGGGACCTTGTTGAACTTAGTAATCTTCAACGACAAATTCTTTTTGATGAGGATGATGTTGGGTCTCCAAAAGCTTTAGCAGCGGCGAATAAATTAAAGAGGATAAACTCGGAAATCAACATTGAAGCTGTTGTCGATGATGTCAGCTACAAGAATATTGAGAGTATTATTAAAAAAATGGATGTCGTTGTTGATGGTACAGATAACATGCTCGTTCGTTTCGTAATTAACGATGCTTGTATTAAACATGGTATTCCCTGGGTATACGGTGGAGCCATTGAAACGTACGGTATGACGATGAACATTATACCAAACAAGACTCCTTGTTTCAGATGCATAGTTCCAGATATTCCTGAAGTAGGATCGCTACCAACATGTGATACGGCAGGAGTACTCAATACCATTCCATCAATTATTGCTTCAATTCAAAGTACCGAAACCTTGAAAGTCCTTCTAGGAAAAAAAGAGGTCAATGCACATCTTCTGATCTACGATGTCTGGCGACATGACTTCCAGGTCATTAAGGTAAAGAAAAAAAAGAATTGTACCTGCTGCGGAAAACACAATTACGAGTTTTTAAAAGGAAAAATCAAAGAAAACATAGTTTCATTATGTGGGAAAGGTGCCATTCAGATTACACCAGCAAAAAACATGACAATATCGTTTGAAGAATTAACAACAAAATTACAACACGTAGGTGTGGTAGAAAACCGCGAAATTATCCTGAGATTTAAAATTCCTGGTTATGAGTTGAACATTTTCAGAAATGGCAGGACAATTGTTATTGGTACAAATGACACAAAAACCGCGAAATCACTGTATGCAAAATACGTAGGTCTCTAAACAAAACGAGACAAGACATGGGGGCAGAATAGATGATAGAAACACAGAGAAAATCTGTGAAAGCGATTGGGTTGCTTTCTGGTGGTTTAGATAGCACCCTTGCCGTGAAACTTTTACTTGATCAAAATGTGGATGTGATAGCGTTTCATATGACGACACCTTTCTGCACCTGTACAAAAAAAGGATGCGGTCATAATGCAAGTCATATCGCGAAACAGTACGGGATATCTATCAAAAATATAGTCGCTGGACCTGATTACATAGAAATAGTGAAAAAACCAAAACATGGGTACGGCAGCAACATGAATCCATGTATCGACTGTCGGATTTTCTTGTTTCGCAAAGCAAAAACATATATGGAAGAGATCGGAGCACAATTCATTTTCACGGGAGAGGTATTGGGGCAGAGACCAATGTCTCAACATCGACGAGCAATGTCATGTATCGAACGAGAATCTGATCTTGAAGGCTTAGTTTTACGGCCACTATCTGCGAAACTGTTTTCGCCAACGATTCCTGAAAAAAACGGCTGGGTTGATCGAGATAAACTTCTAGCTATTAAAGGAAGACGAAGGCTTCCTCAGATAGAGCTTGCGGCAAAGGTGGGTTTAGAAGACTATGCTTGTCCAGCAGGTGGATGCCGTCTTACCGATCCGCAGTTTGCGAAAAGATTGAGAGACGCATTTGACCATGGAGCGTATACGCTTCAGGATATTCAGTTGTTGAAACATGGACGGCATGTACGGTTTCCTTCCGGAGCAAAAGTTATTATTGGAAGAAATGAAGAAGAGAACGCAATCCTGCGTAGTTTCTTCAACCCCGAGGATATCGCGATGGAAGTCATGGGCGTTGGAAGTCCATTTCTCCTTTTGAAAAAACAGAACGGAAAAGAGGATATCAAGAATGCTGCAACGCTTTGCCTGCGGTATAGCGATGCAAAAGATGGGGATGTACAAATGAAGTTTATCTATGATGATAAAGAAGAACTCATCTGGTTTTCTTCACTATAACTCGTTAAATTTTCGTAAGAGGGTTTTTCCATTTCATGATGACGAAGACCGGAAGTGATGCGGAGGATGATTCGGACTCGTATTTGTTAACACATTTTTTGGTTTTATATCTGTTGAACAGTTTTTTTTCATTTTTTAATTGTAGATACTCCGTTAGAAATTAGTGTACATTACTAAAGGTTCCCTCATCTTATGAAAGTGATATTTCAAATGGAAGCACTAACATTTTTATTATCCAACGTATTTCTTTTACATAAAAAAAGAGGCATTGTTTTTTCCGTTTCCAGCCTCACCAACCAGGAAACGAGGAAAGGAAAGAGGCTGAAGAGAAATGTCAATGCGAGGAGATTCAAAACAGACAGAAAAAAAAGAACATCATAATCAAAACAGAAAAACCGTTTTTAGACCACAGACTTCTGCGTTGTTCGTTATCGACATGCAACAGTTTTTTTGTACTCCCGCTTCTCACGCATACTTTAAAGATTCAACAAAGATTATACCCAATATCCACCAACTCATCACTGTCTATCGACAACAGTCCCTCCCTGTTATCTTCACCAGATATGCGCTTCTTCGAACAGAATCACCAGGGGCGATGGGTCGATGGTGGAACGATGTTCTTTACGATGACAATGACTTTTCAAACGTCATAGCTCAACTCCAGCCACTCCCTGATGAACTTGTGATACGAAAAACACAATACAGTGCTTTCTTTAAAACAGATCTTGATCAGACTCTTAAAAAACTCAAAGTTACTAATATTTTAATAACAGGAGTATTGACCCACCTCTGTTGTGAAACCACAGCACGAGACGCGTTCATGAGAAATTATGACGTATTCTTCGCAACCGACGCGACTGCATCAGATAAACAGGTTTTACACGATGCGAGTCTACGAACACTTTCCGATGGTTTTGCTACCTTGGTGACCACCAATGAGGTCCTCTCATGGATCAAATAAATGAAGTAACGATCATTGGTGCTGGTCCCGCAGGTATTGCAGCAGCGATATACCTTAAAAGAGCGGAGTTGCATCCTACTATTCTAGAGAAAAATGAGCCGGGAGGTCTTCTCAAAAACGCCTATCTTGTAGAGAACTATCCTGGTTTCCCTGGCGGTATTAGCGGAGGAACATTGATAGAACAGTTCGTTGAGCAACTTCATACCGTGGGGTTATCAATCACAAAATCAGTAGTAAAACATGTTCATCACCATAATGATAAATTCCTCATTGAAACGGATCAAGGTTGCTTGGTTTCGTCTGCGATTATCATTGCATCTGGGACTACTCCAAAAAAGTTAGAAATCCCTGGTTCCGCATCAATCGAGAGTACACGACTCTTTTATGATCCTCGATCAATACCTCTAAAAGAAAATGGAGCAAAAAAACGAATCCTTGTTATTGGGGGAGGAGACATAGCATTTGATTACACATTAACCTTGTTGAAATGGGGGCATACTGTGACTATTATATCCAGATCAAAACCGACGTGTTTACCGCTTCTTCAAGCACGAGTAATAAAAAACGGGGCCACCATTCACACCATGTGCGTCCCTGAGAAAATCGTAGAGCATCGCGAGGAAATACTTCTCAGATGTCGACGGAATAACCATGTCGAAGAGCTATCTGCTGATTTTATTCTTGTAGCATGTGGACGAGACCCCAACACGTCGTTTCTCTCTCCAACCCTTAAAAAATGCTTCAATAACCCTTCAGATATCCCTAAAACATCCATTCCCGGATTGTTTTTTGCAGGGGATGTTATCCGTGGTCCATATCGCCAGACTGGAATTGCTGTTGGTGATGGTATCCATGCGGCAATGATGGTGGAACATTATTTGAGAAAGAGACTGGTGAAACCATGAAGATCCTTGCTGAGTACGGACGAGATGATCTCGCAAAAGTGTATGTCGCACAAATGCGAGAAAACAAACCACGGGAAAAGAACCACCACAGATATCTTATCGAATTTGTTGAATCAATACAACCTCCGCTACCCAGAGAAAAGAAATGGGTGCTGATCGTGTCATCCATGTTTGGATGCCCTATTCAATGTAAAATGTGTGACGCAGGTGGTGATTTTTCAGGTTGCCTCACTGCGGAGGAACTCCTTGCTCAAATTGATTACATGGTGCGTCGAAGATTTCCAGATGGAAAACCAGCGACGACAAAATTCAAGATTCAATTCGCGCGAATGGGTGAACCCTCATTAAACCCTGCTGTGCTTGATGTATTACAACAACTCGCGAGACGTTACGATACAGCAGGATTACATATCTCGATGTCGTCTGTCGCTCCTCGCACTGCAGCTGCACGTAGGTTTTTTGACGAACTTCTCAGGATAAAAAACAAATATTACCCGCAGGGTAGATTTCAACTCCAATTTTCGATTCATACAACCGATGAACGGAAACGAGATGAATTAATACCTGTAAAGAAATGGTCTTTCGATGAGATAGCTGCATATGGTGAACGTTTCTCTCTACCGCAACAGAATGATCGAAAAGTCACCCTCAACTTCGCACCGATAGTTGGGTATCCTATTGATGTTGACTTTATTCGCAATTATTTTGACCCCGACCAATTTCTTATTAAACTTACCCCGGTGAATCCGACCTTACGGTCACAAGAAGCATCGCTGGTCTCAGCAGTTGATCCGTATAACTATACAACAGCTGATGATCTTATGACGTTGTTCAGAAAGCGAGGTTATGAAGTTATCCTAAGTATAGGTGCACTTGAGGAGAACCAAATCGGTAGTAACTGTGGTCAGTTTATTCAGCGAGCGCTTGGTATATATCAACGACCCGAACATAGCTATGAACTTGAGCGGTATTCAATAAAGTCTTCATCTTATTGTAAAAAATAATTTTTTATACCAGATTTAAATAAATATATGAAATGAATATTTCTCTATAGACGTTCTTTTCTATTGTTTTTCTAAAATATCTATGGTTTTTTCTATAGCAAATTTTACTCGATCTGCACAAGAATAATCATGGATACTTTCGAAATACTTCTTTAAACCTTCAGGAGTCTTCATATCCACACCTGTTAATTGTCTGCAGGTAGTGTAGTGAAATTTCTCTTGAAACGCCTTTAGATATTCATCAACCATTACCCACGTTTGTGTGGGACTTTCCTCAATCGTATTTCTACCATGCATGATTCCAAAAAATAAAGCAGCACCTGAGATACTCCCACAAAGCAACCCACTGAGGGAGACACCAGCACCGATACCCGTGCCTATTTTTGGGATTAAATCTGTTTTAATATCATAGTACTCGGCTAGTGCTTTCAAAACGGTTTCACAGCAATTAAATGGTCTCCCTTTTGGAAAATTCGCGGGTTTATCGCAGAAATAGGATTGCGCTTTCTTTCTCAATTTTTCACTATCACTCATATTTCAACCTCGCTTATATTTCATATTACTAAGAATATTTTAAAGGTTTGTAACCCCTACTTTAATATCTTATTTTTCTTTAACGCAATTTCTGTTTTCTCTTTCTAATCAGAAAAAAATTCGATAAAGAGTAAAAATTTAAGTATTCATTAATTGAATTCAATTGAGATTCATAGGAAAATGAATATTTCTCCTGGTAGTCATCTATAATAATAAAGAGCGCGTGGAGGGAGATTCTGACTCGTATTTGTTAACACATTTGATGGTATCATATCTGTTGAGGGAGTTATTTCGATTTTAAAGATTCCTGTCGCGATTTTAATGTCAATTTACTAAAAATTTATTACGATTGATACATGCTGGGGAAGGGATTTTCAACAATCTGCCTATAAATTCCCGAACTCATAACAAACCAAAAAGATTAAAAATACTTTAATCTTGTAGGAATGTGTGTCTGTATTTGAGAAGTGGACCTGGATCAAACGAAATTGGACGTACATCCTTGAAGAAGCAAGTACGTTGGATCTGGTGTTTGTTGGAGGAACCGCGCTTAATCTAGCCATCTTCAAAGAATATCGAGCATCAGAAGATATTGATCTTTATGACCCTTACTCAAAAACAATTGGAACAGCGCACGAAGAGGAAAGTATAAAAAAATTGGCAAAGAATCTTACCCGGAAAGGTTTTGAAATCAAATCAAGAGATGAAAGGGCACTTTGGGTTGGCCCAAACATAAAAATCGAGGTGTTCAATGATGCAACACCGTTTACTAAAATAGAGAAAAAAACCTTTGAACAGACAGAGGTTCTATTATTTGATATAAAAACATATGCAGATATGAAAATGAATGCTCTTTTATGCAGATCATTTTATGATGCACGCGACCTAGTGGATTTATTTATCATAAAAAAAGAAACCGAGATTGAATTATCATTTCCTAAAAGAGAATGCGAGGTAATAGAAAATAGTTTTAATGAACGAATAGAAGATATTAAAAAAACAAAAAAAGAGGATCTTCTTATCTTCCAAACAATTAAACAAGTTAACGACCTTCCGTATGAAGAGTTTGAAAAATTCAAGTGGTGGTTGCATGACTGGTTATCAAGATTTCGTTAAAATATTTGGCAGTGGGATTTTTATAAAGTCAAGCGAGATTACAAAGAAGTATTCTCTTCAAAAAGCCCTTTCATCGTTGTATATCATACCAACATTTTTCAGAGGCATTTATTATATTCCAACAAGCCGTGAAAGAAAAGGCCATTTTATCGAGAGAAAACAAGATTTCTTTACTTCTTTATTTGACGTTCATTATGGCAAGAAGAAATGGTATTGGGGTTTAAGCACAGCTGCGCGCCACTACGGCATGGAATGGAGTGCTACAAAGATTCTTGAAATCGTTGCGCAGAAAAAATCAAAAACAATCAACGTTTCTGATAAAATCCTCTCTTTGCAAAAGAAAAAATCATATCGCTCAGCAACTCTTGAAAAATACCTCAGTTCGCTGGACGTAAACTTAATTTATATTCATAAAGGAAATCAAGAATCGTTATCATCGATGAAAATAGATGAAATAATAGGGCCGGTTTGTACAAAAGAACAAATTCCAAAAGATATTGAAAAATTCCACTCAAAAATAAGGAATCATAACTTAAAAAAAATATACAAAAGGATACTCTCCAAATAGAATAATACTGTTATGGCCGCAGGTAGATTAATCTGAAATTTCTATATAAAATAGCAAAGAACTATAAAATCCCCCTGTTCTGACTTTTTTTGGCTGAAAGCATTTTATATATTTCTTTAAATTCTAACTCCTATTACGTAAAAATGCAGGGGAGGGATTTGGCGTCAATGTACCAGTAAAAAAATTGTGTTTTTCTTCTGTACAATAATCGTGCTAATGAATAGCGCGGGGAGGGAGATTCGAACTCCCGAGGTCAGAGACCATAGGATTAGCAATCCTACGCCTTACCGGGCTGGGCCATCCCCGCTTTCGGAGTGGGAGATAATAAACCAGACTGATAAAAAGGTTATGTCAAAACAAATGTTAAAATACCATCATCTTCTATCTACTAGATAATGGAGGACTGGACTGAGAAATACCGGCCGAAAATCCTACGAGAGGTTGTCGGTAACGACCGCGCGATTTCTGCACTACGCGCCTGGGCAGAGCGATGGAAGAACAGCGTTCTCCCTGAGAAACGCGCTGTTGTTCTTTCAGGAAAACCAGGAACCGGGAAAACAAGCAGCGCGCTTGCTTTAGCACATGATCTCGGATGGACTGTTCTTGAGCTCAATGCATCAGACGCACGTAATGAAACAGCTATAAAACGGGTTGCCACCGCAGGTGCGGTCAACGAAACCTTTGATAACTCCGGAGGATTCACCCCGTCTAGTAAGGGGGGGCGAAAACTCATTATTCTTGATGAAGCAGACAATCTCTATGAAAAACTCGATAAATCAGAAACAGGCAGCCAACTTGGAGATAAAGGCGGAAAGAAAGCAATTATCGAGACCATTCAGATGACCAAACAACCGATCATCCTCATCGTCAACGATTACTATGATTTGATAAAAGGCGGAGGAGAACCACTAAAACATCTCTGCACCCTGATTCAGTACTACGAAGTGAACCCAAATCAGATTGTTGATTTGCTCAAACGAATCTGCAGAGAAGAAGGCATTACCGCAGATGGTAAACTCCTCAAAACAATCGCGGACCGCTCAAAAGGAGATGTACGCTCAGCGGTCAATGACCTGCAATCCCTTTGCCTGAACAGGAAGCAGATTGGGATAGAAGCACTTGATGTCCTTGGCTACCGGGACAGAGAAATCCTTATCTTTGATGCGCTGCGTGAGGTGTTCAAAACCAAAAGCCTTCAAGGAAGCAGGGACTGCCTGCGGAACGTCGATGTGGAACCAGGAATGATGCTCCTTTGGATTGACGAAAATCTCCCCAGAGAATACCTTGATGTTGAAGATCTCGTGCGCGGGTATGACGCAGTCTCCAAAGCAGACGTGTTTTTCGGCAGGGTTGAACGCAAACGGTTCTATGAGCTGTGGTCGTACGCCTGTGATTTGATGAGCGGGGGTGTTTCCGTCTCAAAAACACATAACTACGGCAACAACCAGTATGCGTTCCCCTCATGGATTAAAGAGATGAAAGGCAACCAATCCCCCCGTTTATTACGAGATGGCATTACAAAAAAAATAGCACACCTCAACCATCTCTCAGAGCGCAAGACCAAAGAAGCAATACTTCCTCACTTCCAATCCATGTTTCGAAATAACACCAGATTTGCCTGTAAAATGATTAAATCCTTGGACTTCTCAGAAACCGAAATCAAATACATCCTGGGTGAAAAACATCTGCATAAAATAAAAGAAATCGTGCAATGCTCAGAAAAAGTCGATGAAAACCAAGAAGAAATCAAAATCACAGCCTCTGATAAAAAGAAATCGGAAGAAGAAAAAAAAGAAACCAGTGATGTAAAACAACCCAGTCTCTTTGACTTCTAAAGTTATTTTTTCTGGTCATCAAGCTGTTTCATCACGTTTACTGCTTGTGCCTTATACTCGTCTTTGACCTTGGTGTAGGTCTCATCAGAGATTGCGTGCGCCCGATACTGCTTCTCCAGGTCTTTTAACAAGGAGAGCAACAGTGTTTTCTTTATGGTCAGCGTCTCTTCGGAATCAACCTGAGATTTCTTGGTTTTTGCCCGCTGTTTTTTTAACAACAACAGCAGCGAGGCAAGGATAAGGACGACGACAAAAAAGACAATGACTATGATGCTGATATCAAGAGACGCCTCTGTTGGTTTATGCAGGAGAACCCGCAGGGTGTTTTGTGAATCAGCAAGCAGCTGCTCCCCGTGGAAAAGCTCTTGTTGATGAGAGCTTTCTTGGTAGGTGACCGTAAGCAATGTTGTTTTATAAAGGAGGGAGATCTCAAAATATTGCGTTGCGGTAGGAAGAAGATAGGTTACCTGAATACCAAAGACCGCACCTGGTTGTATCGTAAGGTTAGCCTCGGTAAGATTACAGGTCCTAATATACCCAGTAATTAAAGGAACGAGTTCTTTGCCTGATTGCACGGCAATGATCTTGACGTCTTGGGCATCTTGCTGAAACCAAAAACGAAGCAAGGTTGCATTCTCTCGTCCTTGGTTCGTTACCTTTATTTCTTCTTTAACCTGTAAGCCTTGGTTCGCAAGAGAGACCGTGACGATCTCCTGATTCACACCAACACCAGAGTCTTGCGCACTCACGGTCGGATACAGAGCGACGAGCCCTAGCAGACCAACAAGGATGATTACTCCTGTTTTCTTCATATGAAATCTCCGATACCATAGATTAATTCCTTATTTACTTTTCGATACATGTTCTCCTTAGAGAGTATCTTTTCAACGTATATCCATACCGGTGCTTTTTTTCATAATCATTAAATAGCCTTTAAGGAGTACCAGGGGATGAGGAGAAACAAAATTATGACTATTGGGATTTTCTATTACTCAAGAACAGGAAACACCAAGCATGCTGCAACACTGCTAGAAGAAAAACTCAAAGAACGAGGCGTCAATGCAAAACTCGTTGAAATACAGACCGAAAAAAAAATCGGGTTCTTTAAAGCAGAGTTTGCAGCGTTTCGACAGAAAGAATTACCAATAAAAAACACAGGATTTGATCTTAAAGAATTTGATACTGTTCTCGTAGGTGGTCCGATCTGGGAAAGCAGACCAGCACCATTTATCAAAACGTTTTTTAACAGAGCCACAAACGGCAAAGGAAAGAAAGTCGGGTTGTTTGTCACAGGTGGCGGGACAGTTGGTTCACAAACCACTGCATCAGATATGATGAGACAGGAAGCAAAAACCCAAGATTTCATCCCGGTTGAAGCGTTCCTTGCCCTTCAGATGATGAAAGGAGAAATAAAAGACGGAACACAGATCATCCCCCATTTCCTAGAAGCCGTGCTCTCCAAATAATTTTTTTTTATTAAGTTGTTACATGGATCGTAACCGGCGAATCCGTTCATCAAGAGGAGGATGTGTTGACCAGATCGAATCACGGAGCGCTCGACTGAACGGATTCACTATGTAGAGCGGGGCTACTGTCTTGGAGCCTTTTGGGTCATCAGGGATATCTGCCTTGATTTTTTCTAGAGCCCGTGCCAAACCCTCAGGATTTCTCGTCAGGTACGCACCGTCAGCATCAGCAAGGTACTCCCGACATCTGGAGATAGCAAGATAAGTAAGCCGTGAGAAAATCGGTGCGAGAATAACAAAAATAATAGCAACTATGATAAGAATACCTCCGCCCCCTCGTTTCCCGCTTCCACGTGCGCCACCACCCCAAAAAAGAGCACGGATAGCGATTTCAGCAAGCAACGCAATGGTTCCTACCACACCAACGGTCACCGTCATCACAAGGATGTCACGATTCCGGATATGACTCATCTCATGACCCATGACACCTTCAAGCTCTTCATTATTCAGCTGCTGCAAAGCACCAGTAGTCGCACAGATAATTGCTTCATCAGGTTTCCTGCCGGTTGCAAACGCGTTAATATCCCGGGAATCCTGAACATAGACTTTGGGGGTTGGTAAACCTGCAGCAAGTGCCATTTCCTCGACTTTATAGATAAGCAGTTTTTCTTCCCGGACCTCAGGATTAGCTGGTCGTGCTCCCGCGGCAGCGATCACGCTTTGCACAGAAAACGAATAAGTCATCAAAATATAGAAAACAGCGATCGGAAGAGCAATAGCCATGGTGATATAGGGCGGGTATCCCAGTGCGTACCCGATCGCAAAAATAACACTAAAGAGGAGAAGGACCATGAACAGACAGATAACAATGGTATCCCGTTTATTTTTCCGTATATGATCCTCTATAAGTCGTGGCTGGTCCATGGTATCAAACAATTACCGTGTTTAGAATGATACTTTCGGAACTTCTTTTGATGCCTCTGGGATTTGTAGCATCTCTCGTGCTTTCTTCCTCATCATGTTCGCGAATATATTCCCTGGGAAGGTCTCGATCGTGTTATTATACACCAGCACAGAATCGTTGAAATGTTGCCGTGAATACGCGATTTTTTCCTCAGTATGCGTCAGTTCATCTTGTAACTGCAAGAAGTTCTGATTCGCCTTCAGATCAGGATAACTTTCTGCCACGGCAAACAACGATTTCAAAGCACCGGTCAACATGTTATTAGCATCGATGCCTTGCTGAGGTGTTTTTGCACTCATGATAGCGGCCCTCGCATTTGTCACACTTTCTAATGTGCCCCGCTCATGTTTCATATACCCTTTCACAGTCTCCATGAGATTAGGGATAAGATCCGCTCTTCGTTTCATCTGCACATCGATTTGCGCCCAGGCGTTATCAATCTGGTTTTCTGTCCTAATTATTCTGTTGTAAATACCCCAGAACACCAACAGAAAAATTACGACAATAAATATTACGATTAATATTGATAATATCAATATCGGGTCCATAGTTTTGCCTCCTCTGATTTAGGTGTAATAAGATGTTTTATTTAAACATATCGCGATAAGAGAAAGCATCTATGCTTTTATTTTTTCTTCCCTTTGAAAACCTCAAACGCTTCTTTCACAGTTGCATCCTTATGAACAATAGCGTTGACCGCTTTTACCATACCAACAGGGTTAGGACTCTGGAAGATGTTCCGACCCATATCCACACCGATAGCGCCAGCATGGATCGCATCATACGCCATCTGCAATGCTTCTTGCTCAGGCAGTTTCTTCCCACCAGCAATCACCACAGGCACTGGACAGGACTCAATGACTTTTTCAAAATCCTTGACGTAATACGTTTTTACGATGTGAGCCCCCAGTTCTGCCGCCATCCGAGAGGCTAGACTCATGTAACGTGCATCACGCACCATTTCTTTCCCAACAGCGGTCACCGCAATTACCGGGATGCCATAGCGCTCTGCTTCATCGATATAGTGCGTCATCCCAAGAATCGTATCACGCTCAAACTCCGCACCAACCAAAATAGAATACGCAACACCAGAGGCATTAAGCCTGATCGCATCCTCAATAGAAACAACGGTTCCCTCATGCAACAGCTCTTTACCAATAATACTGGTTCCGCCGGAGACCCGCAGGACAATAGGGATTTCAACTGCAGGATCAATATAGTTCCGTAACGCTCCTCGAGTCAACATCAAGGTATCCGCATACGGTAACAAGGGATTGACCATCGTATCTAATCGCTCAAGACCTGATGTCGGCCCCATGAAGTACCCATGATCAACCGCAAGCATGACCGTGCGTCCATCTTTAGGTTTAATGATTTTTGACAGCCGGTTTTTCATACCCCAATCCATACTACCTCTGCCTCCGTTGCTTCAGTAATAATAAAAGGTTATATAAACTCTTACTGTCCATGGCGAGGATTAATGATATCTTCTCCAGTTAGATGAAAAAAACGAGGTTCTCAGGTCTGATTCATAGGTGCTTCTTGTTAGGTATTTATCCTTTAATGAATATCAACATTATTATAGGAGAATAGTATTGTAAAATTGTACAATGGGGGAAAGCAATGGATAAATATCCTTTATTAAGAAAAGGGTTGGCAGTTGTTGTTACTCTTCTTTTTATGGGAATAGGTATTATTCCATCTACTGCACAAAAGACAGGAGAAAAGTCATCATTACTAAATTTAAATGGGGAAACATTATATGTTGGTGGGAACGGACCAGGGAATTATACGTTGATTCAGGATGCGATTGATAATGCTAGTGATGGTGATACGGTGTTTGTGTTTAATGGTACATATAATGAAACAATCACTGTAAATGTATCCATTGATTTGATTGGTGAAAAAAAAGAAACCACAATTATTACTAATAATGCTACAACGGATATTGTTACCCTGAATAATGGATATTGTAGCGTTTGTGGATTTACTATCCTTAATGAGAAACCTAATACACATTCAAACGGAATCACAGTGAATTCAAATGGTAACGCAATTTCTGATAATATCATTGAATCTTATTTTTCCAATGCAGTTCGTCTGTACAACGCTCATGATAATATCGTAGAAAACAACTTGATCAAAAACACGTATAATATTGGGATATTTATTGGAGATGCCAATCGAAATACCATACAAAAGAATAGGATAACAGACGGATTAGATGGGATTCATCTATATTTTAGCAGCAAAGAAAATATGATAGTGTCTAATCGAATCGATAATACATGTCATGGTGTCTCCTTTTGGTGTACCACCCAACAGAATAATGTCTCCTGGAATCGTTTCGAAAATAATAGCGCTGATGGTATAGAGTTCAATGATGAACCACGGGATAATATTGTTTTCCATAATTATTTTAAAAAAAATGTCGCGGGTGTAGCCATTTGGGGAGGTTCACAATCCAATACGATCATCTCTAATACTTTCATACAAAATTCCATCTCATCACTGTTTTTCTTGGCTGGGAAAAATACTAACGTGTGGGATCGGAACTACTGGGGAATATCCAGGAGCATACCAAAACTCGTTGTTGGATTAGCTTGTATTCCTCCTTTTCTAGCGTTTGATAGGCATCCTGCAACAACACCCTATGATATTCCAGGAACGTGATGAGTGATATGAAAAATATAATGGCGCTCGGTATCATCTTCTTGTTAATCATTACAGCTGTTGCACCAAGTATTAATTTCAGTGTTGTCAAAGCATCTAATGATAATGAATTCGTAGAAGTCACTTCTGAAGCTTGTGGTATCAAAGGATTTGGAAATACCACAGTGAAACTCACCAGACAACAATATCAGAATTTGGAGCAGTATCTCGTTGAGTTTCGAGCACGATTAAACAAAACAACCACCCGAGAAGAAGCTGTTCCTATCTTCAATGAAGCGGTTGTGGAGTTGAACAAGTATAGATTGTTACCGAAGGGGATGAGTGTTAATCAGGCACAGAATTTGGTATTGAATAAATATTTTAACGAAAAATTAACAAGTAGATTAGAGCAAAAATATAAATGTAACCAAGACAGTTCTGATGAACTTATTAACTCCTTTTGTCTTATAGCAGGGAAAACTAACTGGACATTATTCTCTCCAATTGTGCTTATTCCATTATTATTTAATAGCCTTTTATTTTTTAATCTCGGATACCTCTTTATGTTATCTGGTATCCCCGTCCCCGGTGTTTTTTTTATGTTCATCGGAATTTTTTTTGAATCAATTTCCTATCCGTGGTTTTTATTTAAAAATATATTAGCTCCAATAGTTATTGGTTCAGCTTATATGGGAGATTATTTTGGCCCTGCTTATGGGTGGATATATACTTTAGGTTTACACGGAAAGAGAACGATTAATGGGACTTTCTATGGAAATATATCTATTCTATATCCTTTATATGAATTATTAAGTTCCTTTGGATTCTTATACGAATTCCCAGCGATAGCTGGCTTTCAAGGATTACAGATTATGTTTAATATAAAAGATGGAAAACAATTCTATCTCGGTTCTTGTCTATATGTGCGAGTATCACCAGAGATGTCATGGTAATTAGAGAATCAGTAAAAAGATGAAAAAAGAACGTCTGAAATTGTAGCTCATTGTATTGGAGTCAACGCTATTTTTTGTTTGGCAAACCTTTTTTATGTCTTGCCGTGTTACCAGTCCGTACCATAAGGGAGGCATCCTATGCCAGGTATTGAGAGTTTAGAACCAAGACTTGTATGGAAACATTTTGATGAAATCAGGAAAATCCCTCGCTGCTCAAAACATGAGGAAAAAATCAGACAATACATTGTTGATTTTGGGAAAAAACACGGGCTAAAAACCAAGGTTGACACACCAGGAAACGTTGTTATCAGCAAACCTGCGAGCCATGGAATGGAGAAGAAACCCACGATTATCCTGCAGGGTCACATGGATATGGTGTGCGAAAAAAACAGCGACGTACAGTTTGATTTCTCCAAAGACCCTATACAGCTCACCATCAAAGGAGACCTCCTGACTGCTACAGGAACCACTCTTGGTGCAGACAACGGCATCGGCCTTGCCATAAGTCTTGCTGTCCTTGAGGATAAAACACTCAGACACGGTCCTATTGAAGCGTTATTCACGGTCGATGAAGAAACAGGATTGACAGGTGCATTTGCCATCAAAGCAGATATGCTCACCGGCAAGATCATGCTCAACCTGGATAGTGAGGACTTTGGGGTGATCACGGTCGGATGCTCAGGCGGAGGAGACACCACGATTGAACTACCAGCAAAAACCCAGTCGGTAGGCGCAGGACTCGACTATCTCACGGTTACGGTCTCTGGTCTGCGAGGAGGACATTCCGGGGTTGACATTCATGAGCAGCGGGGAAACGCAATAAAAATCCTTGCGCGTCTCCTCTGGAAAGCCTCACAGAAACATACCTTTTATGTTTCTGACATCAAGGGCGGGGATAAACACAACGCGATTCCACGAGAAACCTACGCGAAACTTGCTCTAGACAAAAAAGACAAAAACGCATTCATAGCTGAACTGAAAGCAGAAGAAAAAAACATCCTTGAAGAGATTAAATCCATTGACCCGAAATTCAAAATAGATACTGCACCCTGTGAACCCTTGAAAACCTCCTTTGATCCCGTAACACAAGGAAAACTCTTGAATCTGCTACACGGGCTCCCTCATGGCGTCCATATAAAAAACTATGACATCCCAACACTGGTAGAGACGTCCACGAATCTTGCCACGGTTGCAGTCAAAGATAACATGATAGTGATAGGTATGAGCTCACGATCCCCGATGAAATCAGAACTACAGGACATGCGGGATCGTATCCATGCGATTGCAGCCTTATCAGGCGCTAAAGTCACCGAAGGAGGATCATACCCAGGATGGAAACCTGATCTGAGCTCAAAGATACTTGCGGTTGCAAAAAAAACCTATAAAGACATGTATAAGCAAGACCCTAAGATTGAGGCTATCCACGCAGGACTGGAAACCGGCATTATCGGAGAGAAATTCCCAGGCATGGACATGATCTCCATTGGCCCCACCCTACGATACCCGCATTCACCAGAAGAACAACTCCATATCAGCACGGTTGAAAAATTCTACAAGTATTTACTCAAGATTCTTGAGAACATATAACCAACTTCTAGGTATGAATAAAAAAACAAAGGCAGATAGAACCAGAAACGGAAAAGCACATTCTTGTACTTTTTCCATCATCATACCCGTGCTTCATGAAGCAGACATCATCAATGCTAACCTTGACGCACTTCTTCTCCAAAATAATGAATCCTTTGAAATCATCGTAGTTGACGGCGACCCTTTTCACGACACGATCCAAGCAATAACACAAAACAATGTTATCGTACTTTGTTCCGAACAAGGACGTGCACGACAGATGAACACTGGTGCAGCAGCAGCCGCGGGTGACATTCTTGTTTTTCTCCATGCCGATACAACGCTTCCGCGACATGCGCTTCAGAGCATCCGAAAAGCGTTGCAGAACAAACGCTACGTAGGCGGCGCCTTTCATCTGAGAATTAATTCCCAAAAAAGGGCTATAAAACTTCTGGGTCAGATGATTTCTTTTCGCTCACGACTCAGCCGAGTACCGTTTGGCGACCAAGCGATATTCCTACGACGAGACTATTTTAAAAAGATCGGGGGATATAAGGATATAGTGTTAATGGAAGACCTTGAGCTCATGCGCAGGATTAAAAAAAGAGGAGAAAAAATCTGTCTCATCACTGATTATGTCATAACGTCACCAAGGAGATGGGAAATAGAAGGGATCCTTCGCTGCACCGTGAGAAACTCAACGTTACGATTATTATATTTCCTGGGAGTGCCCCCCAGCACCCTAACAAAATTCTATCCTCATAGTTAAAAAGCAATGTTTATAAATTTAAAAGGATTCAAAGAACCTCTCTCTTAGGTTATGGAAATGAACGAGTTTGACAAACGACTGGACGAGATGAACGGATACAGGTTGTACGGGTGTTCTCTTGACACGTTGCAGGTGAACCTTGGTTTTCGCTGTAACCAGGAATGCACCCATTGTCATCTCATGGCATCACCGCATCGCACAGAAATGATGAGCTGGCAGACCATACAATTTGTCCTTTCTGCTGCAGATGCTTTGAAGAATCCTTTAATTGACGTGACTGGTGGCGCCCCTGAGCTTAACCCACATTTCACAGACTTTATCAAAGAGCTCACCAACAGAGGGCATCGGGTGCAGGTGCGAACAAATCTTACCGCACTGGTTGATATCGGCGCTGAAGCAATGTCAAACTTTTTTTCCCATCATGGAGTTCAACTCATTGCCTCGCTCCCGTGTTATCTTTTAGAAAACGTTCGTGATCAGCGCGGCGATGGCGTCTACGAAAAAAGCATCGAAGTACTTAAGATATTAAATATGGCTGGGTTTGGAACCAATGCCTCACTTGTCTTAAATATCATGCATAATCCCGTGGGTCCCGTCCTGCCTGCTACTCAAGAAGCTCTCGAGGTGGAGTATCGTCGTGAACTCAGTGAACGTTTCGGTGTGAAATTCAACAACCTTTTTACCCTTACCAATATGCCAATAGGACGGTTCCTCAAAGAGTTGAATACCCACAACCAAGAACAGCAGTATCTCAACCATTTACAGGAGTCGTTTAACCCTGAGACGCTTGAAGGTTTGATGTGTCGACGTCAGATCAGCGTAGGGTGGGATGGACGACTGTATGATTGCGATTTTAATCTCGCGTTAGACAGAACTGTTACTCAAGGTGTGCCCAGCCATATTAAGAATTTCGATGCCTCAAAACTTTCTTCACGCAGGATTGCCACAGGAAACCATTGCTTTGGATGTACCGCTGGGCATGGGTCCTCCTGCGGGGGAGCTCTCGTGTAACATGTCCCTACAAAAGGAAGAATCATTTGAAAAACCAAAAGACTGGTGGAAACCGGTCCTCCTCCTTGTTATCATCATGGTTGTTTTCATCCTGGTGAATATCTACGGGTTTGGGGAGCAGCTTGAGGAGCTACAAAGCTGGATTCATGGATTGGGGCCTTGGGGGCCTGTCGCGTTCTTCCTCATTTACCTTGGAGCAGTTATAGCCACCATCCCAGGGACTATCTTTGGGGTGATCGCTGGTGCGCTTTTTGGCTCAGTCAATGGCGTCATCCTCATTAGTATTTCATCAACAGTAGGTGCGAGTCTGACGTTTCTTATCGCACGGTATTTTGCACGAGATGCGGTTACCAGGCTGCTTGCTAAAAATGACACGATGCGTAAACTAGACCAGCTCACCCAGGACCATGGAGTGATCATGGTTGCGATAACCAGACTTGTTCCTTTCTTTCCTTTCACCCTGTTAAATTATGGGTTCGGCTTGACAAAAGTCTCCTTTAAAACATACGTGTTCTGGTCCTGGCTGTGCATGATCCCAGGGACCATTATCTTTGTGGTTGGCGCAGATGCCATTACCCAAGCAATCACCCAAGGACGTGTGCCCTGGATGTTGATTGGAGTGGTGATTATCACAAGCATAATCCTTGGACTTATCGCACGGTACGCACGGCAACAGCTATACAAAAAATAGAAACGATACAGAGTAAAAACAACTCTATGGTTATATGAGGAGAACGTTGTGAATACACTATGAACAAACAGGGAATACACAACAGGAAAGGATTGAGTACCGGTGAGGTAATGACAATCCTGGTTTCTCAGTACATTAACCAATGCATCCGATGCAATCGCTGTATGGACGTCTGCCCGGTAACCAAAGGCTCTTTTTCGATTGATGAGCTGAACCATGCGACAGAACAAGGAGCGGATGTGCCTGCCGGCATCAAAGCGTTTGCTTTTCACTGCGTTCAATGTGGAAAATGCGTCCCGGTCTGCCCGATGAACATCCGACGCGATTACATAGTCCGATACCTTAAAAGCAAAGCAAAGGAAGAAAAACCGTGGCGGTACAAACGCTATCTTTTGATAAAAGGACCGAAATCCGGTGCCGTACGACTCATGCAAAAACTCTACGTGTCCTTAAAAAAACGAACAAACCGTGATATCGCCTGCTACATGGAAACAACTCCAGCCAAGAAAGCAGAGGTGTTGTTCTACCCAGGGTGCTACATCTATTCTACAGACACGGTACGCCAAACACTCCGACTGCTGGATCATATCGGTTGCTCCTACACCGTTCTTGGAGGGGTTACAAGCTGTTGCGGTGCTCCCCATCTCCTTCAAGGTGAGTTTGAGTCTGCAGACGAATGCCTTGAGGATCTCCGTAAAAAAATCAAGACAGCCCAGCCAAAAATAATCATCACCGCTTGTGCCGAGTGCTTTGAAGCAGTGTCTCAGATAAAAACAGCCTATAACGAGCGCTTTGAAGTGCTCAGCGTCATCCAATATCTCTCGCGACACATGAACAAGTTTCCCAGTAAAAAAACCAGAGGAAAAATCATTGTGCATGACTCCTGCAGGTTTACGAAAAATTCACCCCAAGGAGTTGCAGCACGCCATACGGTTTCCCAGTTCGCAGAACTCACTGAACACACAACCCAAAGGTCACCATGTTGCTTTCAATGGAACTATGGGCATGACCCTGAAAACACTTCACGTCGTCTTGCCTATCTTTCAGAAATAAAAAAAACAGCACCTACTCTTGCATGCAACTGCATTACCTGCTATGAAGAGTTAAAAAAAATCAGAACAGATGTAGAAATCATCGATGCATTGCAGCTTTTTGACGAAGCACTCAAAATGGAATCTTTAAAGAAGAAATAGTCGTCCAAATACTACTACAACATACACATCAGAACCAACAGTGATACAGCCTTAAATCCCCATACAGCATATCCCACTGTGTAGTAAATAAAAATCATACTGGAGGAAAATGATGTCTCATTGCCCCAAATGTAAACAAGATATCCCGTTTCTTGTCGATAAAAAAACCCTGCTTATGTACTCACTCTATCTTGCAGTCGGCAGTGTTTCCTTATTTATCGCACTCAACAGCCTCAACACCGCTTATCAGGCATACATCTGGAGTTACTCCACGAAATACGTGCTCAACTCACTCGCACTCGCACTTATCCTGCTGATCGCAAGCGGGATTCTTCTCTTTGCCTGTTACCGAATAGCCAAAGGTAAAACATCCATTACAGCCCTTGGCGCCATGGGGTGTCTTATCCTGCTGGTATACCCGATATACGTCATCCTCATAGACTCTTACGTTCCGTATACATTTACCTATATGCTGCTTCTGTGGGTACCTGCTATGATAGTGCTTGCAGTAGGACTTTTCATCTGGAACAAACAAAAAAAGAATGGGTAAAGTCACCTGTTAGGTTTTCCATTTTTTCAACATAAAAAACACAATTACTATAAGACAACCAAATACGATACCGACGACGGAAAGAGAGCTTTGTTCTTCCTGCAGATCCATGGTGTTTCCTGAAAATACGTTTCCATGCACCACAGTAGAACATTCAGGTGGCGGAACATGCAGACCAACATGATTCTCAAGAATGCGATTATCCACAACATGAGTATTGAAAGAATCACGGATGTTGATGCCGGAGAAATTATTGTGTGAAAAAACGTTATCCAACAAGGTATTATTGTTTGAAAACTCAAACAGACCAAAGCCGTTGAACGGGTGGTTACTGACAATGTTTCCTATTAGAATGTTGTTTGATGACCTGCTGAAATACACGCCACAACGCATGTTATGGATGATCTCGTTTCCTTGAATGGTATTATATCCAGTTCCATTGAAGAGACGCATCCCATAAAAATTACCGGTGAGTATGTTTCCTGCAACAGTATTCTGATTTGATTTGATATACACCCCTGCATTGGGAAATGTCGTCCCACTATGCGTGATGGTAAAACCAGAAAGAGTACTATTCCCTGCTTCGAGGGTTACGACGTACTCTTCATTACTCCCGTCAATGATCGTACTCGTTTTTTCTTCTCCAATAAGATAAACAGGTGTTGTTATCACAATGCGTTCATGATACGTGCCTGAAAAAACAAAGACGGTACCACCAGCAGTGACGTTATCAAGAGCATCCTGAATCAACGTATAATTCCCTGGTCCGTTCCCACCAACGTACACGGTTTTTGATGTGAGTGTTGTACAGGTTCCACTTGAGAAAAAAACCGTAAAAATACTAAAGAAGATGAGAATTCCGAGGCTAAGAGTACATGTTTTTTTCATGCGTCTGTATGCACGATATCAGGAGTGAGAACTAATAGTTTGTGGAACGAATAAGTTTTTTAGTATCTAACATGTTCCACGATGTAACCTTGAGGCGAAAACGATATGAAAACAACAATTGTGTTACACAGCAAGACACTGGGAAGAGGAAACGATGAATTAGGAAAAACAATGATGGGTTCATTTCTTAGAAAACTCTGGGCGTCAGAAAAAAAACCAGATACCATCATTTTTTATAACTCAGCGGTGCATCTTGTTACCGATAAATCATCAGTGTTAGATGCCTTAGCAGGACTTTCTAAGGCAGGTGTTGATCTTGTTGCGTGTCAGACCTGCATTGGTTTTTATGAAATTGAAAAGCAAATCGTTGTTGGTCGAATTGTTACTATGCAAGAGGTCGTATCGATTTTGATGAAATCGGATAAGGTAATTACTCCGTGACATACTTTCTTTTTCAAGCAAGAGAAATATGAAAATTGTTTTTATCCTATAGCGTGCCCGCACCACCAGTCAACAGACTAAAGAAAACCTTACGTTATAACGAACTGTTTTTTTATTCTCCACCACACTCTTCTCGCTTACAGACTCAACAAGTTTTAGAGACGATGACCCGTGGAATTCCGATGCCAGCTAAGAAGCTCCATATTCAATGCAGGTCCTGATATTTTCACATAGTTGCCTACAGTCGTATTATAATACACATTCACTAGTCTATTCATAACAGAGATGTTATAACAACGGAAGGTACCCGCTGGTACCGTTATCAACGTCATATTATTCTGCCAGGATGTGCCTTTGGGTATAGGAAATCGATGTGTCCCTAGTAACCAGGGAAGATCAAAGACATCTTCGATATGCATAAGGCCATAGGAGTCCTTTGGTTGAATGAGATTGAGAAGATCTATGAGATGATCAAAGGCAACACGTAATTTTGGTGGAATCAATGGACGAATAATTTTAATAAATATTTTCGTTAACGTGCTATTATAAACATCATAGATTTTTTTCAGTTGTTGAGAAAAGAAAATACCTGTGATCGTAACATTTGTAGCAGAACGGTTCCATATTTTCCCGGTCTCATTTTCATTTAATGGAAAATGAAGAATAGCCGGGTATGGAACATCAAAATCTGCTGTCGCATTCAATGTAAAGTTCATTTGCCTAGGAATGGGATTTGGTAATTTAAAAAAGAATTCTGTAATTTCCCCTGAAAAGTTACCAGACAGTACAACCTGTATTTTTTTTATTGCTAAATCAGATTTATTATACCAGAGATACCCTTGAATCTTCGCTTGGTTTACCGTTGCTGAAAGATTAATTCTATGATCGTTACCAAAATCAGCAAAGACAGTACCGTATCCACCGATGTTCGCTGTAAAGTTTAACAGATAGGAATCATTCGTAACCTCGACAACCTGAAAAGGTAATTCATCTATTTCAAAATGAAGATGAAACGAGAGATTTTTTTCGTCAATATCAATATTAATGTTATTTATTGTATATGTCCAAGTATCTCCCAGGTTCCACACAGGCACCGTATCATTTGAAGTTGTAGTTGTCATTCCAGGAGTTGCTTCACATATTTTCTGTTCTGAAGTTTCATTCTTTATACTCTTTGCAACAGTAAAACAGGTGGCTATCATCATTATACATACTACTATTCCGATAAGTTTACTCTTCATTATTTCCTCCTCCGCTCACCTTACCGTATATGTAATGGTTTTATAAAACCTACTGCATTAATATAACCTTCCCCCGTAGCACGAATAAATCGTTCTGCGCACGTAATAATTTGGAGTGAACCATTGACACTATCGCTATCAATCGAGATGATAAATCTGACTACGTGCTCATAGCAAACTACTAAAACAAAAACTCTATTTTCCTCAAATTACGAAGCGGGTATAATCTAGTAGTTATGGACTGAGAAAAAACGCTAAAAAAAAAACGACGAGAATCTCAACGGTATTTTCAACGAATTTTTTCATTTTTTTCTTTTTTTGAGGATCAGAGAAATCTGTTCTTTGAATTCCGGAATCTTGTTAATAACAACATCCCATACGATCTCACGATCAACACCAAAATACGCGTGAATCAAAATATCCCGCAATCCAGCGATTTTCTTCCATTCCACAGTAGGATATTTCTTTTGCACATCCTCTGGGAGATGCTTCACCGCTTCGCCGATGATTTCAAGATTCCGTACCACACCATCTTGGACCAATTGATTTTTACAAAAACCCTCAAATGAGAGAGCTTCAGTGTACTTTTCGATTCTCTCGATAGCCTGAAGAATATCTTTTAGAAATACCTTAAAATCCCGCGGCATATCGAACACTCTTTAAAATAAATGGTTTCAGCTCAAGTTTTACTGCTTCTTTTATAACAAGATCGACAGGACGACCGAATGACTTTTCTAAAAAAAATTTTAATTCAATGTAGTTATCAAATGTTTTTTTCCCTTTTTTAAATTCAACAAGAATATCGATATCACTTTTTCGGTGTTGATTATTTGTACTAAATGAACCAAATAAACCGATCCTCCTCACTCCGAATTTTTGAATTTCTTCCCGGTGCAGATGAAGAGTTTTTATAATTTGTTCAGACGTAAGCATGGTGAAATTAATGTCCGAACATGTATAAGAACGTGACGGAAGAAAAACAGTCTTCATAAAAACATCAATTTTGTAAATAGGTTTAGATGTGCTCAGAAAAGAAAATCAGATTTTATTAATTAGAAGACAAGGTGATACGATAACCAGAGATATATTTAAATTTGCCAGTATCATGTGGTTTGGCCAGTATCATGTAACATGCGGATATGATCTAGTGGTTATGATATCGGCTTCCCAAGCCGGTCACACGGGTTCGAATCCCGTTATCCGCATCAATCTCTGGAGAAAAAAACATATGGGAACAAAAGAAGCGGTAAAAGTAGGCGATCGCATCCAATTATTGTTCATTAATGATACCATGACGCGCCTTAAAGTAGGAGCAACAGGAACCGTGGTGACCATTGAAGAAGACCAGGAGCTCGTCTGGGTTGACTGGGATAACGGTGAGCATCTGGCGCTGCTTGATGGTGCCGATAAATTCAAGGTCATAAAAAAATAATCTGTTTAAAAATCAAAAAGCTTTTTTTGTTTCACGGTCTGCTCAAACCCAGAGAATTTTTCCAGTACCGGCTGGATGCGTTCTTTGGAAAACTGGTGTTCATCACAGAGGATCCTTTTAACCGATTCGTTGTCAGTGGCTGACCATTTGAGGGAATAATCATCGGTGACGGTTGGACGCAGGAAGATGTCTTGTATGTCATGAATCTCTTGCAAGGAAGGCGCCTCAGGCAGCTCAGACACAGCTTTTTGGAGCGAACCTGCTTTTTTGATCAGGTGCAGGCTTTTTTTCGGTCCGTATCCTTTCACCCCGTTGTTAAAATCAGTACCAATAAGGATTGCGACATCAACAAGCTGCTCCTGTGAAATCCCAAGTTTTTGAAGGCCTGGCTGCAATCGGAGAATCTCCGGATGAACCGCGGTATATGCTTGTTTACCAGGCAGTTTACGTCTCTCTGATGAGGTTAAGTTTCGTACCAACAACGGTGAGCCGAACAGCAAACAGTCGAAATCCTGTGACCCGGTTGCGTTCGCGTCCCCTTTTTTTACCATATAACTTGCTTGGGCTTCTCCTTCTGATGGTGCGAACATGTAGGGGATACCAAGTGCATCAAGAAGCTGTTTGCTCTGCATAATGACCTCCTCAGTAACACGGCTTGTTTGCGATGCTTTGCTTTTTGCTTTTTCCAGGTCTCCTTTTTCGAGTGCTTCTTTCCAGTCCTTTTCTGCTTGTTCCTTGCGTTCCCTGCGCTGTTGAATGGTTCGTGCTTTCAATGGATGCGGTTTACCATCAAAAATATACATAGGTCTGATGCGCGCCTCGATAAGGTTTGCAGTCCGATATAGAAGACCTGATAAATGAGAGGTGATCCTTCCCTGTGCGTCTTTCAAGGGTGTTCCATCGCGTTGACGAATACTTGCTAAAAATTGATGAATGACGTTGTACGCATCGATAACGATGACGCGGTCTCTGAAATCCTGAAAACTGCATGGTTCTTTTGTAAAGAGTTCCCCTAAATCAACACCCATTGCAGAAGCACATCACTTGAGGGGATAAATGTCTTTCGAGATGTCCGATATGTTTAAAGAAAGAACGGGTATTCCCTACTTTTATGAAACGAGACCTCATCTCCATGCTTGATGTAAAAGATGACCTTGACGAAATCATTCATCTAAGTATAAAACTAAAGCAGCGATCAAAGAAAGGAAAATCCATTGAAGAGTTAAAAGGAAAAACCCTTGGGATGATGTTTGAGAAACCAAGTACTCGCACTAGGGTTTCTTTTGAGACCGGGATGACCTTGCTTGGTGGACATGCGATCTTCCTTAGTACCAATGACATTCAGCTTGGCAGAGGTGAAAGCATTGAGGATACCGCATTGGTTCTCTCTCGCTATGTTGATTTAATTATGTATCGTGCAAAAAGTAACGATGCGATGAAAGAGCTTGCGAAACATGCGACCGTACCTGTAATCAGCGGTTTGGACAACAAAGAGCATCCCTGTCAGGTCATTACTGATCTGATGACGATTCAAGAGCATAAAGGAACGCTGAAGGGCTTACAGTTCGTGTACCTCGGTGACGGTAACAACAACATGGCCCACTCTTATCTGCTTGGCTGCGGAATTGCTGGGATGAACATTAAAATCGTTGCACCAAAACAGTACTGGCCAGAAAAATACTATGTTGAAGAAGCAAAAAAATTCGGAATTACTGTTGAAATCACTGATAAAGTAAAGGATTCAACACGTGGCGCTGATGTCATTGCGACCGATACGTGGGTGTCCATGGGTGACGAAGCAGAAAAAGAAAAAAGAATCAAAGAATTCCAGGGGTACACCATCAACAAAGCAGTGATGGATAGTGCAAAACCAGAGGCGATCTTCCTACATTGTCTCCCAGCTTATTACGGGTATGAAGTCACCAAGGATGTCGCACACGGACCACAGTCCGTGATCTTTGATGAAGCAGAAAACAGGATGTGGGCACAAATCGGAATAATGGTAACACTCTACCGGGACGCATTCTCATAATTGACAAGAATCTCACTTGCCACCGTCCAAGCAGGAAGCATCTCAGGATACAGTGAAACACACTCGCTAGCAATATTCTTTATATCAGCATGAAACTCGCCAGAAGGAAACCCGCCGATGATACAAACAATATCCTTTTTCTTGTGCTCCTTCAATGCTTTAAAATAATCATGGAGAACAATTGGTTTACCGTTTGTTGAAAACGCTACCACCACGTCTGCATGCGCCTCATCAACCACCTGCTTCAACGTCTTGTTCTGATGTAAGACAAGGAGCGGTGTTTTTTCATCAGGGACAGTGTACCTCTCAAATAATTGTTCCATGAGCCCGAGGAACCGATCGTAGTTCCGCATGATCCGAGTCTTAGGAAGAACGCTAATTCGGTCATTGTTTCTGGTATGAATAAATATTCTTAACCGGCCTTGTTTGTTGGCGATTGATTCCAGCACAGTAAGGAGGAAAAGATGGGTGATGTCTGGCCGCCCCCGTCGCCTGCCGTCAGGCAGACTGTTCATCGCTCCGTGATGATAATTAGAATCAAGAAGGATCCGTGATGCTGGCTTCCCACGCAGCCTGGCATGCGCAATCACCATAGGATGATTCGTAAGCTTCTCTGGCATTATTTCAAGCTCTGCTTCAGCCAGCACTAGCGTCAACATAAATAGTGCCTCAGCTGAGGATTTCTTCAAGCAAATTGTTTTTCGTCGCGTATTTTATTTCCTGTGCAATCCGACGACCTGTGGAGAGATCAGGCTGAATTAACTCAGAGTACGGAGAGCCAGACACATACGGATTGGTTCCTGCGACAATACGAGCTGAGATTTCAAAGACCTTAAACTCTAAATCCTCAGTCACAACAGACTCAAGGCAGAACGGACCGATGATGCCGCCGAACAGCTCAAGTGATTTTTCCACAACAGCTTCCCCCATCCGAAAGACCTGCGGCAACAATGATTCCCGCATCACAATCGGGATGTTACCAGTAACGACGAAGGTTGGGTGAATCCCCAGCTCCTCAAGCTCCGCGATAGAACCAAGCCGCTGCACCTCATCAATGGTGGTCTCATCACGACGATCCATGGATAAAAGCTGCAGGCTGCCTTTCTTGAGTTTATATGCATTGTCCTGAATTGGTGAATAAAAATAATGAAGATAATACCGGGTGCCCATCACAAACTCCTGGATCGTATACGGCTTGTCATGTTTCACACGCTTGGAGAACTCCGCGAAGGTTTTGGCAATGAAAAATCCTTTCCCTCCTTTAGCACCATGGTATTTTACAATCACTGGTTTTTCGATGTTCCGCGGGTCCTTGATTTCTTTGGGCATGGTAATGCCCGCACCCTCAAGCCATTCCCGCTCTTTATCCCGGTCTGACTCCCACATCAACACATGTCGGTTCCCAAACGTTGGGACTTGCAAGGAGAGAAAATTCTTCGGACCGAGATACTCCACAAACGAGCCATGCGGGATCACCACGACGTTTTTCTGCCGAAGCTCATCAGCATATTTCGAAATATCCTTATAGTTATCAACCGTGAGAAACTCATCTGGTTTGCCGAGCGGGAACGCGTCATAGAATTTCTTGACTTCCCCGACAGAGATCCCCAGGGTTTTGAATCCTTCTTTTTTTGCGCCATTGAAAATCTGCAGACTGGAATGTGAACAGACTGTGGCAATCGTCATGTTTTTTTTATCGTAGGTGGAGAGGAGCTCTTTAATGTCGACTTCAACCATAACTATCTAACTCCCAATGTCAGGATAACGCTGCCCCTTTTTTTATCAGTTTCGATACAAAACAGAATACCAAAAAAGAGAACAATAGACCTAAAAATAAGGGTATTTATTGCTCAGAATCGTTTCCTGTTATCCCGCAGATTTTCCACGATTTCCTTGCCAAAATCAGTGAGCCGATATAACTTGATGTCTTTATGTTTCCCGCCCTCGATCTGCTCGACTAGATTAAGACTCATCAAGGATTCATCATTACGATACCGAGAATTCATCCCGCGTAAGGCCCCAATCACGTTCGTCGGCGTGGTTTTGACATTATACGCAATTTCAGAGGTGTAACTGCCACCTGGACTAATCTCAAACAGGTAATCTGCGATTTTTTTGCGCACGTTACTTCTCCGCAATGATCGTATAATAAGAGGTTTTAACATCTCTGGAGAAATACCTGCATTCTCTCCATCTTGCATCCCATTCCACGTAGTAGAAATGGAATTACATTTCCTATTAATAAACTAATCGGTTCAGTTTCGTCGTACATATGACGATGCACAGGCGGAAACGAAACAGATAAATGCCTGTTTCCTGATACCTGTGACTAGGATGGGACGACTATGTCAATTAAGAAAGAACTTTTAAATGAACTCACTGAAACACAGTTGAAGAGGCTTGCGGAACATAAAGGAATCGCTTTTAATCTGAACACCGTGCAAAAGAAATACTACGAGAATTGGGGTGAAAGAGATAAGCTTGTGGACATCATGGCAACCGACAGACATGTGAGTGTTGCTGATATTGAAAAATTCATCCAAACACAAAAAAACTAAGTAGAACGCTACCGGCTCGTTGTTACCCCGATTTTTTTACAATACGGTTCAACAGGTAGAAATTGTTTTGAAAATCATCCTGTATAATCTCATGATGTTGGTGAGAAAACGTATGCAAGAGGAATATTTTTGAGACAAAGCCCAGGATTACTTTCAATGACCCCAACCAGGAATATATAAGGAGAGAACTCATTATTATTTTTAAAATATTATAAGATTTATTTACACAGTTTAAGATTTTGGGAATATTAGTGATTAAATGGAAAAATTAAAAGAAATTCATCTATGTGATTTATCATATAATCTAGTACATACTCATGTTAATTTGAATCTAGAATTCTTATCAAAACTGCTAATAAGTTCTTCGAAAAGTGATAAGCCATGGCGAAATAATGAATATGCAAAAAAGATATCATGTCCAATTAATAAAAATAAAAAATCATCAACAACCGTTTATGGTTGGATAAAAGGATATAGAACTGTTCCTTTTTCAAAATTAATAAATATTGTAGAATTATCAGATTATACTTGGAGAGATATTGAACGTAATATAATATCAATCAAAGCAGGAATTAGAAACGGGGAAGCATTTCCAATTTTCCCAATCATGATTGATGAAACAGTAGGATCCATAGTAGGTCATATCTTGGGTGACGGATCAATAGATAAAAGATTTCATTCCTTATTCTTTTCTAACTCAAATACAGAACTATTAAAGGAATTTAGAGACAATATGAAAGTTGTTTTTAGAATCGAGCCACGAATATGGATTCGAAAGAAAACGAATTATGGAAATAAAACTGAATGGTTAAGAAGAAGTGTAAACTTAAAAAATATTCCAACTGGAAATAATGTGGGGTTATTCTATCCAAAAATCTGTAGTGATATACTTTATGCAATTGCAGGCAAATTTGCAGAAGGAAGACTGAAAATGATAACTCCAGAAATAATAAATTTGAATGCAAGATGTAAAAAAGGATTGATAAGAGCATTCTTTGATGATGATGGCTCGGTGCGATCTGATAACTATACAATCCGACTATATCAAGATGATAAAGAACTTTTAGAACAAATAAAAAATCTTATGAAAGAATTTAATATTAATTCTCATAATGTGAAATATTATTTAAAACAAGGAAAAGCACATTACTATTTCAATATAAATGGATTCAAAGATTATGTTAATTTTTATAGGAATATAGGATGTATTTCGCCTAAAAAGATACATGAATTTGAAGAATTAATTAATAAGGTACAACATAGTAAATATTTTAAGAAAAAATATGCTTTATGATTATCTATTTCGAAGAACACCAATTTTTAGGCAATGACTTTCAATTGGACATTTTGAACACCAAGGAGAGATGGTTTTACAAATATTTTGTCCGAATGATACAAAAAGATTGTTTAAATCATACCAATATCTTTTAGGCACAATTTTCATCAATTTCTCCATGGTTTCATCCGGATTTTTAGATTTTACCCAACCCAATCTATTCGCTATAACATGTACATGGACATCTACGGGAATAAAATCATCAATTTTATGGCCATAAACCATTACTATAGATGCGGTTTTTTTCCCAACTCCTTTCAATTTGAGGAGTTCATCAAAGTCATCGGGTACTGTACCGCTATATCTCTCCAGGATGGTTTGAGAGATTTCTTTTATTCGTTTTGCCTTGGTATTAAAAAACCCTACAGGATAGATAAGTGATGCTATTTTCTGTTCAGGTAAGGCAATAATTTTTTGGGGGGTATTATATTTTGTCAGTAATCGTTCTGATGCCTGCTCGGTGACCTCATCTTTCGTCCGAAGACTGAGCAGACAAGAAATCAAGGTCACAAACGGGGTGTCGGGAATGTCATGTTTAGAGCGTGAGACAATCGGCTGTTGATACTTCCGTAATTCTTGTTTGAGGACTGTAAAGATTTCATCGATGTGCTCAATGGCCTTCGCCATACGAGAATTGAAGACGTTTCTGTTTAAAAAAATATCCTTTATAAAAAAAAGAAAAAAAAGAAATAGTAATGGTTATCGACGTCGTCTCAAAAGAATCACGGCGATCGTGATCGCTGCTATACCGGGGAGTATTTCAAAACCAGGTGTTCCTTTTGAGCCGTCACTGGTTCCATTACTCGGGGTAGGTTGAAAATCTGTGAAATCACCAACAACATCTGCCCAATATTCGCCATTTTCACTTGGATTTCCGGAGTATTCATATGCTGTTGCATATAACACAACTTTTGTAGTGTCTGATCCACTTAAATTTAACGTCGTGGTAAGAGTATTGTCATTTGTTCCTCCAAGGGATACATTTCCCGTAGTCATATTGAGAAAGTTACCATTTTTTGGAATGCCCCAAGAATAACCATTCTGTCCAGTCTGCCCAGCTCCATAGCCACCGTACACCATCAGATAATTTGCGTCACTTGTATTAAAGGTTATGATATATGCATTATTTTCTGATTGAATAATGGGTCCTACAACCGTTAAGGTAAGTGTTAATTTTCCGTCGTTTATATCAGCAGTAACTCCAGTTATATCAATATTAGACTTCCCACCGATACTTGCATATCCCCATGTATTGGCCGCCCATGTTGCATGGACAACGTCCCCAGTTGGATCCGTATAACTACTCACTGCTGAAACGTTCATGCTTGCTAGTAGCAGTGTTCCCAAGCTGACAATTAATATACTACTTTTCCAAAGTTTCATAAAGATACTCCTCGGACAATTTGAACTTGAGTACCTTATTTAAAGATTTCGAAAGCATCAATCTAAGCTAGGCTGTTGAAAAATTAAATGAGCCATCCCAATCCAAAACAAACGTCTTATTCCCTTTGCTGATGCCATGGGTACAGCAGGGGCGTCAAATATGCGGACAATCAGTAGTATGACGCTGCAGAAAGCCTGGGAACCTTGGGATGGGAGGTTCCCGCTCCATGAACTGTTTGAACATGATAACATCCACTGGGTCAGTATTGATACAAGAGACATCGATAAGGAGATACAATACGCTCTTATACGGAAACGATTGATTGTTGACCAGCGGTTACAGCAGAATAGCACACGAAAAAAATAAGATTCAACAATCAATTTGAATATTTGATTTGTATTCTATTGTATTTAACTGAAGTAATATCTTTTTTAGCATCATTTAAATAAAAAAGCATTGGGGAGGAGATGTGAACTTGAATTTATTGGTAGGATGGTACCTGTCATTGAATAATCGGATACGATCCTTCATGCCTTTATTATTGTTCTTAGGATTGTTTCCGTTGAAAAGCTATGTTCATAGTTGAGAATTTTTTCAGTTGGTACACGGTTGATTCAACCATTGGCTCGCCACGATATTCTTCTAATGGAATTTGAAGACGACTGTTAATTTAAAAGTATATCGGTCACTTTTGTATTAAAATGACCGACATAACGAAATATTTATAAATCAATACACCGTTTCATACACATCATGAACTCACAAAAAATTATGGAAATTCTCCAAGATTGGAACTTTTGGAAAAAAGAAATCGATACTGGAATATCCCGCCCCATCTACATCGAAAAATTTAACACGTATGCAAAAACCGGACAAATCATTTCTGTCGTAGGAGCACGGCAGGTAGGAAAATCAACATTGATACTTCAATACGCAAAAACACTCATCAACAACGGTGTACAAAAAAAGAACATTCTCTACGTTAATTTTGAAGACCCACGATTTGTCGGAGAACTATCATTACCACTCCTGCAAGAAATCTATGAAACATACGTTGCATTTCTTTCTCCTGATAGCAAACCCTACATATTCCTTGATGAAATCCAACTTATCGAGGGATGGGAGAAATTTGCACGCTCCCTCCACGAGAAAAACCAAGCGTTCGTGATTGTCTCAGGATCTTCATCAAAATTACTAAGCTCGGAATTTGGATCAGTACTCACCGGCAGACACCTCGTCATAGAAATATTTCCGCTCAGTTTCAAAGAATTTCTCGCATTTAACAACCTAACGATAGAGGATACCCTTGACGTACTTTCAAAAAAAATACACATAAAACGACATCTTCAGGATTACTTCAAATGGGGCGGTTTCCCCCGTGTTGTTTTAAGCGAACAAAAAGAAGAAATCCTCCGCAGATATTTTGATGATATTCTTTCTCGAGATGTCATAGGCAGATACAAAATACGAAATATCGACAAATTAAAAGAACTTGCAAAATATTACATGACGAACGTTTCCAACATCAACTCGTTCCATAAAATAAAAAATTTCCTGAACATCAGCCTGGACAGCGCTGAACGATTTTCCTATTATTTAACCTACGCTTATCTTATTAGTCTTGTCAAACTCTTTTCATATTCTCTGAAACAACAAGAGTTGAATGCACGAAAGGTCTACTGCATCGACACAGGACTGCGAAATGTTGTCTCCTTCAGATTTTCTGATGATCTTGGGCGACTTGCAGAAAATCTTGTTTACCAGGAACTCCAACGACGAGAAAAAGAAATCTTCTACTGGAAAAATCAAAGACAACACGAAGTAGATTTTGTGATTCGACAAGGATTAAAAGTTCAAGATCTCTTCCAAGTATGTTGGAATCTAGAAGACCCACTTGTAAAACAGAGAGAAACGACAGCCTTACTCAACGCGATGACTGAATTTAATCTTAAACGGGGAGTAATTATTACTGAAGATTACGAAAATAAAGAAGAGATCGATGGAAAAATGATTACATTTATACCGCTATGGAAATGGCTGCTTGAGTGATACTTGTTACTTGAAATAATCCAAGAAAAACCGTCCCATCGGGTCTGAGATATAATAGAGTAGCAAGATAAACGCCGATACGCTTTTTTTCTGCTGTAAAAATAGGTAAAATTACACCGGGGAGGAAATTTGAACTCGAATTTATTGGTAACTTTTCCATCTACTCTTTATTCAGTACTGAGATATAATAAAATACTCAACCCAATGATCTCAAATAATGAAACAATAACAAGAATCTGACCTAAACCGCCAAATCCAAATCCAATGCTTTCACGGATATGACCAAAAGGGATTGCAGAAGAAACAAATAAAGACCGCAAGGTATTCACTGAAAAAATTGATTGTATAAATAAGGGAACCAAAAAGAATAACAAACCAACAACATACTTCGAGCTGGTTTTCAAAAATATCTTGAAATAAACAGCAATAAGACCGATCAAAAGGTAGGTGCTAATACAAACGACAATAACGCCAAGAGCAGGAAGGATAATTTCAGAGGTGGTTAATGGTTCCACTCTAAACGTCATGTTCTGCCATCTATCCGGTGGTGGAGTTTCATCATCAAAATGTTGTATTCTATCATCTGCTTCAGTAACAAAGACACTCGATAAAATCAAACCTGTAATGACACCGAAAATAACCAATGCTAGTATCAGTTTGATTGCTTTTTTATTATATGTTGGAATTTTTTCTTCGTTTATCGGAATTTGCTTCATGTTATTCTTCACCTTTCTATGTTGTCTATTCTTTATTTTGTTTTTTCCCAATTTTATCCCAAATCTTTGTAAAATGTTGTTTATTTGCTTCGAAAGCCTCGCTTGGAAAATAGGTTTTGCCATATCCTCCACCAACCGATGTTAAAATCCCATTTTCTTCTAATACTTTCAGATGATAGCGGATTGTTTTATATTCTATTTCAAGATTTTTTGAAAGTTCATTTGCGTTTTGGGGTTTATTAAAAATTTCTTCAAGAATTCTCCCACGGTTAAACCCTCCAAGCGAATTGGCAATAAGCCAGTAAAGAACATTTTTTAGAGAGTCCATGGAAGAAACCTTGAACATGGAATTCATACATGTATTTAATAGGTTTCTTTATTATTTGGGAAAGATTTGGGAATAAATTGGGAGGAAAAAATATAATGAAAAAAACATTGAACAGATGACGAGAAAGAAGAGGAATGACTGAACGGAAGAGAATCGGCACCGATTGGACAGATGCATCACTACAGTATTATCATAAAAATACCTTACAATGTCTCTTAAAATTAGGTATTGTACAGTATCAAGAACAACCAAACAATTTGGTATGTACCGTTGAACCAACCTCCCATTTTAGAGAACTCATAAAAAATTCACAGAAAGAAAACGATCACAAGATACCATTATTTGAAGGCATTTTTCAGGAGTTAGCAAAAAATAAAGGAATAAAATTACGAAAGAACCTTCTGTATGATATGATAAAATTGGTAAGTTTGGATCTCGCACAGACCTCTTTGTTTTATTATCATGAAAGAACTCTCGATTGTTTATTGGATCTGGGTATTATCAGTTGTGTAGAACAACCAAACGGGGTGTGTTGTACTGTCGAGCAAACCCCTTATTTTCGAACATTAATGGAAGATATGGATGAAGAAAATATTAGCAAGATGGCGTCTATCGACAATATTTTTAAGAATTTAGCAAGAAAAAAACAAATGACGGTAAACAAGAAACTGCGGTATGACATGATAAAATTAATGAGTTATATTGATAAATTTGGAGGAAATGGGAAAATATGGATAAAAAACGGATAGCAGTTGGTAATGTTCAAACGGCTACACGCTCGTTCAGATCTTATGATAGGGAGAACAAGCAAGTAACGTTGAGTAGAGAATTTATTGACGCGTTAACTCAAATTCTTTTTGACGAAACGTAGTTAGTTTATTTCAACATTAGGAATGGAATTGGGAATGATTTGGGAAAAATCGATATATACTTTTGAGTACCACTTCAGGGTAAGAAAACACAATGTGAGATACTGTGAATAAAAAAACTTGATTGGTAAAGGTGAAAAAAAATGAACAACACAGTCATAGAGCTTCAAGATGTGAAAAAAATCTATAAAATGGATGGAGTGGAAACCCCGGCTCTTCGTGGTGTAGACCTGAAAATAAACAAAGGAGAGTTCGTCGCCATCATGGGCCCGAGTGGATCAGGAAAATCAACATTGTTACATATGGTAGGTGCACTTGACCGTCCAACGTCCGGAAAGGTGTTTTTAGATGGCGTGGACATTTCAACATTGAAAGAATCTGATCTTGCGCGTTTACGTGGGAAAAAAATCGGTATTGTGTTTCAATTTTTTAACCTCCATCCAACATTAACAGCATTAGAAAACATTGAACTACCCATGATTGTGGTTGAAAGAGATAAAAAAGAAAGAAAACAGCGAGCTCTTGCATTGATTCGAGCAGTAGGCCTGGAACACCGAGCACATCATCTTCCCTCGCAGATGTCTGGAGGAGAACAGCAGCGAATAGCGATTGCTCGAGCATTGGCAAATGATCCAGAGATCATTCTTGCAGATGAGCTGACTGGTAATTTAGATACGAAAACAAAAGCAGAGATTATGGATTTTTTATTAAAACTACAAAAGGAGAAGAAAATGACCATAACCGTGATAACCCATGAGCTGGAGATAGCCCAATATGCTGAAACAATCATCCATATCGTTGATGGAAAAATAAAGGCAGGTGGTTAAAAATGAAAAAAACATACGCGGTGATATCTTTTGTGTTAAGCAGCCTGCTTCTATTCAACATCCTGGGGTGTATGAACGCATCAGCAACAGGATTGCAAGTCACGTTTACTACAAATCCAACTATTATAGCACCTGGGACAAACAGCTACCTTGCCGTGAACTTAAAGAGTATAGGGGGCGCTGTGAGTAACATAGAGCTCTCTGCGAGTTCATGGGATCCAAAAACCGTAATCCCGCAAGGAAACTGGGAAGTAGACGTCGGTAGTCTTGATAGTGGTGAATCGTATTCAGTGATATACGAATTCAGAGTATCCAGTGCTGCGACACCTGGTTTATATCAAGTTGTCTTTGAAATATCCTCCTCAGCAGGAGATTCCCGGCAGACAGCAATAATACAAGTAGAAGATACCACGATACTTGATATCGCATCAATTACACCAAGTGAAATTACCATTGGACAAGCTACAACCCTTGTTTTTAATATTACAAATAGAGGTGCAACTGCTTTACAGAACATTTTGTTTACCTGGGAGGATCCCAATGATCTCATTTTACCGATAGGATCTGATAACAGGATTTCGATTTCATCTGTTGGTGCTAACAATCATACCGATCTTCCTGTTGTTGTCATGGCGAGCTCCGGGATTTCGCCTGGTGTTTTTCCACTTACCATATCAATGGAATACTATGATCAAACCGGGACGAAACAGACGATCACATCAACAGTTGGTATGCAAGTTAGTGGTAAGACAACATTTGATGTTGTTGTTCAGCAGTCATCAGGTTCTTCAACCTCGTTTGCTATCATTAACACAGGGGCTAACACTGCCTCATCAGTGGTTGTCTCAATACCCCAGCAACCTGCTTATACGACAAGTGGTACTTCGTATGCAAGTGTGGGTAATCTTGAAGCCGGTGATTACACCTTAGCATCGTTTATACTCTCATCTACTTCTAGCAATGGTACGATGCAGGTCCCCTCATTTAACAGAACAGGAATGAATGGTGCACCACAAGGAAGGAACTTTAGTGGCAGTCGAAATATGTTTATGAATCAATCCTTCGTAGGAATCGGAAATAACCGGTTGCTTGTTCAGATAGCATATACCGATATATTTGGTGTGAGACAGACTGTTCAAAAACAGGTGAATCTTTCTTCTAGTTCATCAAGTGGTTTTTCGTCTCGAACAGCAACACAAGGTAGTTCTGGTAATTTCCCTGGAGGTTTTTCAGGTCAATCACAATCAACAGGTTCGAGCAATAGCATCCTGTATGTCGTCATCGGCGTTGTTGGGATCATCATCATTGTTGCGATTATTCAGTTAGGACGGAAGAAGAGATTACCACGTTTCTCAAAAATCTTTAAAGGACGAAAAGAATGAAGCTGGCCGACATCCTCAAACTGTCACTAAATAGTTTAACCCATCGAGGGTTACGCAGTTGGCTTACTATACTGGGGATTATCATCGGGGTTGCGGCAGTCATCGCGATGCTTTCTATTAGCGCAGGGATGTCACAAAGCATGAAAGCACAGATGTCGAGTTTTGGTGCAGACGTTCTTACGGTAAGCACTGGGAGAACAAGAGCGTTCGGACCAGAAAGTGGCTTCGGGGATAGATTTCAACCCGGTGGCGGTTCACCAGGATCATCAGGGGTGACATCGCAGACGACCACGACAACTACTCCGACGTTAACCGATACAGATATCCTCGCGATATCCACAGCCGAAGGTGTAGATACAGTAACAGGGATTATCTCTAGCCGAGCAACAGTTCAGTATCTTGCACAAACGGTCACCGTGACTGTCGAGGGGATTGATCCATCTGCTTGGAACACCATGACGACCTCTAAGCTGGCTTCAGGCAGATTCCTTGAGTCAGGAGAAAGTACAAGTGTTCTTGTTGGAAATAGTGTCGCCAATGGTATGTTTGAGTATAATTTAACAATCAATACCCAGATCAGAGTCGGGTCAAAAACATTTACGATTGCAGGAATACTGGAACAATCTGGTACTGGCAGTTTCGGAGGGGATGACCGAACCATATTTATGACAATCCAAGCTGCACGAGACATCCTTACCGATATCGACAATGATGAATATTCTTCGATACAAGTGAAGGTAACAGATACCAATGCCATTGACCAGATTATTGAAAATATAGATCAGGTGTTATACACCTCACGACAGGTCACATCAGACACCGCGGATTTCACAGTGACCTCACCAACATCGATGCTTGAAACCATCCAAAGCACCATGGCGACCTTAACATTTTTCTTAACTGGAATTGCTGCGATTTCTCTTCTTGTTGGTGCGATTGGGATAGCTAATACGATGTTTATGTCAGTGATGGAGCGGACACGACTCATCGGAATCCTTAAATCTATTGGGACGAGGAATTCAGAGATTATGAAGCTGTTCCTGACAGAATCAGGTATTATTGGTCTTATGGGAGGGTTGCTTGGGATATTTTTGGGATTCATCGTCGTTGGTGTTATTTCCAGCATCGGTATCAATATCATGGGTATGGGCAGGATGGGGACGAACACCTCAGTTGCAATTGTTACTCCCGAGTTGATAATTTTTGCATTAGCATTTTCCACAGTAATTGGGATAGTTTCGGGTTTAATCCCGGCACGAAAAGCAGCGAATCTACAGATAGTGGAAGCGATGAGGAGTGAATAGACCTACGAAAGAAGAAAAACATGTTGAAGCATTCGTCATGACAATTTCAGCTTTGTTTATTATTGGTTGTTTGAGTGGATGTACGTCAAATCAAAATACGAATGGAAATCATTTGAGTGGAATATGGGTGGGAAGTGTTGAGATGCCGATGTTTGGAGGACAGGGTAACACCTCTGTTTCTCAGATAACATTTACTGACGAAACTTCCACAATGACTTTGTTGGGTGACCGAGGAACCTTTACTATGGATTATACCTATTCAGTTAATGGTGATTTGTTGGTGTTCGAACCAAAATTCACTAACAGAAACGGATTTCCAGGGGGACAGCCAAATAACGGGTCATTGCCACCAAACGGGACACGACCATGGAATGATTCACGATCACCCATGAATGGAACTTGGGCGCCGAACGGTACACGACCGAATAATGACACCAGGCCGTCGAATTGGACGCGGCCACCTGGCTCTGGACAACCGTCCCTGTCAGTAACGTATCAATATCGTTTCAATGAGGACTATACGATTTTATATCTTAACGGAGCCCCGTTTACTAAAATACAATAACAAAAAAAGCGCTGGGGAGGAGATTTGAACTCCTGAGGCGCGAACACCAGCGGTTTTCGAGACCGCCGCCGTGGACCGAGCTTGGCTACCCCAGCATTGATATCAGGAAGCAAGTCAAAAGGTTAATTTAAGCCTTTTTTATATCGATATCGGTCCCATGAAGATAAAGATTAAACTCATACCACAGAATACTTCTCAAGAAGTCGAACTCAAGAAAGGATCAACGGTTACTGATCTGTTACGAATACTTCATCGGCGACCAGACGACGTTATCGTGTTAAAAAACAAAACACCCCTGCCGGTTGATGATATTTTATATGATGACCAGGAGCTTTCAATATTACAAGTTGCTTCTGGCGGATAAGAACGCTCCCGTAGTGTAGCGGCCAATCATGAAGCCCTCTCGAGGCTTCGACTCGGGTTCAAATCCCGACGGGAGCATGCTATTTATTAACATGGTAAGGTAGTGATTGGAGTAAACAGTATTTAAATAATTTGTTTTAAAAAATGCAAAAAAGTGCATAATTTGAAATGATTAAAATATAGAATATTTTATTCTATGTATTCTACATGATATCCTTTTTCTTCGAGTTTTTTCATCTTTGTGTTGAACGCTTCTTTAAGACCTTTGAATTTCTTTGATTGGATCCTAATTTCTTCATGGATACGACTAAAGTCAATGCTTGTTTTTGTTAGCAATAAGATAAGATCGTTTTCATCTCTTTCTCTTGGGGTGATGCTCTTGAACAGAAATATATCATGGGGATCTAAGCAATATACATTGAGTTTTTTTGTTGAGAGATTTGTTTTTACTGCTCGTTTTTGTATTGATGGAGATAGTTCAAATTTGTTCATGACGTTTTTAACAAAGAGATCAATCCAGATCTCATCTCCCTTATAGACGAAGAAGGTTGCCTCCATTTGGACAAGTGGTGGAAAATATTGTTCAGCGGTTTC